>Ga0182024_10025363_pt1 | contig 10471 bp, 6 predicted proteins | sample P32metaG_FD_120480 | JGI IMG/M metagenome (GOLD analysis project Ga0182024, IMG submission 120480) | Permafrost microbial communities from Stordalen Mire, Sweden - P3-2 metaG (Illumina Assembly) | ecosystem: Environmental > Terrestrial > Soil > Wetlands > Permafrost | place: Sweden: Stordalen...
GATGGCGAAAACCTGCCGGGATTGCCGGCTACTTGGTGACGGCCCTGACCACATTTGGCTACGCATTTGCGCGTAGCTGGCCGATAGTGCTGGTGCTTCGCGGGCTTGGATGGATGGGGCGCGGCAGCCGCGGGCCGGCGCGCGACACTCTGCTCGCAGACTGTGTTGCTCCAGGTCAGCAGGGTCGCGCGTTCGGCTTCGAACGGGCAATGGATACGCTTGGCGCAGTGCTTGGTCCACTGTCGGTCACGCTGCTCTTAGGCGTGCTCGGCCTGCGCGGCCTGTTGCGGTGGACGTTGCTGCCAGGGCTGGTCGCGGTGTTGTCATTTGTGTTTCTGGTACCCTCCGCAAGACGAGCGAAAAGCGATGAGTCCGGGAGCATTTCGCGGAGTTACGCGTCGAGCATCGTGCAATTGCCCAAACGCTTCTGGTTTTTCCTCGCAGGCGTTTTCACTCACGGCATCGGAGATTTCGCTCCTACGCTGCTGATTCTGCGTGCGAGCCAGATTCTGACGCCGAGATTCGGCGTCGGGCGCGCTGCGGCGATTTCGGTCGGGCTGTACACATTTCATAATCTTGTCGATGCAGCTGCATCGTTTCCGACGGGAGCACTCGGAGACCGGATCGGGAAGCGGGGGCTGCTCGTTACCGGCTATCTCATTGGCGTGATCACCTATGTGGGATTTATTTTTGCTCGCCCGACGCTCCTGGTGCTGATTGTCCTGTTCGGACTGGCGGGGATGCATGATGCCTTTCAGCAGTCACTCGAGAAATCGATCGCTGCGGAGCTGCTGCCCAAGACTGTGCGCGGATCTGGATTCGGGGTGCTGGCGGCTGCCAATGGAGTGGGCGACTTGGTGTCGAGCGTCCTAGTTGGCGCATTATGGTCAGCGGTAAGTCCCGCGGCTGGATTCTTGTACGCCGGAATTTTTGCCGCGACGGGAGCGGCGATTATTTCCCGGGGGGTACAAGGCAGCCGAAAGGAGCAGCCCTGAGATTTTCGCTACGATCGCTGCGCAAAGCAGCGTAAATCAGCGAGTCCCAACGCCGTCGGATGCTTTGGCTGATAAAGGCCAATCTCGCCTCCACCGCGAAGTCGAATCTTTGTAATGGAACCCTCTAGTCTCGAATGCAACCACCAACGGCATCGCGATGCTCTCCACCTGGACAGGATGCAGCTTGATCCCGTCGGGCGGGATCCGCGTCTCGGTCCCGATCCCGGTCCCTATCTCTGTCGTGGTCCGACGCACCTTGTGGTCCGGGAGGTCCTTGAGGCCCGGATGGCCCGACCGCCGGGTTCGCTGAGCATCCGGCCATGAGTAACCCCAGCAAAATCGCGTACGAGACGAGCGATGGCTTCATGAACTTCATCGTGATTCTCCTTTGTGATGCCGATCGACGCAAAACGCCGCCGCGACAGGCGGTTTGATTGCAGCCAGGATCGTACCCGAAGTACCCGCGTGGGCGCTGTCCTGATTCGCACACTGGCCAAACAGCGCGGAAGACGGCGCGGAAGGGAGGGGGTAGCCACGGGTCCATTTCTTAACCAGGGTGTCGGTAGCTCCCGCGCGCGCATTCGAAACAAAGCTTCTCTCCAGCGGTAACCACAGCGTTTATCGGGTATCAGCACGGATCCAGAAGACGCGTCCGGCAATAAGATCCGTGGCGAATAGGATCGTGTCGCGGCGTCATGATGGAACCTTGTCGAGTCCGGTCCCGATACAAAGCCGGATGGCTTGCGAACCGTGTCGGTTCGTTGACTTGCCTCGCGCAAGCAACCTAATATTGCAGCTCTATGGCGGAGACCGACGCGCTCATCGGCCAGACCGTAGCTCACTACCGCATCCTTGAAAAAATAGGCGGCGGAGGCATGGGCGTCGTTTACAAGGCTGAGGACACAGAACTTGGCCGCTTCGTCGCCCTGAAGTTTCTTCCCTTCGACCTTACGGGCGATGCTGTCGCTCTGGAGCGCTTCCGGCGCGAAGCCCGCGCCGCCTCCGCACTCAATCACCCAAACATCTGCACGATTTACGAAATTGGCGAGCAGAACGGCCGGCGGTTCATCGCGATGGAGTGTCTCGAGGGCGAGACTTTGAAGCACGCGATTGCAGGGGGGGCGCTGGACTTGGAACAACTGCTACGCATCGCAATCGAAGTGGCCGACGCCCTGGACGCGGCCCATGGCAAGGGCATCGTTCACCGCGACATTAAACCTGCGAACATTTTTGTGACCGAACGAGGGCACTCCAAGATCCTGGATTTTGGACTTGCAAAGGTCAATCCGGACAAGAAAATGGCTGGCGGCGAGAGCACGATTAGCACGCCGAGAGTGGACCCTGATCAACTGACAAGTCCGGGCAGCACGCTGGGCACTGTTGCGTATATGTCGCCGGAGCAGGTTCGGGCGAAAGAGCTGGACTCCCGCACCGATCTGTTCTCGTTCGGTGTCGTCCTCTATGAAATGTGTACCGGCAGCCTTCCGTTTCGCGGGGAAAGTTCAGGGGTGATTTTTGAGGCGATTCTCAGCCGAACTCCCGTCGCTGCAGCGCGGCTGAATCCGGATGTGCCGAGCGAACTGGAAAGGATTGTCAGCAAGTGCCTGGAGAAAGACCGAGAAGTTCGCTACCAGTCCGCTGCTGAGCTACGCGCCGACCTGAAGCGTCTCACAAGAGACCGGGAGCCGGGGAGGCCTCCCGTCAGGACGACAGAGACAAAAAGATCGTGGGGTGCCAAAGCCGCAGCGAGCGCCGCGATGTTGGTGATCCTGGCTGCTCTGGTTTGGCTGGGCACGATCTACTTTTCTAGGTCCAAGAAAATCGACTCTGTCGCCGTGCTGCCGTTTGTGAACGCCAGCAACGACCCGAATGCCGAGTATCTGAGCGACGGACTTACTGACGGACTGATCGATCGTCTGTCGAATATTCCGAACCTTAGAGTGTTGTCACATAGCGCCGTGTTCCGCTACAAGGCGGGACAGGTCGACCCACAGGTTGTGGGGCACGATTTGCACGTCGGCGCGCTGCTCACCGGACGTGTCAGTCAGCACGGCGACAGCCTTGAAATCAGCATAGAACTGGTGAACGCAGAAGACAGCAGCCACATCTGGGGTCAGCATTACAACGGGACCTTGGCCGATGCGGAGACAATCCAGGCCAAAGTTGCGACAGAAATCTCAGATCGCTTAGGACTGCGCCTGAGCGGAGAAGAACAAAAACAGTTGGCCAAACGCTACACGGATGACCCCGAGGCCTACCAACTCTATTTGGAGGGTATCTACTGGTCGGCCAAATCTACCCGCCAAGGCCTGAACAAGGGAATGGAGTTCTTCCGTCAGGCCATCGCTGCCGACCCTAACTACGCGCTGGCGTACACGGGTTTGTCCTACTACTACCATATTGCGGATGACTGGTTCCTGTCTCCCATGGATTCGATGCCTGAGGCAAAGGAAGCGGCAGAGAAAGCTCTTAAGTTGGACGATACCCTCCCCCAGGCCCACACGGAGCTGGGTGAAGTCTATTTCTTTCATGAGTTCAAGTGGGCGGATGCCGAAAGGGAATTCCGGCGTGCCATGGAGTTGAACCCGAACTACGCGCTCGCCCACACGGATTACGGGTGGCTGCTGATGTGCACCGGGCGCATCGACAAAGGAATTGCCGAAAACAAGCGAGGACAGGAATTAGATCCCCTCTCACTCGACACCAACACCTATCTCGGAATGAATCTCTACTACACGTGCCACTACGAGGCAGCAGCGGAGCAACTGCAAAACACCCTCGAGATCGAGCCGGATTTCTGGTTTGCCCGAGCATACCTCGGCCGCGCCCTTGGAAAGCTGGGCCGTCTGCCGCAGGCCATTGCAGAGCTGCAAAAGGCCGCGCAGCTTTCAGGGGGAATCGCGGACGCCTGGTCCGGACTGGGCGTTGCCTACACCACGCAGGGGGACGAAACCAGGGCCAGAGAGATTCTGGAGAAATTGAAGGCACAGACCGACCCCTATGTCCCTCCGTACGGTGTTGCGGCCGTGTATGCCAATCTTGGTGAGAAGGACCACGCATTCGAGAATCTACAGAAGGCCTATGAACAGGGTTCGATCTACATGACTTTTCTGGTGGTCGACCCGGAAATGGATCCTCTCCGCTCCGACCCGCGTTTCGCCCAGCTGCTACATAAGATGGGGCTGCCGCACTGACGCCCCGACATCGCTTGCCTCAAACAGGTGGCGTTCGAATGACCAAAATTCCAGTAAATGCGGGCTGAGTCTGAGCGAGAAATCGTGTCAGTGCCCGGTCGTCGGATTACCGGGCGAGTGTTTTCCGCATACTCTGGAAGTCCGGCAACCGCGCTTCCTGGTCCCCGGTGCCCGTCAGTTGCTCGGGTATTCGCTGCCTGACAGTCGTTTCAGGGCGGCGTGGGTCTCCGGCGGCAGCTGAACCTTCTTCAGCCAGAAGTCATCAATGCCCTTGACGAGTTGGTCGAACGAGTCCAAGTGCACGGGCTTGCGGAGGTAGCAGCTCGCCTGAAGTTGATAGCTCATGAGAATGTCCGCTTCGGAGTCTGAGGTGGTCAGAATCACGGTCGGGATCGTTTTCAGGCTGATGTCCTGCTTGATGAGAGCCAGAACCTCGCGGCCATCCATGCCGCGGAATGTCGGAAACTATTCACGCGTGGCCGCGCCGCCCAGGTCGGCTCTACTTATGATCGAAGACACCGTGGCCGTTTCCGTTCGAAGGATCATGCGAATGCTCGTTCGACCGTTCTAGGTAACGCTGAGCCGCCTTCTGGAGCAACAGATCCAAGTCTCTTGTGCCGTCGGGTGACGCAGGGCGATGCACCGGCCCGTTCTTCTGCGCCGGAGCCGTCGCCGAGTGGTCATACAGTTTCGAAATGAAGGCCTTTCGCGAATCTCTGTCGAGAACATCGAGGACTTTTTCCTGGAGCTGCGCGAACACCGCTCTCGGTTCCACCGACGCGTCCACGGTGTCAAACTGGTATTCGACGCTCAGCCGGTCGAATTCGGCGAGCAGCGCCGTCTGATAATTCCGAAAACTGTCGTACATGTCTTGTCCGGGAAACAGGTCGACTCCCGACTCCCAGTAATCGAATCCACGCGAATAAATGACTCGTGGGATCAGGTCGTCGATCCCCAACCGTAGATAGAAGACGGCGTCCGGCACCAGAGCCACGCCGAAGATGCTGCGAATCCAAGCGCCGTCCATTCCGCGCACGATTGCGCGCGCCATCAGCGAGTAGATGTATCGATCCGTCAGCACGACAAAGCCGGCTCGCAACGCGGGAACGATTTCATTCTCCAGCCTGTCGACGAAGTCGGTTGCGTAGAACAAGCTCTGCGTCACGCGCCCGAGGTTGTTTCCTTCCTTGGCGCGCCGTATGCCTTCTCCCGCAAGCGAGGAACGCGAAATGCCTGTATCGAGAACCGCGTGACCCAGTTCTTCAAGCCACGGCTTGAGCAGATCGATCTGTGTCGTGCGCCCCGCTCCATCGGTGCCCTCGACGACAATCAATTTCCCCTGCAGATCCGAGAGTTTCATGCCCGGCAGCAAGTTTCCGTATGTCGTCCTCATGGTTTCACCCTCAGATTGGTCGCTCGTTCGAGATGGTTTGTCACGATCTGGCGCACCTGGGTTTGCTGGACTTCGACCGGCAGCGTCGCGTCGACTACCGTCAGGCCGAATTCCGGAATCATCTTTTCGTACTCGTCAATAATCCGCCCCTGGAACAATCGAAAGCTCTCCGTGGGATCGTCGCTGAGACCAAGGTCGAGTCCTGCTTCGTAGAACTTGAATCCATCGCGCGCGCCGACCAGCCTCCCGATGGCCGTCTCAAGGGGCACCCGGAAGTAAAACGCCACGGCCGGTGTAGCCGCGAATCTGTAAAGATCCCGCACCCAGGTGCGATCCATGCCCCGCGCTACATCCCGCGCAAATGCGGTGTATACGTACCGGTCACAGAGCACCACTGCGCCCGCTTTCAGAAGCGGCAAAATGCTGTGCTCGGTGCGGTCGGCAAAGTCGGTCGCGTGGATCAGCGAAAACGTCGCGGGCGTCAGCATCTTCTTCTTTTTTCCCAGCTTGGTTGTGTCTTTCACCAGGGGGGATGAATTCCACTGGCTGAAGACGACTCCATACCCCTTCGCCTGGAGCCATTTGTGGAGCAGACTGAGTTGAGTGGACTTGCCTGAGCCGTCGATGCCTTCGACAACGAATAGTCGTCCTGGAATGTCGCCGTGGGTGGTCAGTCGAATGTTAGCCAGCACTGGCTGCGTCGGATAAAAGACTGCGAACGGACCAATGCGGCCGAACCCCTTGTTTTCCCCGATATGCATAGTCCTCTCTCTTGTTTCGGACTTGCGGCCTCGCCTGAGCTCGCTTGAGCAAGCGCAGGAGCAGGCGAAAAATTCGTTGGTCTGAATGCGAACGTTAAAACGAGCGGATAGCGCTACCGTTCTTCGGGGTTCCTGGCGTGGGATCTTTCCCGGCGGACGCCGAATAGTATGCCTCAAGTACAAAGTTGCCGCAGCAGGAATTTCCAGAGTTTTTCCCCAGAATGTGCCGGAAACAGCTCGCTCAACTAACTCGGCAGGGCGCAATCACTTCCACGCGCGCGATTCGCCAAAAGATCCCCTTGGGTACACGAGCGTGACGGTACGGCCTCAATTTCAACCATGTGGGTGAAATGCCCAGGGAATAAGGCAGATACGTCAAAATAACTATGAACGTAGCAGTGTGGGCGGGACAAGCCCTCCGAGTCCATTTTTTACTCTCCAGTGATCCGGCCGTCGCAATTCGGAGTGAGAATTGTCGAGTTTGCGCAGGTTCGACCTGGTTGCATTTTGCCCGCGACCGGTCGGAGGGAGAACAATGTCTAAGCAGGCAGCAGAGCATTATCACGAGGCAGCCGAACATCACGAACACGCGGCCAGACACCACGAGGAAGCCGCAAAGCATCACGAAGAAGGGAAGCACGAAACGGCAGCACACCATGCGCATCTTGCGCACGGTCACCACCAACACGCGATGCACCACGCATCGGAAGCCGCTAAGGCCCATATCGAGCATCATGGGAAGGCCCACACGGCTCACGCCTAGACTGGCAGGGCCGGGTTGCCCACCCCGCCTTAGTCCCTCTGCGGCGCTGTTTGCCTCATCATCCGGCTGATTGGCCGAGTCGGCAGTACCCCAAGTGATTGCATGATCAGATACGTTGCGACCCCATAGTTTTTCGTCGTGCAAGCAATTCTTGATGAATGTAATTTGAAATTACTGAAAATGTCGATTCGGTTTGCACCGGAGTTAAGAATGGGCTTATCTGGGTGCGGTAGCTTGGGCAAATGTCACGATTTGTTAGCGTTGTAGGGCCGTGGATTTGTTTCCGAGCAGGGCAGTAAGTGTTCGGATCCTATGAGCCAACGGCTCGTCCTTTGGAGTTTCTTTTCCGTGGCGATCCGTCAAAGATTTGAACCTGCGCGACGGAGTATATGTTTTCGTGCTCGCATAGCTTGCAGCGAGCTATGAATGTCTGCGGAGAGCTTGCGTCTCTGTATTCGAATTCATCCTGCAAACTGACGATTTTCGAGGAAACGGGGATTGGGTCGCTGCAGCTGATGCAAGCAACTCCACGATATGTCTTGATTAGTTCCGCAAACATGCACACCTCACGACGGGAATTTAAGGGCAACGTGAGCCTCGATTGTGCGCCTAGAAACAGTCGATTGATGTCCCGTACTGCACACCTGTGACCGAGCGCCAGGGTCCACGCTCCAGGATCCTGCCTCAGGCCGGATCAGCGGAAAGATAATTGGCCCTGACGGGAAACCCTTGCATCTGGCAGTCGCAAGTTTGTACCTCGCCAGTCGGTACAAGGAAGGGAAGCCAAGCGCATACAGTCTTCAAGGAAAAGGGAGTCCTTTGACGGAATGGAAACCTTTCGAGTTCTACCATCTCCCTGGCAACGACTACGTGCTGGTGTTCAATCCGAAAAACGAGGAAAACTCGGATGCTCCGTTCCCGACGACCTTCTATCCAAACTCGACCGACCTCAAGGGTTCGCAAATGATTCACTTAGCCGACGGGCAGGATCTCTTGAATGCCGACATTCAAGTCAGCAATCCGCTGCCAACGCGGCAGGTCATCATACGGTTAGTCTGGAATGGCAGGCGACCAGAGGATTTTTATCCCCCGCAAGTGATCGTGAATGCCGAGAGGGGGACAAATCCGTTACCCGAGGAGACCAGCCGCCACGTCTATACGCTAAATCTGCTTCTGGGCGCCCGGTATACGATTCGCGCCGAAGCGTTCTGCCAAATGGGGAAAAAAGGAAAAGTGGAGACTTGGAGCATAAGTATTGATGGCAGCGACTTGTCAATTTCGGAAGTAACGCTCAAGTTCGCCACCGGCGAGTGTGAGCACAAGTAGTGGCATCAAGGCCGGATCAACGAACTCAACGATGTTGAAATTCAGGTGAGGCCAGAATGAACGCGATGATGAGACGCAGCCGATTGGCGAGGGCAGCGGTATTGCGTTCCGCGTCCGGGTCCTGCGTCTCCTTTCGGATGATCGCTTCATCCTTGGGAAGCAGGCCGCCGGGAAGAATGGTGTCTTCGGTCAGAGCGATGGCGAATTCCAAGCCCGTGTGCTTTTCGGCGAGGGCCGCTTTGGTCCGAGGCTGGTCCAAGCTTGTAATAATCCCAAGGGTGACGATCGCGCCCGGGTCGAATTGCACCCCGGGAAGATTACCCTGCGTCAGCGCGGTCGAGAAGTTGATCCGCGCAAGCAGAGCGCCTTCGTTGTCCCAGGTTTCAGATTTGAGCGAGTAGCCGGTCGGCACGGCCATACCGTAGGGCGGCATACCCATGGCGGTCAGATTCTGCAATAGGACCTCGGGAGAGACTACATTTGTGCCGGTAGCCCTCAGAGTGGACACCACAAGCTCTAGCGGCGTTTTCATTTTCGCGCGGTAGGCCTTGGGCGACCAGAAGTCCGGCGAGTGGAGCATCGTGCGCAAGACCTCGCGAATATCGCCGTCGCTTGATAGGAACTTGGCTGCCATTCGATCGACAAGTTCCTCGGGCGGATCGTCTGAGACGAACCTCGTGGCGATGCTCCTGGAAATGAAATGCGCAGTCGATGGATGATGCGCCAGCATGTTCAAGGCCTGGAGTCCTTCGTCGACGCCGGCTTCGAAGAATTTGTCGCCGACAACAGTCTTGGTCCCCGGATCATGTCGCCGCGGGTCAAACTGGAACTGGCCGCCATCATCGGGCTGCGCGATCGTCCATCCGGTCAGTACTCGCGCGAGCTCGGTGACGTCGGATTGCGTGTACCCGCCGTTTACCCCGAGCGTGTGCAGCTCCATGACCTCGCGGCCGTAATTCTCGTTCAGGCCGCCCTGGCCATTCTTGCCTGCCGCTTGCGAATGCGGCCCGATGCTGAGCCAGTTATCGAGATACATCAACATGGCCGGACTTTGTGCGGTGGCGACGAGCAAATCGTAAAACTTGCCCAGGGCGTGCGGACGAATTGCATCGCGCTCGTACGCGGTCGTGTAATAGACACACTGGTTCTTGTACTGGAAAACATTGAAATGGTTGAACCAGAAATCGGTCATCACTTCGAGCAATTGCCGTTCGGAATAGATCTCGCGGACCAACTTTGCTTGTTGAAGTTCGGAGGCGACAACGCCCGCCGGATTTCCGAGCGCGCGAACAATCTCCCGCTCCTGCGGCGAGAAATCTGCCATCAGACGGTCGCGCTGGTCCCCGCGTAACAGATTCGGGAAATTGATCAGCTGCTCGGCAGGCGCGTTTTCGAGGGCGGCAAGGCGCTGATTCTTGGGGAGTGCCAGCAGAGTATCGGCGATCGCGCGCGCCTGAACTTCAGCCGGGGAAGGCGACGCTGGCTTGGCGGCGTTGTCTGCAGCAGTCGGGGCACTCATCTTTACGGCAGGGGTCGCGTCTCCGTTCGCAGTCTGAGCTTTGACAGCTTCCTGCTGTTTGATGCGTGCGACGTTCACCGAATACACCAGCGTACTTTCCGGATCGTCCGGCATCGTCCGTTTCCCGGCAATGATCTGGCGGATCACGGTGTCGGACGGAAAGGTTTGCGCAAGCTGCTTGGGATTCATGCGCGTCGTGGCATATGGTCCGAGGCGGGCGTTGAGAGCCGAATCATCAATACTCTCAGGATGTAACTGGTCCTCGATCCACGCGTCCATACCCTTCGCCATGACGGCATCTACGTCTCCCGGCCGGGGGCCGAATGTAAGGCGATTGAGCGCCTGTATAACGCGCTCGCGATCGGAAAGCGTTGCTGGACGGGTTCGGCTCGTGGCGGCAGGCGGTGTCTGCCTCTGGGCGGTGGACTGCGGGAGCACAGGTGCGGAGATGTTCAGTGCGACGAGGATCGCAAGCATCCTGCCAAGAAAGCGGATGATCATATCGTTCTCGCCCGGTCGC
>Ga0182024_10025364_pt1 | contig 10471 bp, 8 predicted proteins | sample P32metaG_FD_120480 | JGI IMG/M metagenome (GOLD analysis project Ga0182024, IMG submission 120480) | Permafrost microbial communities from Stordalen Mire, Sweden - P3-2 metaG (Illumina Assembly) | ecosystem: Environmental > Terrestrial > Soil > Wetlands > Permafrost | place: Sweden: Stordalen...
CCCAGACGGTCCTGCCGACCATTTTCGTGCTCTACACCGGCTATCGCTACGGCTGGAAGCCGGGGATTCTGGGCCTGACCTTCGCGGCCTCCGGGATGAGCATGATCACGGTGCAGATGTTCCTGGTCGGACCGGTGGTGAAGAGGATCGGCGAGCGCGGAGCGGTTCTGGTGGGTTCGGGTGTCGGCGCGCTCGGATTTCTGATCTACGCCCTGGCTCCCACCGGCCTTATCTATCTGATGGGCATACCGGTATTCGCCATGATTGGCTTCTTGCAGCCCGGTCTCATGGGCCTGATGAGCCGGAGGGTCGATCCCCAGCATCAGGGCCAGCTGCAAGGCGCCAATCAGAGCCTGCAGGGCATCGCCTCGGTGATCGGACCGCCCCTGTTCGGACTCACCTTCGCCTGGTCGATCCGTCATCAGGCCAGCTTGCACATGCCGGGCATGGCCATCCTGATCTCGGCGGCCCTGCTCGCCGTGGCGTTTTGCCTGGCTCTGCGCGTGGCCACCCCCGTGGCGGCGCCCATGGCGATGCCCGCTTAGGTCGGCGCCTGCTCATCGGTTGGACCCGCGGCGGGCTCATCGCCATGATTGCGCCGAAAGCGTCACCGACAATCGGTGATCGCCTTGCCGCGGAGACCCCATGCTCATTCATCGCAGCCTGATCGCCGCCCTGGCCCTGATGGGCGCAGCCACCGCCAGCCTCGCGCAGACAACCGAGACGCCAAGCCGCGTTCCGCCGGACGCCGCCACCATGAAGATGTCATTCGCGCCGATCGTGCGCCGGGCGGCGCCGGCGGTGGTCAACGTCTACTCGCGCCGCGTGGTGCGGACGCAGATCGACCCCTTCTGGTCGATGTTCTCGGGCGGCGTGCCGCGTGAACGGGTCGAGCAGTCCCTGGGCTCCGGCTCCATTGTCCGAGCCGATGGGGTGATCCTCACCAACCACCACAACATCGACGGGGCGCAAGAAATAAGAGTGGTGACCGCCGATCGCCGCGAGTGGCCGGCAACGGTGATTCTGGACGATCCCCGCGCCGATCTGGCGGTGCTCAAGATCGACACCAAGGGCGAGCGCCTGCCCACCCTGGCCATTGACGACGAAACCAGCCCGCAGGTGGGCGATCTCGTCCTGGCCATCGGCGATCCGTTTGGCGTCGGCCAGACGGTGACCAACGGCATCGTTTCGGCGCTGGCCCGCTCGCAGGTGGGTAGTAACGACTATGCCTTCTTCATCCAGACCGACGCGGCCATCAACCCGGGAAATTCGGGCGGGCCCCTGGTGGACATGAATGGCGACTTGATCGGCGTGAATACCGCTATCGTTTCGAGCTCTGGCGCCTCGGCGGGCGTCGGCTTCGCGATTCCGGCGGCCATGGCCAAGCAGGTGGTCGTCGCGGCCATGGGCGGCGGCCACGCGGTCGTGCGCCCGTGGCTGGGCGCCAAGACTCAAGCCCTGAGCGATCAGCTGGCGAAGAGCCTTGGCCTTTCAGCGCCGCTGGGCGTCGTGGTCACCGATGTATGGCCCGGTGGCCCGGCTGACCGCGCCGGCTTGGCCCCCGGCGATGTCGTCACTTCAGTGGACGAGCAAGGCGTCAACGACGACGCCGCCCTGACCTATCGCGTCGCCACCCGGCGCGTGGGCGATAGCCTCAATCTGGAGGTTCGCCGGGGGCCCGCGTCGCGCGCCCTGAAGGTCGATCTGGCCGCACCGCCCGCCAGGCCGGCTCCCGACGCCCGCCTTATCGCCGGAGCCAATCCTCTAGCCGGGGCCAACGTGGTCAACATCTCTCCGGCCAGCGCCTATGAGTTTGGCGTCGATCCCTTCGCCGCTCAGGGCGTACTGGTCACCCGCGTCGACCGCGGCTACGCCCAGTCCATTGGTCTGCAGCCCGGCGACTTTATCCGCGACGTCAACGGACAGAAGGTTTCCACCACCGCCGAACTTCAGGCCGCGCTCATGACTGGCGCGCGGACCTGGACCCTGGGCATCCAACGCGCCGGCCGCTTGATCACCGCGCGGTTCAGCGGCTAGACGCGCGTTTTCGCCGAGCCGTCGCGGATCACTTCGCCACCATCTCCCAGTCGCGCCTTGAGCATGGCGCGCATGCCACACTCTGCTACGTTCGCGCCATGAGCGATCTCTTCGAAGCCGCCGGCCTGACGCGGAACGCGACCACGCCGGACGCCCTCGCGCCCTTGGCCGATCGGCTGCGGCCCAAGAGCCTGGACGAGGTGGTGGGTCAGGCCCATCTGCTGGGGCCCGAAGGACCCATCCGGCGCATGGCGGCGGCCCATCGTCTGGGTTCAATGATCCTGTGGGGACCGCCAGGCACCGGCAAGACCACCATCGCCCGACTGCTCGCCCAGGAAGTCGGCTACGCCTTCCAGCAACTCTCGGCGGTGTTCTCCGGGATAGCGGATCTGAAGAAGGCGTTCGAAGCGGCGCGCCTGCGCCGCGCCGCCGGCAAGGCGACCCTGCTCTTCGTCGACGAAATCCACCGCTTCAATCGCGCCCAGCAGGATGGTTTTCTGCCTTTCGTCGAGTCAGGGACGGTGACTCTGGTGGGCGCCACTACCGAGAATCCGTCCTTCGAACTCAACGGCGCCTTGCTGTCGCGCTGCCAGGTTTACGTGCTGCGCCGACTGGACGCATCGGCCTTGGCCGATTTGCTGATCAAGGCCGAAGCTTTCGAGGGGCGAGGCCTGCCTCTCGATCCTGCCGCCCGGGAGGCGATGATTGCCCTGGCGGACGGCGACGGGCGATATGTTCTCTCCCTGGCCGAGACGGTGTTCAATATTGCTTCGGACGAGCCGCTCGATCCCACCCAACTTGGCCAGGTTCTCCAGCGCCGCAGCCCCGCCTACGACAAGGACCGGGAGGAACACTACAACCTGATCTCTGCTCTGCACAAATCGGTACGCGGTTCGGATCCGGACGCCGCTCTTTATTGGCTGGCGCGCATGTTGGATGGCGGCGAGGATCCGCTGTTCATCGCCAGACGGCTGGTGCGCATGGCCAGCGAGGACATCGGCGCGGCCGATCCGCTATCCCTGTTGATCACCACCGCGGCCAAGGATGCCTATGACTTCCTGGGAAGCCCCGAGGGCGAGCTCGCCCTGGCCCAGGCCTGCGTGCATATGGCCGTCGCGCCCAAATCCACGGCGGTCTACGCCGCCTTCGGCGCCGCCCGAAGCCTGGCCAAGGATACCGGTTCGCTGATGCCGCCCGCCCACATCCGCAATGCGCCAACGCGCTTGATGAAGGACCTTGGCTACGGCAAGGGCTACCAATATGATCCGAGCACGGAGGAAGGCTTTTCCGGCCAGAACTACTTCCCAGAGGGTGTCGAGCGGCAGGCCTTTTACACGCCCAAAGGCGAGGGGGCGGAGGCCCGTGTCAAGGAGCGGCTGGCCCGCTGGGCGGCCTTGCGCGCCAAGGTGAAAGGGACGTGAGAGCAAAATCGATCATCCTCTCGCGCGAGGAGATCGCCTTCGCCCGCTCCCTGGTGATCTTCGAGGACGACGACATCCTGGCGCTGAACAAGCCTCCGGGCCTCTCCAGCCAAGGCGGGCGGATCGCGGCGCACACCCTCGATGAGCTGCTCGCCGCCTTCGCTAAGAAGAGCGGCTCCAGACCGCGCCTCATCCACCGGCTGGACCGGGACACTTCAGGCGTCATCCTCACCGCCAAGAGTCAGCCGGCGGCCGCGTTTCTGGGCAGGGCAATGATGAGTCGGCGGATCAAGAAGACCTATCTGGCCATCGTCGCGCCGGGCGCCCCTGAACCCCACGAGGGCGCGATCGAGGCTGCGCTGCGCCGGGTTGATGAGGGCCGTCAAGCGTACGTCCGCGTCTGCGACTCCGACGATCCGGATGCGAAGAGCGCCTCGACCTGCTACCGAACCCTGGCCGCCAATGATGTCGCGGCTCTGGTGGAGTTGGCTCCGCGCACCGGACGAATGCACCAGCTGCGCGTTCACCTAAGCTCGATCGGCCGACCGATCGCTGGAGACGCGCGCTATGGGGGCGCCTTGGTGCTGGCGGGGCGACCGGTCGCCAGGCTGTTGCTGCACGCCGCGGCGCTCAGCTTTCCGCACCCCGCGGGAGGAGATCGACGCGTCGAGGCGGCCCTGCCGGCCGACATGGTCGGCATGCTGGCCTCCGTCGGGCTGGCGTCGCCGGCCCGGTGACCGCCAATCCACGCGGTCGGCGGGGCGAAGCGATCCTTGCCGCCGCGACCCAATCGCGAGCATATCGGCGCATGGAGAGGCTGCTGTTGGTGGCGATGGGTGGGGCCGTGGGCTCGGTGGCGAGATACCTCACCGGCATGGCCGCCCTGCGCGTCATTGGGCCAAGGGTGCCGTGGGTGGGGACGTTTACGGTCAATGTGGTGGGCGGCTGCCTCATGGGACTGCTGGTTGGCTATCTCGCCCATCGCGGAGGATCTGATCAGGAACGCTGGCGGCTTTTCCTGGCGGTAGGCGGCCTGGGCGGCTTCACCACCTTCTCGGCATTTTCATTGGATGCGGCCCTTATGATCGAGCGCCGCGCCTGGGGTGCGGCGGGCGCCTATGCCGCCGCCTCCGTGGCGCTGTCGGTGGCGGCCCTGTTCGTGGGCCTGATGGCCGCGCGCCGCCTGTTCGCCTGATGGGTGAGGTCAAGCTCCTGAGCGTCGCCCCGGGCGAGGATGGCGTGCGCCTTGACCGCTGGCTGCGCCGGCGTTGGCCCCACCTGGGTCAGACGCAGATCCACAAGCTCGCCAGGGGAGGACAACTGCGCGTGGACGGGGCCAGGGTGAAAGCCGACACGCGGCTCGCCAGCGGAGCGATGGTGCGGGTCCCGCCCATGCCAGATGCGCAGACCCGCCAAGCACGCGAGGTCCTGTCATCGCGCGATGCCGCCTTCGCCAAGACCCTGGTGCTCTACGAGGACGATGAGGTGCTGGTCTTGAACAAGCCGGCTGGCTTGGCCGTGCAGGGAGGGACCAAGACCACCTCGCACATCGACCGCCTGCTCAGCGCCTGGGGCGAGGGGTTAACCCGTCCCCGTCTGACCCACCGTCTGGATCGCGACACCTCGGGCGTGCTGGCGCTCGGCAAGACACCCAACGCCGCGGCCCGCCTTTCCGGCGCTTTCGCGAAGCGGCGGGCGCAGAAGACCTACTGGGCGATCGTCGAGGGCAATCCGCGCCCCGTGGACGGGGTGATCGACTTGCCCCTGGCCAAGATCGGCATCGATGACCGCGAGCGGATGATCCCGGTCGACGCCAAGGACTCCGGCGGCAAGCTGGCTGTGACCCAGTTCGTCACGGTCTCGCGGGCCGGCCCACGGGCCGCTTGGCTGGCGCTGCGCCCGCTTACCGGCCGCACCCATCAGTTGCGCGCCCATTTGCTGGCGCTCGGCCACCCGATTTTGGGCGATCCGAAATACAACACCCCAGCCTCGATCGCGACGTCCGGACCGCTCAAGCTGCAGCTTCACGCCCGGCGACTGACGCTGCCGCATCCTTCTGGAGGCATGATCGATGTCGAGGCGCCTCTCAGCGCGGAAATGAAAGCCGGATTCTCGCGCTTTGGATTCGACGCCCAAGAGGCGAGGGACGACCCGTTCACGCGCCCAAAAAGAGTCTAAAGCCGGGCCTCGAGCCTGCCGCTCCCAGAGAAGGAATCCTCACTCATGAAATCCCCGATCTGCGAAATGCTCGGAGTCGAGTTTCCCCTCGTGGCCTTCAGCCATTGCCGCGACGTGGTTGCGGCCGTGAGCCGGGCAGGGGGATTTGGCGTGCTGGGCGCCACCGGCCACTCGCCAGACTCGGTGCGGCGGGAACTGAAGTGGATCGACGATCATGTGGACGGCAGACCCTATGGACTCGATGTCCTGATCCCGGAAAACATGGCCACCGCTGGGGAAAGTGGCGTCACCTACAACAGCCTCAGGGCGCGCGTACCCTCTCAGCACAGCGCCTTTGCGCGTCAACTGTTGGAAAAGGCCGGGGTGACCCTGGCCGACCGGGAAATTCCCGACGATCAGCCTCAGCCATTCGATCCGGCGCGGGCCATGGATGTCCTGGAGGCCGCCTTCGAACATCCCATCAAGCTGATCGCCAATGCGCTTGGCGTGCCGCCGCCGGCAATGATTGACATGGGCAAGCGTCACGGCGTTCCGGTCGCAGCCCTGGTCGGAGCCAAGGAGCACGCCATCCGCCAAGTGAACGCCGGCGTCGACATTCTGGTGGTGCAGGGGACCGAAGCTGGCGGCCACTGCGGGGAGGTGACGACCCTGGTCCTGGTGCCCGAGGTCCTCCACGCCATCAAGGCGATCCGCGACGTGCCGGTCCTGGCCGCCGGGGGGATCATGAACGGCGCTCAGATGGCCGCCTGCATGGCCATGGGCGCGGCAGGGGCGTGGACGGGTTCGGTTTGGTTGGCCACGGTGGAATCCGAGACCAGTGAGATCTTTCGCGAAAAGATGATCGAGGCGACGTCCCGCGACGCCGTGCGTTCGAAGAGCCGCACTGGCAAGCCGGCCCGCCAGCTTCGCTCGGCGTGGACCGAAGCGTGGGAGCGCGACCCCGCCAGTCCGGGCGCCCTGCCCATGCCCATGCAGAGTCTGGTCAGCGAAAACGCTCTTCGCTCGGTGGACCGCGCCGCGGCCGCCGGCAACCCGCTGGCGCGAGAGATGGTGACCTATTTTGTCGGCCAGGGCGTCGGCTTGATCGACAGCGTGCGCTCAGCCGGCCAGGTGGTTCAGGACTTCAAGCAGGAGTTCATCGACGCGGTCGAACACCTCAACGACTTAGTGGCGGAATGAATCCTTACGCCACCACGCCATCGGCGGGCGCCACACCCGCGCTGCCCGGAAACACTTGAGTATCAAGCTTGGCTCGCTCGACGCCCATGTGATCGCGCAGGACGCCCTTGAAGAGGCCGCGCATGTCAAGCGTCGGCGCGGTGTCACGGTTTTCGAACAGCCGGGCTTGGGCCAGGGTCGGCCAGTCGCCGACAATGCCCCCCTTCTTCAGCGCGCCGCCCAACACAAGCGCGGTGGACGCGGTGCCGTGGTCGGTGCCGGCCGTGCCGTTGACCCTGGCGGTGCGGCCAAACTCGGTGGCCAGCACCACCACCGTATTGTTCCAAGACGGACCCAGGCCGCTGGCCAATCCGTCGAGGAAGGCATCGACATAGGCCAGGCGCAAGGCCAGCTGCCCCTGGGCGGCGCCCTGATTGGCGTGGGTGTCGAATCCGTCGATGGAGACCGCCGCGACCTGCTTGCCGTCGGGCTGGGTCATGAAGGCCGCCAAGGTGGCCCCGAGCTTGCGCGCCTGGGGCAGTCCCTGACGCAAGACCGGCGCGAGGGTCACGCCGCCGGCGTTGACCTGGGAATCGGTCATCATGCCTTCAGATTGAGCCACGTCGGCGACGGCGATCTTGGCCATGGCCTGAGTCGCCATTCCACTGGCCAGCGCTGGCCCAAGGAGCGGGTCGTGGGCGTAGAGATCTCCCAGGATGCCCGGCAAACGAGGATCGACGCCCGCCGCGCCGCCCGGAGACCATGACGCCGCTTCGATGGGTCCGCGCAGAATCAGGGGCGCGGTGGGCCCCACCGAGATGGCCTTGACCTTGCCGGCCGGCCCCATGGCTTCCAAGGCGCGATTGAGCCAGCCCGACGAGGTGCCGTAAACGACGGAGGCGCCGCTTTCCAGGACGTCCTGAGCCTCGAAGTGGGAGCGCTCGCGATCAGGGGTGGCGACGGCCGGAACGATGCGCGCCTGACCCTTCACAGCCAAGGCGTGGGTCGCGCCCATGGCGGGGTGCAACCCGAAGGTGTCATCGAGTTTCAGCGCCCCGCCCGCCTCTCCAAAGCCCGGAATGGCAATCGCGCCGCGCAAGGCGCTATAGTTGGCGTCTCCGACCGGCGGCGACAGCGACAACCCGTCAAGGCCGCCGCGGCAGACGATCACCACCAGCCTTTTCTGGGCCAGAGCGCCCTGCGAGTCGGCGTAGGCCCGCGAGCCCATGAACTGCACGGTGATGCCCAATCCCAAGCCGCCCCACATGGCCTGGCGACGGGAAAGGCGCGGTAAAGTGGCTTGGCAAGCGATGTCTTCGCGGGTCATCGGCGTTGGAACTCCGGGCTCATCAGCAGGATGGATAGACCTTCCGGGCGCGTTTCAGCCCGGGCGATGGTCTTGGCCACCAGGGGACTCAAGCGCGCGCCAAGGGCGTTGGCGGCGATTTGCGCGGGATCTCGATCGCCCACCGCCTTGGCGGCGAACGCTTCGCTCCAGCCCATTCGTTTGATGACCGCGTCAGGGGCGCACCACACTTCCTTTTCCTCGGGCCAACCCTTGGGCGAGGGGGCGCTGAAAGCCTTTTGGCCCATGGCGTTCATCACCGGCGCGATGGCCGCGATATCCTGCGGCAGGACACCCGCGGCGCGCCAGCTGGAGACCAGGAACTCATAGGGAGTCTTGAACTTGGCCGCGGTTGGGTTCCAGGTCTCCGGAGAGGTGATCAGCGTCTTGGCCACGACGCTGAGCTGCCCGTTGGTATCGAGATAGGCGCGCTGCAGGCGGGCGACCAGGGTTGGCGGCGGATCGTCGGCGACGAAGTGGCGGGCGATCTTCACCGCCAGATGATGAGCGGTGTGCGGACTAGCGGCCAAATCCTTCATCACCGCCCGCGCCTGGCCCTCGCCGCCCTCGGCGTAACGTCTTCCCATGATCGTGCGCGCGCCCGGCTCGTGAGCGCGGTCGCGGAAAGTGAATCGGCCGGCGTCGGGTTCGCGCAGTCCGCTGATGCTCCAGCCGGTCATCGCCCGGGCGAACTCGGTGACATCAGCCTGGCTGTAGCCAGCGTCGACGCCGACGGTGTGAAGCTCCATGATCTCGCGGGCGAGATTTTCGTTCAGACCGACGTGCTTGCCGGCCCTAGCCTGGAACTGGGCGGCCATGCTGTTCGGGCCGATCGACTGGGCTTGGTCGAGGTAGAGCAGCATCGCCGGGTGGCTGGAGGAAGCCACCAGCAGGTCCTCGAAGCGGCCGAACACATGCGGGCGAATGGCTTCCTGCTCAAAGGGTCCCACCACCGTCGCGGTGACGAGCTTGTTGGCCGAAACGGTGAAATGATTGGCCCAGAACAGAGCCCAGCGCTCACGGAAACCCGCATCGGTGCTGGCGGCGAGCCGGACCCTGGCCACGAAATCGACGCCGGTGTCGTCGCGCAGCATGCGCGCGGCCATCTTCACCGGATCGGTCTTGGCGTCGCCGACCTGTTTGGCGGCCTGCCTCTCCTGTTGATACGCGCGGAACTCGTTGAAGCGCTCGGCGGCGGTGGGGGCATTGGTCTGCGGCTGATCAGCGCCTTCGGGGCGAATCTGAGCGATCAGATAGGCCTCCGGATCATTGCGCGCCGCGGCGATCTCGCCGTCCTTGGCGCCTAGACCAAGCCGGGTGACGGCGATGGCGCTCTTGAGGTCGTGATCGATGGCCAACCGCGTTTCTCCATGCGAAGTCAAAGACAATCTTGTCATTGAACGTCGGCGGGAGGCGATTCCGTCGATCTCGTCAGCACGGACGCCGAGGCACACCCATCGCGCCCTGGCTTGACCGCATGGAGCGCTTGTCACGTCGGGCGGTGACCGTTACGCCGTGAGCTTGGCAATCAAAGGCGCCACATGCGGCACATTCTCGACGAGCTTGAAAAGCGCCGCGCCCAAGCCAAACTCGGCGGGGGCGAGCGACGCATCGCCGCTCAGCACGCAAAGGGCAAGCTTACCGCCCGCGAGCGCCTGGACATTCTCCTGGACGAGCAATCCTTCGAAGAGTTCGACATGTTCGTCGAACATCGCAGCCATGACTTCGGCATGCACGAGCAGCGCATCCCGGGCGATGGCGTGGTCACCGGCTGGGGCACGATCAACGGTCGTCTGGTATACGTATTCTCCAAGGATTTCACGGTATTCGGCGGGTCCCTTTCGAAGGCGCACGCTGAAAAGATCGTCAAGGTGCAGGAAATGGCCCTGCGCAACGGCGCGCCGATCATCGGACTTTTCGATGCCGGCGGCGCGCGCATCCAGGAGGGCGTCGACTCCCTGGCCGGCTATGCCGACATCTTCCTGCAAAACGTGCTCAGCTCCGGAGTGGTCCCGCAGATCAGCGTGATCATGGGTCCGTGCGCCGGCGGCGATGTCTATTCGCCGGCCATGACCGACTTCATCTTCATGGTGAAGGAAACCGCCTACATGTATGTCACTGGCCCCGACGTCGCCAAATCGGCCATCAACGAGGACGTCAGCCACGAGGAGCTGGGGGGTTACCGGGTCCATGCGCTGAAATCGGGTGTCTCCGACGGCGCCTTCGAAAACGATCTGGAGGCGCTGACCCAGGTGCGCCGCCTAGTGGACTTCCTGCCGCTATCCAATCGCGACAAGCCGCCCAGCCGGGAGAGTTTCGACACCCTCTATCG
>Ga0182024_10025365_pt1 | contig 10471 bp, 10 predicted proteins | sample P32metaG_FD_120480 | JGI IMG/M metagenome (GOLD analysis project Ga0182024, IMG submission 120480) | Permafrost microbial communities from Stordalen Mire, Sweden - P3-2 metaG (Illumina Assembly) | ecosystem: Environmental > Terrestrial > Soil > Wetlands > Permafrost | place: Sweden: Stordalen...
ATCATTGTGGGTCATCGTGTGATCTCCTCAGTGAGAACAGTGGAATGAACTCACCGAGGGTCACACGGTGGCCCTACCTGTCGGTGGACCCCTCTACTTCCACCACCTCACGGGACGCTGCCCCGATCACAGTCGGACGGGCTCACCGATGATGAGAAGGAGAGCCTCCGTCGGCTCGAAGCGGGTCTCGAAGGCGTGATCCCGCCCGCCTTCGTGGACGAGGAGGGTGTCGGGACCGGCGCTTTCGACGTCGAGCCCGCCGGTTTGCGCCTTTCCGATGTCGGGGGGATGGTCGAGGTCAAGGAGCGCTTGGAGGCTGCCTTTCTGGCCCCACTGCGTAACCCGGACCTCGTGCGGCTCTACGGCAAGTCTCTGCGCGGCGGGCTCCTGCTCTACGGCCCCCCGGGTTGCGGCAAGACGTTCATCGCCCGGGCCGTCGCCGGTGAGATGGGAGCGAGGTTCCTCGCCGTATCGCTGGCTGAGATCTTGGACATGTACGTCGGTCAGAGCGAGCGGAACGTGCACGAGCTCTTCGAGACGGCTCGACGTAGCGCCCCCTGCGTCGTCTTTCTCGACGAGATCGATGCTCTGGGTCAGAAGCGGAGTCATCTCCGCAACAACGCCGCGCGCGGCACGGTGAACCAGCTCCTAGCCGAGTTGGACGGCGTCCAGAACCTCAACGAGGGGGTCTACGTGCTGGGGGCGACCAACCATCCCTGGGACATCGATGTGGCTCTGCGTCGGCCTGGCCGCTTCGACCGGATGCTCCTCGTCCTTCCGCCCGACGAAGAGGCGCGTCAGGCTGTGTTCCGCTATCACCTGCAGTCTCGACCGGTGGCCAACGTCGACTTGGTCCGATTGGCCCGCCGGACCGACGGATACTCGGGGGCCGACCTGGCGTACATCTGCGAAAACGCGGCAGAGCGCGCCTTGCTCGACTCGGCCCGTTCGGGTACGGCGCGGATGATCGGCATGGAGGATCTGGAACAGGCCGTGCAGGACGTGAAGCCGTCGATCGGCCCTTGGCTCGAGACGGCCAAGAACGTGGCCCAGTTCGCCAACGAAGACGGCACCTATGACGAGCTCCTGACATATCTGCGCAAACGCCGCCTCGTATGACCGACGTTCCCCTCGACGCCAGGAGCGAGCTCCGCCGCGCCGAGGCCCTGATCGAGCTCCGCCGCTTCGACGAGGCCATGGCCGTCCTGACCCGGGCTATCAGCATCGATCACGACGCTCCCCGGGGCTGGTGCCTCATGGCCCAGGCGCAGCTCGGTCTCGGCGATTCCGAGGCGGCCCTTCAGTCCGCCGGCCGGGCCGTGGCTCTCGCACCTGATCTGGAGTGGGTGCACCGGTTGGCCAGCCTCGCCTTCAGCCGGCTCGGTCGCCACGGTGAGGCTGTGTCCGCCGCCCGGGAGGCGGTTCGCCTCGACCCCTGGTCGTGGCGCGGTCTGACCCGGTTGGCCCAGGCTCTGATCCCGGCCACATCGGACCGCGGAGAGGCGCGCATGACCGCCGAGCGAGCGCGGGACCTTGCGCCCCTCGTCCCTGACACCCATATCGCCTGCGGGTTCGTGGAAGCGGCGGCCGGCAATCGCAAAGCGGCTCTCGATTCGTACCGCAAGGCCCTCGAGATCGACCCTGACAACACGGTCGCCCACAACGAGATTGCGCGTCTGCACCTGCGTAGCGGGACGGCGGGAAGTCTGGCCAAAGCCACGATGGGCTTCGCCACGGCGGTGCAGACCGATCCGAGGGCAGGGGTCAGCCGTCACAATCTCGACGTCGCCGTGGGCACGTTCCTCGCCCGGGCCGCCGGCCTACTCCTGGTGGCCGCCATCATCGCCCGAGGTTTCGGTAACTCCGGCACCGTGGCCTCACGCATCGCACCGCTGGCCCTTCTACTTGTTCCCGGGCTGTTCGTCACCCGCTTCGTGTTGCGTCTGACCAGGGAGTTGCGCCGCTACTTGTGGCGGACCGTTATCCATCCGAAGACCCGCCTTATTGCCGTGACGGCCGAGGCGTTGGCTGTTGTCGTGATCATCGTCGGTGCCGTCGCCCCCGAGGGGATCCGCCTCCATTTGCTCGACGTCGCCCTCGGCTTCGCCGTCGTGAGCCTCTTCAGTCCGTCGGGTGCCCAGGACCTACGGAGAAAAGGCCGGAGCGGCTCCGGAGCCGGTCCTCAGCACGACATCCCGGCAGGACCGACTATCGGGAAAGGCGTACTGTGGCTGATCGCCGCCTCGCTCGCCGGGGTCTGCGTCCTCGGTGCCGTTGTGGCATCCAATCCGTCGACGGCGCCGGGCGGGATCATTGTCTCTCTCGGGTGCGCCGCCGGGTGCGGGTACACCCTACGGACCATCCGGAGCCGGTCCCGGCCACGGTCGGCCGGGTCGGATCAGACGCGTCTTTAGGGCGACAGCGGGCGGTTCAGCCGCCGTGCAGTCCCAGGACGGCAGCGGACGCCGACAGGGCGTCCAGGTGGGCATCGACCGAGCCGAGTCCGGCACCCATCGTGTTCACCGAGAGGTGGGTGGCTCCGATCTTCCGCCAGCGTTCGGCGTGGTCGGCCAGGGATGCCACGCCCCCTGTGCCCCAGCTCACCCTGCCTTCGAGGCCGAGAGTGCTCGGGTCCCGGCCAGCGTCGACAGCAGCGGCGTCGACCAATGACCGGGCATCGTCAAGCTTCGGGCCCGGCGGGACCAGTGGGAACCAGCCGTCGCCGAGCCGGCCGGCACGCCGGTAGGCGCGCGGAGAAGCCGCCCCGAACCAGATGGGGATGGGCCGCTGCACGGGCAGCGGGGCGAGGCCCGCGCCGTTCACGTGCTCGTCGTCGGCCTCGTAGGTGACGCTTTGGTCGGTCCACAGGCGCCGGAGCAGCTCGACCTGGCGTTCGATCCGCTGGCCCCGGTCGGAGAAGGCCTTGCCCAGGGCTTCGTACTCGACGGCGTTCCATCCGAGACCAACACCGAAACGGAATCTGCCCCCGGTGAGAAGATCGACCTCGGCCGCCTGTTTGGCCACCAACGCCGTCTGCCGTTGCGGGAGGATGATGATGCCCGTCACCAGCTCCAGGGAAGTGAGCGCGGCCAGGTAGCCGAACATCACGAGTGGTTCGTGGAAGGTCGAATGGAGGTCGTAGGGCCCCTCCCAGCCTTTATGGACCGCCGGATCGGCACCCACGACATGGTCGTAGGCGACGACGTGTGCATATCCGAGCTCTTCCACCCGCTGTGCGTACGCTCGTACGGCGCCGGCGTCGCCGCCGATCTCGGTTTGGGGAAAAACGACGCCGATCTGCATGGTGGGCCTCAGTCCTTGAGCTCGATGACGACCTCAAGGTATACGAGACGCCGGTCTGACCTCGTAAGCGCACACGTGGGCGCCCTCCATCAGATGGGCGACTCGCTGCACCTCGGCGCCCGGGAGCGCGTCGCGGATGAACGACAGCTCACTCGAGCAGGCCTGACGGAATCCTTGGGCGACCGACAGGATGGCGCAGTTGTGTTCGGTGATGCGCCAGCCTCCGTCATCGAGGCGCTGCACGTCGGCCAGATAACCGTCCTCATCGAGGATGGCGGTCAGCTCCGCCACCTGCTCTTCGAGGGATCGGCTGTCCAACCGGGGTTGGGCATCGTGCAGTCGGCGACGCCGGCGCTGCTCGAAAAGGTCCTCGACCTGCCGGGAATTGGAACCACCGAGGTAGCTGAGCAGCTCGGTCGTCAGATCCCCGTAGCGCTTGGGGAACAGTAGGTCGGCCATCGAGGTCAACTCGTACACATGGGTCGGCCGGCCTCGGCCGTCGGGGTCGGCCTGATGCGCTACCAACCCGTCGGATTCGAGCCGCCCCAGCTGTTGACGAACGGCGGCGACCGACAGGTTGAGATCGGCGGCCAGATCCTGGGCCCGTTGAGGTCCCCCTCGCTTCAACGCCACCAGGATGGCCCGTCGTGTCGGGGGCACGGCCTGGAGGGGGGGCTCCATGACCTCCTCGCCTTCCGTCACCGCAGCACCAGACCGTTCACGGCAGGACGAGGTGGATGTCGCCGAATTCGTGCCACAGGTAACCTTCCTTCAGAGCGGCAGTGTACGACCGTTCGAGGAGGGGCCGACCGGCCACGGCCTCGAGCATGGCCAGGTGGGAGGCTTCTGGCTCGTGCCATCCCGTCAACAGGCCGTCGACCGAACGCACGACCCGATCGGGTGTGATCACGGTTTCGGTCCATCCGCTCCCGGCACGGACATGGCCGCGGCGGTCGACGACCGTTTCGAGCGCACGTATCACGGTGGTTCCGACCGCCACCACCGTGCCTCCCTCACGGCGGGTGTCATTGATGCGATGCGCCGTAGCGGCCGAGACCCGGTAGTACTCGGGGTACGGCGGCTCGGAGGCCTCGAGTGAGGCGACGCCGGTGTGCAGAACGATGGGCACGACACCTACGCCGCGGGCGGCCAGCCGGGCGAGCACTTCGGGGGTGAAGGGCCGCCCGGCGCTCGGCATCTCGGCCGATCCCGGCTCGGTGGCGTACACGTTCTGGTACATCGTGATGGGCCAGGTCCCCTGGACGTAACCGTAACGAATCGGTTCGCCGTGGACGGCGAGGAACGTGAGCAAGGGCACCGGCGTCGAGAGCGTGGCCACCCACAGCCGTACTCCTTCGGGATGGTGTGAATAGGGCGTGAGGAGATCGAGCCGGCCTCCGGCGGCGAGTGCGATCGTGTCACCGGCCGCCGCCGTGAAGACCGGTTGACCATCGTGGCGCAGCTCCACCGTCCACAGGTTGGCGGGCAGTTGCGTCGACAAGTGGATCTGGAGCGGATCGCCGTAGGGGTCGACACCCTGTAATTCGGCGGCCAGGGTCCCCGACGTGTTCACCACGAGCAGGTCGCCCTCCTCGAACAGGCGCGGGAGCTCGGTGAAAGTGGTGTGCTCCACGGTGCCGGCGCCGCGTCGGGCGACCATCATGCGTACCGCGTCGCGCGTCATGCCGCGGGCCTCGGGCGGGCGTGTCGCTTCGAGCTCCGGCGGAAGCGTGAAGTCGTGAAGTCCGGCCAACGGACGTACGACCATCGGTGTGAGGGTCGGGGTCATGGTGCACCACCGACCGCCGTCGCCAACTCGGCGGCCTTGAGCCGCCCGCTCGGCGTGACCCCGGCAACGAGGGCGAGCAGCGACGGCACGACCGAATCGGGCTGGGGACGATCGGAGATGTCCTCGCCGGGGAACGCGTCCTGGTGCATGTCGGTACGCATGTCGCCCGGGTCGACGGCCCACACCCTGATGTCGGGTTCCTCTACGGCGAGCGTGGCGCTCAGGTGGTCGAGCGCCGCCTTCGACGACCCGTAGCCGCCCCATGAGTCGTAGTGATCGACCGACGCATCAGAGGTGACGTTGATGATGCGCGGGTTCGCCGACCGTCGTAGGAGGGGAAGCGTCTCCTGGATCAGCGCCAGGGGGGCGACCATATTGACCTCGAGGACGCGCCGGAGGGTGTCCGGCGACATGTCGGCGGCCCGGGGCAGCGGACTCTGGCCCAGGGTGCTGGCGTTGTTCACGAGCAGGTCGAGCCCGCCGAGCTCCTCGGCCGCCACCTTCAGGGTCCGTCGATGAGCGGCGTCGGTCACGTCGCCGGCGACAGCCCTTACCCGTGCATCACCGGTCAAGAGAGTGCGGACCTCGACTTCGGTGTGAGCCAGTGCGGGCTGACTCCGGGCATCGAGCACGAGGGACCACCCCTGCTCCGCCAGGCCTCTGGCCAGGGCTTTCCCCAACCCCTTGGATGCTCCTGTGACGATGGCGACCGGCATGATGGCCCACCTCCTCCGACCCGAGGTCTCTGCGCCGGGTTTCCGACAGCATGTACCTTCCATCAGGATAAAACAAGAAAACTCTTAGTTTATTGCCCAAGACTGGGAGGGAGAGGGGGAGACCCGATCGATCGACCCGGCCTGTCTGGCATCCTGGGCACCGGGCCCGCTCGGCGGGGGCAAACGGGAGGGGAAAACGCATGGCAGTGATCGCCGACACGACATCGGGGAAGATCGCCGGTCGCCAAAAAGGAGGCGTCCTTCTCTTCGCCGGGGTGCCCTTTGCCGCCCCGCCCATCGGGGATCGCCGCTTCAAGGCGCCGGAACCCCATGAAGGCTGGAGTGACGTGCGCGACGCCACCCTTTTCGGGCGCGTGGCCGTTCAGGTGGGCGACAGCCTCGGTGCCCTTGGCGCCGCCCCGGCCCCGGACTGGAGCGAGGACTGCCTCTTCTTGAATGTCCAGACCCCGGCCCTCGACGATGCGCGCCGGCCGGTCATGGTGTGGATCCACGGGGGTGCCTTCGTGAACGGCACCGGCGCCATGCCCTGGTACGACGGGGCGAACTTCGTACGACACGGCGATGTGGTCGTGGTGAGCATCAACTACCGCCTCGGCGCGCTGGGCTGGCTGGAGCTCGGCCACCTCGACCCGGACTACGACACGTCGGGCAACAACGGCCTTCTCGACCAGATAGCGGCCCTCCGATGGGTGCACGACAACATCGACGGCTTCGGGGGCGACCCCGACAACGTCACCATCTTCGGGGAGTCGGCCGGCGCCATGAGCGTCGGCACCCTGCTCGGTACCCCGGCAGCGACAGGTCTGTTCGCCAAGGCCATCGCCCAAAGTGGCGCCGCCCACAACGTGTCGTCGATGGAGAGCGCCACCGTGGTCACCGGAGCGTTCCTGAAGGAGCTGGGCGGCGGGGGCCTCGAAGCCGTGGCCACAGCCGAGCCGGCCCGTCTCCTCGAGGCGCAGCAGGCGGTGTCGCAGGCCATGGTCTCCGGTCATATACAGCGCCCCGTGACCTCGGCGTCGGGCCTGCCGTTCGGCCCCGTCATCGACGGTGCGGTGTTGCCCCGCCATCCGGCAGAGGCCATCCGTGATGGTTTGGCCGACTCCATCCCTCTGCTGACGGGGACCACCCGCGACGAGTGGAACTTGTTCGGGCTCATGGACAGGAGGGTGGAGGACGTCGACACGCTGATTCGGCGGTTGAGGAGGTTCGTGGACAAACCCGAACCTGTTGCCGCCGCCTACCGCGGCGCGCGGGCTCAGGACGACGATGACGCGCTCTTCAAAGGCATCATGACCGACCGGATGTTCCGCGTCCCCGCCATCCGGATGGCCGAGTCCCAGGCCGCGCACCAACCTGAGAACACCTTCATGTACCTCTTCGAATACGCCTCCACCGCCTTCGACGGTCGCCTCGGTTCGTGCCATGCACTCGAGATCCCGTTCGTCTTCGACAATCTCCACAAGGCCGGCGCTGAGCTGCTCACCGGGCCCGAGCCTCCCCAATCGGTGGCCGACGCCATGCACGCGGCTTGGATCGCCTTCGTCCGCACCGGCTCGCCGGTGAACGACGCGCGACCCGAATGGCCGGCTTATGACACGAGAAGACGGACCACGATGTATTTCGGTGTGCCCTGTCACCTGGAATCCGATCCCGCCTCCGCCGAGCGACTCGCCTGGTCGGGGCTGCTGTGACCGACCGCGTGTCGGAAGCCCGGGTGTCGCAGGCGTCAGGCCTGCCCGTCAGAGGCCGGGCGACCCGGGCGGCGGTGGGACAAGTTTGCCCTTGAGGTTGGTGCAGGCGAAGACCTCGCCCTTCTTGGCGTAGACCACCTTGAGCACGTCACCACGCTCGACCTCCACGAGAGATCCGCATAGGACCGATGCATCGGTGGTGTGGGCCTTCGACCAATTCACCGGTGTCGTCAACCCTCCGGTGAAGGCCCTCTCCTTGTTGATGGCGGCGATCAGGTTCGCCCGGGTCAGTGCCTTGCCTGTGGCGGCCTGCTCCTTGAGCCCTTGGACAAACTGCACGGCGTTCAGATAGCCCTCAAAGGCGAGATCGTTGAACGTCCACTTCGGTTCGTACTTCTTCATGGTCTTCAGGTATTGCTCCATCGCCGGGTAGCGACCGGGGAACTGGGTCGCTGCTTCGAAGGGCACGTGCTCTTCGAGGTAGATGGAGCCGACCATGCCCGCCGGGTCCTGCTTCAGGTAGGCGCGGTCGTAGCCCTGGAGCCAGAGGGTGTGGAATGTGGTGATGCCGTTCTGGTGCATGGCCAGGTCGAAGGCCAGGTTGTCCGATCCCTCCATGCATGAGATCAGGAAGTCGGTGTGCGAGGCTTTCATGGAAAGGACGTCGGCGGTGGGGTTGGCGCCCAATCCGAAAGCCAGGTCCTGGAACCCCACGTGGACGCCAGCCAACTTCAAGCCCTTGACCACTGCCGCGCAGGCGTCTTCGGACTGCCCCGATGTTGTAGGCGACCACGGCCACCGACTTCGCCTTCAACTGCTTGGCTATGTCCACCAGCCCGGGCTCAACCTCCGAGTAGTTGAGAAAGGACCCGTAGGCACCGAAGAGGTCCGGGTGCTTGTTCCAGTCCTGGGAAACCAGGTACCCGAAAGCGGGAACGCCCTCGGCGGCCAAGAACGAGGCCCCGGTGAAGAACGGGGTGCCGACGCCGACGACGGCGAACACGTGATCCTCTTCGACGAGATTTCGGGCCTGCGTGGTGTCGTTCGTCGGGTTCCCCGTGTCGTCGGCCTGGTACTTCAGGTCGATCTTGCGGCCGTCGACGCCGCCCTTGGCGTCCACCGCATCGAAATACGCCTTCACGCCATACACGATCTGACCGAATTGTCCCGCCAGTGCCCCCGACGCGGTAGCCAGGCTGCCCACGATGATCGAGCGTGCCGATACGCCGGGCGCCGTCGACGGGACGGGCCCGGTGGGTGGCGTCGACGACCCGGCCGGGATCGACCAGACGGCCAGCAGGACCGCCAACACCGAAGCTGTGATGGCCAGGCTCCCGCGGCGAAGTTCCACGTTGCCTCTCTGTCGGTTCCGGTGGCGGACACTGTAGCCCCGGGCCGATCGGAGCGCCGGGGGAGCAGCGGTCAGACCGGCGAATTGATGCCTGCGATGGCCGCCATCTCGGAGGCGTCATCGCTGAGAACGAAGCCCGTCGCCACTGCTGTTTCGGTGGCGGCGGCAAATCGTTCGAGGTAGTCATCCTTCGATGCGTACAGAGAGCCGACCTTTTCGCCGTCGAACGGTGTCGTGCTCCCGCACAGAAACGCGATCTGGTGCCCGCTGTTGCCCAGGCCCGACAGCACGGCCGTCGGAACGTCCACCTGCGGTGTCCGGATGCCGCCCTTCACGTTGCCATGGGTGTCGGTGACGAAAATCCCGTTGCGTACCTCGAGGCGAGGTGACTCGGGGGGCCGCCAACCGTCGCTGACCCATCGGTCCAGGTGCGCCACCGCCGCATTCATCACGTAGTGCTGCGGGCCGGCATTCACCGGTAGGTCGAGCTCCATGCCGTAGACCGTGGAGGCCGGGACCCAGGCCCGGGCCAACTCGTCGATCGGAAGGCGTCCTGTATCGATCGGGCCGGCGACGAATGTGTAGACGTCGGCGTGCGCTGCTCCGGCGATCTCCCACAGGACGAACGATCCGGCATCGTCCTGGCGCGCCTCCAGATAGCCGAGGTTCATGAGATCGGTTTCGGACTCCACGCACAGCACCGGCACGCGTAGGTCGGCGCCAAAGAAGACAGGGTCGCCGCGTACCGCCGCCGGGCTGCCTATGTCATCGAGCGGGGCCGCACTACTTCCACGGGCGTGCACCAGGAACCCGTCGTGGACCGGTGTCAACGGGTCGATCTCGTTGGCATAGGTCGTGAGGCGGAACGCAGACTGTGACTCGCCGATGGCCAGCACCCGCTGGACGGCCAGACCGTCGAGGATCGTGCCCGAACCACTGCGCGCCACGGCGCTCGCCTGAGCGTAGATGTCGTAGGAGAACCGGTCCCCCGGGTGGTGAAGAGCGCCGTAGCGGGCCGGGTCGGTGCCCACCAGGCCGTGGCTGGGCAGGCCGATGAGGCTACCGCCGCCCTCCACGCCCACCTTCTGGGCCGACACGCCCACCCATGCCGCTCCTCGCCGGATCAGCTCTGTGTGGGTGAAGATCCAGTCCGGTGAAGCATCGAGCCCACCACTCACGTTCAGCCACTCGACCCACACCGTTCCGTTGAATACGGCGTCGTCGGCAGGGCGGTAGACGAGGAGGCGCGTCGTGTACTCGGCCTCCTCGACGACGGCCACCTTGCCCTGATCATGGGCGTACGCATGAGCGTTCCCCGTGAACGCGTACTCGGCCTCGACGTAACCAAGTGACGAAAGGTTGAATCTGGTGCCGGCAATGAAGGTTGGACCAGCCTCAGAAAACGCTAAGAGCGAAGCATGATCCATCGTCACATCATCGATCCCCTGGGTCCTGGAACTCGGTGCCCGACCCTAGGCCCAATGCCGTTCAGTTAGGGACTCGGTGCTCCGGGAACGCTGGCTCGGGGTGGTCCAGTGGGCTGTGGCCACGACCGATGTCGAGCCCGCTTCACGTGCCACTGCACGTACTTGCGCTTGAC
>Ga0182024_10025366_pt1 | contig 10471 bp, 9 predicted proteins | sample P32metaG_FD_120480 | JGI IMG/M metagenome (GOLD analysis project Ga0182024, IMG submission 120480) | Permafrost microbial communities from Stordalen Mire, Sweden - P3-2 metaG (Illumina Assembly) | ecosystem: Environmental > Terrestrial > Soil > Wetlands > Permafrost | place: Sweden: Stordalen...
CCGTGCTTGTGAAGGGCTCGCGCGGCATCGCGCTCGAGCGTGTCGCCGAGCTGCTGGCCGCCAGCTGATGGCGCGTGTCCTGATCGGCGGCACCGCCGCCCTGCTCATCTGCATCTTCCTGTCGCCGAAGTTCATCGAGTTCCTGCGCCGGCGCGAGTTCGGCCAGCACGTGCGCGACGACGGGCCGCAGGGGCATCTCGGCAAGGCGGGCACGCCAACGATGGGCGGCGTGATCATGCTCATCGCGATCGCGGCGCCGTTCGCGATCCTCTCGAACTGGACCGACTGGCACGCGATCGGCGTATTCGGCGCGGCGATCGCCTGCGCGCTGCTCGGCTTCGTCGACGACTACATGAAGATCGTCAAGCGGCGCTCGCTCGGGCTGCGCGCGCGCACCAAGCTGGTGCTGCTGGCCGCGATCTCGATCGGCCTGTGGCTGGTTGCGCGCAAGGCGCAGCTGCAGCCCGACCTGCGCCTGCGCTTCGCCGACTACAGCGTCGACCTGGGCGTCTTCTACCCGTTCCTGATCTACCTCGTGGTCGCCGGCACGACCAGCGGCGTGAACCTGACCGACGGGCTCGACGGGCTGGCGGCGGGCTGCGCCGCGATCGTGCTGATGGCCTACGTCGGGATCACCTTCCTCAGCGGCGAGACGCAGCTCGCGCTGCTCGCCTCATGCGCGGTCGGGGCGTGCGTCGGCTTTCTCTGGTTCAACGCCTTCCCGGCGACGATCTTCATGGGGGACACGGGCTCGCTCGGATTGGGCGGCGCGATCGCCGGGCTCGCGGTGATGACGCAGACCGAGACGCTGCTGATCCTGATCGGCGGGATCTTCGTGATCGAGGCTGTCTCGGTGCTGATCCAGATCGTCGCCTTCCAGCTGTTCCGCAAGCGCGTCTTCCTGATGGCGCCGATCCACCACCACTTCGAGCTGAAGGCGTGGTCGGAGACGAAGATCATCCTGCGCTTCTGGATCATCACGGCGATCGGGGCTGCGATCGGCTTCACGATCTACTCGCATTCGATCCATTGAGCAGCCGTCCGCCGCTGCCGGCCGGGCCCTACCTCGTGGTCGGACTCGCCCGCTCGGGGATCGGCGCGGCGCTCGCGCTGCGCGCCCGCGGCGAGCGCGTGATCGGCACCGACCGCCGTGGCGGCGGCGCGCCCGCCGAGCTCGAGGACGCCGGCGTCGAGTTCGCCACGGACGCCCTCGCCGCACTCGACGGCGTGGGCTGCGTCGTCAAGAGCCCAGGAGTCCCCGCCGGCGCGCCGCTGATCGCCGCCGCACGCGAGCGCGGGATCACGGTGATCGGCGAGCTCGAGCTGGCGTGGCGGCTGCTGCCCAACGAGTTCGTCGCCGTGACCGGCACCAACGGCAAGACGACCACGGTCGAGCTGATCGGCGAGATCTACCGCGCCTGCGGCGCCGCCGTCGCGGTCGCCGGCAACGTCGGGCGTGCGCTCAGCCTGCTCGCGGCGCCGCCGCCGGCCGGCGAGGCGCCGCTCGATCCGGCCGTCACCGTGGTCTGCGAGGCCTCGTCGTTCCAACTCGAGGACACGCTCGCGTTCGCTCCGCACGCGGCGGTGCTGCTGAACGTCGCACCCGATCACCTCGACCGCCACGGCGACATGGCGGCCTACCTTGCGGCGAAGCTGCGGCTGTTCGCCAACCAGGGTCCCGGCGATTTCGCGCTGCTCCCGGCGTCCGGCGTCGGCGCCGAGGTGCCGGGCGCCGCCGCGCGGCTGACGTTCGGCGCGGCCGCCGACGCCGATCTGCGCAGCGACCGGGAGTGGCTCTGGTGGCGCGGCGAGCGGCTGATGGCGCGCTCGGCGATCCGCCTGCGCGGCGCGCACAACGCCGAGAACGCGATGGCCGCAGCCGCGGCCGCGCTCGCCTGCGGCCTGCCGCCGGCCGGCGTCGCGGTGGCGCTCGAGCGCTTTCCGGGGGTGGCGCACCGGCTCGAGGAGGTGGCAACGCTGGGCGGCGTGCTCTTCGTCAACGACTCCAAGGGGACCAATGTCGCGAGCACGCTGGTGGCGCTACGCTCGTTCGAGCCGGGCAGCGTGCACGTGATCCTCGGCGGGCGAGGCAAGGGGGAGGACTTCGGAGCTCTGCGCGAGGACGTGGCGTCGCGCGCCCGAGCGGTCTATCTGATCGGCGAGACGGCGGCGGAGCTCGGTGCCGCGCTCGCGGACGCCGGCGTGCCGGTGGTGGACTGCGGCACACTCGCGCGCGCGCTCGCAGCGGCGCGCGAGTCGGCCGCTGCCGGCGAGGTCGTGCTGCTCAGCCCGGCCGCAACCAGCTTCGACCAGTTTCGCGACTACGAGGCGCGCGGCGAGGAGTTCAGGCGGCTCGTGCTCGCCTGAGCCCGGCGCCGTGGCGGACGCCCGCGGCCTCGTTGTGGCCGCGATCGGCGCGCGGCGCGCCCGCCGCCGGCGGCCCGGCCGGGCAGGCATTTCGCGCTCCGTGTTGAAGGACCACGGATGGCCTCGGTTGCCGCAGAGCCCGCGCGTGTGCGCCGCGCCTCGGAGTCGGCCGCCAGGGCGGCCAGGCCGCGCCTGCCGATCGAGCGCAGCCTGTTGCTGACCGCGACGCTCTGCCTGCTCGCCGGCGGCGCGGTGATGGTCTACAGCGCCTCGTCGCCCGCGGCGATCGACGGCGGTACGGCCGGCGGCATGAGCGCACTCGTGCGCTTCGTCGTCTACGGCGCGGTCGGCATGGTCGTGCTGCGCTACGCCTCGCGCGTGGGACTCGAGCGGGTGCGCCGGCTGACGGGTCCGCTGCTCGGGCTGTCGTTTGCGCTGCTGATCGCCGTGCGCGTTCCCGGCCTCGGCCATTCGACGCTCGGCGCCGAGCGCTGGATCGGCGCCGGGCCGCTGCAGTTCGAGCCCTCGGAGCTGATGAAGCTGGCCCTGGTCCTCTACGCCGCGCACGTGCTGGCGCGCGGGCGGCCGGGCACGCGCAGCCGCACGACCGCGCTCAAGCGCGTCGCCGTCGTCGGCGGCGCGGCATGCCTGCTCGTCGGCTCCCAGCCGGACATCGGCACGACGCTGGTGATCGCCTTCGCGCTGGCCGCGATCGTGCTGACCGCCGGCATCTCGATGCGGGCGTTCATGCTCGTCGCGATCCTCGGCGCCGGCGCGGTGATCGCGTTCTCGATCGCCGTCCCGTACGCCGGGGCGCGCCTGACCTCGTTCCTGGATCCGTGGGCGCACGCCACGCAGAGCGGCTACCAGTCGGTTCAGAGCCAGGTCGCGATCGGCTCCGGCGGCCTGTTCGGGCGCGGGCCGGGCCAGTCGCTGCAGAAGGACTTCTACCTGCCCGAGGCGCCGACCGACTTCATTCTCGCGGTGATCGGCGAGGAGCTCGGCTTCGTCGGGATCGCGGTGCTTCTGGCGCTGTACGGTCTGATCGCCTACGCCGGGCTGCGCGCCGCGCGCGCCGCGAAGGGCAGCTACGCGCTGCTCGTCGCGGTCGGTGTGACCTCGCTGATCGTCTTCCAGGCGGCGCTCAACGTGTTCGCCGTGCTCGGCATCGCCCCGGTCACGGGGGTGCCGCTGCCGTTCGTCTCCTACGGCGCCAGCAACCTGCTCGTGATGCTCGCGGCGATGGGGCTCCTGCTGAACGTCGCCGGCGGCGGCGCCGCGCATCTGCGAGCGGTGCGCAGCACGGAGCGGGGAAAACCGCGACGATCCGAGGATGCGCGAGGCACCGCGGATAGCGATCGCAGCCGGGGGGACCGCCGGGCACGTCGTGCCCGCGCTGGCGGTCGCCGACGCGCTGGCGGAGCGGGGGGCTGAGGTCGTCTTCATCGGCGGCGAACGCGCCGAGCGCCAGCTCGTGCCCGCCGCCGGCTACCAGTTCGAGCAGCTCACGCTCTCCGCGCTGGACCGTCGCAACCCGCTGCGCGCGCTGCGCGCGCTGTGGCGGGCGGCGCGCGCGCTCAGCCGCGCGCGACGCCTGCTCGCCGCGCACCGGATCGACGTCGTCATGGGCGCCGGCGGCTATGTCGCCGGCCCGGTCGCGCTCGCGGCCTGGACCCGGCGCATCCCGTTCGTGCTGACCGAGGCCGACAGCCATCTCGGGCTGACCAACCGCGTGCTGGCGCCGCTCGCACGGCGGGTCTGCCTGGCGTTTCCGATCGCCGGGCGCCGCGGGCGCCGCTACCGCGTGACCGGGCGCCCGGTGGCGCCACCGTACGCCGATCGCGACGGCGCGCGCGCAGCCTTCGGGATCGAGCCCTGGGAGCAGTGCGTGCTCGTGTTCGGCGGCTCGCTCGGTTCGCGCACGATCAACGAGGCGGCGCTCGACGGCCTGGACGGCGCCAGCTTCCACGTTCTGCACGTGACCGGCGTGCGCGACTGGCCGGCGCTGCACACCCATCCCCGCGGCCCGCTCTACGACCTGCGCGAGTACCTCGACCGCGACCGCTTCGGGCAGGCGCTCGCGGCCAGCGACCTGGTCGTGGCGCGCGCCGGCGGCTCGATCTTCGAGCTGGCGGCCTACGGGCGGCCGGCGATCCTGGTGCCGTTCCCCGCCGCCAGTGCCGACCACCAGCGGACCAACGCCGCCTGGATGGAGCGCGCCGGGGCGGCTGTGGTGCTGGACGACCGCGACTGCACCGGGCCGCGACTCGCCGCCGAGGTCGGGCGTCTGATCGGCGATCCGGCGAAGCTCGCCGCGATGGCTCGGGCGTCTCTCGCACTCGCGCGCCCCGACGCCGCGGCCGCGGTCGCGACGATCGTGCTGGCGGCGGTCTAGCTCGTGGTTGCGCGGGTGACGCGGCCCACCACGCCAGAACGCCCCTGGAGCGGCCGGCGGCTGCATTTCGTCGGAGTCGGCGGCGCCGGGATGAGCGCCTACGCGCGCGCGGCGCACGCGCTCGGCGCGGACGTCAGCGGCTCGGACCGCGCCGACTCGCCGTTCGCAGCGGCGCTCGCCGCCGACGGCGTGCTGGCGGCGACGATCGGGCACGCGCCGGCGAACGTGCCGGTCGGCGAGGATGTTGAGCTGGTCCGCTCGAGCGCGATCGGCGCCGAGAACCCGGAGCTGGTGGCGGCGCTGGAGCGGGGGCTGCGCGTGCTGACGCGCGCGCAGCTGCTCGAGCAGCTGACCGCGCTGCGGCGCACGATCGCGGTGGCGGGCGCGCACGGCAAGACGACGACCTCCGCGATGATCGTCAGCGCGCTGGCGGCGGGCGGCGTCGAGGCGTCCTACCTGATCGGTGGGATCCTCACCGACACCGGACGCAACGGCGAGTGGCGCGACGGCGAGTGGCTCGTCGTCGAGGCCGACGAATCGGATCGCTCGCTGCTCTCCCTGCACGTCGAGATCGCGGTGCTGACGAACGTCGAGCTCGACCACCACGACCGCTTCGGATCGCTGCACGAGCTGGAGGCCGTCTACCGCGAGTTTCTCGCCGGCGCCGCCACGGCCGTGATCTGGGATCGCCCGGCGCTCCTGGCGCTGCGCGAAGGGCCGGTGCACACCTACGACGTGCAGCCGGCAGCGAGCGCCTCCGGCGGCGCGCGCTTTCAGTGGGGCGGGGTGGCGGTCGAGCTTTCGCTGCCCGGAGAGCACAACGCGCGCAACGCTGCTGCCGCGATGACCGTCGCGCAGCTGGTCGGTGTGGGCGCCGCCGACGCGGCGCGCGGCCTCGCCGGCTTCCGCGGCACGGCAAGGCGCTTCGAGCGGCTTGGCCGCAGCGGCGCGGGCGCCGAGGTCTACGACGACTATGCGCACCATCCGACCGAGATCGCGGCGACGCTCGCCGCCGCCCGGGCGCTTGCTCCGGGGCGCCTGATCGCCGTCTTCCAGCCGCATCTCTACTCGCGCACGCGGGCGCTCGCGCGGGAGTTCGGCGCCGCGCTCGCCGGCGGCGCCGATGTCGTCGTCGTGCTCGACGTCTACCCGGCGCGCGAGCGTGCGGCGGACTTCCCCGGCGTCAGCGGCCTGCTGATCGCCGAGGCGACCGCCGACGCGGCGGCGGGCCGGCCGACCTACTGGCTGCCTGAGCGCGAGCGCGCCGTCGGGATCGTGGCCGCTCTGGCGATCGCCGGCGATCTGGTCGTCGTGATGGGGGCCGGCGATGTCGACCGCCTCGGCCGCGCGCTGGTCGCCCGAGGTGAGCGCGGTGGTTGAGCCGCAGGCCGACTTCCCGCTCGCGCGTCTGACGACGGTGCGCGCCGGCGGCGCCGCTGAGCGCTTCGCGCGCCCCGGCTCGATGCGGGAGCTGCGCGGGCTGCTGGAATGGGCGCGCGAGCGTCGCCTTGCCGTGCACGTGCTCGGCTCGGGGTCGAACCTGCTGGTGGCCGACGCGGGCGTTCGCGGGCTCGTGCTCAAGCTGGAGCGCGACCTCGCACGGATCGAGCCCGAGGGCGCCGGGCTGCGCGCCGGCGCGGGTGCGCGGCTGCCGGCGGTCGCAGCGCGGGCGGCGGCGCTCGGGCTGGCCGGGATCGAGTTCGGCGTCAACATCCCAGGCACCGTAGGCGGAGCGGTGCGGATGAACGCGAACGCCTACGACGGCGCACTCGCCGAGGTGATCGAGTGGGTCGACGTCGTCACCATCGACGGCGTCCAGCGGCGCGGGCCGGGGGAGCTCGGCTTCGCCTACCGCAGCTCCGCGCTGCGCGCAGGCGAGATCGTCGCGCGCGCACGCTTCGCGCTGACGCCGGCGCCGCCCGAATCGGTTCGCGCGACGCTCACGGCGATGCGCGAACGCCGCCACGCGGCGCAGCCGAAGGGGATCAAGACGTTCGGCTCGACCTTCAAGAACCCGCCGGGACACAGCGCCTGGGAGCTTCTGGTGGCGGCTGGCGCCGGGGAGCTCGTGGTCGGCGACGCGCGTTTCTCGCCCAAGCACGCGAACTTCGTCGAGAACGCCGGCGGCGCGAGCACGGCGGAGATCCTCGAGCTGATGGCCGCGGCACGCGAACGCGTGCGTGCGCGCTTCGGCGTCGAGCTCGAGCCGGAGGTCCAGCTGCTCGGCGAGGTTCGCTTTCCCTGGTAGGGGTTTGCGCCCGGAGCGCGAAGCAGTACGGGATGGTTCTGCGCCACAAGCTGGTCTGCGTTGCGCTGGTCGCGCTGGTCGGCCTCGGCGGCTGGGTTCTGCTGCGCGGCAGCTCGCTGTTCGCCGTTGACCAGGTCTCCATTGCGGGCCTCTCGCCGAACGCGCTGCCGGCGGTCTCCGACGACCTGATCACCGCTGCCCGCACCCAGACGACGACCGACTTCTCGGTCGCCGCGCTGCGTGCGGCGGTCGCGCCGTACACGCTGATCGATGGTATCCGCGCGCAGACGCACTTCCCGCACGGCGTCAGCATCGAGGTGCAGGAGCGCCAGCCGGTCGCGCGCATGGAGGTCGCCCGCCACTGGTTCGCGCTGGCGGCCGACGGAGGCGTGATCAGCGGACTCGCCTACGCCGGCCCGCTCGCGTCGGTCCACTCGACGCGGATGCCGTCGCGCGGCCGCACGAGCGACCCGTTCGTGCTGCTCGCGCTGCGCGTGCTGACCGACGCGCCGGCGCCGCTGCGGGCGCGTGCCGCGGCGGTGACCCGCGCCGACGGGGCGCTGACGATCTACCTCCACCGCGGCCCGCGGCTGATCTTCGGCAACTACCAGCTGCTGCACGCGAAGTGGGACGCGGCCGCCGCCGTGCTGGCGAATCCGGGCTCGCGCGGTGCCAGCTACATCGATCTGACGGTGCCCTCGCGGCCGGCCGCGCAGGTCGCCGACACGGCGACAAGCGACGCCGCCGCGACCGCCACCGGGGTGGTCGGCGGTACGCCCGCGAGCGCCAGCACGGTCGCGACGGTGCTTTCGCCCAGCGTCATCGGACCCTCAAGCTCTACTTAAGGCTGAGCCAGTTCGGAGACCCGATTTCAGGTCGTGGTCGAGGGTTCGGCGATCTGCAACGAATGTTGCGATGATGCGGTTGCATTGACAATCGCCCGAAGCCCTGCATAACGTGGCTTTTGCGGCGCCTTCGCGGCGCCTTCGAAAAACCCTTTATTCTGACTCTAGGCTCGGATGTGAATATGGACGGCGGTAGCTATCTCGCAGTGATCAAGGTCGTCGGCGTCGGCGGCGGCGGCACCAACGCCGTCAGCCGGATGGTTGATGCGGGTCTGCGCGGAGTCGAATTCGTGGCGGCCAACACCGACGCGCAGGCGCTCGCGATGTGCGACGCCGACGTGAAGCTGCACATCGGCACCGACCTGACCAAGGGCCTCGGCGCCGGCGCCAATCCCGAGGTCGGCTTCGGCGCGGCGGCGGAGTCGCGCGACGAGATCAAGGAGGCGCTGAAGGGCGCGGACATGGTCTTCGTGACCGCCGGCGAGGGTGGCGGCACCGGCACGGGCGCGGCGCCCGTGATCGCCGAGATCGCGAAGAACGAGATCGGCGCGCTGACCGTCGGCGTCGTCACGCGCCCGTTCGACTTCGAGGGCGCGACCCGCGCCCGCCAGGCCGACGAGGGGATCCGCAAGCTTCGCGAGGTCGTCGACACACTGCTCGTGATCCCCAACGAGCGGCTGCTCACGGTCGTCGAGCGGCGCACCTCGATCCTCGACGCCTTCCGCGAGGCCGACAACGTCCTGCGCCAGGGCGTCCAGGGGATCACCGACCTGATCACCATCCCCGGCCTGATCAACCTCGACTTCGCCGACGTGCGCACGATCATGACCGACGCGGGCACCGCGGTGATGGGTGTCGGCACGGGCAGCGGCGAGAGCCGCGCCGCCGACGCCGCGAAGGCGGCGATCGCATCCCCGCTGCTCGAGGAGGCGATCGACGGCGCGACGGGCATCCTGCTCAACATCACCGGCGGGCGCAACCTCGGCCTGTTCGAGGTCAACGAGGCGGCCGAGATCGTCCAGGCCGCCGCCGAGCGCGACGCCAACATCATCTTCGGCGCCGTGATCGACGAGCAACTGGAGGATGAGGTCAGCGTGACGGTGATCGGCACCGGCTTCCAGCACCACGGGCGATCGCGTTCACGCGCCGGCATCTTCGACACCGGCGAGGAGCGCAGCACGCGCCGTCCCCGCTCGAGCCGTCCGGACCGGCCGGCCGTCGAGATTCGCGACGAGGACATCGACGTGCCCCCGTTCCTGCGCTGAGCTGATCTCAGGGGCTCCGCCGGCAGGGCCGGCTGCGCCTGATAGTTTCGTGCCGCGATGGCGGAGCGGCCCGGTCCGAATGTCTTTGGCGAGGTGTGGGAGCGTGAGATCGCGCACGGGGGCTTCGCGGTCCGCGGCAGCCGTGTCGGCGCGGCGGCCGGCGCGCAGCGGCTCGGCGTCGCGGTCTACGAGCTCGCGCCGGGCAAGCGCAACATGCCCTACCACGCCCACTTCGGGATCGAGGAGCTGCTGATCGTGCTGAGCGGGCGTCCGACGCTGCGCGAAGCGGGCGGCGAGCGCGAGCTGGCGGCGGGCGAGGTCGTAGCCTTCCCGCCCGGGCGCGACAGCGCGCATCAGCTGATCAACAACACGCAGGAGCCGGTGCGCTACCTGATGGTCAGCTCTCACGCGGACGCCGATTTCGTGGAGTACCCCGACAGCGGCAAGCTCGGCGCGCGCGCCGGCGCCTTCGGCACGCCGGGCGCGGTGACCCACATCCTCTCGACGGCCGAGCAGCTCGGCTACTTCGACGGTGAGGGCGGCGAACCGCAAGCCGCCCCGACACCCTGAACGCGCGGCGACGCGGTAGGTTTGAGCGCGAGTGTCGACTCCGCTTCGCCACACGCCGCTGCATGAGTCCCACGTCGCGCTGGGGGCGCGGATGGTGCCCTACGCCGGCTGGGAGATGCCGGTCCGCTACGACGGCGTGATCGCCGAGCACCTGGCGGTGCGCGCCACGGCCGGGGCCTTCGACGTCTCCCACATGGGCCAGATCGAGACGACCGGACCGGCGGCGCGCGACCTGCTGGCGCGGCTGTGCACCAACGACGTTTCGCGGATCGCGGTCTGCGGCGCCCAGTACAGCCTGCTGCTGCGCGAGGACGGCGGCGTGCTCGACGACCTGTTCAGCTACCGCCTGGCGGACGAGCGCTACCTGACCGTCACCAACGCCGCCAACCACGAGCGCGACCTCGCCTGGTTTCGCACCCACGCCGCCGGCTTCGACGCGCAGGTGATCGACCGCGCCGCGGACTACGCCATGATCGCCGTGCAGGGGCCGCTGGCACGCGAGATCGTGCAGGCGATCGCGAATTCGCCGCTGCCCGAGCGGATGACGATCGGCGAGCGCACGATCAACGGCGCGCAGATGCTGGTCGCCGGCACCGGCTACACCGGCGAGGACGGGGTCGAGCTGCTGCTCGATCCGGCGGATGCGCCCGCGGTTTGGGATGAACTCCAGCGCCGCGGCGCCAAGCCGGCAGGTCTGGCGGCGCGCGACACGCTTCGGACCGAAGCCTGCTACCACCTCTACGGCAACGACCTGGACACCCACCGGGGCCCGATCGAGGCC
>Ga0182024_10025367_pt1 | contig 10471 bp, 6 predicted proteins | sample P32metaG_FD_120480 | JGI IMG/M metagenome (GOLD analysis project Ga0182024, IMG submission 120480) | Permafrost microbial communities from Stordalen Mire, Sweden - P3-2 metaG (Illumina Assembly) | ecosystem: Environmental > Terrestrial > Soil > Wetlands > Permafrost | place: Sweden: Stordalen...
AAGGGTTGGTAAAGGAACACTGGTTTGTTATCTGCAAATCGAACCAGGTGTCCAACCCGCCAAAACTAGCTATGTTGCTGGTGTTCACCACCCCCGACCGATAGTCAGCCAGGGCATTTTTTGACGCGTCGCGAAAACTCACTTCAATCCAGATCTGGTCACCCCCCTGGATATTATCACTGGAAGGTGACTGGGCCCAACCGTCAGCCGAGTAGGTGTCCCCCGGAGCCGAGGGATTGTCCTGATAAATACATGTGTAATTAGTCGCGCTGGCGGACTGACCGTAAACTTCGTAATATTGGTTCCCGCCATGGGCAACGCTGCCGGATTCAATGTAATTATTCGACTGAAATGTCGTCCAATTTGGACTGGTGGACCAGATACCAGTGTTGGTAAAGCTGCCCGTCTCAAAACCCGGATTGCTCAAAATGTTTTGCGCGTGCATTTCCCCGGCAATTAAAAAAACCATCAATGCAGCAAAGCCACCGGCTGCTCTTGCCAGAAAAATTGTTTTGGGAATCGCCGGCCGAACCTTATTAAGAATAGCAGGATGTGTCATAGAATGTGTCATGGTAATAAGGATGATTCTCTTTGTTCAAGCCAGGTGTTATCTCCAGAAGCTGGATCGCTTGGATAGGTTGGGCCGCCGCCGCCTGGTATTGTATAATTCGAAGTCGGAGCATTCTGTGCCAGAATAACTTTATCCTTCCAGCCCCTGATTTCCGCGTGTCCGTCGGCAAACGAAAGACCGCTGGCATTACCATGGCGCGTTGCCGGAACATTGACCCATGTACCAGGCAAGCCTGGATTGGAGGCAAAATATCCATCATCTATGGAATTTTCATTTTCGTCTATAAAAACGAAGGTCTGAGACGGTCCGGGCAGGACGAGATCCGTGTCCTTGTTAAATATGCGCGCCTTTGTACCGCCTGCAACAATTGATTGCCAATCTTTGCCCGGAAATGGACTCAACCAACAGTTCATCGAATAACTGCGATCCCTGGGTCCCAAAGTGATAGGACCAAGCTTATAGACCGACTGGTCCGCCGGGCATTTGTAAACATTAATCGTTTTTACGTATGGATAAATGAGCCCGGCTTCGATAAAATTGATGGCATTCGCGCCATTCCCTTTCACATTACCTGGACACCATGTAATCCACTTGCCCCCCGGCAGGATTCTGGGATCAGTTGGAGTGCCCGGTAGCTCACCCAGTTCGCAATTAGGCGGAAGCTTGCTGTTGTTATCGCCGGCATACATGATCCAACCAACAGTCAACTGTTTGAGTTGGTTCATGCATGATATCGCTTGAGCCCGCTGCTTGGCCCGGCCCAGCGCCGGCAACAGCATCGCCGCGAGAATCGCGATGATCGCGATCACCACCAGCAACTCAATCAAAGTAAAACCATTGACTTTGATTTTTGGCTTCCAGCTTGAAGAATTCCCGTCACCTTCGCCAAAACCCAAACCAGAACTTATATCTTTGCCGTCTTTAATCATATTCATGCCGCCCTCAACCAATTTTTTCTTCATGCCGTCCTTCCAATTTAATTCCACGTTGATAGACTTATGTAGTATAACCTATCAACGGGCATTTACAAGGAATTTACAACCATCAAATCAAAAAATCACCCGCCGGATTGCCAAAATCATCTGCGCCTGATTTTTTCACCGGGTCGGCCCGCAATCCATTTTTATTGAAACCCGGCGCGGACCTTGCCTGCTTAAAATGTCAAAAACCTACATTTCCCGGCAAAAAACCACACCACCATCAATCGTTTTTGCCGGAAAAAGCTGCTTTGGGAATCGCCGTCCGAATATTTTTGAGAGCGATAGGGTGCTTTAATGCATCGGGGATGTTGCTCTTGCACACATCCAAGCTGCATCTCCAGAACTTGGATCGCCGGGAAAGCCGTTCTTTGGCGGAACCGCAGCATTCGCAGCGAGAACAGTTTTATCCTTCCAGCCCCTGATTTCCGAGTGACCATCGGCAAACGAAAGACCTCCGGCATTACCATGACGCGACGCCGGAACATCCTGCCAATAAGGACCTGCAAGATTTTGGGCGGGATCGATTACAATAAAAGAATCGTTAATAGAAGCCTGACTTTCGTCTATAAAATTGTAGGTCAGGGAAGGTCCGGGCACGACGAGATCCGAGTCTTTAAAAAAATCGCGCCATGCTACACCACCACCGCCCCAAGGTTGTAGTGGAGCCAAAAAACAATTCATCGAATAACTGCGAGGCTTGGGATAATAAACAGTACCAAATTTTTTAAAGGAATAGGGGCCATTGTCCGCCGGGCATTTATAAACGGTCATAGTTTTGACATAGGGATAAATCACGCCTGCCTGGATTAATTGGATCCAAAACGGGCTAAATGCATCCATGTTACCCGGGCACCATTGAAGCCACTTGCCCCCCGGCAGGATACTGGGATCAGTTGGGACACTCGCATTATCTGTTATATCACCGTCGGGCGGAAGCTTGCTATTGTTGTCGCCAGTATACAGGGTCGAAGCGACACTCAATTGCTTGAGTTGGTTCATGCATGTTATCGCTTGAGCCCGCTGCTTGGCCCGGCCCAACGCCGGCAACAGCATCGCCGCGAGGATCGCGATGATCGCGATCACCACCAGCAGCTCAATCAAAGTAAAGGCATTAAACCTGATTTTTGGCTTCCAGCTTGCAGAATTCCCGTCACCTTCGCCAAAGCCTAAACCGCAACTTTTATCTTTGCCATATTTAATCATATTCATGCCACTTTCCGCATCCCGCCGTTTCAATTCAATTCCACACTGATAAGTTTATGGAGCATAACCTATCAATGGGCAGTTGCAACAAACAAAAAATTCCAAACGCATTGTTAAAATCATCTGCACCTGATTTATACCGACCCCGCTTTTCTGTTCTAATTAATCTGGCGGCCGGCTTTGCAGTTGCAGGCCGGCCGCCAGAACGATGATTTTAATTCCGCCTTACTGCGCCTGCACCTTATAGAACCGCCGGGTTGCAGTGTTGGGGTCGGTCACTGTAATGGGGTAGTAATAAGTGCCAACGTTATTAGATGGCCCCGACTGGTAGTTGACATTTGTCTGCCAACTGAGAGGGGCTATGACATTATTCGTCAACACACTCCAAGTGGCGTCCGTAAGGTTGGTTTTGTAAAGAACTGTAAAATCAAGCCCGGCCTGGCCCGCGAACGACAGGTTGACATTTTTGCCGCTAACCTTCGCTGTAAGATTTGTCGGCGCAAAAACCTGAATAAGCTCCATATCGTCCCAGTATACAGAATCTGCAGCAGAAGAAACGGCGGCTTCACCCGCAACGCCGACATTGTTTAGGACGTTGTCAGTGCCCTCCGGACCATACTCATACACTTGAAAATTAATGTTGGCCACGTTGTCTGTCGATGGACCTGACGGCACAACGAAGTCACCGCTAGGCAAAGTGTTCGTGGGCAGATCGTTTTGAAGATCAACTCCGCTGTTATTGACGTTATTCGATACCTGCAAAAAGATCCACTGATCCCTCGGCAACTGGACATGGTTGGTAACCTGGCCAAAATCAGGGCTGCTCGTGTCAATATTGGTATAGGTCTCGTCTGAATTGGTATAAGCCAAACCATAAATCTTAAACGATTCGTAAGTCGGAGTACCGGCGGGTTGAACTCCAAGGGCATCCTTAAACCAGATCTGGAGCCGGCAAGTATTACCGGCTGTGAAATCATTTGAGCTCGATATGTAGGCCCAACCACCCGCCTTCCAAATGGTGCCGGGCGCGGCTCCAATCACATTATAGAAACCGTTATCGCGATCGCCATTGGCACCAACCAGACAAACGGAATTTCCGTCAAAGACATTGACCGCATTGGAAGAAGTGCCATAGAAATTGTTCGTAGTTGCAAAATAGCAACCGTTGAAAATACTCCAAGGCGCAAAAACCGGGTTGCTTTCAAAGCCGGAATTGGGCCCCAAAACGTTGACCTTCATTCTGGGACTCTCAAGCAACACGAACAAAGGCACAGGCACACTCATGATGGAATTGGTGACATTACTGCCATTTATGTCTGTGACCACCACGTCGTACTGGCCGGCAGCGTCAGCTTGAGCGTTGGTAAAGTTCAAGACTGAATTTGTCGTAGGACCCTGAATTTCGTCAACCCCACCAATCGCTGGCAGGTTGGTTCCATTCTTCTGCCATTGGTAGGTCAAAATTTCCGGTTTCAGCGTCTTGACGCCTACCACTGTGTACGACGCCGGCGAGCCGGCAAAAATATACACACCCAATGGATTACCAGACACATTTGGAACGGTGGTTAAACTTCCAATGTCAGGATCAGTCCCCACCACTTCTTGCAAAACACAGTCGTCAAAGTAAACGTCGCCTCCACTGGTAGCTGTGTTAGTGAACAAAAGTTCATAGCGAACTTTTACCGTGCCCGCGGGAGCAGTAATATTTGTTGTCGCAAGGCTCACATCAAAACTGGCTTCTTGTGCGGGATCGGTATCATAAACGTTTGTCGCCTGAAGAGAAAACCAGCCGGTTGCATCAACGGCCGCGGGTGGGTTGGTTACCCAATTAATAGGGCCGCCGGGCGGTGCCGGATCAAGAAAGTCTGATCCATAAGTATTCGTGCTAGGGTTACTAGCGCCTGGGGCACTGCCCAGGCAATTGTTCGAAATATCATAAAAAGAAACCTGCATAACAGCGGCTGCCCCAGCTTGGAAGTAGTTCGACGCATAACTGATGGTGTAACAATTGGCCGACCATTGCGACCCGGGGTCGGCGGCGATATCCTGCCAAATGTACGCCGAGTCGGAGGTGGTGTCGAATAGCTGGAACGTCGATGCACCAGAATGAGCTAAATAATGTTCGGTGTTACCAGTACCGGAAACAAACTGATTAGTTGAAACCGTAAAAATATAGCCCGTGAGTGAAACATTCCAGTTTGCCAAACCACTCTCCGCACCCGGATTAACCAGGGCGTTTGGGTTTTGTGCCTTTGCGCCGACGCCGAATAAAATGAGTCCGGCAAGAAGGGTCGCACCGACCAGATTGCTGACTATTTTGCTTGTCGAACGCGCACCGGATTGAACCGACGAACCAGACAGCCGAAGATTGTTTTGTAACATACTCATAGCGATAACTTTGGGTTTTTTAGTGATTGTGTCAGTGAACTTATGATAACTTATATCATGCGTGGAGTTAAGTGTCAACACCTATTTCGAAGGGGCGCCGCCTGTTTTGAAGCCTGAAACAGATAAATTCGCCAGTCGCATCATAAGCCGCAATGATTGAGTTTAGCCCCTTTCCGCCATGGTTTTTAACGTATTTAGGATATCTCCAAGGTGATGATGGAATGCGCCGGGCTGGTGGTTTTCGCGCTTTTTCCGCCCAGCCAAAGGTTAAAAGACTGCGCTTGATCGGAAAGATTAAGAACCACGACGGCAATTTTTCCGTCTTGATTCAAAAAGGCAGTCGTCAGCAGTTCGTCGGTTGTAGATGAACTGATAATCCGCTTTGCGCCCGGACGAATGAACTTTGAAAAATGGCCGATGTAGTAATAGGAATTCATGTAAAACAACTTCCCTGTTTTGGTATCGGCATGAATCGGCGCAAAACAATAATTCTGAACATGATTTGGGCCGCCCTTTTCATCCAATAACACATTCCAGTCCGTCCAGCCTTCGGCGCCATTGTTGAAATCATTGATCATTGATTTGGCGTAAAGTTCGCCCCACTGCCAGTCGTTGATTTTGCTGAAATCAAAAGGTCCGTGACAGCCTTCGGTGAACAAAAGGTGTGTCTTGGGATAGGCTTCCTTGACGCGCTTGACGTTCTCAAAACTGTCATTCACATACCAATGATAGCCGACACCCCAGACATATTTGGCGGCTGCCGGATCATCCAAAATGACTGACGCATAGTGATACATCAAAGTCCGGTTGTGATCCCAAATAATGATTTTTTTGTCTTTCAAGCCGTCTTTTCGCAAGGCGGGGCCAAGATAATTTTTGATAAAATCACGCTCCTCCTCAGCCGTATAATTACAGGACTCCCAAGTCTGTATGGCCAGCGGTTCGTTCTGCACCGTCAATCCCCAAATGGGAATGCCCTCCTTTTCATAGGCTTGAATGAACTTGCCGTAATAACGCGCCCAGGACTCATAGTATTCCGGCTTCAATTTGCCCCCATGAAGCATGTCACCATTGTCCTTCATCCAGGCGGGCGGACTCCAGGGACTGACGAAAAGCGTGAAATGATTTCCGGCTTTCGCCATCGCCGCTTTGATGAACGGAATGCGATACTGCAAATCATGAGAAATGTCGAAGCTGTCCAGTTGCTGGTCGCCATCCTTGACGTAGGTGTAACTCTCACTCGAAAAATCGCAACTGTGGATGTGGGTTCGCCCAAGCGTGTAGCCGATGCCATTTTGCGGATCAAAATATGCCGTCAAAATTTCCTGCTGTTCGCCTTCAGGAAGCTTGTAAAACGTCTCCGCCGAGGCATCCGTCAAAGCGCCGCCGATGCCGATGACGGTTTGAAAAGTTTTTGAAGGATCAACAAAAATGTATTGCTGCTTTTCGACCACCGGCGCGCTATTTGCAAGATCTGATTCTCCCACCTTGGCCAGCCGTTGCCCCGTATCCTTGGCCGTCAGATAGATTTCAACGTGATTTTGGGGATGTCCCAAAGCTCCTTGAGAAGGCAGCACCATGAGCGTCATTAGTGAAATTGCGGTAATAATTGTCTGTTTCATATTGTTCAAAATCAGATTACTCAAAAAATTTTCGGATTCCACATTTTTCTAATTAAGCGGCGTGGAAGCCGCTGGCGGGATTGTTTTTGCGGTCGGTGGCAAATTCGGCGCGGACCAAACCACGGTGAAATAGCGAAAGCCCAGCGGCTGGGCGACCAAGCGGATTGTAAGTTTGGGCTGCCGTTGAAAACACAATGAATGTAAAAAGAGTGGTGCAGAGATTTAGTCGGAACATAAGTTTTGGCTCGTCATTTAATCCCATCGCCTCATGGGCTGGCTTAAGAGGTTCTTCCGATTAAACAGCATTGTCCTTGCAGTTGCAAGGCCTTCGCATTTTCATTCATTAAATTTGGCAAATGCCCAATTTTGGCCGAAAATCTGTTCATTTTTCAATCTACTAAAATGGAAAAAGTCAGGTTTGATTTCAAGACGTTTTGCCCGGCCGGTTTGAGCGGGTTCAACGACCCGACTTTAACAAATTTTCCAAACAAAAAAGCCACTCGATTCATCATCGGGTGGCTTTATGTTTAAATTTAATCAGATCAGCTCTTCTTCATCCGGCGGAAGTAGAACGGAACAGCCGCCAATCCCATGCCCACAAGTGCCATGGTAGATGGCTCCGGTGTTGCTACTAGGACAGCATTGTCGTAATACTCATTTTCCGTCGTGGTCTGGTTGTCATCCATAAACATGAGATACACAATTGCATATGCAGCTCCTGCAGGGGCGTTGCCAGTAATGGTAGATTCTTTCCACCCATTGGCATTATTTGCCACGCTAGTACCATAGCTGAAACTGCCTGATGGGGCTGGGCCGCTGCTTATGTTGTTCGTCACTGTGGAATCATTCCACCCAAGCTCCACATCCAAAGGCGTCGGACCCCAAGTGCTGCCGGTATCGGTTATTGACCAGACAGTCAACGTATATTGCTGACCAGGGGTGATACCACCCACTATCTGATAGGCTCCAGCGGGATTCCAGTTATTGCCCGCAGCATTCTGCTCAAGCAAGGCATAGCTGCCGTCTTCAGGAGAATCAACTGGCGAGCCAAACATATTGGTCCGGGAAACCTGACCAAAGAGAGCCCAACCCGCACCCGCGCCTGAAGGAGGTATTGGGTTTGCCGTGAAACCAGATGCACTCTCAAAAGACCCATTAACAAGTAGATTTGCCTGCGCACTGAATGCAAGTGCCGCAGCAATCGCCATACTTCCCCCGACAATTTTTAACATTTTCATATCATTGCTTTGTTTAGTTGTTTAGTTGTTGTTTCCTGTACTGATGGTAACGGGAACTTTGTAATTTTTACTATATTGATTTGATTTTGTCAATATTTTTTGAAAAAATAAATGAGAAGGATTTTTCATGTGCCCAATTGCCGGGTTGAAACTGGCGGGTTGAGACAGTGGTTTTTGATTATGAGAAGCATTTATCCTGTTAATTTCAGGCAATTTACGGTTTTAAGGCATCATTCCAGCAAGCATCGGTCAAACCCGGGCCATTCCCTTCGGAAGTCACCCCTATGATTCCCACCCACCCCGTTTCCAGACGTCGGCTGTGGCTGATGCGTCTTCTGGCGATGGTTTTCGTGCCGTTGCTCGTTTTGGGCGGCCTTGAACTCGGTCTCCGCCTGGGCGGATACGGCTATGACACCCGTTATTTCCGCGCCATCCAGATTAAGGGCCATGATTTTTATGTGCCCAATGAGAAATTCGGTTACCGCTTTTTCCCGCCGGCCATCACCCGTATAGCGCTGCCCATTCGATTTGCCGCGGAGAAAGCCACTAATTCGTACCGGATTTTCCTGTTCGGCGAATCCGCCGCCATGGGCGATCCCGATGCAACTTATGGCGTTGGCCGGTACCTGGAGGTATTGCTGCGCGAACGTTATCCGGGAACCGACTTTCAAGTGGTTTGTGTGGCGATGACCGCGATTGATTCGAGCACCATCCTGCCCATTGCGCGCGAGTGCGCCCGGCATCAGGGCGATTTGTGGCTCATCTACATGGGCAACAACGAGATGGTGGGCCCCTTCGGCGCCGAGACGAATTATGGATTTCGCGCGCCCGGTCTGGGCGTGATCCGGGCCATTCTGGCCATCAAAGCCACCCGGACCGGTGAATTGCTGGATGCATTCATCCGCTGGTTAAGAAGCAATTCCTCCACTCCCAAAAAGTGGGGTGGGATGGAAATGTTCATGAATGGCCGGATTGGATATGACGATCCGGCCCGGTTGCGGGCTTATGCCAATTTCAAGGAGAATCTGGAGGATATTTTACGCGCCGCCCATCAGGCCGGTGTGCCGGTCATCTTGAGCACGATGGCGGTCAATTTGAAGGATTGTGCTCCATTCGCTTCGGTCCATGCGGCCGGTCTGGATACAAATCAGGAGGCCGCCTGGAACACGGCTTACGAGGCGGGTATTGATTTGGAGACGGCGGGCGCGGATCGGGAGGCGCTCGCGTTTTATCAGAAAGCCGCCCGGATTGATCCTCAATTCGCCGATTTGCAGTTTCGGATGGGAAGGTGCGACCTGGCTTTGACCAATGATGATCAAGCCCGGCGGGATTTTGCATGGGCCCGGGACGATGACGCGCTCGATTTCCGGGCGGACACGCGGATCAATTCGGCCATCCAGGCAGCGGCGGCCCGTCATGCCGGGCAGGGCGTCTTTTTGCTGGATGCAGCCAACGCCCTGGCGCAAAGCTCCCCGGCGGGGATTCCCGGATTGGAATTTTTTTACGAGCATGTGCATTTGAATTTCGCCGGCAATTATCTGCTGGCGCTTGATTTTGCCGGACAGGTGGCCAGGCTGTTGCCAGACTCGATGACTGCCCGGGACAAGGGAAAATGGTCAGCCGCAGAACTGTGCGATCGCCGCCTCGCAGTTACCGTCTGGGATCGCCAACGGCTTTGGCAGCCAATTCTGGACCGCATCATGTCACCGCCGTTCACCGGCCAGTTCAACCACACCGCCATGCTCAAGACTTACGAGACGAAATTGGACGAAACAAAGTCCGGGATGAATGACCAAACACCCGCGCAGGCCATCCAAATGTATGAACAAGCATTGACGCTGGCTCCGGATGACTATTTTTTACATGGAAATTTTGAGAGGTTTCTGGAAGCCGGAGGATACCTGGCACAAGCCATCGCCGAAGCCAAACGCTGTTGTGAACTGGTTCCACAACTGCCGGGGGGATATTATCATACCGGCACATTGTTGGTCCGCGCCGGCAGGATCACGGAAGCCGCCGGATATTTTTCGCAGGCGATTGCCCTCCGCAGCGACTATGCGGAAGCGCTCAACGGCATGGGCGAGATATTGGCGAACCAACAAAAAACCACCGCGGCCATTGACTGCTTCAAACGCGCAATGCGTGCCGATCCGGACGATGTGGAAACCTATCTCAATCTTGGATTTCTACGGCAAAATGAAGGGGAAATGGACGCGGCCCTGGCCAGTTATCAACAGGCGGCGGGTTTGGAGCCGGAAGGAGCAGCGGATTATTTCAACCGGGCCAATGTCGCCGCCGCCGCGTATCAATGGGAGGAAGCGATTGCGTGCCTGCGGACGGTCGTCAAAACCAAACCGGAATTTTGGCAGGCGCGTTACCAGCTGGGAATTCAACTGGCGGCCAAAGGCGAAACCGCGGAAGCTCAAGCCCAATTCTCGGAGGCGATCCGTTATCGCCCGGATTTTATCC
>Ga0182024_10025368_pt1 | contig 10471 bp, 9 predicted proteins | sample P32metaG_FD_120480 | JGI IMG/M metagenome (GOLD analysis project Ga0182024, IMG submission 120480) | Permafrost microbial communities from Stordalen Mire, Sweden - P3-2 metaG (Illumina Assembly) | ecosystem: Environmental > Terrestrial > Soil > Wetlands > Permafrost | place: Sweden: Stordalen...
CATTCCCCAATAGGGCTCTTCGCCTTTGACGTTAGGAAGAACAGCGAAATTGAATGATGGCGGTGGAGAGGCAGTTGCCCATTCCAGGGTTCTTCCGTCCCACGGATCGCCCGTGAGGTCACGAAGAAGCGCACGATCACGAATGGAAACGGCGAGCTGAATGACTTGAGCGCCAATCCCAAGAGTGATGAGACAAGCACCGGCCCCAGCAACAAGCACCCAGGGATACCAGTCGGGTCTATCATAGTGCTGAAGGCGGCGTGTCATGCCAAGCAGGCCAAGCACATAGAGTGGCATAAAAGCCGTATAAAATCCGCAGAACCAAAGCCAAAACGCTCGCTTGCCCCACGCATCGTCCAACTGAAATCCGAATGCTTTTGGGAACCAATAATTGTAACCAGCGAACGCTCCAAAGAGCACACCGCCAATAATAACATTATGGAAGTGAGCAACCAGAAATAGACTGTTATGTAGCACAAAGTCGGCGGGAGGAACCGCCATCAGTACCCCGGTCATCCCTCCGATTACGAAGGTGACCATGAATCCGATCGACCAAAGCATGGGCGCGGAAAACCGAACCTTGCCGCCGTACATCGTGAACAGCCAGTTATAGACTTTCACGCCGGTGGGCACAGCAATGATCATTGTCATGATGCCGAAGAAGCCGTTGACGTCGGCGCCGGCGCCCATCGTGAAAAAGTGATGCAACCACACCATGAACGAGAGCACGCAGATGGCCATGGTCGCGGCAACCATTGAACGATAGCCAAACAACGGTTTTCCAGAAAACGTTGAAATGACTTCGGAGAAGACTCCGAAAGCCGGCAATATGAGTATGTACACTTCCGGGTGCCCCCACGCCCAGATGAGATTCACGAACATCATTGGGTTGCCGCCCAGTTCGTTCGTGAAGAAGTGAAAGCCCAGATACCGATCTAGAAGCAGCATTGCCGAGACCGCGGTTAGGATAGGGAACGCTGCAACGATCAATAAATTGGAGGCCAGCGCGGTCCAACAGAACACCGGCATTCGCGTATAGCTCATGCCTGGAGCCCGCATCTTCAGAATGGTGGTTACAAGATTGACCCCTGATAAAAGGGTGCCTACCCCCGCGATTTGGAGAGACCACAGATAATAGTCGACCCCGACACCGGGGGAATATTGCAACTCGGAAAGCGGGGGATAAGGAAGCCAGCCGGTACGAGCAAATTCACCGACCACAAGCGAAACATTGACGAGAAGAGCCCCCGCAGCAGTCAGCCAGAAGCTGACCGAGTTCAATGTTGGGAAGGCGACGTCTCGCACGCCCAGCTGTAGCGGGACAGCGAAATTCATCAGCCCGACCATGAAGGGCATAGCGACAAAAAAGATCATTATTGTGCCATGCGCAGAAAATATTTGGTCATAATGGTCCGGGGGCAAGTACCCTGGGCCATTAAAAGCGAGCGCTTGCTGAGATCGCATCATTGCTGCGTCGCTGAAGCCACGCAGCAGCATCACAAGCGCCAATAAGCAGTACATTACTCCAATGCGCTTATGATCTACGCTTGTGATCCATTCGCGCCAAAGATATGGCGCATAACCTTTGAGGATCACCCAGCCGATGACTGCAGCGAGGCCCAATCCCACTATCCCCGCGGCCACCAGCGGAATGGGCTCAGACCAAGGTATCGCCTGCCACGTCAACCGTCCAAACACGTCAACCTCCGCCATTTTTGTTTGCGTTGAATCCCGGAGGCCCATCACCGGCCGGCAATCGACGATTCAAAATGCTTTCAAATAGCCCGTCCGATACGTTACCGAACATCTGGACTGGCACCGCCTGGGACTGGTGAGAAAGAGCCCGATATGCGCTTTCATCCAGACTCGCGGGCGCGTCGTGGGCGCTGGCAATGAATTGGCCGAAACCGGATTCGTTCGTGACTTCCGTTTTGAAATTCATGCCAGAAAATCCGTCGCCACTGAATTGTGCGGAGAGCCCTGGATACACTCCTACTTTGTCGGCCTGCAGGTTTAACTCCGTGGCCATTCCATTCATTGTGTAGATCTCGCCAGCAAGGCGCGGTACAAAAAACACATTCATCACAGAAGCTGATGTGAGGGTGAGATGAACCGGTCTTCCGAGCGGCAGCACAAGTCTGTTAACGATTGCTACGTGCTGGTCCGGGTAAATGAACAGCCACTTCCAATCGAGGGATACGACCTGGATGTCCAACGGATGGAGCCCTGAATCCAAAGGGCGCGCAGGATCAAGCTTGTGTGAACCTATCCAGGCCAGTCCGCCAAGAAACAGAACTGTCAATGCTGGAATGCACCAGACAACGACCTCGAGTTTATCGGAATAGACCCATGTGGGCCGATAGCGCGCCGCCCTGTTGGAAGCGCGGAACCACCAGGCAAACCCAAGAGTCGTCAGGATCGTTGGTATGACAATCACAAGCATGATACCCAGCGCATCCAAAAGGATGAGCTGTTCGCCGCTTGCCACGGGTCCCGCTGGCGAGAGCACAGATTCGCTGCAGCCAGCAGTAACTGCGGCTATTGAAGCCAATGCCGCGAGTTTCGGGACAAATTTGTTCCCTTTTATCCCGCTGAACCAATTCACGACCAATCCGGCGCTCCACTAACTGCTCGATTCAGGGATGCTAAGGGAGTTCTCACGCGCAGAATTGGACAGCCGTTGCGAATTGATGACCAAAATGCGGTGAACTGGGTTTACCTAGCCGCCCTTAAAAGTCGCCTATTCCGCATGCAGGGAATTAGGGACAATCTGATCCTAAGTCCGTCATGACCATCCAATTAGCGATGGAGTATCTCTTCTAGGATCAATTATGCGGCGATCTTGGGGTCAGCAGGACGCGACGTGCCTGTAGCCGGTCCGCGCTTAACCCGCAAACCAACGTAAGATGCTTGAGCAATTGCTAAGTTACGTTACGCTTGGTTCCGTAGGCATCGCCGCGCTTGCTACTTACGTTGCGGTTCGAAACAACTCCCGGCAGTTGAGCGCCCAAATCTTTCTCACCTACTCTAATCGCGTTCAGGACATTCGAAAATCCGTCGCATTAAATAGGGACAGTCTCGAGGAACATCTCGCCACAACATTTTTGATATTTGAGCTTTTCGAATTGAAGCGGCGCGGTTACGTCGAGCGCACGATTTGGACTATTTGGGATCAAGACATTAGCGAGTTATTGCACAAAGACGATTTCAAGGCCCACTGGCCCCTGATCAAGGTCCGCTTGCAGCATCACATTCATTTCGTGAACTGGGTCGATTCCCAACTAAGAGCCACCACGAACCAAGGCGCAACTTCGATGAAGGCTCCCGCTCCATCCTAACGGCATGGGAGCAACGCTTCAGTCGGCCGGGGCATTCCTCGTAGGCGTGGTTCGCGATCAACCGGTTGCTCCAGCACGAATGACCAAGTGTGAACACATTGCTCCAAGCGCGAATTACAGAGCCAATGCATTGTGTGCGAACTGTCACCTAATGCGCGGAATACTCATGCCTCTTTATACCATTGCAACACAAGTCGGGGTGTTGGACGACGGCGCTAAGGCTAGTCTTGCCGATCAGCTGACAACGCTGCATTCAACATATGCCAGCGTTCCGAAAAACTGGGTCCATGTTGTCTTTCATGAATATCAGATTGGTAGCGGCTTTACTGCTGGTCAGCCAGCCGCGACCGCGTCACTAACATTGCTCATCAGAACCGGTCGATCAGCTGACTACAAACAAGAGCTGCTTGCCCGTCTGTGGAGATTGCTTCAAGCCGCTACTGGCGCAGCGGACGACCAAATCGTCCTTGGGATCCAGGAGCTACCCGCCAGCCAAGCAATGGAAATGGGCCGATTCATGCCGAATGTCGCAGAGTCGTAGAACGTAAAGACAGGATAAAGAGCCGGCGCGAAAGGCATTGGTTGTTTAGATGTCTATCGCGCTCAGCGCAAAGGGAATGGACTATGCGGCCGGATGATTTATCGCACTCTACAGATGCATCCTCGGGCGAATCTGCCAAATCTATAGCAGTTCGCACAACCAACCGTTCGAAGCGCGATCACCGCCGCAACGCCTCGGATAGCGGCTCATCCTGGATAGCGCGGAACCTCGGCAAACCTTTGCAAGCATTCAGCCTGGTGCTAACCGGAATATTCTTCTCTGCGCCATCAGCAACGGCTCAGTCCACAACATCCGAAACTAACAGCGCCGGCACGGCAGAGGGAAATACGTCGGCCACCTCGGACGCCCAGGAGGCACAAAATCCAATTGCAAATGTCATTAGCATCCCGTTTCAAAACAATACCTACCTCGATTATGGTCCTTACCGCCGCACCTCCGACGTTTTGGTGATTCAGCCTGTAATACCGTTCTCAATCAACGAAGACTGGAACGTGATTACCCGGTGGGTGACGCCGATCGCGTCTATACCGCGGGTGGCGCCAACCCAGGGAAGCAAGTTCGGCATCGGCAACTTGGAACCGGAATTCTACTTTTCTCCCACGCATGTGGGCGAGGTCATCTGGGGCGTTGGACCAAAGCTTTGGCTGCCGACAGCGACGGATAAAGCGCTCGGGCTTGATAAGTGGGGCGCTGGGCCCACGGCTGTCGTTCTTTCAATTAAAGGTCCTTGGCTTTTCGGCGTCCTAGCTAATAACGTTTGGGCCGGTTCCTCGACGCAAAAGGCGAACCAACTGACCATCAATCCGTTTGTGAACTATAACTTTCCTGATGGGTGGTATCTCTCCTCTTCAGAAATCATTACTTCCAACTGGCGCGCGCAATCTGGGCAACAATGGACAGTGCCGTTAGGTGGCGGCTTTGGACGGCTTTTTCGTGTGGGCCCGCTTCCGATCAATGCGCGCCTCGAAGTCTTGGATAACGTTGTCCATCCCCAAGGTGCACCGAACTGGCAAATCCAGCTTCAAATCCAACTTCTGTTTAAGGCGCGATGAAGCGGGTTGAGCAGGCTCAGGCGCATCCCTTCCACCCGTCGACGTCGACCGATCCAGCGCGCTGGTGAACAAAGGGTTTGAATTAGCTTCTTGAGCAAACCGCTCCTCAAGTGGCTACGCCTGACCAATCCCAGAAAAACCCCATCCGCTATGACCCGAACGGTCAAAGTCCATTGCGCCAATTCTGGCGTTTCTCGAATTATTGGGTCGCCCTCTGATTGGAAGGAAAAGAGTTATGTTTAAGTTCGGTTTCGCTGTGTCCCTCGTCGTGATGTTTGCATTGATGCCAGGATGCATTGTCGTGGCAGACGCTGCCTCCGCTGGCGTGAAGGTCGGGGTGCTTTCTTGTGACGTCTCCGGAGGGTTGGATGTGATCCGCTCAAGCCATTCCCTGTCCTGCGATTACCAAGGCACTGGAAGCCAGACAGCCGAGCATTACGTGGGCCATATTTCAAGTATCGGCGCCAATCTTGGTTACTCCAAGGGAGCGAAGATGGCTTGGGCAGTATTCGCACCATCTTCCGATTTAAAAGCCAAGGCACTCCAGGGCGAATATGCCGGGATAACAGTGGGAGCAGCGGTCGGTGTAGGCGCTGGGGCAAATGTCCTTGTTGGAGGCTTTGATAAATCAATCTCGCTTCAACCGGTGAGCTTTGAGGGAAGCGAAGGACTCAATCTGGCGGTCGGGATCAGTTCCATCAAATTGAGCGCTGCAAATTAGATCCGTGGCCGACCCTAAAAACACCATTGCTCGTGACGTTTAAACAATCAGTGAGGTAAGAGCGAAATGGACGCCTCCGACTCGAGCCGCTGGGCGGAGGAAAGCGGTGCCTTTTTTACATTAGAGCCAGGCGTCATGAAACTTGGCGGACGCTGGACTATCGAAACCAGCGTCCCCCTCGATCAGAAACTTCGAGCATTGCACATCGGCTCGGGCAGTAGGATCGAAATCGACGGATCAGCTCTCGAGCGTCTGGATTCAACCGGAGCGTGGCTGCTTGTGCGCACTACGCGTTCATTGGGCGCCTCAGGGTGCCAAATCGCAGGCCTCAAAGTTCCGGCTCGATATGACCGGCTCGTCAATACACTTAATCGAAAACAAGAAACGCCGAAAAGGCCCAACATCCCCACGAGCGCCATAGCTGAGCGCCTCTTCCGCATCGGGAAAAGCACCACACATGCGTTGATGCAAGGTGGACGAATCCTAAGCTACTTGGGGCGCATAACTGTGGAGAGTGTCGAAATGGCATTGGCGCCACGGAAGAACCTGCGTCTCGCTGCAATAATTCACCAAGTCGAAGAGTGCGGAGTTAGTGCACTACCTATTGTTGGCCTTCTCGCCTTCTTGGTCGGAGTGGTCTTGGCATATCAGGGTGCGGACCAACTGAAGCGATTTGGGGCAGAGGTTTTCACAATCAATCTTCTAGGCGTGGGGATGCTTCGCGAGCTTGGCGGTCTTATTACGGCAATAATCGTGGCAGGTCGGTCAGGCTCTGCCTTTACCGCACATCTGGGCACCATGCGCGTCAACGAGGAAATTGACGCAATGCAAACCATGGGTCTCAACACAGCGGACACGTTAGTGCTCCCCCGCATCATCGGCCTTGTAATCTCACTACCGATCCTCACGTTTTTCGCAGACGTATTGGGCGTCATCGGTGGAGCGGCGCTTTGCTATTTCCAGCTCAGCATCACCATACCCGCCTTCCTGCGCCAGCTAATGGAAGCGATAAGCGTGAACACACTAATGGTGGGCCTCATTAAGGCGCCCGTCTTCGCTTTGGTAATCTCGCTAGTGGGCTGTTACGAGGGATTCCAGGTCGAACGCAACGCTGCAAGCGTGGGGCTTCTAACTACCCGCTCAGTGGTGGAGTCAGTGTTTCTCGTAATTTTGTTGGATGCGGCCTTTTCCGTCGTGTTTACCGTGTTGGGAATATGAAAATGATGGGTAGCGAAGATGTTGTCATTCGGGTTCGCGGCTTAGTCAACGGCTTTGGGACAAAGATCCTACACGATCATCTTGATTTAGACGTCTACCGGGGCGAGGTCCTTGGCGTTGTAGGTGGGTCCGGCTCCGGAAAATCAGTCCTCCTTCGTACCATCATCGGGCTGAATAGTCCGCGAGAGGGCGCCATTGAAGTGTTTGGTCAAAGAACCGGTTATGCAGAAGGGACCCGCATGCGGGCCATCGAGGTGAGATGGGGGGTCCTGTTTCAAGAAGGCGCCTTATTCTCATCGCAAACCGTTGCTGAGAACATTCAGGTTCCGCTCCGTGAGTACACGTCCATGCCGCAAACTTTGATGGACGAGATCGCGGATATGAAAATCGCGATGGTGGGGCTTCCGCCCGACAGCGCCGCGAAACATCCCTCGGAATTATCCGGGGGCATGAAGAAGCGAGCTGCCCTGGCCAGGGCGTTGGCACTCGATCCCGAACTTCTTTTTCTCGATGAACCCACATCCGGCCTGGACCCAATCTCGGCCAACCAATTCGATGAATTAATCAGGGATTTGCAGGAGAGCTTGGGCCTTACTGTATTTATGGTGACGCACGATATTGACAGCCTGCGTGCAACCACAGATCGCGTGGCTGTGTTGGTTGGAGGAGCGATTAAGACTGGTACCATCGCAGAACTACAAAAAGATCCTACACCGTGGATTCACGATTACTTCTGCGGGCCTCGCGGCCGCGCCGCATTGGCTCACTAGGAGCGCGCAATGGAAACGAGAGCCAATTACATTGCGGTTGGCGTTTTCGTTCTCACTTGTGTGATTGGATTGGTCGTAGCTGTTCTATGGCTCGCCGGCACGCAATATAATCAGGAATATGCCTACTACCAGACTTTCTTCAACGGCCCGGTGACCGGTTTGGGGAAAGGCACGATCACCCGCTACAACGGCATTGAGGTGGGTCGGGTAACCGAACTGGCTTTCAATCCCAGCGACCCGCAGAGCGTTATTGTGACCCTTCAGGTCCAGCCCAATCTTAACCTCCGCTCGGACAGCATCGCTTCCATCGAGAGCCAAGGTTTGACTGGCGCCTCCTATGTCGAAATCAGCGGCGGCACAAAGTCGTCCCCCTTGTTGGTCGCCAAGCCCGGTGAGAAATATCCGGTGATCCGCGCCCGCCAATCCACATTGCAGCAACTGGAACAATCCGCGCCCGAGTTGGTGGCCAGGCTCAATATAGTCGCGGAAAGGATTAACGATCTTTTGAGTGAGGGGAACCGCCGCAATGTTACCAGCATTTTGGGAAACCTGAACGACATCACAACGTCTATCGCCAGCCGGTCAGATGACCTCAACGCCATCATCCGTAATACCGATGAGGCGACCGCGAAATTGAACGACGCTTCGGCCAATCTAAAGCCAACACTTGAGGACGCTCAGGTGACCCTCACAAAATATGGCAAAGTGGCGGACGACGCAGACGCTTTCATCAACAGCGATGGCATAGCACAGCTGCCCGATCTAATCAGTGAGTCGACGCGGATGATTACAAGCGTCACAAAACTCTCAGATCGGCTTAACAGAGACCCTTCCGTAATTTTATTCGGTGACCGTCGCAAGGGATACGAGCCCAAATGACACATCTAGCACCGCACCGCCGCCTGCTACTTCTCGCAGCGCCATCCTTCGCCCTGACAGCTTGCAGCAACATTATTGGTCCGCCGCCGTCCTCACAAATCTATTTTCTCCACGCTCCTGCCCCCCAGCGGGAAGCCGGCGAGAAGGTGGGGTGGTCTTTGGCCATCATGAAGCCCAACGCGCCCGAATCACTTGATAGCGATCGTATCGCCCTGGCAAAGAGCGATACTAAGTTTGATTATTATGCAAATGCCGTCTGGGCTGACTATTTACCTGATTTGATTCAGACAAGGATTCTCGCGGGCTTCGAAGGTACCGATCGGATCGATGTTGTCTCTCGTGAAGAGGATGGGATACACGCTGACTTTAAGCTTCTGACTGATATTCGGGATTTTGAAGCGCGCTATACGAACGCCGAAACTCCTCCCGCAGTCTCTGTCACTGTCATTGCCTACATCATAAACGCTCATTCGCGCAAAATTGTCTCGACCGTAACCGCAAATTCTACGCAGGTCTGCGCAACCGATAGCGTGAATGCGGTGGTTAACGCCTTCGACGTCTCCTTGGCGAAGGTTGTAGAGCGCGTAGTGGATTGGGCGCTCAATCTACCTGGACCGGGTCAATCGTAAACTGTTGATCAACTCGCCCAAGCCCTGAGTAGGCTCCGGGGCAACCATCATGGGGTAGAGGATGGCGCTGCTTGCCATCCGCCACCCAGAGAGAGGAAGATCGAAATCTGGTCGTCCGAAATCGCAGCTTGGACCTGAGCAAGCGAGAGTTCGGCGTTGGCTAGCGTCCGCTGCGCGTCCAAGACACTCAAGTGATTTGCGCGCCCGCCAAGCTCAAGTTGCCGCGCTTCGTCAGCTGCACGCTTAGCCTGATCACGAGAGGTAACGGCACTATTTTCCTTTTGTAAGTCATGCACATAGTTATTCAGTGCCGACTCCACTTCTCGCAATGCCTGCAAAACCGTTCCATCGAAATTTGCCAGAGCTTGCTTTGTGCCGGCATTAGCTGCTGCGATCCTCGCTCGCGCACCGTCTTGATTGGCCTGCCAGTCTATATCGACGCCCAGGTTCCAAAGGTTTGTGGGAGAGGTGAAGGCATCTGACAGGACGCCGATCGACCCCCCAGAGAAACCCAATTTTATATCGGGATAAAGTTGCGCGGTGGCGACGCCGATCTCCGCTGTTGCCGCGGCCAGCAGCCGCTCAGTCTCGCGCACGTCAGGCCGCCGCTTCAAAAAGGCAGTGACGTCGCCGACAGGAAGGGGAGAAAGAAGCCGTGGCGGGGCGCTGCATGCCTCAAGATCGGAATCGTATTGCGCGGGCGCTCGCCCTGCTAAAACGGCAAGCTGAAGGAGCGCGTTTTTCTGCGCCGCTTTGAGGCTTGGGATACCTTCTTCCAGTTCACTAACCAACTGGCGTTGTCGAGTGACATCTAGATCACTGGCCCGACCGCCAGACATGAGGCGCTCCGTTAGAGCCAAGCTCTGGCGTTGGAGATCAAGTGACCTTTCCGCCGCAGCAAGTTCCAGGCCGAATCCACAGGCCGATCCGTATGCGCGCGCCGTTCCCGCGACCACATTCACCAAGACCAAATCATGGGCATCGGCAACCGCGTCATCCTCGGCAGAAGCTGCCTCAATACCGCGCCGGATGCCCCCGAAAAGGTCCAGATCATATCCGACCGTAAGCTCCGCATCATAATCCCAATTCAAGGGTGGGGTAACGCGCTGAAGGTATTGCTCGCCGGCGGTCTGCCCGTATTGCAGGCCCCCGTTTAGAATGACGCTTGGTTCACGCAGCGTTTTGGCCTCCTCAAGCAAAGCATGGCTTCGTTCGAGGTTTGCGGCCGCCGATCGTAGGTCCGTGTTCGCGGCGATAGAGGATTGAACCAGGGCGTCCAGTCGCGGATCAGCATAAAGTTTC
>Ga0182024_10025369_pt1 | contig 10471 bp, 7 predicted proteins | sample P32metaG_FD_120480 | JGI IMG/M metagenome (GOLD analysis project Ga0182024, IMG submission 120480) | Permafrost microbial communities from Stordalen Mire, Sweden - P3-2 metaG (Illumina Assembly) | ecosystem: Environmental > Terrestrial > Soil > Wetlands > Permafrost | place: Sweden: Stordalen...
CGCCCTCTCGAGCGCCGAGGTCGCATCCCTGTGGCACCTGCCGACCCTGCGCCTGAAGGGCGTTCCCCTCCGCCGTATCTCAGCCCGGGAGATAGCCGCCTCCAGCGCGATCAGCCGCGACCCCGCCCACGCGGTCATGCGCGACGAGCACGGGCCCGTCGGTATCCACCCCGCCGACCGGCGCTACGGATGGATGCTGCTCGGAACCGCCGGAGCAGGGAAGACGGCCGCCCTCGCGCCGCACGTCAGAGCCGTCGCAGAGGATGACGAGCGAGCGCTGGTGATCGTCGACCCGAAGGAGGATTTCGCTCGCCTCTGCATGGGCCTCATCCCCACCCGGCGCACCGTTCACTATCTGGACCTGGGCGCACCGCGCTACGGGCTGAACATCCTCACCGCCGGCCATCTGACCCCGGAGATTCGCGCCGACATCTTCATTTCGGTCATCCGCGAGCTGGCGGGCGAGTCCTCCGTCGGCCCACGCTCTGACCTGTTCCTCAGGGCCGCCCTCCAGGCCGTGATGATCGTTGAGCCCGTGCCGGCCCTCCAGCACGTCGCCGCCCTGCTCGACCCCTACGACGCGGGCTATCGCGACTGGGTTACCCGGGAGCTGCGCTGTCACCACGAGATCGACTTCGTGCGCGACTATTGGGAGCACACCTTCCCGCACATGGTCAAACACAATCCCCGCTTTTTCGCCGAGGCCGTGGCAGCGCCCGCGAACAAGATCGCCCGGTTCCTGACCTCGCCCAGCCTCAACCTGCTGATGACGCACCCCATCCAGCTCGACCTGGAGAGCATCATCCAGCGACGCGAGATCCTGATCGTCAACGGCAGCAAGGGGGCGGTGGGGGAGTCAAACGCCAACCTGTTCTGCTCAATGCTGATCCTCCTGATTCAGCGCGCCCTTCACCAGATTCAGCGTCTCGACCCCTTGCAGCGTGTTCAGGCCGCCCTGGTGATCGACGAGGCACACAACGTCTTCATCCCCGCCTTCTCGACGCTGCTCGCCGAGGGCCGCTCAGGAGGCATCGAGGTCGCCGCAGCCTTCCAATACACCGGCCAAATTGCCGACGAAAACGTCAGAGCCGGCGTCAGAAGCCTCCTGCAGAACGTCTCGATCTTCCGCCAACGCGACTTCCAGGACGCGCGGGCGGCCGCGGCGCTGGCGATGGAAGTCTTCCAGGACAACATCCGCGGTGACATCGAAGACCAGCGCCGAATCCGGATCGACCCGATCGACATCGTCCAGCAGCCCAACTACCGAAGCGTGAACCTGTGGCTCGCGAACGGCGTTCCCCAGCCCGCGGCGACCGCGAGCACCGAGCCGATGGAGCAGCTCGTCGCGGCTCCCTCGGCCAGGCGAGCGCGCGACCACCATGAGCGTGAACAGCGCCGCCGCGGTGACCACCCGCACGACCACGGCCGCTATATCCAGCCGCCCATGGTGTGGTCGATTTTGAGGCCGATCGTTGCGCGATATCGAACGGTTCATGTGGACCTGGCGGGGTGGAAAGAGTGCCCTCCGCTTGAGCAGCGCGTGCGCGTGGAGATCGTTCTGAAGCCACCGGAAGGAGAGTCGGTGACACTGGCTGTAGCGGCATGCGATCCGTCGGGCCGCCGCTACGCCGTTCAGCTTCCCGAGGATCCTGCCCTTACCGGCTGGCTCCCCAGCGAGACTTATGGTGCCCACGTTCAGGTGTGGACCGCCGAGGACTCCGCGCCCCACACATGGGCGCCGCTCATCGAGGATCCGGAGGCCGGCAACCACAAGATCACGGTCGAGATCCTCGACGAGCCGCGCAGACCACCCGAGCTCAGACCCGAGCCGGTATGACAGCGCAGACGCATCTCGGGACTGTGGAGCAGATGGTGCTCGCCGTGGACGATCTGAGTCGAAGCGGGCTGGAATGGGGAGTGCGCGAGGAGGATCCGCCGGGCGTCTTCCTCACCGACCGCGATCTCAAGCTGATGGCGCTGCTCCACGACGTCAACTTCCTCGCGGCGCGACAGCTGTTGATGCTCGGCTGGGGTGCATCTCAGCGGCGCGCCGGGCAGCAGCGACTGAAGGAGCTACACGACACGGGCTATCTCGATCGTTTCCGCCCAGTCCGGGCGTTCGGACGTGCCGAATGGATCTATCGCGTCGGTGCCCAGGGGTACAGGACGCTTGTGGCCCAACGCCTGGTACCGGGCCGGCGCGGGTACACGCCTGCGGTCATAACGAGCATCGGCTACGCCGAACACGACCTCCAGCTCGCCGCGCTCGTCCTTCACCTCGCCGATAAGGCTTCGCACCACTCCTCCGGGGGTCTGATCGAGCGGATGCCGTTCTCCTGGCAGGGGCCGCGTAGCGGGCGGATCGACATAGACGAGGGGGAGGACTTCGAGCGATCCGTCGCCGCGAAGCTGGCGCCGGGCACGCGCCTGCACGTCGAGCAGAGCCGCCGAGGCTATCTCGAGCCCGACGCCACGCTGATCGGAGGGTCGGGCGCGGAGCGCTGGGCGGTGCTGATCGAGTACGACCGCACCGAGCGGCCCCACAAGCAGATCGACCGCCTGCGTCGCTATGACTGGTGGCTGCTTGAAGGCTGGCGCGAAGCGCACTTCGCCACGCACGCGATCCCCCCGGTCGTGATCTACCTCACTGCACGGTCAGGGCCCCTGCGGGGTCTCATCGAAGCGGCCGACCAGACGTTTTCTGCCTGGCACGGCCGCCGGGATGCCGGCCCGCGCGAGGGTACTCACCCGGCACGTGAGCAGGTGATGTTCACCAGCCGCGAACGCGCTCTATCGGGCGACTGGACGATGGAATGCGCTCCCAGCCTGCCACGGGTGCTGCGCGAGTACCCAAACGTGTGCTCACCGGGCTCAGTCGCGTACGACTTGCCCGCGATGTTTGGCCGCGGCGGCGAGCGTGCATGATCGCCGGCAGCTCCGAGGCCTTGCGCGCTGAGAGTGCCGTGAGGATCGAACGCGGCGCAGGACGCGCCAATAGCACAACGGCCCCCGAATGCGCAACCTTTTTGCTTTCCCCTTCGCGTAGCGATGGTTGCATGTTGGGACCGCGATTCTCGATCATCGAGAGATGGTCGTGGTGCAGCTCGCTCAGTCCGCCCTCGGACTCGTCGCCTCCATGCTGACGGCGTTGAGTCAGTTGGGGGCGCAGCGCCATGCCCGCAGCGCCGAGCCGCTCACGTGGCGCTCCGAGGGGCGCTCAACCGGCGCTCCGGCCATCGTCACGCTCAGGCTGGGATCCGGTTGAATCGCGCGCCGTACAGGTGCTTGCCCGCGACCGGCGAAGATGTACGCGGCGATGAGCGAGCGCAGCCGCATCGAGTGGACCTCAGCTAGCTGGAACCCGGCAACCGGCTGCGATCAGGTCTCGCCCGGCTGCGCGCACTGCTACGCCAAGACCTTCGCCGAGCGCTTCCGCGGCGTGCCGGGGCACCCCTACGAGCAGGGCTTTGACCTGCGCCTGTGGCCTGAGCGCCTGGAGCTGCCCCTGCGCTGGGGCAAGCCCAAGCTCGTGTTCGTCAACTCGATGAGCGACCTCTTCCACGAGCGCATCCCCGTCGAGTACGTCCAGGCCGTCTTCGACGTGATGCGGCGAGCCGACCATCACGTCTTCCAGGTCCTGACGAAGCGCCACGAGCGCCTGGCGGAGCTCGCTCCGCTCCTGCCCTGGCCTGAGAACGTGTGGATGGGCGTCAGCATCGAGAACCAGCGCTTCGTGCATCGCGCCGACTTCCTGCGCGAGGTGCCGGCAGCGGTGCGCTTCGTCTCCGCTGAGCCTCTGCTTGGCCCGCTTGAGGGGCTCGACATCGCAGGCATGGACTGGCTCATCGCGGGCGGGGAGTCCGGGCCGGGCCACCGTCGCGTGGAGGTCGACTGGGTCCGCGATCTCCGCGACCGCTGCGCCGCCGAGAGCGTCGCCTTCTTCTTCAAGCAGTGGGGAGGCCGCACGGCGAAGACCGGCGGGCGCGAACTCGACGGGCAGACGTGGGACGAGATGCCCACCGCCCGCGGCAGCGAGCTGCTCGCCGTCGCCTGAGACTCCCCCGAAGCCGTCCTGGGCGCGTCGTACTCTGGCTGGCCCATGGCACGGATGCAGAAGCGCCTCTTCAACCCCGACGAGTACGGGCCACGAACGCCCAAGCACGCTCGCCGTCCGCAGCTTGAGGCCGCCGCCGACCCGAGCGAGCAGCTACGCCTCAGCCGCGACGGAGCAGGCCTCGTCCCAGGAGCCACAGATGGGCTGCCCGTGCGGCTCGTCAAGCCCCATTCGGCGGAGAAGGCGAGGATGGTCAGCCGTGACCTCGGGACGGTCGGGCGGGCGATGAACCGCAAGTGGTTCGAGGTGCACTACATGGAGCTGTATTGCGGCCCTGGCTACCTCTTCGATGAGGCCAGCAGCGAGGAGGTGCCCGGCTCGCCGCTGCAGGCGCTCGGCATCGCTTTGCCGTTCGATCACTACGTCTTCTCCGACTCCTCCGAGGTCTGCGTCGATGCGCTGCGGGCGCGAATCACGGCGCTGCGCGCAGCGTCACCTGGCTTACCGACGACTGACGTGCTCGCGGGGGACGCGAACGATCCCGCGCACCTGGAGCGCGTCTGCTCGCACATCAACCCTCGCGCGCTCGTGATCGCCTACCTCGACCCGGCGAAGCCGAACCTGCACTTCACGACGGTCCGCTCGCTGGTCGAGCGCTTCCAGTACCTCGATCTCATCATTAACCTGCCCGTCTCTGGCATCCACCGCTCGCTCGCGGCAGGCGGCGTGGATGGGCCGAGGCGGATGCTCAACCACGCGCAGCCGACCGACCTACTGCGGCCTGACGACGGCAGCACGGCAGACGCCATTCGCGCCCACTACGACGAGCAGCTCCGAGGACTCGGCCTCATCCACATTGCCCGCCGTTGCGTGAGGACCATTCCGATGAACTCGCCGCTCTACGACATCGTGCTCGCGTCGCGCAAGGCGACGGCAGTCGAGCTGTGGGAGAAGGCGAACCGCAAGCCAAAGAGCGCCCAGCTCGGTCTGCTCGGCCCGGCAGCCGGCTAGCACGCGGCGGCGTTAGGCTGCGGCGATCGTCCAGCCTCTGGAGGGAGCAAAGCGTGCAAGCAGGTTCGGCTAGTCGGCCAGGAGGGCACAAGGATGCCTGAGCTGCTCTGGGAGGGGAAGTACGACGAGTCGGGACGGAAATCCGCTCCCTTGCGCGTCGCGCTTCCGTTTCAGACCATCGAGACCGTCAACGAGTCCGTCCAGGAGCGCCAGCATTCGCTCGATTTCTTCGCTGCTGATGGTTCGTCCGAGTGGCGCAACCGCTTGATCTGGGGCGACAAGAAGTACGTCCTCCCGGCACTGATCGCTGACTTCGCGGGAACGGTCGACCTCGTCTACATCGACCCCCCATTCTTTACCGGGGACAACTTCTCGTTCTCGATCGCTGTCGATGGAGAGGACTTCACGAGAGAGCCCAGCCTGATCGAACAGAAGGCATACCGAGACACCTGGGGCGGCGGAATCGACGGCTACCTCGGGTGGTTCCAGAGCACGCTGCTCCATCTCCGCGAGTTGCTGACCGAGACCGGAAGCATCTACGTGCACCTGGACTGGCACGTCGGTCATTTCGCGAAGCTGGTGCTCGACGAGGTCTTCGGAGCCGAGAACTTCCGCAACGAAATCGTCTGGCACTACTACAACAAGATGCAGGGCAACATCAATCGCTTCGCCTCCAACCACGACATCATCTTCTGGTACTCGAAGACGGGCAAGTACAAGTTTGAGCGCATCCGCGAGGAGCGCGAGACACCGAAGCGACAACAGAAGCGTGCCTGGGACCAAGCAACGGGCACTCTGAAGCAAGCCCGCGACGAGGAGGGCAATCTCGTCTACTACACCGAGACAGAACGAACCATCGATGACGTATGGCGTCTGCCGTACTTGATGCCGGCCGATCGCACGCAGAACCTCGGCTATCCAACCCAGAAGCCGGAAAGCCTGCTGGAGCGCATCCTGCAGGCATCCACGGAGGAGGGCGACCTCGTCCTCGACTGCTTCCTCGGTAGCGGAACGACCGCGGCGGTCGCCGAGAAGCTCGGACGTCGATGGATCGCCGCCGACCTCGGCCGGTTTGCGATACACACGTCAAGGAAGCGCCTGCTCGCGGTGCCCGGCGTGCGGCCCTTCATCGTGCAGAACCTCGGCAAGTACGAGCGCCAGCTTTGGCAGGAAGCAGAGTTCGGCGAGTCGGCGACGACCCGGACCGCCGCCTACCGGACGTTCATCCTCGACCTGTACCACGCGACGCCCGTTGCCGGGTTCTCCTGGCTTCACGGACTCAAGCAAGGTCGGATGGTCCACGTCGGAACCGTCGATGCGCCTGTGACCAACGGGGATGTCAAGCAGATCGTCGCCGAATTTCGCAAGGTTGTCGGCACTGGCAAGGACGCTCCGAAGGAGCAGAGCGTCGACATCTTGGGCTGGGACTTCGCCTTTGAGCTGAACGAGATAGCCCGTCAAGACGCCGAGAAGGCGGGCATCGATCTGCGTCTTGTGCGCATCCCGCGCGAGGTGCTCGACAAGCGAGCAGTGGAGCAGGGCGACGTCCGCTTCTTCGAGCTGGCGGCGCTCTCGGTTGGGATCAAGAAATCGGGACGACGAGTCACCCTGTCGATCGACGACTTCGTCATTCCACTCGATGACGTGCCAGCGGACGTCCAGAAGGTTGTGACGCACTGGTCGCAGTGGATCGACTACTGGGCGGTCGACTGGGACAACAAAGAGGACACCTTCCACAACGAGTGGCAGGCGTACCGCACCAGGAAGTCCCGAGACCTCACTCTCTCCACGCCGCACGAGTACGCAGAGCCGGGCGAATACACGGTGGTCGTCAAGGTGATCGACATCCTCGGCAATGACACCACCAAGCTGATGTCCGTGAAGGTCGGCGGCCGTGGCACGTAAAGCACCGAAGCAACCTGACGAGCAGCAGGACCTCCTCACCGCGCAGGTCACGACCGCACCGTGCGTCCCCGAGATCCGCAAAGCCGTCAGTGAGTGGCGCGAGAAGAAGTACAAAGGAGCGACTGAGACGACCAAGTCGCTCTTCAACCACTGGTTCTCGACCGACCATCGCCGCCCCGATGGCCAGCCCTTCCGGTACTACCCGGCGCAGCGCGAAGCCTTGGAGACGATCGCGTGGCTCTACGAGGTTGAGGTAATCCGGCGTCACCGCGACCTGGTAGAGCGTTTCGCCAAGGTGCCGGGCATCCACATCCTGCAATACGACGACTTCGCTCGGTACGCGATCAAGATGGCAACAGGATCCGGCAAGACAAAGGTGATGGCACTGACCGTCGCCTGGCAATACTTCAACGCCGTCGCCGAGGGTCGCGAGGACTACGCCAAGACGTTCCTCGTCGTCGCGCCGAACGTCATTGTCTTCGAGCGCCTGCGGTCCGACTTCGGAGCAGGCCGGGTCTTCAAGACCGACCCGATCATCCCACCGGAGCTTCGCATCTTCTGGGAGATGGACTTCTACATGCGGGGCGACCCCGAGCGAGCCAGCTCTCAGGGCGCCCTCTATCTCACGAACGTCCAGCAGTTCTACGAGCGAGCGGGCACCTCAGATCCCGACGAGCCCGAGGTCATGACTGATGTGCTCGGACCGGCTCCGCCCGACCTGACGACCGTGGTCGAAGACTTCGATGCTCGCATCGCAGCTCGAGGCGAGCCTGCGCTGGTCATCAACGACGAGGGACACCACCTACACGACGAGGAAAGCGAGTGGAGCAAGGTCATCCGCCGGCTCAACGAGGAGAGCACTGCAGGCGTGCTCGGCCAGCTCGACTTCTCGGCGACGCCTCGCTACCAGAAAGGAGGCCTCTTCACCTGGACGGTCTTCGACTACCCGCTGAAGCAGGCCATCATCGACGCCGTGGTCAAGCAGCCGATGAAGGGAGTGACCGCCGGGCTGGACGAGGCCCGCTCCGACGTCGCGAGCGTCAAGTACCAGGGATACCTCACGGCGGGCGTCGAGCGCTGGCGCGAGTACCGCGAGCAGCTGAAGCCCCTCGGCAAGAAGCCGGTGCTCTTCATCATGCTAAACAGCACCGCCGAGGCCGATGACGTCGGCGACTACCTCCGCGTGAAGTACCCCGACGAGTTCGGGGCGACCGATGGCGGCGACCCTCAGCTCCTCGTCATCCACACCGACCGCAGTGGCGAGGTCTCGAAGAAGGATCTCGACGCGGCGCGCGAGGTCGCCCGGCGCGTCGATGAGGGGCAGAGCCCCGTCAACGCCATCGTCAGCGTGCTCATGCTCCGCGAGGGGTGGGACGTCCAGAACGTCACCGTCATCGTGGGGCTGCGCCCCTACACGTCGAAAGCCAACATCCTCCCGGAGCAGACGATTGGCCGTGGACTGCGGCTCATGTTCGGGGATCGGTCCTCGACTTACGTCGAGCGCGTGGATGTGATTGGCAACCCCGCCTTCCTCAAATTCGTGGAGCAGCTCGAACGAGACGAGGACATCGCGCTGGATACCTTCGACCTCAAGGAGCCGGTGGTCATCACGACCATCGAGCCCGACGAGGCCAAGCTCGATCACGACATCACCATCCCCGTGCTGAGCCCCATCCTCGCGAGGAAGAAGAGCCTTGCCGAGGAGATCGCTGGGATCGACGTCGCGCAGCTCGTGTGCCCGCGCTTCCCCAAGAAGGAGGGCGACGCGGCGGCGCAGCAGTTCCACTACGAGGGCGTGGACATCATCACCCTGGAGAAGCTGGTGGAGCGCGACTACACCATCCCTGAGCCCCAGACCGCCGAGGAGGTCATCTCCTACTACGCCAAGCGGATAGCGCAGGACGTGAAGCTCCCCTCGCAGTTCGCCGCGCTAGTCCCCAAGGTCCGCGACTTCCTGCGCGACCGCGCCTTCGGCGAGACCGTCGATCTCGCCGACAAGGGCATCATCCGCGCCATCGCGACGAGCGTCGCGCAGTACGTCACCGTCAAGACCTTCGCCACCGTCCTGCGCGGCCTCGTCGTGGAAGAGCTGTCGCCGACGCTTGAGCACCCTGGGCGGGCGCTCTCGGAGACCGAGCCGTTCCCGTTCTCCAGGCCGACCTTCGAGGCCAGCAAGACCGTCTTCAACCTCGTGGCCGCGGACAACGAGTTCGAGCGGCGGTTCGGCCAGTTCCTCCAAGATGCGAACGATGTCGAATCATTCGCCAAGCTGCCACGGAGGTTCGGATTCACCATCGAGTACACCGACAGTGCCACGAACCTCCGCTACTACGAGCCAGACTTCGTCGCCGTGGATCTCGATGGCGCGCGCTACGTCATCGAGACGAAGGGCCAGGAAAACATCGACGTCGCGCACAAGGATCGGGCCGCGACGATCTGGTGCGAGAACGCCACGCTCCTGACGGGGGTGACCTGGCTGTACCTCAAGGTGCCGCAGGCTGAGTTCGGCAAGCTGCAGCCGCAAGTTCTCGCGGACGCGTTCCTCGCGTTCTCGGTGCCCGTCTAGCCGAGATAACGGACGCTAAGACGCTTGCCAACTTCGACCGCACAGACCGGAGCAGCAGGAGAGTTTCACGTCGCTGCCCAACTCTCGCAGCGGGGCTGGGCGGCGAGCATGCTCATCGGCAACTCGCCGCGGACCGACATCCTTGCCCATCACGCGGAGACGGGAATCACGATCAGCGTCCAGTCGAAGGCAGCAAACGCTGGTGGGGACTTCCAGGCCGGTGCTGCGGCTGAGAAACCGAGCATCCCCGGAGCCAGGGAGTGGTTCGTCTTCGTCGGGCTCGACTCGCCGGATGAGCGGCCCGTCTTCTACGTTGTGCCTCGCAACGTCATCGCAGCCTATGCCTGGTGCTCGCATCAGGCTTGGCTGCGAGGCACGCGGCGCGATGGGCAGCCGCGCAAGGACAACAGCATGCGCAACATCAGTCAGCGATACCTCCTCGACTACAGCGAGCGCTGGGATGACCTCCTCGTGCCACCGGATGACGTTCCCTACCTGCTTCCGGAATTCTTCTGGGACTGGCTACCAGACGTTGGGCTACCCGCAGGCCATCCCGGAGCTGTGCGCCTGGATGGCACCTGAAATGACTGGCTGAGCGTCGCGGCAGCGGAGCCCGCGCCGACCGCGAGGCAGCTCCTCGCTCACGGGTCCGCCTGGCTCGCCGAGATGGGACGCGATGTAGTCGCCGGTCGTCGAGGCTCGCGATACCGCCTCACCTGTATGTCCTGGGGGTTCGTTAGGGGGGTCGGTACACAGCGAACCCCCTAACGACCCCCCTGCTGCCCGCTCGCTCCCGAAGTTTGGCTCTACAACTGGCCCGAGGAAGGGGGTCCCCGCCTCTCCGCTTCGCTTCGACCCGGGGACCCCCTTCCTCGACCAACACATCACAGATGTTTATGGCGAGGCCAGATGCAGAGTGGTGAGCGGGAGCGAGC
>Ga0182024_10025370_pt1 | contig 10470 bp, 7 predicted proteins | sample P32metaG_FD_120480 | JGI IMG/M metagenome (GOLD analysis project Ga0182024, IMG submission 120480) | Permafrost microbial communities from Stordalen Mire, Sweden - P3-2 metaG (Illumina Assembly) | ecosystem: Environmental > Terrestrial > Soil > Wetlands > Permafrost | place: Sweden: Stordalen...
GGGATTGTATTCCCATTCCAGCGTTTCGTTGGCGTTGCTGGCCAATTCCGGCACGTCGATCATGGTCAGATCGAAGTTCACGATGCTGACGACATAGCCGGTAATGTCGGCGGCGTACACGCCATCGGGCATGACGCGCGATCCGTCGAAAACCCAGGTCAGCGGCGGCATCTCCTGCTTGTTCCTGACCGATCGCATCATCCGATACGCGGGGACAACCACCTTCGCTCCGTTCTTTTCAAATTCACAATCGATCTTCAAGCCCGGACCGGTGGGGGGGAACCAGGTGTTGGTGGCCTGCACATAATGCGCCGGTTCGCCGGGGGTCAGGCCCAGCGCCAACAGGCCGAAATGAATGCCCGACGGCTTGACCAGCGTGCGGAGCACCGTTTCATGTTCCGGTCCGCCGCGTAACACGCAGAAAAATTCCAGCGGCGCCTTTACATCCACGGCTTCGCACTCGACGCGAATCTGCTTGCGCTTAGGATAGATCTGGACGCGCGGCGCCTCGGCGGGTGGTGCGGAAGGCTGCGTGGCCGGTTCGTCGGCAAAAACCCCGCCGCCGACCCACAGCATCGCCAATATCCAGAACCATTTAATCATGGCCGATGCACCCGCAATCAGTTGGCAGACGGTTCGGTCGAGGGATGGCCGCGGCGCTGCTCCAGCAGCCAGGAATAAAGACGCGGGTTGGCGTAAGTTTCAGTCCAGACATCGTGCCCGCCTTCGGGATAGAAGGTGTATCTGACATGTCCGCCGATTTTTTGCAGGGCCTCGACGCATTTGCGATCGCCGGAAATGGGAACCGCCGGATCCTTGACGCCGTGGAAGACCCAGATGGGCAGGTCCCTGAGCTTGTCCACGCGATCGGCCTCAAAACTGCCGCAGATCGGGGCGACCGCGGCAAAGCGATCGGGGAATTGCCAGGCCGTCTCCCAGGTGCCAAACCCGCCCATGCTCAGGCCGGTCAGATAAATGCGATCGTCGTCGATCCGATATTTTCGCCGAATTTCATCGATCATCGCGTTGACCTCCCAGGGATTCCACCTGTCCAGGGGCAAAACCTGGGGGGAAACGATCACGAACGGCAAATCCTTTTTTGTCTGCACCAGCTTGGTCAAACCCTGGGTCTTGAGCACCTCCAGGTTGTCGCCGCGCTCGCCCGAACCATGCAGGAAAACGAGCAACGGCCATTTTTTGGATTTGTCGCGGTTGTAGGCCGGGGGCGTATTCACCAGATAGCGCGGGCGCTGGAGCATCCCCAGCTTCTGGCGCAGGCCCAGCCACCATTTCTGATCGGCGGTGCGGTAATCCGGTTGATCGGGCGTGCCCGGCCCGGCTTGGTAGACCCAGGCGAGGAATTGTGCCCCGTCAGCTTCGCGCCGCAAATTAAAGGTGAATGCCGAGTGCGCGAAATCGTTGATCGCGTCCGAATACTCATCGCGGGTCGCCGGGTCGCCCAGAAACTGGTTGGGCAGCGTCGCGGCAAATCCCTGGACAGTGGCAGACCAATCCACATCATCGGGCTCGCGGAAGACGGTGGCCAGGCGCGTGTAGGTCTTGCCGTCATCGGTCAGAATCCGCACGACCGCGCCGTACCGCCCCGGTGTCTGGGCACTGGTAACAACATGGTACTGCGAATCGTAAAACGTTGGGCGCAGGACATAGGGGCCGATCAGGTCTTCCACTTCGGCGGGGTGTTCGAAATCGCAATCGGGAAACGCGCTGTCGGTGAAGACCGGCGGCTTGAACTCGATATCCTCGTGGAGAAACGCATCATGCCGCGCGGCCTGCGGGTCGGGCAAATGCAACACCGGCAACACCGCGGTGCCGACGCGCACGGCGATAAATGGATATGTTTGCCCGGGCGGCGGCATCGGCAGCCAGGCCTGGGCGGCAAAGTGTTGCCCATGCGGCTCAAGCTGGGCGCTCACCGGCGGCAATTGCGGCGCGCCGATCGTGCACGATTGATCCTGCGCTCCCGAGGCGGTGACGTAGACGCGCGCCCGGCGAAACCGCTCATAATCCGCAAACGCCGCCGCGTGGATGGCCGGGCTGGCCCGATCCGATAGCAGCAGCGGATAGGCGTCGGCGGGATTGGCCCTGTCCTTCTGCGGAAACCAGACGGCCTGATACCGTTGCCGGGGCGATGGGTAATCGTTGACACACACTTGCACATATGCCTGGCGGCCCAGCCCCGGAGTCAGGCCGATGTTCTGCCAAGGCACGAGGATTTCTGCGGTATATCCATCCGCCCGCCGCGTGCAGGCGCTGGTGACGCTGGCCGTATACCGCCGAGTCGACGCCGAATCACGCCGGTCATTGATCTGCTGGCGACCCAGTCCCGGCCCCGGCGCGACGATCACCTGCACGCCCTGGTCGGGATCGGCGCCGTCGGCCAGCATCAGCTCGACGCTGTTCCCCGAAGCGAGCCTGTCATCGGGCCCGTCAATGGAAGTCGGCTGTGTAACATTTACCAGCGCCAGCAGTCCGCGATCGTCCCAGCCCAGGCGGAAGGAAGATTCAAATCCCCACGGTCGCGTCGAGGCCGTATCGGCCATGACATCGACGCGAAATCCCCGGTCACCCCAGGCATCCGGGTTGGCGTCGATGGTGATGTTATCCAGGCGGGGAATTTCATAGGGCGGCGCCGCCGGCCCATCCGCGGCGAAAAGCGCCCCGCCAAAGAGACAAGCCAGCGCGATTCCGATGGTCAAAAGACGAATCATGATGCCGGTATGTTATCCAAATTTGCTACGCCCCTTCCCTCTCCCGGTACGCCGGGAGAGGGCCAAGGGTGAGGGTCTTATTTCCTCGCGCCTCAAAAATTCCCCCTCGCCCCACCCTCTCCAGGAGGACCAGGAGAGGGTCGGAGGCTAGCGTCGGCGTTTATGGCGGCGATTAATGGGGATTTTGCTGCCGATCGTCCGCGGCGGAAGCGTGATTGACGGCGCCACGGCCACTGAATCCGCCGCACCTGCCGGTGTCTCGCGCGATGCCGCGCCCGCTCCATAAGGGCGCTCGAAGCGGCTGAGGACCGGCTTGGGCGGGCCGAAGGAATCCTGCGTTGGCGCGGCATCCGTCCAATCGCTGGGCGTCGGACGCGCGGTGAAACCTTCCACCGTCGCCTGCGGGATCACCATGTTGATCAGCGCCTCCACGCGGGTCAGCTCATTTCCCTGATCTTTGCCGACGAAGGTGAACGCCTTGCCCGCCGCGCCCATGCGGGCGGTGCGGCCAACGCGGTGAACGTAAACCTCCGGATCTTCGGGAATGTCGTAATTGATGATGTGGCTGATGTCGGCGACATCGATACCGCGGCTGGCCAGATCGGTGGCGATCAGCACGTCGAACTTGCCGGTGCGGAAATTCTTCATCACGCGGTCGCGCTTGTTCTGCGCCAGGTTGCCGTGAATCTCGCGGCACTCGATCCCGTCGGCGTGAAGCTTCTTGGCCAGCTTCTCCGCGCCGCGCTTGGTCCGGCAGAAGACGATCGCCAGATCGGGGTTCTCGCGCTCCAGCAGCATTCTCAGCAGCCGGTATTTATCCCAGGGCGGGACGGAGAAATAGAACTGCTCGTCTTCAGCCACGGTCGGCTTGTCGTCGGCGCCGGGGGCGATCAGTTTTTCCACCGGCTCGCGCATGTACTGGCGGGCCAGGCGATCGATCTCGGGAGAGATGGTGGCTGAAACAAACATCGTCTGGTGCTGCGCCGGCGCCGCGCCCTGATCCGCCGGCCCGCCTCCCCCTTTGGAGCCGATGCCTTTGACCCGCGAAAGAATATTGCGGATGTCATCGCGGAAACCGATGTCCAGCATGCGATCCACCTCATCGAGCACGACGAAGCGGATATTGCCGAACCCGATGATGCGGCGATCCAGCAGATCGATGACCCGCCCGGGCGTGCCGACGATGATCTCCGGGCCGTGCCGCAGAAATTTCATCTGCGCCGCGATCTTCTGTCCGCCGTAGACCGGGACCGTGCGGATCGGCGTGTGCTTGCCCCAGCGCTGGACTTCGGCATCCACCTGCACGGCCAGCTCGCGGGTTGGAACCAGGATGATGGCCTGCGTGGCCAGCCCGCGGGTCGCCTTCTGCAAAATAGGGATGGCGAACGCCGCCGTCTTGCCCGTGCCCGTGCGGGCCTGGCCCAGAATATCCAGGCCGGCCAGCGCCTTGGGGATGAGCATGGTTTGGATTTCCGAAGGGATGGAGAAGCTGGCCTCGGCCAGCGCCCGCAGGATGGAGGGGCGCACTCCCAGCGCCGCAAATGCATCTGAGACCGCCGGATGATCTGTTTTATCGCTCATTCATCCAAGAACTTACGCGCGGTGGATTGTATCGGTACGCCAATCGCGGTTCAATGCGGCCACAGTTTGAAGTTTGGCCGGCGAGCCTGCTCGCCGATTACACGGAGTCGGCAACGCGTGCGATTTAAGATCATTTGCGCCTATCGCGGAACGCGCTATCACGGCTGGCAGCGGCAGCTCGCGGCGATGACGTGGAAGGGCGATCCTCCGCCCCCCGGCCGCGGGATTCCCACCGTCCAGGAAACACTGGCGGGCGCCCTGGGCGCGGCGGTGGGGCACCCCGTTTCGATTGTCGGAGCCTCGCGCACCGATGCGGGAGTGCACGCCAAGGGCCAGGTTGCGCACTATGACACCGATCAGACGCAGATTCCCGTCGACGGCCTACGCCGATCGGTCAATCATCAATTGCCCGATGATATTCTGATTCGCAGCATCGCGCCCGCCCCGGCGGGCTTCGATGCCATCACCAGCGCGATCAGCAAGCGATACCAATATTTCATCTGGAACGCGCCCGACCGCAACCCGTTTTTTCCGGATTTGTGCTGGCACCGCTGGCAGCCGCTGGATGTGGCGGCGATGCGCGAAGCGGCGTCGCGGCTGGTGGGCGAGCACGATTTCACCAGCTTCGCCAAGCCCGGCCATAAACGGGACACGACTGTGCGCACCATCGGCCACTGCGGCGTGAGCAGCATGGGCCACAAGCTGGTGATCGGCGTGGAGGGAAACGGGTTCCTGTGGAACATGGTGCGCATCATCGTGGGCACTCTGGTGGAAGTGGGGTTGGGCCAATACCGTCCCGAACAGATCGAGCAGATGTTGGCCGCCGGCGATCGCCGAGCCGCCGGCTCCACGGCCCCGCCGCACGGATTGTTCCTGCAATGGGTGAAAACTGACCGGTGATTTTCCACTGCCGCGGCGGGACGCTTCGTGGTACGCTGGCGCTCATGACACCCAAGCACCAGATCACCGAGCATGATGCCGCCGCGATGCTCAAAGCGTTCGGCAAGCAAATCAACGAAGGGCGCGTTTTCACCGTTGCGGAATTGGAACCGATCCTTGCTTACGCTGCCGTGCTGGTCGCGCGCCACCAGGACGAGATTCAGCTTTTGGCCAAAGAAGTCGCCGAGCTGAAACACGCCCAAAGGCCGGCCAGTCCGGCCGGGACGAAATGACAAGTGATGAACGATGAATCAATGCCATCATTCGCCATTTATCATTTCATCATTACCCACCAGCACCGACAAGCTGCCGCTCGTACAACTGCTGATACGTCTCGCAATTGCGTAGCAGATCATCATGCCTGCCCTGGCCGACGATCCGGCCGCGCTCCATGACCACGATCGTGTCGGCCGAGAGGATCGTGCCCAGGCGGTGGGCGATCACGAAGGTCGTGCGCTCGTGCATGACGTGCTCGATCGCCTGTTGGATGAGATGCTCGCTCTCGGCATCCACCTGGCTTGTGGCTTCGTCGAGAATGAGGATCGGCGTCTGGCGGAAGATGGCGCGGGCGATGCAGACGCGTTGTCGCTGCCCGCCGGAGAGCTGCCCGCCCATTTCTCCCAGCACGGTGTCGTAACCCTGCGGCTTTTCCAGGATGAAATCGTGGGCGAACGCTCGGCGGGCCGCGTCCCCAATCCGCTGGAATAATTCCCGCCGCGCGGGAGAGTCGGGCGCGTCGGGCTCGGCGGCAATATCTCCATAGGCAATGTTCTGCGCGATGGTCCCGGGAAACAGATGGCTCTCCTGGGTCACGAGGCTGATCTGATCGCGCAGCGAATTGAGCGTCACCGATTGAATGTCGACCCCGTCAACAAGGATGCGGCCCCTCGGCGGCTCGTACAGGCGGCACAGCAGCCGCAGGAGGGTCGTTTTCCCGCTGCCGTTGCGGCCGACGATAGCCACCGACTGTCCCTTGGGCACGGTCAAATCGACGTCGCACAGCGCCGCGGCCGTCGCCTGCGGATAGGTGAAATGGATGTGTTGAAACTGTATGCGCGAATGCAGGGGCGGCAATTTCGCCAGGGGTTGGGCAATCTGGCCGTGCAAACGCAGATGGCGGTTTGCCTCCATCGGCAGATCGAGTATCTCGAAGATTCGCGCCGCCGCCGCATTGGATTTCTGCATCGAGTTATTCACCTTGCTGGCCCGGCGGAGCGATTCGGCGATGACCGCCAGCGAGATCATCACCAGGATAAACTTGCTGGGGTCCAGCGGCGGCCGGGCCACCAGGATCATGTACGCCGCGAACATCACCACGAACCCGGCCATCAGCATGATGAATGTTTCCATCACCGGGCCGCTGAGCGCGTCGATGTAGCTCATGCGCAACTGCTCGGCGATCAGCCGGTTCATGATGCGCATGTATCGCCGCCGCTCAAAGCGCTGCGCGTTGAACACTTTCACAACCTGGATGCCGGCCAGAGTGCCTTCGATCTGCCCAAGCATCGAGGAGCTGGATCGCAGCGCCGCCCGGCTGGCGCGGCGCATTTTCTTGCCGAACTTTTTCATCGTCGCCGCCATCAACGGCGCAAAGCCGATGATGAACAGCGTCAGCCTCCAACTGAGCGACAGGGCCAGGATCAGCGCCATGATCGCCTTGATCGGTTCCTGGATGCTCTGGCCCAGAACCGTTTTGAATCCATCCTGGAGGGTATCGGTGTCGGATACGAGCCGGCTGGTGGCATCGCTGCTGCCGCCGGCGCTAAGCAACGGGATAGGAATGCGCAGCACGCGGTCATACAATCTTCGCCGCACGTCGTTGACGGCGCGAATCGCCGCCTGGTCGGCCATGTGTTCCTGGAAGAACCGCATCACCTGCCCGATCACGGAAATCCCCGCCAGCAAAGCGAACACCGCGCCGATCGCCTGAACCGGGCGGATCGGTAAGCACTGCACCGCCCATAGCCCCGCTCGGCTGCCGGGTTGGCTCGTCCATTTCAACGGGACCAGATTCACATCAACGGCCTGATGGTTGACGATCAATTGAATTGAATCTCCGCCAGCCCAGGCGATTCTGCGGAGAATCTCCCCCGCCCGGTAATTGGCTTGGCGCTGGGCGTCCGAATCGGTTGACGGAAATGGGCTGGGCGGCGTGGTCGCCGCTGGCGGGGGGGCTGATTCGATCACCGTTCCCACGCCCAGATTGGCTTTTCGTAATGGGCTGGCGGAGCCGATCTGCGCAATCTGCACCACCCCCGGATCGGCCGAAAAGGTCGCCCCCAGCCGCGTCCCGGCGACCTGGCGATAAACCCACGCCTGCACGGTGTCGCCGTTGATCAGGACGCGCATGATCGGCAGCATCGTTCCCAGCCCGCCGGTCATGCATAGGCCCACGATGACCGCGGCCGTCACCGAAAGTGCGATTTTTCCCCGGTAGGGCCAAAGGAACCGGCACGCCCGCCAAAAGTGGGTGTTGCGCTTCTTCTTTGCTTTGGCAGGCTCACTCATGCAGGCTCACTCATGCAGATATTGATGTTGGACGATAACCTTTTATCGGACCCACAGACCCTTTACTATAGCCGTTCACGGGACAAATTCCGTATGCCCACGTCGATTCCTCTCTCGCAGCCGGACATCACCCGGGTGGAAATTGACGCGGTAATCGATGTGATGAACACATCCACGCTCTCGATCGGCCCGCGGATCGAGGAATTCGAGCGGTTGTGCGCCAAGATGGCGGGCAGGCAGCACGGTGTGGGTGTCTCATCGGGGACGGCGGGATTGCACGCCGCCATGATCGCCGCCGGCATCTGTAGCGGCGATGAGGTGATCACCACGCCATTCTCATTCGTCGCCTCGGCCAACTGCATTTTGTACGTCGGCGCCAAACCGGTATTTGCCGACATCGATCCCAAGACGCTGAACCTGGATGTTGAGAAGGTCGCCGCCGCCATCACCCCGCGCACGCGGGGAATTGTCGCGGTTGAGGCTTTCGGAAATCCCGGCGGAATGATCGAGCTGGAACAGCTAGCGCAGCAGCACGAACTGATTCTGATCGAAGACGCCTGCGAAGGGTTCGGCGGACAGTTCGGTAACCGGCCGATCGGCAGTTTCGGCCTGGCGGGAGTGTTCGGCTTCTATCCCAACAAACAGATCACCACCGGCGAAGGGGGGATGATCGTCACCGATGATGACAACCTGGCCGAGTTGTGCCGATCCCTGCGCAACCAGGGGCGCGACGGGATGAACTGGCTGGCGCATCGGCGGCTGGGATACAACTATCGTCTTAGCGAGATCAACGCCGCCCTGGGCGTGGCGCAGATGAGCCGCCTGGACGACATCCTTGAGAACCGCCGACGCGTGGCCCATTCGTACATGGATCGGCTGATGACAAATCGCTGCCTGATCCTGCCAACGCTGCTGGACAAGACACGCATGAGCTGGTTCGTTTTCGTGGTGCGGCTCAACGATCTGTTTGGGCCCGAGGATCGCGACATGATCATTGGCGAGTTGCGGAGCGAAGGGATCGGTTGCAGCAATTATTTCCCGCCGATTCATCTCCAGCCGTACATGGCCGAGCAATTAAATGCCAAGCCGGGCGATTTTCCGGTTTGCGAATACGTCTCGGCTCGCACACTGGCACTGCCGTTTTTCTCGCGCATGACCGACCAGCAAATCGACCGAGTCTGCGAGGTGCTGGAAGAGGTTCTGGAACGCACCTTGATGGGGCGCACGACGCGGTTTTGAGGCTATTTTTCTTGGCGCGGAACGTCGCCGGAAAGTATAATTGGGTTCCCATCTCGGAACGGGCGTTCCGTTCGGCTGCATCTCAGGAAGGCGTAAGGCGGGGGAGAAAATGCGAACGCGACAGAGGAAGCTCAATCTCAAAACAATCCTCGCCAGCTTCATGGCGACGCTGGCGGCGGCGCTGCGGGCCAAGGCCCAAATTGTGACCGCGCAGGTTCTGTACCCGATGCAAACACCCACGGGGTTCACCGATACTTTCGACTCCGCAAATCCGCAAACCGCCGCCGACGGGCAGGTCGTCGGTTACGGTTTTGGCCCTGTCACGGCCAATAGCAACAACGCGTTGCTCTGGAGTGGGCCTTCGGGCAATGCCGTCGATCTGAATCCCACAAGTCCCAGTAATACTTATACGGCCTCCATTGCCTACGGAACCAACGGTGCGCAGCAGGTGGGTCTTGCCCTTGACAGCAATCTGGACCAGGACCACGCCATGCTCTGGGCCGGAACCGCCGCCAGCGCGGTCGATCTGAATCCCACCCTCCTCACCGGTTTCACGGGCTCCATCGCCTACGGCATCAGCGGCAACGGTGGCCAACAGGTGGGCCTCGGCAGCACGGCCGGCGGAGACCAGGCGCTGCTATGGAGCCAAACTGCCGGCAGCGCCGTCGATCTGAATCCAACCAACCTGACTGGTTTTACATCCTCGGCTGCCTTCGGCACAAACGGCTCGCAACAGGTGGGATACGGCTCGGGCAGCGGCACGAGCGGAAACGATCACGCCCTGCTCTGGTCTGGCGCCGCCGGCACCGCCGTCGATCTGAATCCGACCCTTCTGACGGGATACACCAATTCCATCGCCTATGGCATTAGCGCCAACGGCAGCCAGCAGGTGGGCGAAGGCTCGGGCAGCGGCACCGGCAGCCACTCCCACGCCCTGCTGTGGACCGGAACCGGCGCCAGCGCCGTTGATCTCAATCCCACCGTTCTCACCGGGTTTTCAGTCTCTTATGCGAATGCCACTAACGGCACCTTCCAGGTGGGTTATGGTTATGGCAGTGCCACCGGCGACGAAGCCCACGCCCTGCTCTGGACCGGCACGGCCGCCTCGGCGGTCGATCTGCAAACGCTGCTCCCCTCGACCGGGACCTGGATATACTCCGAAGCGTATACCATCGACTCTTCCGGGGATATCTACGGAGACGCCTACGGCACATACCAGAGCAACACCGGATATTTTGCCGTGGAGTGGACCGCGGTGCCCGAGCCGACTTCCCTCTGGGTCATCGCAGGCGGCGGATTAATCCTGCTGCGCCGGCGCGTTTCCTAATTCAGCTCATTTCAACCGCAAAAAAAATCCGCCGATTTCCCCAAAAACCTTCACCCGCCAGACCCAATACAGGGGGACACCAATCCCGTTCGGCCCGAGTGTTGCCTTGGTCATGACGCAAAGCAATTCGGGGTTGGCGGACAGAGA
>Ga0182024_10025371_pt1 | contig 10470 bp, 7 predicted proteins | sample P32metaG_FD_120480 | JGI IMG/M metagenome (GOLD analysis project Ga0182024, IMG submission 120480) | Permafrost microbial communities from Stordalen Mire, Sweden - P3-2 metaG (Illumina Assembly) | ecosystem: Environmental > Terrestrial > Soil > Wetlands > Permafrost | place: Sweden: Stordalen...
AGGCGTTCATCAGGTCCGAGGGCCAAGAGATGGCGGAGCACCGGCTCATGAAGACTCAGAGCCGCAGTCTTCTCGGGAGCATGAACGAGTTCGCCTTCATGGCCAAGGTCTACTGCGACGAGGTCGGCGGCTACGACCCGGTCGACCTGTCGTTGAAACTCTCCGAGGTTCCCTGTGGCCCCCTGTACCCCAGGCAAGTAAGCCCAGATCGTGAACTCACGGCATTTGTAGCGGAGTGCTGGGGATAGCAGCGACGACGAGCGGGCCTGCTTGCTCGAGTTGCCTGCCCCAGACCGCCGGCATGGGGTCGCACTTTCGTCGCCCCCTGTCGCCACGTTGGGGGGGCCTTAGGAGGCCAGTAGGCGCACCGGCAGTTCCTCATGACGGCGGACCATGAGGCTGTTCGCCCGTCTCGGTGGGCGCTGAGGGTCAAGCGTGATGTCGCTCGTTCGGGCAAGCAGAACGCTGAGCACATTCCTGGCTTCAACCCGAGCAAGAGGTGCCCCAACGCAGTGGTGGATGCCTCGACCGAACGCCACATGTCGGCGTGGTACTTCCCGAGTCAGATCGATGGTCTCTGGGTGATCAAACATTGCGGCATCACGGTTGGCAGCACCCCAGAGCAATAGGACCGTTGCTCCGGCTGGGATCTCCACACCACCGAGTGCAGTGTCTTTCGGCACGAAGCGCATGTGATAACGGAATGGTGGCTCCAACCGCAGAGCCTCCTCCACGAACATCGAGATCAACGCAGGATTTTCACGCAGTTGATTCTGAATGTCTCGATGTTCAGCCAGGATACGGACGGCGTTCCCGAGCAGGCTTGTAGTGGATTCGCCACCAGCACTGAGCAACGTGTGCAGGATGACGAGGGCCTCGTCTTCGGAGAACGTCTCTCTCTTGACCCCTTGGGCGACGGCACCGAGGAGATCAGGCGTCGGCTCGCTCATTGCCGCAGAGAGCTGACGAGATAACCACTCCTGGATCTCAGCGGTCCGGGCGATGAGAGCAACCAACTCGTCGTAGGACAGCGTCGAGCCCAGCATTGCGGTCGAGTCGAAGGCTGCACTCAACAACTGGTCGAGATCACTGTTGTGGAATCCGATCAGGCGGCTGATCATGGTGATGGGTACGACGTTGCCGACAGCTGCCATGAAATCCACAGAACCTTCGTTCAGGGCCTGACTCACACAATCGTCGGCGATCCCTACGATGTCCGGTTCCAGAGCCGCCATACGCTTGGCCACAAGGTCAGGAAACACGGTGTCTCGGTGCAATGCGTGCATCGGTGGATCCGCCGTGGCTAGCGCCTGGAACCCAGCATCACCGAAGGGGAGCCGACAGGGCATACCTTGGGCATCTCGGAAGAGGAGACAGTTCAAGTTCGAAGAAAAGTCTTCCACTCGACCAGCGGCCTCAGCCAGGAGTCGGAATGTGGCCACCGTGAAGATTCCTGTGCCAGGTACTTCCCATACCGGTGCATCAGCCCGTAGCTCGTCATAGAAGCCATAGGGCTCGTCGATCACGGCTGGGTCGAGCAGGCGCGTTCCGGAGATCGTTTGGGCCATGCCCGCAAGTGTGTCACCACTGCCCTTGGGGTGCCCCGGATCACCGGGGCTGTGACAAGGGTCACCCCTTTGGGGAATCACCCGTTTGACGCGAGAGTGGAGCCCCAAGAGGGGGCCCAATGCACCAGCGCAAACAACAGGCTGATCGGGTAGCTTCCTCTGTAGTAACCGGTCTCCCAGACACGACCCGTTCAATGAGGTCCGCCATGCACTTAAGCAGACTCAGTCGCACCCCGTTGCGCGGAGCGGACATTCGAAGCGCTGCTGGAAAACCGAGCTTACTTATGTCGGCCGCCATGATCGCTCTCGGGCTTCTGCTTACCGCCGGGTCCCTCGCCGCTCTTCCATCGGTAGCCGTCGCAATCTCCTCAGTCACCCTCTTTGTCGATAGCTCTGGGACCGCCACCTCAGGTTGCACCTCGCCCGGCACCGGGGCGTGTACGACAATTTCAGACGGCGTGGCCGCCGCCACGCTGCTGTCCAACACTGCAGTCACCATCGACGTGGCAGCCGGAAACTACGACGAGGGGGGAACGGTAACCATCGATGTGCCGTCCACCGACACCCTCACCATTCAAGGCGCTGATGCACCGACGACCACCGTCAATGACGCGGGTTCAGATAGTGACATCACGATCGCTGCGGGCACTGTAGCAATCGACGCACTCACCATAACTGGTGGCTCGGCTCCCACCTTCGGCGGCGGAGTGTACATATCCGGGGGCACCGTCAATCTCGATGACGACACGATCTCGGAAGATTCGTCAGCCTACTCCGGAGGTGGGGTCGGCATAGATCCCGGAGGCACCGTTACCCTCGATAACGACACGATCTCTGATGACTCGGCTTCCTTTGGCGGCGGAGTATTCGGGTACACCGGCAGCACCGTCACGCTCGACAACGACACTCTCTCGGGAGACAACGCAAGCCAGGATGGCGGCGGGATCGACAATACGGGAGGCGAATTCACCCTTGACAACGACACGATCTCGGGAGATTTGGCCATCGAAGATGGCGGCGGGCTCTTGAACGAGGTGGGGAGCGCCACCCTCACCAATGACACTCTCGTGGGAGACTCTGGAAGCTTCTCCGGTGGCGGGCTCTACAACCAGGGCGGCACCGTCACTCTCGCCAACTCCCTCCTGGCCGAAAATGCCACTGGGGAAAGTTGCGCAGGCAGTTCGTCGGTCGACGGCCATTACAACGTCACGGACGACGACTCCTGTGGGTTCGGCTCCACGAGCATCTCAAACTCGTCGACCGTCGGGCCACTCACCCTGGCCACCAATGGTTCAACCGGACCGCAGACCATAGCGATCACCGCGTCGAGCTCGGCCTTCAACGAGGTACCGAAAATCTCCTGCATCCCCACCACCGACGAACGGGGATTGCCGAGACCCGGAGCCGGGAACGGAAGCTGTGACGCAGGAGCGTTCGAGCTGCAGGGGACTCCCCAGACGATCAGCTTCACCGGCCCCGGCAACGGCAGCGTCGGAGGAACTGCCGCTCTCAGCGCGACCGGTGGGGGTTCGGGCAACCCGGTCCTCTTTAGTGTGGACTCATCCAGCGGGGCGGGGGTCTGTACCGTCTCGGATGCCACTGTCAGCTACACCGCCGTCGGCTCCTGTGTATTGGACGCAAACCAGGTCGGCAATGCCAGCTACGATCCCGCACCGCAGGTCACCCAGAGCGTGGTGGTCCAAGCCCCCGGCTACGACCTAGCGGGTTCTGACGGCGGGGTGTTCGTCTTCCCGACTGGCCAGTCCTCGGGTTTCTTCGGATCTCTTCCGGGACTCGGTGTCAAGGTCAACAACATCGTGGGGATCGTGCCCACCAACAATTTCAACGGCTACAACCTGGTCGGCTCGGACGGCGGGGTCTTCGTGTTCCCGACTGGCCAGTCCTCGGGTTTCTACGGATCTCTTCCGGGACTCGGTGTCAAGGTCAACAACATCGTGGGCATCGTTCCTACGAACAACTACTCCGGGTATGACCTGGTTGGTTCGGACGGCGGGGTCTTCGTGTTCCCGACTGGGCAAAGCAGCGGTTTCTATGGTTCCCTTCCCAGCCTGGGTGTCCACCTGAGCGACATTGTGGGCATCGTGGCCCCTCCCGGCGGGGGTGGCTACTTCCTGGTCGGAAAAGACGGCGGGGTCTTCACGTTTGGGAACGCCCCGTTCTTCGGGTCCCTCCCGGGAATCGGGATCTCGGTCAATGACGTCACCGGCATTGCCTCGACCCCCGACGGCCAGGGCTACTACGTGGTCGGAGCCAATGGGGCTGTCTACGCCTTCGGTGACGCTAAGTCCTTCGGCTCATTGCCCGGCCTCGGGGTGAGTGTCTCTAACATCGTGAGCATTGTGCCCACCCCGGACGGCGGGGGTTACTGGCTCATCGGTTCTGACGGCGGGGTCTTCGCCTTCGGTGACGCCACCAACCAGGGATCGCTGCCCGGGGTCGGAGTGCACGTAAACAACGTCGTCGGCGCGGTGCCTACTGGCTGAGGGGGGTGCCCCAGACCGCCGGCTCGGAGGCGCACTCTTGGGACGTCAGGAGGAGGTCGCTCCCCGCGGAGAAGTGCCATCCCGCAATCGGAATTCCCGACGACGTGGCAAGCTTTGAGCTCGAAGAAAATGCCTGGCCGGTCGATGGTCGCGGAGGTGGATCCCTAATGAACGAGATGCACCTCAAGCTGTTGTCTAGCCCCGACCGGGCGCGGTGGCTCAAGACCGATCTGCTCCGTGGTTAGAACGTTCTGTTGAACTTGGCGACGACGTGCTGGAGATCGGACCCGGGCCTGGGCTTACGACGGATCTGCTGCGAGAGAGGGTGGCGAGAGTAACTGCTATTGAGATCGACGCTGACCTCGCGGAAGGACTGACGACTCGTCTGTCAGGAACGAATGTGGAGGTCATCCAGGGCGACGCCACGCACAGCGGGCTGCCTGACAATCGGTACTCCGCAACGACCTGTTTCTCGATGCTCCATCACATGCCCTCCCCGGAAATCCAAGATCAGTTGTTCGCCGAGATCGCACGAGTGCTCCGTCCTGGGGGCACATTCATAGGGGAGGACCCAATGGACAGCGACTTTGTTCGGCGTAGCCACGTTGGCGATACCTTCGTGCCCCTTGACCCTGATGGACTCGGTCCTCGGCTCGAAGAGGCTGGGCTGGGGAAGGTCAACATCAAAGCCAGCGTTGGCCGGATCCGGTTCACAGCCACCAAACGCTGATCGCCGGCTCGGCGCCTCCGAACGTCAGCCGGTTGTTGCAACTGTGTCGTGCCCCGATCACCGGGACTGGGCGACCGGGAATGTCAGTTATGGAGTCGGTATTCGAGGAGCCAGTAGGCCGAAGCTGTAGGTCTTGCGTTCTCCAATTCAAGGCCGGCGGTGGCAGCGAGTACGTTGAATTCGTCGAGGGAGCGTTCTCTGCTTGCGAACAGCGTCAGCATCCGCAAGTCCATGCCGGTCAGCTCCTCTAGGTTACCGTTGTCAGTGACCACCCGTTCGACGACGAGCACCCTGCCTGTTGAGCCAGCTGCCTCGCAGCAACGTCGAAGGACGGTCACCGCCTTCTCGTCGGCCCAATCGTGGATGATGTTCCGGAGAACATAGACGTCGCCTCCGGTGGGCAGCGGACCGAAGAAGTCGCAGTCAAGGCGCTGGCAGCGGTCCGCAACGCCGGCAGCCTCCAATATCCTTGTTGCGTCCGGCGTGCGGGCCACCAGATCGACGAGCACTCCTTGCAGGTGAGGATGCGCGCGCAGAACCTCAGCCAGAAGAGCGCCGGTGCCTCCGCCGACATCGATGACCAGCGTTGCGCCCTCCCAGGGGTAGACACTCACCACCTCCTCGGCCAACTGGGATGAATGTGCCTCCATCAGCGACGCGAATGAGCGAGCCAGATCAGCATCCGAAGCCAGGTCCTCCCAAAAGTCGCGGCCATGAACACTCGGATAGGCGGCCCTGCCAGTGCGCACCGTCTCGAGGAGGCCGCTGTAAGAGCGGTCCATTGCCCCGCCCGCCCCTTCCAGATCGAGCCAGCGCCGCATGCGGTCGGGATGATCATCTTGGAGCAAGCAGGAGGCGGGGTTGTTCGCGAATACCCTGGGCGACGGTTCGGCGAAGACGCCTCTGGCTACCAGGAACCGGATGACCCGATCAAGCGCGTCGGAATCGGCGCCCACACGGGCAGCAAGGTCCTCGACAGGATCACCTTCCCTGGTCACGATGTTGTCCGCCAGCCGTAACGTGGCGGCGACGCGCACCGCCCAGGGTTCGGCGAGCCTAATCAAACTTAAAAGCGTCGGCCATGCCTCTGGTTCTGACGATCGGGGCTCCGACACGTCCGCAGCCTAGATTCAACGCGAGACTCCTGAGGCTAACCTGCCAGCATGCAGGATGAGTTCCTGATTTTTGCAGGCTCAGCCAGCCGCAAGCTGGGTCTGGCCATCTGCGACTATCTCGACTGCCCGCTGGGACAGAGCGAGACCCTGCGATTCTCTGAAGGCAATCTCTTCGTGAGAGTGCTCGAAAATGTGCGTGGTCGAGACGTCTTTCTCATTCAAGGGACCGCATTTCCTGCAAACGACAACTTGGTTGAACTGCTGTTTTGGATTGACGCCCTCAAGAGGGCGAGCGCAGCAACCGTCACGGCCGTGATCCCTTACTTCAGCTACGCCAAGGGCGACAAAAAGGACGAGCCTCGGGTCTCGATTCGAGCGAGAGTCTGTGCCGACGCCATCGAAGCGGCGGGAGTCGACCGGGTTGTCACCCTCGATCTTCACGCACCTCAGGTCCAAGGATTCTTCAAGGTACCAGTCGATGACCTCTACGCACTTCCCGTGCTGAGTGAGGCGGTCTCCGCGAAAGCCCTGACGGATCTGGTGGTCGTTGCCCCAGATGCCGGATTCGCCAAGAAGGCCCGCCAGTGGGCCGATCGCTTGCACTCTCCCCTTGCAATAGCGGAGAAGCGCCGAGCGGATCACACAGAATCGGCTGAAGTTGTTGAGTTGATCGGATCTGTTGATGGTCGGACAGCGTTGATCGTCGACGACTTCACGATCACCGGGGGGACTCTCGTGGACGCTGCTCGCGTCGTCGTGGAGCGAGGTGCCTCTGAGGTTTACGCCGCGGTCAGCCATGGGCTTCTCACCGGTCCGGCGATCGAACGACTCGATGCCAGCCCGATCGAACGGCTCTTTATGACCGACAGCGTCGAAACACAACCGGTTGCACTGCCATCCAAAGTCGAGGTCATCTCCGTTGCTGGTCTATTCGGCGAAGCTATTCGCCGGATCGCCCGGCGAGAAAGCGTTTCATCGCTCTTCGAGTAGTGCCGAGGTGCCCTCAACGCGACGCCGTGGATCCCACTGATCAGCACCCGAGAGAACGTCCCCGATCGCCGGGTCGGGGCGAGCTGCCCGACTTCGAGCAGCTCTGGGTTCGGCCGGCGTGGATGGCTTTCCGAAGCGCGGGGGGTCGATCAAGCCGGCGAGAGATCTGTGTCGGGGATGCGTCGTCCGCCAGGAGTGCCTCACGCTCGCCCTGGACGATCCCGATCTCGTTGGAGTATCGGGTGGGACCACCGATCGGGAGCGGGACCAACTGAGACGGGCGGCCAGCTAGCGGCGCCAGCGGGCTATGCCCGGTGCATCGGATATCCCGTCTCGACGCTCCGATAACAACCCCGACACCTGGGTCGTTGTCGAGCAGCCAGACATTGCCGGACTAGGCCGTGGGTACGGCCCCGACCACGTTGTTGACCTTCACTCCGACGCCGGGCAGCGACCCCTGGCTGGTGGCGTCACCAAAAGCGAACACTCCACCGTCAGAACCGATGAGCCAGTAACCCCCACCATCGGGGGTGGGCACGATGCTCACGATGTTCGATACCGTGACCCCGAGGCCCGGGAGCGATCCGAAGGACTTGGCATCGCCGAAGGCATAGACCGCCCCGTTTGCCCCCACCACGAAGTAGCCCTGGCCATCGGGGGTCGACGCGATCCCGGTGATGTTGTTGACCGAGACTCCAATGCCGGGAAGGGAGCCGAAGAAGGTGGCGTTGCCGAAAGTGAAGACTCCGCCATCCTTTCCGACCAAGAAGTAACCTCCACCACCCGGTGAGGCCACGATACCGACGATGTCGTTTACGTGGACGTTCATCGACGGCAACGAGCCGAAGAAACCGCTCGATTGGCCGGTCGGAAAGACGAAGACCCCGCCGTCAGATCCCACCAGGTCATAACCCTGGTCATTGTTCGTGGGCACGATGCCCACGATGTTGTTGACCTTGAGCCCGAGACCGGGCAGCGAACCGAAGAAGCCCTGGGACTGGCCGGTCGGGAACACGAAGACCCCGCCGTCGGACCCCACCAAGTTGTAGCCGTTGAAGTTGTTGGTGGGCACGATGCCCACGATGTTGTTGACCTTCACGCCCAGACCCGGCAGCGATCCGAAGAAGCCCGACGCTTTGCCCACCGGGAAGACGAAGACCCCGCCGTCGGAACCGGCAAGGTCGTAACCGGCAGTGGACACCGATTGGGCCGTCGTGGCCGATGGCCCACCGTTGTTGGAGACGGTTTGCCCGGTGAAGACCTCGGTATCACTCGTTCCCTGGGTGTTGGTCACCGTCAGGGTCACCTGGTATGTGCCCGAAACAGCGAACGTATGGGTCGTCTTCGGAGAAGCTGTGGTGCTCGTCGACCCATCCCCGAAGTTCCAGGCGTAAGACGCGATCGAGCCTATGGGTGAGGAAGACCCCGAGGCGTCAAAGGTGGTGGGATTCCCAGGTGTCCCTGCGGTGAAGGTGAATGAGGCTGTCGGCGACTGGTCGGGGGTGATGGCAAGGCCGACGGGTGCGGGGCCGGTGGCAATGTTGGTTCCAGCGGTGTTGGTGGCCGTCGCGATCGGCGTAACCCCACCGGTGCCGTTGTCATCTGCCACGTAAACCGTCGAGCCATCGGGACTGACCACGATGCCATTGGGATTCGTGCCAGCTCCCGGGATTGCGGTACCAGCCGCATTGGTGGCGACGGTGATCGGAGTGACGGTGCCGTCAGTGGCATTCGTAACGTATGCCGTCTTTCCGTCGGGAGTGACGGCAACGTCGAAGGGACCGTGGCCAACCGTTATTGGGGTTCCCGCCGTGTTCGTGGCAATGTTGATGGGAGTGACGTTGGCCGAGCCGTTGTTGGCCACGTAGGCGGTCTTTCCGTCTGGGGTGATGGCAATGCCTTCAGGTTCGGTGCCCACGGTGATGGGCGTCCCGACGGTGTTGGTCGCCGTGTTGATCGGGTAGACGCCGCCACTGGTGTTGGACACGTAGGCGGTCTTGCCATCGGGAGTAATGGCGACGTCAAACGGATGGCCCCCCACGGTGATCGCGGTGCCCGGCGTATTGGTCGCAAGATTGATCGGGGTCACGGTTCCTGAGCCGGAATTGGCAACGTAGGCAGAGTCGCCATCAGGGGTGACGGCGATGCCGTATGGGGTGGTTCCGACAGTGATCGGAGTGCCCGGTGTGTTGGTGGCCGTGGCGATCGGATAGACGTCGCCAGCGTTGTTGTTCGTCACGTAGGCGGTCTTGCCGTCTGGGGTGATGGCTACGAAATTGGGTACCACGCCGGCTCCGAGCGAGATCGGAGTCCCGGCCGTATTTGTCTTGAGGTCGAACACTCCGACGCCATTGTTGTTGGCGGTATAGCCGGTCAACGGAGCGGCAGCCGCCCCCGCGGAACTGTCCCCAACGAGCACCGCCGCGGCAGTCATGGGCAGCGCCGCAGCCACGCACACCGCGAGTGCAACGCTGATGTGAGTCAGTCTCTCGGCATGGCGCATTTTGGACCTCCTCGGCCGGGTTGGGCCCGCTCTAGTCGCCAATAATCGGCAACGCCCAAAACCGTAGCCGAAGCCCTCCATTTGCGCTGATGGCGGCCGCTCGCTCGCCGTTCATGCACCGTGTATATGGCCGAGTTACCCTTCCGCTGATTCCACAGCCTCCTTGGCCAAACGGGACGCCAGCTGGCGGGAGATCCCGAGTGAGCGCCCCATCTCCGCTACCGAAGTGTCTTCGGCCTCCCCTAAGAAACCGAAGAGCCCGTTAGGTTTTGTTGACAGGCTTCTCAATCAGCATCCCGGCAATGAATAGCCGGGTGGGTACCAGTCGGCGTCCAGCCCCCACATCCCGGGACCTGAGTTGATGGGGTACAGCGTTATGGACCACGCGCTCCCCGTCGACCAGGGCTTCGTCCAAGTAGGTATCGCTTCTTGCACCGGGTAATTCTGACCATATACGTAGACCTCGCCTTTTTGGTCGTGTCGCGACCAGCCAGCAAGCCGAAGGTGGCCACCGATTGCGTTCGCTATAGCGGGCTCGGGTCGCGACGTCGAAAAGCTCGCCTGCACGCGGACCGCGTACCAGCCCGCACTGCCACCCGGATTGTCTGGGCATTCTCCGTGGTGGTAGGTCCAGTGATCCTTGATCGTTACGTCGCTGGCCCACGACGGAATTGTCGGAGCCAAGGCCGCATGCAGTTTGTGAAGAATCTTGTTTCCCGGATCACCCTGGACAGCGCTCAAAGTTGTGGCCCCGCTTGCTCTGAGTGTCACGAGCTTCCCAATTGTCATCGTGACAATGGCGACGAGTGCTAATGAGAGTGCCGTCACTACGTTTTGGAAGTGTCTGGGGTTCACCGGGGCTTCTTCTCGATCAGCGGAACAGGACGATAGCCTCGCCCAGCCGAGCGTACGGCTCGTCCGTCGCCGTGTCACATAACGATGCTCCTATGGGCTGTCAAGCGCGAATTGTTCTCGGGGTAGGTAGTTGTAGACCTCTCGGGCGACATAGCGCTTGAGGCATCGGAAGGCTTCCTTCTTCGTCTTGCCCTCCTTCATCCGG
>Ga0182024_10025372_pt1 | contig 10470 bp, 6 predicted proteins | sample P32metaG_FD_120480 | JGI IMG/M metagenome (GOLD analysis project Ga0182024, IMG submission 120480) | Permafrost microbial communities from Stordalen Mire, Sweden - P3-2 metaG (Illumina Assembly) | ecosystem: Environmental > Terrestrial > Soil > Wetlands > Permafrost | place: Sweden: Stordalen...
AGACGGGCGGTCAACAGCCGGACGGTCTCGGACGATGCCAGATCGGTCTTCGACACGACCAGCCGGTCCGCGACCGCAACCTGCTTCACGGCTTCGCGATGCTCGTCGAGGGTTTGCGCGCCATGAACCGCATCGACCACGGTCACGACGGGGCCGATGCGGAACAAATCCATCATGCCGACATCGTAGATGAGGCCCTGGAGGATCGGCGCCGGATCGGCAAGACCGGTGGTCTCGACCAGGATGCGCTCGAACGGGGGCACCTCGCCTTTGCCGCGGCGAAAGGCGAGATTGTCGAGCGTTTCCAGCAATTCGCCGCGCATGTTGCAGCACAAACAGCCGGAGGCCATCAGGATCACGTCGTCCGATGCCTTCTCGACCAGCGCATGGTCGAGCCCGATCTCGCCGAACTCGTTGACGACGACCGCCGTCCGCTCCATCCCGGGATGATGCAGCACCCGATTGAGCAAGGTGGTCTTGCCGCTGCCGAGGAACCCGGTCAGCACCGAAACGGGGAGACGATCTTCGAATTCGGTCATAACGGATGGACGCTCGTCGGCATCGCTTTAAGAGGACGGAAGCGAAACAATAGGGGGCATTGCCCGGAGCGACAATCCCATCGTGGCCCGCGTCAGCGCGTTGCGGCTCAGCCAAGGTGGCCGTCACTTCTTCGTCTCACGAATCGCGCGCCAGACGCGTTCGGGCGTTGCCGGCATCTCGACATGCATGACGCCAAATTCGGCCAGAGCATCGCAGATCGCATTGACGACGGCGCCGAGCGCGGGGGTGGTGCCGCCCTCGCCGCCAGGCCGGATGCCGAGCGGATGGCTCGTCGCCGGTACCTCGCTGAGCGCGGTGGCGAAGAAGGGCAAGTCGTCGGCGCGTGGCAGCGCGTAGTCCATCAGCGAGCCGGCCAGCATCTGGCCCGAAACACGGTCGTAATAGGCATGTTCGAGCAAGGCCTGACCGACCCCCATCGCGATGCCGCCATGGGTCTGGCCATGAAGGATGAGCGGATTGATCGCTTTGCCGACATCGTCAACCGCGGCATATCGGACGAGTTCGACGAAACCGGTTTCGGGATCGACCTCGACCTCCGCCACATGGCAGCCGAAGGGATAGGCGCCGACGCGCACCAATTGGTCGGACACCGCGCCCAGCGGCCCGCGCAGATTCTCCGGCAGGTCGGGCCGGTCCCGCACCGCCGCGGCGACCTCGAAGATGCCGACGGAGCGATCGGTGCCCTTGACGGTGAAGCGCCCATCGGCGAATTCAAGATCCGCGGCCGCGGTTTCCAGAAGATGCTCCGCGATTTCCTTGCCCTTGGCGATGATGTCGAGGGTCGCTTGCTGGATGACGATCGAGGCGATGCGCATCGAGCGGCCGGAATGCGAACCCCCGCCCGCCTTGACGATGTCGGTGTCGTGAGCGAGGTAGCGAACCCGGTCGATCGGCACGCCCAGCCAAGCCGCGACGAGTTGGGGGAAGCTCGTCTCGTGGCCCTGCCCGCTCGCCATCGTGCCGAGCACGAGATCGATGCGGCCTTCGGGCAGCACGACGATTTCGGCGCGCTCGCGCGGGTTTCCGCTCGTGGTTTCGACATAACAGCCGATTCCGATGCCGCGCCGCTTCCCGCGTTGCCGCGCCTCGGCGCGCCGCGCCGGAAAGCCGGCCCAATCGCCGAGTTCCAGTGCCGTGGCCAAGACTTGCGGATAATCGCCGCTGTCATAGGTGATGCCGAGCTTGTTCGCATGCGGGAAGGCGTCGGGCTGGACCAAGTTGCGCCGGCGCAGTTCGATCCGGTCGAAGCCATGCTCGCGCGCCGCGATATCGACCAGCCGCTCGACGACGAAGATCACCTCCGGGCGGCCGGCGCTGCGGAAGGGAATCGTCGGCGGCGTGTTGCTCATCACCGCGCGCGCCCGGACATAAGCGGTCGGCACGCAATAGACCGTGGTCATCATCTGCACGCCCTTGTTGAGGGCGACAAAGGAAACGGTGTGCGCGCCGACATTGCTGAGATTGGACGAGCGCATGGCCAGGAAGTTGCCCTCCTTGTCGAGGGCGAGTTCGGCCTCGACCCACAGGTCGCGCGCCTGGTAGTCGGTCGTGAAGGATTCCTGGCGCTCGGCGAGATGCTTGACCGGCCGGTTGAGCAAACGCGCCGCCCAGGCAATGAGCGCGAATTCGGGAAGAAAGGCGTTGCGCGTCCCGAAGCTACCGCCGACATCGTGGGCAACCACGCGGACGGTATCGGGAGAGATACCGAGGATCGTCGCGAGTTCCTCCTTAATGCGCACCACGCCGTGGCCGCCGGCGGCGTAGAGCGTGGTGCGGCCGGTCGCTTCATCGTAATCGCCGATCGCCGCGCGTGGCTCCAGATGGACGCCGGTGACACGCTGCACCCAGGTGGCAAGACGGCTGACATGCGCCGCCCGGGCGAACGCCGCGTCGGTCGCCTCGCGGTCGCCGACATCGGCGTCGATGCACAGGTTCGAGGGAAATTCGTCCCAAACGCGCGGCGCGCCCGCCCCGGCCGCATCGGGAGCATGGATGATGGCGGGGAGCGCGTCGGATTCGATTTCGACGAGATCGGCGCCGTCCTTCGCCGCCGCGATCGTCTCGCCAACGACCATGGCGACGATCTCGCCGACCGCGCGCGCTTTGTCGGTGACCAGGAGGTGATGCGGCGTCTTCACCCGCTTGAAGCCGGCGCGGTCGATCAGCGCGATATCCGCGCCGCCGCCTTCGCCGCCCGGCATGTGCGGGATCGATTTGAGCCCCGCCGCCAGCGCATCCAGGCCCGTGAGGACCGTGAGCACGCCGGGCGCCGCCTTGGCCGCGACGATATCGACTCGAAGAAGCCGGGCATGCGCGTGCGGCGAGCGCACGAAGACGGCGTGTGCGATGCGCTCAAGCTTGATATCGTCGGCAAAGCGCCCATTGCCGGTAAGGAGCCGGAGATCCTCCTGGCGCTTGAGCGGATCGCCGATACGCACGCTCATAAAGTCTCATCCCACCGCATGATCGATACGGGTTTCGCATTATAGCATCGACCCCAGGCGCAAAGCGCACCGCAGCGCTTTTCGGTTGGCCGCGATCTTGCCGTGTTCGGACGATGGGCGGCTAAAACCGCCCAGTTGTTATTCCGCCGCTTCGGCGAGAACCGGATAGTCGGTATAGCCTTCCGCGCCCTCGGCATAGAAAGTCGAGAGATTCCAAGGGTTGAGAGGGGCGTGAAGCGCGAAACGGCGCGGCAGATCGGGATTGGCAAGAAACAGCTTGCCAAAGGCGACCGCGTCCGCTTCGCCGGCCGCGAGCGCCGCCTCGGCACTGTCGCGCGTGAAACCCTCATTCGCGACATAGATGCCGCCGAACGCCGCCTTCAATTGTGGGCCGAGCCTCGGCTCCTTCACCGCTTCCCGCGCGCAGATAAAGGCGATCTCGCGCTTGCCGAGTTCCCGCGCGACATAACCGAAGGTCGACGGTAGGTCGCTGTCGCCCATGTCGTGAGCGTCCGCGCGCGGCGCCAGATGCATGCCGACGCGGCCGGCACCCCAGACCGAGACCACCGCGTCCGTCACGTCCAGCATGAGACGGGCACGGTTTTCGATGGGGCCGCCATAGCGGTCGGTACGCTTGTTGCTGCCGTCCTGAAGGAATTGATCGAGGAGATAGCCGTTCGCGCCGTGGATCTCGACGCCATCGAAGCCGGCCGCCTTGGCATTCGCGGCACCCCGGCGGAACGCCTCGACCACGCCCGGCACTTCCTCGGTTTCGAGCGCGCGGGGTACCGCGAATGGGCGTTCCGGCCGCAACAGGCTGGGATGGCCCTTTGCGGCGATCGCGCTCGGCGCCACCGGCAACGCGCCGTCATGGTAGATCGGGTCCGAGATGCGTCCGACATGCCAGAGCTGCAGCAGCATCAGGCCGCCGGCGTCATGCACACCATCGGTGATCCGGCGCCAGCCCTCGATCTGGTCCGGCGACCAAATGCCCGGCGTGTGGGGATAGCCGACGCCGGGCGGCGTCACCGAGGTCGCCTCGGAAATGATCATGCCGGCGGAGGCGCGCTGCACGTAATAGTCCCGCATTAATGGGTTCGGCACCCGCCCCGGGCCGCTCGCCCGGTTTCGCGTCAGGGGGGCGAGGAGAACACGGTTCGGTAGTCTAAGATCGCCAATGGCGATAGGCTCTAGCAGCGTTGGCATCGTCATTGTCCGATGAAGGAAGGGCTGTGACGGTCAAAAATAGGGGCTTTGTTGCGATGCAACAAGGAGCGTGTGAAAGGTGGCTCTCTCAAAATTATCCCATCCCTCCTCGTTACCGAGCCGCCCCGACGTTGGCTTCCGGCAGCCTCAACAGGTTCGATGGGCTAGCGGCGTCACGCCTACCTGTCCTATCTTACACATATAGAAGACGCGCGCGATCGGAGCAGCCGAAACATGATTGAGCAGCAACTCGAAATCCCGACCGAGGACGGCCATACCACCACCTTCATCTGCTATCCCGAGCGCGACGGTCCGCATCCGGTCATCCTGTTTTTAATGGACGCGCCCGGCATTCGCGAGGAGCTGCGGGACATGGCCCGCCGCTTCGCGACCGTGGGCTATTACGTGCTGCTGCCCAACCTCTATTACCGCTCGCGCGTGATGGAGCTTGGACCCCTGCCGCGCGACCTCGATGCCCCGGAACGCCAGCGCATGATGGAGCTGATGGCGAGCGTGACGATTCCCATGGTGATGGCCGACACCGCCGCGCTCCTGGCCTTCATCGACCGGCAAGAGGCGGCGCGCAAGGGGCCGATAGGCTGCGTCGGCTATTGCATGAGCGGCCAGTTCGCGGTCAACGCGGCCGCGCGCTATCCGGATCGCATCGCCGCCGCCGCCTCGATCTATGGCACCTATCTGATGACCGACAAGGCCGACAGCCCGCATGTCGTGGCGAAGAAGGCGCGGGCGGAATTCTACTTCGCCTGCGCCGAGACCGATCGCTGGATGCCGCTCGAAATGATCGAGCCCTTGGCCAATGCGCTCCGCGCCGCCGAAGTCAATGCCGAAGTCGAGCTCTATCCCGGCGTCGAGCACGGCTTCGCCTTTCCGCAGCGCCCGGCCTATGACAAGCCGTCGGCCGAACGCCATTGGGAGCGGCTGTTCGCCCTCTATCGCCGGCGATTGGGCTAGGCCCGCTCGTGTCCGCTGGGGGCACGCGCCGCGCGTGGTCGACGCCCCATCCGCGCGGCTACACGCGATTGCGGGGGTTGTCCGCCCGTGCGATGGTCGCGGCACGGGCGGCTGTTCCGTCCATCGGGGAACAGGCCGGCCGCATAAGGGGACGACATCATGAATCGCGTACCGAGACTCACCTTGGCGATCACTGGCGTCGTGCTCTTGCTCGGGAGCGGGCGGAGCTGGGCGGTCCAGCCCTGTGTCACTAGCGACCGCGAAGAGAACACGGCGTGCGGCACGGAGGCGCTTCCCAGCACGACCGGCGTCGACAACACCGCGATCGGCAGCGGCGCGCTCTTCAGCGACACGACCGGCAGCTACAACGTTGCGAGCGGCTATCAAGCGCTCTACAGCAACACCACCGGCTTCCACAACACCGCGAGCGGCCTCGAGGCGCTCTTCGCCAACACCACGGGGGGCAACAACACCGCCGACGGCGTTGAGGCGCTCCAGAACAACACCACCGGCAGCGAAAACACCGCCTTGGGAAATGAGGCCGGATACGGCAATTCCGTGGGCATCGCCAATACCTTCATCGGCTATCAGGCGCATCCGAACCGCGGTGACTGGCTCAACGGCACCGCCATCGGCTACGACGCGGCGCTGACCGCGTCCAATTCGATCGTACTCGGCGACGCCAATATCACCAAGATCTACGCCAAGGTCGCGATCACGGTTACCTCTGACCGCCGGCTCAAGAAGGACATCGCCGATCTCGGTTCCGATCTCGGCCTCGCCTTCATCGAGAAGCTGCAGCCGGTCTCTTACCGCTTCAACAACGGCGACGAGACCGAGCGCTACGGCTTCATCGCCCAGGACCTTGAACAGGCGCTGCCGGCGAAGCTCCACGACACGGTCGAGACATCCGAACCCGAGCATGGCCTAGCGCTGGTCGAGCGGCAGAACGACGCCGACCGCACCTATCGCGTCGCCTACGGCGAACTCACCGCGCCCATGGTCAAGGCGATCCAGGAACAGCAGGAGGAGATCGCCGACCTGCACAAAGCGCTTGAGGTACAGGCGGCGGAGAACGCCGCGATGCGGACCGCGATCGCCTGGCTCCAGAAGCAGTTCGCGATGAGCGTGGCGCAGAATTCGCCACTGCGCCGCTAGGGCTGAAGCCCGCGGGCGAGCGGCGTCGATTCAACCGGCGTGGGAAGCGGTCGATTGGAGTTCCGTCTAATACTGCACGCGCTGGGTGCCGCCGCCATCGACCATGATGTTGCTGCCGGTAACGAAGCTCGCGCGCGGGCTGACGAGAAACGCAACCACGTCCGCAACCTCGTCGGGGCGGCCCATCCGGCCCATCGGGTTGCGCGCCAGCATGGCCTTGAAGGCCTCGGGGTTTTCGCGCCGGTTGCGGCCGTGTTGGCCATCCTCAACATAGATCGTGCCCGGCGAGACAACATTGGCGCGGATATTCTTGGGCGCGTAGTGGACCGCGAGCGCCTTGATGAACGGCAAGAGCGCGGCCTTCACCGAGGGGTAGGGCCGGGGATGGCTCGCCGCCGGCTCGACCGCGCCGACGCTGCCGGTCGCGATGATGGCGCCGCCACCGGCTTTTTCCAGATGCGGCAGTGCGGTCTGCACGCCCATCACGGTGCCGAGGATGTCGATGTCGAGGCTGCGCCGCCAGCTCGCCTCGTCGGCGCCGCGGCCGAAGGCGCTGACATTCGAGACATAGATGTCGAGCCCGCCCAGCGCCGCGGCGGCATCGTCGACGAAGGCGATCAGCGCCGCCGTGTCGCCGACATCGAAGGCGCGGCCCCAGCTCTTGACGCCGGTGGCCGCGAGGTCCTTGACCGCGCGATCGACCTGCGTCGCGTCGCGCGCGCAGATCGCGACATCGCACCCCTCCGCCGCCAACGCCTCCGCGACGGCGCGGCCGATGCCGCGCGTCGAGCCGGTGACGATCGCTCTCTTGCCTTTGATCCGTAAATCCATGGGTTCCACTTCTGGTGTGATTTTAGCCGGTGATGATGCCGCCGATCGGCGTCCATACATGGCCGTCGAACCGGCGCAGCCGCATCTGTTTCACCGATTCATAGTCCGTCGGCGTCACGGTGATGCCGGCGCCGGGAATGAGAACCGGAACCCGCACGCCATCGAAATGCCTAACAACGTCGAGCAAATGGTCGCGAGTCAGATCGTCGCCGCAGCGGCGCAAGGATTCGGTGATCGCCATCGCCACCGAATAGCCGAAGAGCGTGAAGGCGTTGTCCGGATCGCCCTCGGGATAATGCTTGGCCATGAAATCGAGCCAGACTTTCATTTCCGGGTCGTCCCGCGCGCCGGGTTCGGACGGATCGCGGAGATGGCTCGCGCTGATGACGCCGACGGATTTTTCCAGCCCCGCCGGCTTCAACGACGCCGCGACCGAAGCGGCGATCGAGGCCACGAATTGCGCCGGATGCCAGCCCATGTCATAGGATTTTCGGATCGCCTGCGAGACGAACTTTCCGGTGCCGAATTCCATCAGCGTGTCGGCGCCGGCACCCTGCAGCGTGATGATCTGCGAATCGATGCTGGGGTCGGTGGTCTCGTAGCTCGCCGTCGCGACGATCATGGCATCCGCCCGCGCGCCTAATCCCGAACGCAGCCCGTCGAGATATTCCTTGCCGAGCTCGTCGTCCTGGTAGAGCACCGCGATTTTCGCCCCGGGCCGCGTCTCCAGGATGTATTTGGCATAGGCCCGACCCTCGGAGCGATAGGAGGAATCGAGCGGTATGGTCCAGGGAAAGCGCGCCGGGTCCTGGAACACACCGGCGCCGGAGGCGATGAAGAATTGCGGCACGCCCTTGTCGTTGAGGTATTTGCGCGTTGCCAGATTGGTCGGCGTTCCCAGCGTGCCCATGATTGCGAGCACGTCATCCTGCTCGACCAGCCGCCGCGTCTGTTCCAGCGCTTTGGCCGGCGAGTAGCCATCGTCGAGGCTGAGAAAGGTAATCTTCCGTCCATTGACGCCGCCAGCCTCGTTCAAGGCTTTGAAATAGGCGGTCTCGGTGTGGCCGATCACGCCATAGGCCGAGACCGGCCCGCTATAGGACATGGTCTGGCCGATCTTGATCTCGGTGTCGGTGACGCCGGGGCCATAATGTTTCTCGGCGGCGCGCGCGGACCCGCCAATGAGCAGGAGACCGGCCAGAACGACAATCAGCGCCGCCAATCCCTTCCTGGCGCCGACGTCACTGATTTTGCCGCTCGACCGTTCCGGCACGAAGCCTCCCGCATTGATTGCGAGGAAAATCGCGGCGCCCAGCACGACCAGCATCGGGACAACCGCGAAATAAAACAGCGAAGCGGCCGGCAATGCCTGCGCGAGGATCGCGCCGCCAATGAGGGGGCCGAGGATCGAGCCGATCCGGCCGATGCCCAGCATCCAACCGGCGCCGGTAACACGCGCGAAAGTCGGATACATCGTGGCCGCCGACAGATTGAGACAGCCTTGGGAGCCGACAATGAAGAAGCCGCCGATGAAGGTCGCGACCATCAGGAGCGACGCATTGGCTCCGATCAGACCCAACAAAATGACCGCGATAGCCGCGAGCGCGGCAAAACCGCCCAAGACGCGGAACGGATTGATCCGATCCATCAGGACCCCGACCGTGACGCCGGCAAAGCCGGCGCCGACCTGGAACAGGCTGGCGATAAAGACACCCTGTTGCACCGGCAGGCCCTCCTGCCGCGTCAGGATCGGAATCCAGTTCGTCAGGAGATAAAGATCCATGAGGATGAAGAACGCCGCCACCCAGAACGGCACCGTGAGCCAGGCGCGGCCTTCGGTAAAGAGATGGCGCACCGGCAGGCCGCGACGTCGATTGTCCCGCACAGTGAAACGCGCATCGGGCGGGACGCTAAAGCGCGGATCGATCCGGCCAAGAATCCAACGAACGCGCGCGCCAGCGCCTTCTTTGCCGGCGAGGAAGCGCAGCGATTCCGGCAGCCAGATCAGGACGACGAAGCCGATCGCCACGGCCGCCCCGCCGCCGGCGACGAAAACCGAGCGCCAGCCATAGGCCGGCAGAAGCGCGAGCGCGATCCAGCCCGAAACCGCCCCACCGCCGATGAAACCCAGCGAGCTCAGCCCCATGATGGTGTAGCGGGCTCGCCGCGGCAGATATTCGGCGACGAGCCCGAGGCTGTTGGGCAACGCCCCGCCGAACCCCAGGCCGGCCAGAAAGCGCAACGCGATGAGTTCGCCGACATTGTCGACAAAGGCGATAGCGAGGCTGAAGAGACCGAACAAAAAGACCGACGCTATCATCACCGCGCGCCGGCCGATCTTATCGGCGATAGGCCCCAAGGCGAGCGCGCCCACGGTCATGCCGACAAGGCCGGCGGAGAACACCGGACCCATTTGCGCCAGGCTCAAATGCAGATCGTCGCGAATGCCCGGCCCGGTATAGCCGATTGCTTGCAGATCGATGCCGTCGCAGACCTGCAGAAGGATGCAGAGGGTTAGCACGCGCCCCTGAAACCATGAAAAAGGACGCTCATCGATGAAGTCGGTGAGATCGACGATTGTCTCGCGCCGCTCGCCGGTGCTGCCGCTGTTCGCGCTCATATCCCAGTCGCGCCCGAGACTTTGCGCCACAATGGCGAAACATCGCCCGGCGCGTCGTCGCCGGTCCACACGACATACTGGTCGGGACGAACCAGAATCATTCGCGCGCCGTAGGATTCGCGCCCGCCCGAATAGCTGTCGCGGACGATTTTCAATGGGATGCGCAGCGACCGAGCGACGTTATCGAATGCCGCCACGGCCCGATCGTCGGCATCGAATGCGAGCAGGGTGAAGCCGGACCCCAACTCCTCGAAGATATTCTTACCCCAGGACAAAGGTCGCGGCGCAAGGTGATGACCCGCCCGCGCCGTGAAGGAATGCGTGCCGTGGGCGCTGCATTTGCCTTCCGGCGGTCCCATTACCACGGACGAACCTTCATAGTTCGGCTCGTAGCTCAGAACGCGCTCGCCGATGCCGGCACTCCGTTCCGTCCAGGCGCGCGCGAATTCCGCCGGATCGCGGTCGGGGTTGTAGCGTTCCAGGAACTCGGCGTCCCGGTCGATGCGCCCAGCGATGAAATCGTCGGCGGTCTCGCGGAAAATCGGCCGCCGCTCCTCGCCATAGGATCGGAGCAGGGCATCGCCGCCCCAGCCCTTCAAGCGCCCCGCCAGCTTCCAGCCGAGATTGCTGGCATCCTCGAGGCCATTGTTGAGACCATACCCACCATAAGGCGGATGA
>Ga0182024_10025373_pt1 | contig 10469 bp, 17 predicted proteins | sample P32metaG_FD_120480 | JGI IMG/M metagenome (GOLD analysis project Ga0182024, IMG submission 120480) | Permafrost microbial communities from Stordalen Mire, Sweden - P3-2 metaG (Illumina Assembly) | ecosystem: Environmental > Terrestrial > Soil > Wetlands > Permafrost | place: Sweden: Stordalen...
ATTCGGCCGCTGTTATGTCAGTAAAATTCGCGTGAGCGCGACGATGCCGCGCTCAAGCGCTTGATCGCTTTGGGATAATCAGGGTTGCAATTTGCGGGGTTGGACCACCGTCGAGAGTGACGCCGTCCGCCGCGCTGGATCGTCGTTGGCCGACCGCGCCTCTGCTTAAGGCTTCCCGGGTTCAGCGGACGCGGCGCCCTGGGCTTTGGCGGCTGCCAATTGGCGGTCGCGGGCGGCGATCAATTCCTTCTGGAGCTTCAATCGTTCGTCTGACGTCATGGTGGGCATTTCGCGCTTCGGCGGCAGATCTTCTACCGGGAGATAAGCGCTTGTCTTCGGCGACACCGGCGCCTCGGCCCGCGCGTCCATCGGTGATGAGCCAGCGGTAGAAGTCGCACAACCGCCGAGCGAGAGGCTCAACAACAGCGGCATCCCCACAGCGAGCGCCGCTATCTGCCTATAGAGATACGCAATACCCATGCATGATCGTTCAACGAGCATTGCGGGCCAATTATGTTCGCCCGCGGTTCCTCATGACGCCAGCGCGGGGCGATGCGCCGGGAAGGTTAATCGAGGGTTACCAAAGGGCGCGGACCTGAGCCCACGCCCCGCTTGCTTTCGAAAGTACCGCACACGAAAAACCCGGCGTGAAGGCCGGGTGATCGCAAGTATGCATTCAGTTGAATGCCGTTACCTAAAATGGAAATTGCTCCGGGCGTCTGTCCAGTTTGTAACACAGGCCCCGTCCTTCCACGCACAGACGTCCTCGAGCCTCGATACCGTTGTCAAAGCACGTCGCAACAATGGCGAACCAGTGTCCACCGAAAAACAAGCAAGCTCAGCGTTGGGCCCGAATTGGGTCCCGTGGCCGAGCTGTTCTTGATCTTCCTGCCGCTAAGTGATTGATGTCGCTGCAACGGAAGGGTGGCCGAGTGGTTTAAGGCACCGGTCTTGAAATTCTGGAATCGGCGCCACACCCCTCCCTCGCCTGCCGCAGACAGCCTTGTTTTATTGGGCTTTTCGTCCGCTCTTGCCCTAGTCTGCCCCCGTCTACCTCATTCCTCCGCAGGGGTTTGGGTAGCAAATCCGGTAGCAGTCGAGACCCCGTGCCATAAGCAAGGTGAAGAAGTGAGCAATGATGACGACGGCCCGCTTGACGAGAACGAGCAATGGCATACGTGCTTGATAGCAGCGCAGCTACAGTTTCAGCGAGCGTTGCTGAGAGCGCTCATTGATAAAAATGTCCTCAATGGCGAGGAAGCTCGGACACTCATGTTTGAAGCCGCCGATGCGCTCCGCCATGGTGGAGACTTGGCTAAGACAGAAGATCTCACCTACTATTTTGCAGGTCTTTTTGAGAGGCTTGGCAACGACTTTTAGCGCCAAGAGGGTAGCCCGACCTGAGACCGGTTGGTGGACGCGCGTTTGCCGAGTCTAGGAAGGCCGCTGGTGCGCGTTTGATTTGAGGGCTGCGATGCCCGGCCGATCGGCGCCAGCGCAGGGCTTGCCACGCTGGCGCGGCCGGGGAGTCGCTAAAAGTCTGTTCTGCCCGGCGTCGCCGGAATCTCCGCTATTGAAGCCTCGTAGGCTTCCCTGGTGTAATGATCGTCCATGATTTGTCGCATCCAGGTCGGCTGCAGGCGGCTCAATTCGCGGACCAGGCAGACGGCGGCCATGTCCCGCGCGGCATACATTGGCAAGTCAGCGACCATTTTGTCGAACGCCTTCGATATCGTCGCCGCTGTGCGAACTGCCACGCGACTCCCTTTCTCAACCGCCTGCTCGATTTCTGTTTCTGTTGAGGTGACCTTCTTCGTTGGCATGGTGTTCTCCATTTTGCTTGGGTCGCTCCTGGCCGCCGGCAAGGACGGCCCGGGCCGATTGCGCTCGTCTACGCGCTCTTGAATGGCAAACGTGGCGATCTCCTGATGGTCGAGCTCGGGCTGAAGGCGAAGGGGAAATAATCGTGCACAAGGGGCCGCGCCGCATTCGACGCTGAATTCAAAATGAGCGGATCACGTCTGGGGGTATGGGTCACGGTTGGCCTGATGGCCCTTGGCACTTCCGCGTATTTCGGCGCCGCCTGGCTTGTTGAATTTCTAGGTTTGGGCTGATTGACGGTTTGCCAAGCCCTCACGGGCGGCTTTCGCGCGCGTTTCCTATTGATCTCGCCCGACGGTTGCGAAAGACTGCGCTTCCTGGGGGAGATGGGATGACGATAAACGTCGCTTTGTTGACCACGGACGCACTCGTTTTTGGTTGTGACAGCACCGCGAGCACGGGCGACTATTACATCGACCCCTTTGAAATTGGCCTGGAAAGGACGCAAGCGGCAAATTTCTGACCGATGCTAACGGCAAGTACACCGTCAAATTTGGCCCCAAGGAGATGGAACACATCATCACGGATGCTTGGGGTGGTGTCACCAAGATGTTCCATTTATGCGGCGATGGGTGTCACGTTGGTGCCGTAACGGCTGGGCTAGCGGTCCTTAATGGCCGCACCATTGCGAGCGCAGCTTCGGATTTTGCAGCCAAGCAAGCGCGCCGAAAGGGGGCAGCGCGCCCCAAGACTGTCAAAAAGGTTGCCGATGAATTTCTAACCTTCATGCGCGTTGAATACGACGAACACTACAAAGCATCGAAAATGCCGGCAAACCTGAGGGAAGGACCCGAGTTCTTGCTGGGCGGCTACAGTCAAAACGAAAAGTTTCCAAGCCTGTATCGGATCTTAGTGAAAGAGAATCTGGTACAGGATGAGTTTGTAAGCGGTGACAGTGGCCTTGCCTGGAATGCTCAGTCTGATGCCGTCGAGCGGATAATGCGCGGCTACGATAGGAACCTGAGATCAGAGATTGAGAAGCGGTTGGATCATGCAATTAAGGCATTCCAAGCCAATATGAACACTGAGGTTTTACGCATTATTGAAGATATTTTGGCAAAATTGAACGTAGGTATGCCTGAGGGCGTTGACACTACACTGCCAACCCAAGTTACGATGACCCCGGCGTGGGATGACGCCAAGCTACGAATACCCTACTCAGGGTTGCCCTTGCAGGAAGCCGTCAACTTCGTTTCGTATCTGATCTTTATGCAGGCTGGTAAGTCTAGATTCGTCAGAGGTGTTGCCACGGTCGGCGGTCGAACGCATATTGGGGTCATCACCAAGGATAAAGGATTTCGTCAACTAAATGAGCCAGAATTGACACACCGCTTCACAGGATTCGCCGATGATCACTAATTCAAATCGAAGTGGCTCCGTCAAAGTGAAGGTAGGGGAGACGGACACTCACCCCCCACGCGCCCACAGGACGAGGTTCGGTCTGGCAAGATTTCCGAGCGCGGCCCTGCCGTCCGGAGCAAGCGATTTGGCTCCGCGCGTCGTCAGAAGATTGTTTCAGTGAACGGTAAACTTGAGTTGGTAGACGCCAACTAGACCGCCGAAGCAATCTGCCCGGACGGGAATTGCCTCGCCACTCCGTTCGCGCTTCAATGGCGCATGCCCGCCCGCCAGCAGAAGATCACTTTCGCTGAGATGCGCGCCGCTGGCGTTCGCGGGCTCCTGGGCTAGATTATGGAGGCACGATGCCCCAGCCGTCCCGGGTGGGCGTTCGCGAGTATGTCCCCTTGATCTCGCCAATCGGTTGCGCTTGGATTGGCCGCCGGTCGGGGGATCAGTAAAAATGCGTGTTCTGGGAATCGTGGCGCCGCGCTGGGCGGCTGCGCTTTCCAGCGCGCCGAAATCGCTCAAGATGCCCGCGCACAGATGCTCGGAATGACCAAGGAGCGGGTTTTAGCCTGCATGGGCGCTCCGGCGAATAAAGCTGCCGAAGGCACCACCGAGGTTTGGGGTTATGCGTCCGGCAACGGTATGACCGTCGCAACGGCCAGCTACGATCGGTACGGCGGGACTGCCGTTTCCTCCAGCCGATTCTGCAACGTCAACATCGTGTTTGCCGGCGGCCAAGTTTCAGCAGTCAACTACACTGGGCCGACAGGTGGACTTCTTACCGCCGGCGAGCAATGCGCATATGCGGTCAATGCGTGCGTTAAGCCGAGATAGCCAGCCCCCACGGGCGGCTTTCGGGCGCACCAATCTGCGAATCATGTTAGCCAAAGAGCCTCTGGGTTGGCCGCCGAGAATTCTGAGGCTACGCAAATGCGTTTTGGCCTTATCTCCCTGATCTGTCTGTCTTGCATTGCCTGCGCACGTCTCCAGAATACCACCGAGCAAAAAGCCCAGACAACTGTTGCCGCCGAGCAAGAACCCCAGACAACTGCCGCGCTTAAACCGTCGTCGCCGGTCGTGAATCACAAAACAGCTTCCGTTGAATGTAGTGACGGGACTGTTTCAACTTCGCAGAATGACTGCATTGTCAGCATGGCGAACAGACGCCTCCCTCCGTCGCAGCGGGTCGACCGCAGTCCAATCAAGCCCGCTGCCGCGACGATTGAAACGGTTACGGGCGCGACGCGGTAAGCCAAAAACCTGATTTGCCGATTTGACAATTCCCCGTTTGGGGAAAGCTTCCGCCGGCTCAGACGCGACCTATATCGGCAGTCTCCGAACCCAGGTAGCTCAGCTGGATAGAAGCACGGGTGTTAGAAACCCGAGGTCGCGGGTTCGATTCCCGCCTTGGATCCGAGGGGCGCCGTAGGCCTTTTCCCGGCGCCCCTCACCTTCCCCCCTCCTTCGAAATCATAGGACATTCCAAAACTGTTGCATTTTTGCAACTAGGAGTGGAATAAAATGGCCCGAGTCCTTGAAAACGGAAATGTACGTAATGAAGTTAGAGTAGTGCTACTATGCTTACTTAAGTTGATTCAGGGATACTTGCGTTTCGCTGATTGGTGGCGACCCTGTAAGGCAAGCATGGCCCTTAAATTCCACCCTAAGACCGAAAAAATAGTCGAGCTGATGCTGTATCTGGCGCACAAGCGTCCGGATGCTGACAAGTATCAGGCCGTCAAGTTTTTCTATTTGGCGGACCGCGAACACCTAATTCGCCATGGGCGCCCAATCACATTTGAAAATTATTATGCGATGGAATATGGCCCGGTCGCATCTACCGTTCTTGATGTTTTGAATGGCAAGCTTGGAGCCGTTAAGGCGGCTGGAATTAACGAACTTCCGTTTGAGACGGAGGCTGGCCGCACACCAGATGGGAAGTATGCAACAACTTTTATCCGAAAGCCGTTGCGAGAGGTGGATTACGATCTCTTTTCAAAGAGCGACTTGAAAGTCTTTGACGAGGTACTCGAAAAGTATCGTAACGCTTCGTTTAACGACCTGTTTATCGCGACTCACGAACACTACGCTTGGTATCACGCGTGGAATAATCGAAAATTCGGCGAGCGCGCGGAAATGTATTACGAAGAAATGATCGACGATGAAGCCAAAAGGGCGGCTTTGGTCGAGGACATCGGGCCCGTTTCAGCCAACATGCGATGAATCTTGGTGAAGTTTTCAGTTGGATAACTAGCCAAGCTCTCGGACATCAACTCCGCGACAAGATGCATGTATTCATGTGTGAAGAAGATGGCTTCGACGGCCATACGTTTTTATTTATCAGCACCATTGATTACGGCGGAGATTTCAAAATCCTGCAGGCCGACTATCCGTCGTTTTTGACACACGATAGTTATATCTCCCTAGGCCGACCGGTTTGTTATTCGGATGCAGACCTGAATAGCTACACCAAACAGCAAGTCGGTCAGATTAGGAAGGATCACTTGCAGCAGTTATTTCATGCCGTGCAGGGTAGTGACACCATGGAAGCTCGATATATTAAGCGCGTCGGAAACGCCCTTAAGGCTGCGCTATAGCTTCCCTCCATCAATTACCGTGAAGTTGCGCTTGGTTCGGATCGGCCGGTTCGGCTCAAGCACCAAATTGCCTACCGGTTCGTACTGCGCTTCAATAGGGCATGCCCGATACCCGCCAGCAGAAGATCACTTTCGCTGAGATGCGCGCCGCTGGCGTTCGCGGGCTGCTGATCTATTGCTCGGATTACAAGTGCAGCCATTGGACAGCAATCAGCGGCGACCCTAATTCAAAAGTTGTGCTGACAGCACCGGACTTCGGGCGTATCGTGGTCCTTGGGCGTCAGGGGACCCCTCAATGGACATCGTGGAGCGATTTTACATCGCGGCCGCTGCTTTGGGCTTCTTGCTCATCGCCGCAATGGCCTTGCTTTGATGAGCTAGGTCGGCCCAGCGATTTCAGGTGCAGCCACTGGGCGGCGATCAGCGCCGACCGATTGCCGGTGCCGCCGACGATGGTATCCCCAGCCCATGAGATTCGTCGAACCGAACCACTTCACTGATCCCGACGCTGCAGCCCGCAAGCTGGTGCAGATTGCCAACGCGGTCGAGGCGGTCCAGGACGGGGCTCGGCTGAATTGGGGGTCTGATATGGAGGGCGAACCTTGGAGCGGCGGGGCGAACGTGATTTTCCCTGCCGGCCGGCGGGGGGTGGCCGCTCGCGGGATGGTCGCCGCGGAATCGGGATGGTCGAGGCCCTGGCCCGCGACGGTTGGGCGAGGTCGAGGTCGTCCCTCGTGTGCGGGCGCGGGCGCGGTCTACTGCTTCAACAGAGTGAAAGATGTGGTTAGCAACGCGCGCGAAAACCCTTCCGACCGATCAAACCGGATTGCCGAACCGGTGCCATACCCACATAGGAGCGCGGAAAACGCTCGCATTTCTGCGCTTGCTGGCGCGGCTGCTACCGCGATTTGCTACCGCGGCTTGCGGAAAACGGGCGCCGCCGGCTCATGCTCGATCGGCGCGCGATGCGGCGTGATGTCGACCATGGGCGGCTGCGATGCCGGCGGGTTGATAATCCTAATGGTGATGCCGGGCGACGATCGCGGATCGCCAAGGCCTGGCCGTGTAGCGTCGTCGATCCCCTCCAGCGCTTTGGCGGCCGCAACGCGTGCCATCGGGTTCTTGTGTTCTTTCCCGTCGCGCACGTCGACCAGCGCGAAAATGTTGTGCGGCCGTTCGGCCTCTCTCAACACCTCAATCTCGCGTTTCCAATGGGCTGCCACTTCAGGCTTCTGCAGGGCGAGATAGAGAGCACGTTCGCTGATACCAGCCTTTTCGCAGGCTACCGCTCGGGTGCTGCGGTCATGCACGATAGCGTCGATTGTTGCCCGGATTGCCTTGGTGAGGCCACGGGGACGGCGCCGTTTGTCCACTGGGCCCACCTTTTGGCGTACCAGCTTGCGTGAGGTTGGCCGTTTCTTGGTCATGATTGGCAATCCTCTATCGAAGCCTGCGAACCCGAGCGCAGCAAAGCGCAGCCGGGTTTGCGGGCGGGCAGAATGCGCGCGCAAACGCACTGGGGGGTGTGGGGGTTCTGTGTGTAAGGTGTTTGCTGGGGTGTTTGTCGCGTTTGTGCCGTCGCTTGCGTATGCGTTACGCGCGGTGTTTGTGACGCTCGGCGGGTGTTTGTAGGGGTGTTTGCAAGCGTCATTGGTCGGCCCTGTCGAGATACTTTGAGCCGCGGGTGTTCTCCTTCGTGGTGATCTTGCCGGCCTTGAAGAGCCGGTCCATGGCGGCGCGGAAAGCCACAGACTTAATGCCGCCTGCGTCCGGATCGGCCTGGAAGGTCGCCGGCGCAAAGCCTGGGCCTGAGTTGGGTCGAACTGGCCGCCCTTGCGCGGTCGCCTTGTCGAGCAGCTGCAGAAACAGGTCGTCCACCTTGCTCTCGGCGGCTGCGCGGTAGGGCGAGGCTGCGGCCGTTGCCTCGGGCACGAAAACGCCGCGCTCCCATCGCAGGGCTATTTTCTCTCCCGTCGGGCCGTAGTTGTTTTTGACAATCTCGAGCTGGCGTAGGTCGTCGCCGTCCTTGCTCTTGGTGAAATTGGTGCGCCAGCGCCCGGCATTGTTCCAGCCGGTCGACCCAGATCTGCCAGTGCCGTCGTTCAAGCCCGATACGCTGGGGTGCTGGATCAGCATGACGGTCGATTCGCAGGGGCTGGTAAGCCTGCCCAAGAGGCCGCGCATAAAGCGGGTGACGTTGGGCCGGTCGCTCTCGTTTCCGCTATAGACGTCTGCCGCGTTCTCGATGATGACAAGGGCCGGCCGGATCGCGGCCACGGTTTTCTCAAGGCGCAAAAGCGACATGGTTGGCTGCACGATGCTGTTGCGGTCGACCGCGCCCAATACCGTGTTGTCCTGGTCGCAGATGAAATGCAGCCCGCCGCGAAGATCCCCAAACGAAAGCCCGCGGGACTGGATGACGTCGAGCGTGCGGCGGTGCATTTCCTTCAATTTTTCTTCGGCCGAAAAGACAATGACCGGGCCCTCGGCGTCGACCACCCCGCCAACCCAATCCCGCAGTCCGGCCGCGATCGCGACGGCAAGCTGCAGGGCGAGTTTGGTTTTGCCGGTGCCGCCGTCGCCGCTCATGATGCCGGGTTCGCCTACTGGAATCCGGTCGTGAGCAATCCAGCGCCGCGGCTCGATCGGCACGCCTTCCCATTGCGAAGCGTCGAAGGTTTCGAACGGCTGGATGTCCTGGCCCTGCTTGTTTGCCGCAAAGGTCGCAACCGGCGCGCCGTTCGCCGGCTCATGATCGGCCTCGCCGTCGGCAGGCAAACCGAATTCTTCCGGGCTCGTCACTGCGGGCGGCTCGTCCTGGCGCTGCTCGATGGGCTCGGGGAGTTCGCTAACGCCTGCTTCGCGGAAGGCCAGCAATCTCTTTTCGCTGCTCAACATTGTCTGGCCTTTGAAATTCTCAAAAGGTGGGGCGCGTCGGCGGGATGCTTGGCAAGCCATCGCGCCAGATAATCGGGATCGTCGAGGCCGGCGACGTACCAGAACGTGGCAACGGTGGATTCGGCTGGCCGGTAGGCCTCGCGGCGCCTGGGCGGTTCGGGGCGCGGTCTGTAGGCTGCTTCCCATTGCCGGACAAGATCGGCCGCACGCAGCATGATTTCCGCTTCGCAGGCCTCGCTCAATTCGTCGGCCGCCTCGGGGAGCAAGTCGACCATGGCGAAAGCCTCGCCCATGATATCCTGCGCCGCGTCCTGGCCGATGTGATCGACAAGGCCGGAATCCTCGGCATAGGCCTGCAACTCGTCCACCGCGTCGTGTAACGAGATTTCCCCAGCGACGTGAAGCAGTGCGCGGGCCTGGCACCGCTCGGCATAGACCACTTCCGGCGCTGCGATCTCGGCCGCCAGAGGCATGGCAAACACGGCGGGGGCGCCGTTGAGAGGCATTGCGATATGCGCGGTCATTCGGCGGCCTCGATCTCGTCGGCGGCCTGGCGGGCTTGCGCAAGAGTCGCGGCAAGCCCTTTGCCAAGCTTCGGCGGCTTCGTCACGGCTCGGAGATGGGCGTCGCGCTCAAATGCGGCCGGCCGCGTGCAGGCGTTGGCGACTGCGAGGTGCAGCGCTCTGGCTGCTTGCTCGGGCGTCGGGACATTTCGAGGCTTGCGAAATTTCTTCATTCGGCTGCGTCGCTGTGTGCGGGCTCGTCCTGGGCGCCGAGCAAGCCGAGCTGCTGCGCTCGCGCCAGCGCCTTGTTGATCGCCTTCGCTAGATCGGGAAGGCGCAACACCATGAGCGCCAAGCCCTTTGTGGTTGGCTGGAACTTGCCCTCCTTCGTTGTGAAGTGCGTTCGGATGTCAACGATCGGCCGGCCCTCGAAAGATTTCAGCGTGACTATGATTGCCTCGCCCTTCCGGTTCTTCCAGAATTTCGCGACTTCGATGGGCTCGGAAAGTGTGGCGCGGCGGCTCATATTGCCCTCGGCGGAACGCGCTCGGTCTGCATTTTTTTCCAGCAAGTCGGGCAGTGCGGCTCTTGGCGAAAGGGCACATGCCAGCCGGCGGAAATCGCTGCGACTAGCCTGGGATTGTCGGCGTCGTCATTGCCGCCAAGAAAAACGCGCATGTCGCATTTCGCACAAATGAGGATGAATAATTTCATGGTGTCGCCTGATCCAGCGCGGCGCCGATCGGTGACGAGGCCTCGCCGCTGGCATTGCGCTTCAAGGCGTGTTTGATGGTTTCGAGCGGGCAACCGTGCTGTAGGGCAAGGCTTGCGAGGATCGCCGCGTCACTTGCCAGCACGTCCAAAAGGCTGTTGCTGCGATCGGCGTTGAGAAACACCTCGCCCGCTCGGCCGTCCGGGTAAAAGCCTACGGTGAGTTGGTATTGCGATCCGTCGCGCTCGAATGCGATGGTTTCGCACGCGCGCTTGTTGGGGAGGCGGTCGCGCTCGGCCTTGACGGCGGGGGTGGCTTGCTCCATTGGCATGTTCGCATTCTCTTGGTCGAGGATCGCAAATTGATGAGGCGCCGCTTCCTGGCCGGGGCGGCGTCTCGCTTTTCAGGCGGCCTTGTCGGCCTCCAGCTCGGCGAGTTTTGCGGCAAAGCCCCGGCTGATCGCCTGCAGGGTTTGCCCGTCTCCATTTGCCATTTTCGCCAGCGCAACACGCACGGGCACGCGCAGCAAAA
>Ga0182024_10025374_pt1 | contig 10469 bp, 6 predicted proteins | sample P32metaG_FD_120480 | JGI IMG/M metagenome (GOLD analysis project Ga0182024, IMG submission 120480) | Permafrost microbial communities from Stordalen Mire, Sweden - P3-2 metaG (Illumina Assembly) | ecosystem: Environmental > Terrestrial > Soil > Wetlands > Permafrost | place: Sweden: Stordalen...
GGGGTGATGAGAAAAGCTTTGGGAATGGGTGGTGGAGCTAACCAGAGCGCAGGCAGGATTGGTTTGGTTGTAGTTTGCGTGCGAAAGTTCGAGACGAGGTTGGAGACGGTTGGCTGGTTTGGGGGCAAGAAGGGCGCACCACGCCGGCAGGTGGTGAGAGTCACCGAATGAGAGAGCTCGGAATTGTAGTTTCATGCAGCGGCTCCGGCGAGAAAGGGTGGAGAACGGAGTTGGAGCTGGGCAGCCGTAAGTCTTTCGATAACCACCATGGGGCCGCCACAATTGAGACAAAGCCAAAGCGGATTCCGTTCCTGCGCAAGGGAGGTTTCTGGTTCGATCTGCGATAGCTGAACTGCGTCGAGGGCTTGCAAGCAGAGGGGCAGGAGAGTGGCGCGGCGGCGGTTGGCGAGGAAGCCAAAGTGGCGAATGCGGACAAAGCCTTTGAGAAGCAGATGCAGCAATTTCCTTGCCGTCCCCAGCCTGCGCTATTTGCCTTGCATAGCGTGCGCTCGGTGCCTTGTACAGGTTGAATTCGCAGCTTGCGCTGTCGACTCCGTGACAGGGTGGCGTCATTATGACAATCCGACAGCGGACAAAGATCAGTTGGAACTGCTCGCCAGTTTTCCGCAGCACTAGGGGCGCTGCGGCAAGCCTGCGCTATCCCATCCGCCTCCCAGAGCCTGAATCAATAGCACCGCGTTCGCCATGCGCCTGCCTAGAATATTGACGGCTGTAACCTCGTCGGCCAGGGCGGCATTTTGAGCGGTAATGACTTCGAGATAGCTGGTCACTCCTCCCTCGTACCGTGTATTTGAGAGGCTGAGAGATCGTTGCGCGGCTTCGACCGCGGTCTCCTGAACTCCTGCTTCCCGCTCCAGGATGCGTATGGCGGCCAGGTTGTCTTCTACTTGTTGAAAGGCCGTCAGCACCGTTTCGCGATAGGATGCAACCGAGGAGTCATAGCTAGCCTTCGCCTGGTCGTTTACAGCGCGCCGCCGGCCTGCATCAAAGAGGGTCACCAGCGCAGAAGACCCAACCGCCCAGAAAGCGCTTGGTCCCTGGAGCAGAGTCGTGATGCTTCCACTTTCGAATCCGCCCGAGCCTGCGATATTCACCAAGGGATAGTAAGCAGTTTTGGCAAGACCAACCTGAGCATTCGCAGCGGCTACGCGGCGCTCGGCAGCAGCAATGTCGGGGCGCCTTTCCAGCACGGTCGAGGGGATGCCGACCGGAATTGGTGGTGGCGGGGTAGTGAGCGGCAATGGTGGCAGAGTGAGATCCGCCGGCGTCTTGCCCACCAACACCGCTACCGCGTGCTCGTATTGCGCGCGAGCCACGCCGACATCCACCATCTGGGCTCGCGTGGTCTCCAATATAGTCCGGGCTTGCTCGACTTCTACCTCAGAAGCAAGTCCGCCCTCGTACCGGTCCTCATTTAGTTGCAATGCCTGCTCATACTGGGCAACCGTGTCCTGCAGCAATTTCTCCTCGGCGTCCAAGCTTCGTGCCGCGAAGTAATCGACCGCTAGAGCCGCATGCATGCTCAGGTTCACCGCTGCCAGATCAGCGGCACTCGCTTGCGCTTGCTCTCGATAAGACTCCACATTGCGGCTTACTCTTCCCCACGCATTGACCTGGTAAGAAAAGTTAACCGGCAAGACGAAATCATTGAAGGTTATGCCGTCCAGATTGGAACTTTGCGGTGGGCGGTTATTAGAATACATCTCGCGCGTTGCTCCGGGAGCCGCTGTCACGGTCGGATAGTAATCTGCGCGAACGTAGCGCAGAGCTGCTCGCGATTGCTGGTACTGCGCCACCGCGGCTTTCAAATTCTGGTTCGAAACGTTGATCTGCTGCTCCAAAACACTAAGCTGCGCGTCCCGAAACATCTCCCACCAGTTCCCGCCAAGGTTCTGGTCATTCGGCTGCGCGGTTTTCCAGTTCCCCATCTCCTTGTACGCGGGCGGAACCGGAACTGCGGGTTTCTTGTAGTTAGGCCCGACGGCACAACCGGTGAACGGCAGCGCACCGGCAAGAATCAGAACGGGATAAACCACCTGCCGCACCTGCGTGGTCAAGTGAATCCAACGATTCATTGGGGATCCCCCGGCAGTGCAGCTTGTACAATCGTTACGTTTTCTCCGGACACCAGAGAATCAGGCGGGTTCAACACCACCTGGTCATCAGCTTTGAGACCGGCAACGATCTCGATCTGGTCCCCGAAATCGTGGCCAGGGGTAACGTCAGTGACGACAACTTTTCCGTTTCTCACCATACCAACCTGCAACTTGTCGGATCGAAAGATCAGAGCGCTGACCGGAAGCAGATAGGTCGAGTTCTGCGCGGGAATCTTCAAGTGCACTTCCGCATACGATCCCGAGAGTAGGCTGCCGCTGGGATTATCAAGATCGACCTCCACCAGCAGCGTGCGCGTGGTCGCATTGATAGCCTCCGAGGTGCGCACCAGTTTTCCCGGGAACCTCTTACCAGGAAACTCGGCCAGAGTCACCTCCGCTACAGTCTGACTGGGTTTGACACCTTGCGAGTATTCCTCGGGAACATTCACGTACACGCGCAAGGTGCGAGTCTGGGCAATGTCAAAAAGATCGGTCCTGGGAGCGGTACTGCTGCCGGAATTGATAAGGTCGCCAATATCGGTGTTACGCGCCGTGATCACACCGTCGAATGGGGCGTATACCTTCTCGAAGGACACAAGGGCTTCGTAATGGCGAACATTTGCCATGTCCGCATCCACAATCGCTTTGTTCGCTGTGTACATGCCGACCGCGTTGTCGACGTCCTGCTGGGCGACCGCATGCTTTTTCAATAGCGACTGGTAACGATCCCTTGTGATCTGAGCGAGTTCGAGATTGGCTTGCGCCGTGCCCAAGGTGCTGTGCGCCTGTGCCAACTGCTCATCGACCTCTGGCGTCTGAATGACGGCGAGCATCTCTCCCGTCTTCACGTGCGCCCCAATATCGAAGTACCATTTCTTCAGATAACCGTCGGTTCGGGCATAAATGGGAGACGATATGAATGGCTGCATGTTGCCGGGCAGGATAATTTCCGTGGCTGCGGTGGTTTGCTTGGGCGCCACAACGGACACCGAAGGTACGGCCATCTGATCGGTAACGGCCCGAAGAGTGGCCTCAGCTCTCACTCGAGACCGGATTCCAAGAATCAAAACCAAGACCGCAGCCAGCGCTGCGAGCGCAGGTATCAACCAGCGTCGAAGCGATCCTCGCGGATCCGTATTTCGGAGAGCGTCCTTCAGCATCCCGATCGGTTCAAGAAGTTCGCTTTGAGTCATATTGATTCACCAAGCTTTCCATCCAGCGGTTGCTCTTTGAGCAAGGCGTGTTTTCGTTTGTAGCTATGCAGCAAGCTGAAAAATGTAGGAACGAAGAGCAACGTGGAGGCGGTTGCAAAAATAAGCCCCCCAATGACGGCCCTTCCCAGGGGCGCGTTTTGCTCACCACCGTCTCCGAGCCCCAATGCCATCGGGACCATACCGATAATCATTGCCAAAGCAGTCATCAGCACCGGACGAAAACGTGTAAAGCCCGCCTGCAGGGCAGCCGCGATTGCGTCTTTTCCTTCTGCCATCTGCTCTGTAGCGAAACTCACGACCAGAATGCTGTTTGCCGTCGCGACGCCCATGCACATGATCGTTCCCATCAGCGCGGGTACACTCAAAGTCGTGTGAGTGATGAACAGGAACCAGGCAATTCCGGCCAATGCCGCGGGCAATGCCGAGATCATGATGAAGGGGTCAAGCCACGACTGGAAATTCACCACGATCAGAAGGTAGTCCAGCATGATGGCAAACACGAGACCCGTGATCAGTCCAATATAGGACGACCTCATGGTTTGTACCTGTCCGCGAATCACGACTCGCGATCCGCGCGGCAATTGGCTCCGCGCCGAATCGATCATTTTGTTGATGTCGCGCGAGACTCCACCTAAATCGCGTCCTGCCACCGAGCCGAAGATGTCAATCACCGGTGCAACGTTGTAGTGCGACACGACCGCCATGCCGGCTCCCCGTTGGGTCGAGACCAGGCTTGCCATAATCGATGAAGGCGCCGACGGATTGCTGCCCGTCACCGGCGTGTTCACCAGATCTTGCAGCGTATCTGCGTGATACTGCGGAGTCTGCGTCGCAATGGAATAACTGACTCCGTTTTTCGGGTCAAGCCAGAACGTTGGCGAAGTCTGGAAACTGCCGCTAAGCGAAACCAGAAGATTTTGAGCGATGTCGTGCGCCGAGAAGCCGAGCTCCTGAGCTTTTGTGCGCTCGATTCTCAGGTGCATGTAGGGTTCATCGAAAGGCTGCTGGATTCGAAGGTCAGCCGTGCCCGGCACGTGCTTGATTTCTTGCAGCAACTGGCTCGCCCACGCCCGGTTGCCTTCCAGGTTGTTACCGATCACTTGAATGTCGATTGGAGCAGGCAGACCGAAGTTCAAGATCTGCGTGACCATATCGGAGGGCAGGAAGGCAAACATCACCCCAGGAAATTGCTTGGCCAGGTTCAAGCGGAGCTGGTTGACGTAGTCGCCGGTCGGATGGTGTTTCGGCGAAAGAGTAACCAGGATGTCCGCGTCGGAAGTACCGATCGGGGCTGAGTTGCTATACGACAGATTAATGCCGCTGTAGGGCAGGCCGATATTGTCGATCATGCTCGCCACTTCGGCCGGCGGGATCTGTTTCCTGATTGAATCCTCCACCAGATCGCACAAGAACGCCGTGTCTTCAATGCGCATCCCGGTTGGCCCACGCAGATGAAGCTTGAAACTTCCGGCGTCTACGGCCGGGAAGAAATCCTGCCCCAACCACGGCACCACTAACGCCAATGATCCCAGGCAGGCTGCAGAGAAGATGATCAAGAAAGCCCGCTGGTGATGGAGGCAACGCTCTAACAACCTGTGATAGCTCTCGCGAAAGGCTTCAAAGCCGGCTTCGAACCGCTGCTGCAGACGCACGAATACGTTGCCCGATCCGGCGGCGTGCCCTCCTACTTTTTGTGCCCGCAACAGATACTTTGCCATGGTCGGAACGATCGTACGGGACAGGAAATAAGAGGCCAGCATGGCAAACACAACAGCCTCGGCGAGAGGCAGGAACAAATACCGTGCCACCCCCGACAGCAGGAACATAGGTGCGAACACGATACAAATCGACAGCGTGGATACAAATGCAGGAGTCGCAATCTGCATGGCGCTATCCAGGACCACTTCGTCCAGGTTCTTGTCGGGTTCTGCTTCCCGGTTGCGGTTAATGTTCTCGACCTCCACGGTCGCATCGTCTACAAGGATCCCTACCGCAAGTGCGAGCCCCCCGAGAGTCATGATGTTGATCGTCTGTCCGATCAAGCTCAGCACGATGATCGACGTAAGAATCGCCAGCGGAATGGAGGTGGCAATGATCAGGGTGCTGCGCCAACTGCCCAGGAAAATGAGAATCATCACTGCAGTCAGGCACGCGGCAATCAATGCCTCGCGAACCACGCCCTTGATTGCTCCCAGCACAAAAATGGATTGATCCGCGAGAGGATCCATTTTTAGCTGTGAAGGAACGGTTGCGGCAATCTGCGGGAGAAGAGACTTGATGCCTGAGATCACCTTCAACGTAGAGGCATCTCCGGCCTTCTGAATCGTGAGCAGCACCGAGCGCTGCCCATTCACGCGCACGATGTTGGTCTGGGGAGGAAATCCATCGCGTACCCAGGCAACATCTTTGATGTAGATCGTCGTGTTGCCGATGGTCTTGATCGGGATCCGGTTCAGGTCCGCGATCGACTGGGGCGCCGCATTCGGAATGTCAATGTCATACTCCTTGCTCCCGATTTTGGAAGTACCCGTCGGCAGGATCAGGTTCTGCAGAGTGATCGCATTGACCACGTCCAACGCAGAAAGACCTTTCGACTGAAGGGCAGCCGGATTCAGATCTACCTGTACCTGCCGTTGTTTACCGCCATAGGGATAAGGGACAGATGTTCCAGGAATTGTAATCAGCTGGGTACGAATGAAATTAAGCCCGTAATCATTGAGTCGTTGCTCGGAAAGCCCTTGTCCGGAGAGGGCCAACTGCATCACGGGTACACTGGAAGCGCTATAAGCGATGATCAGCGGTGGAGTGGTGCCCGCAGGCAATTGTCGAAGTTGGGTTTGCGAACTTGCTGTAATCTGCGCGACAGCACGGTCGATGCTGGCATTCGGCTGCATGAACACTTTGACGACAGCGATGCCATAGAGCGACTGCGATTCGACATGTTCAATGTTGTCGACGATGGTGGTCATGTTTCGCTCGGTGACGCTGACAATACGGTCTGCCATGTCTTTGGGCACCAGGCCGTTGTAGTTCCAGATAACGCTTACCACCGGAATGTCGATGTTAGGAAAGATATCCGTCGGCGTGCGAAAGATCGCAATCCCACCCATCACCAGAATCAGAATGGCCATCACCACGAAGGTGTACGGCCGGCGCAACGCCAATCGAACAATCCACATCTTCAATCCCTCTGTAGTTCCTGCTTTCAGAACTAACCTTTGCTATTGCACCCATCGTGCCAGAGTGGTTTTGCTCTGCGCGAAACGAAAAGTCAATCAAAACAGGCACCTTGCCCGCGGCCACAAACGCCGCATGAGGCCTCGATGGCGAAGTCTCGTCGCTTGCGTTTGTGGCGTGTCAATGGAATGACAGTGACATCGGGAGAAAAGTCGAGTGGCGACAACAACAGCAGTGAGCTCGTCGGATGTCGCGAAGGCAGGAAAGCCTGGTGTGTGAGAGAACTCCGTTACTGGATTCTCGACACCGATTCCATGAGCGAAGGGACCCCGTCAACTACAGTCATGTCGGTTTGCCGCTCTGGACGCGCGATCCCAAGCTTCTTCATCTTGGCAATCAGAGTAGTGCGCTTTAATCCCAGTTTGGCTGCCGCGCCGGTCGCGCCGCCGATCACCCACCCGGCGGTTTCCAGCGTACGCAAAATCAAAGTACGTTCAGAATCCTTCAGAGTTCTGAGCTCAGGTCTTGCACCGATCGGCGCACCGGCCTCTTTGGGCAGAGGGTTATGGAACCGGCCATCGTCGGAGAGGATCACTGCGCGCTCGATCAAGTTTTGAAGTTCTCGCACATTCCCAGGCCACCGATAGGCCTCAAAGCCAGACAGTGTCTCCGCAGGAATTTGGTCGATGCGCTTTCCCATGCGCCGGGCAAAGACCTCAACGTAGTGCAGGACGAGCGGCGCGATATCCTCGCGTCGCTCTCTGAGAGGCGGCAACTCGATCGGAAAAACGTTAAGACGATAGTAAAGATCACTCCGAAATTGATTGTGATTGACCATTTCCGGCAAATCTCTGTGCGTTGCCGCGACCAGCCGGACGTTCACTTTGTGAGTCCGACCGCTGCCCAGTCGCTCGAACTCCTGTTCCTGCAAAACTCGCAGGAGTTTCGGTTGCAGGGCCAGGGGAATATCGCCGATCTCATCCAGAAAAAGCGTTCCCTGGTCGGCCAGTTCAAAACGCCCCATCTTCTGCGTGATGGCCCCGGTGAAAGCTCCCCTCTCATGGCCAAAGAGTTCGCTTTCCAGCAGATCAAATGGAATGGCAGCGCAATTCAGCTTTACGAACGGCCTTCCACACCGCGCGCTGACGTTGTGAACAGCTTTTGCGATGAGTTCCTTTCCTGTGCCCGTTTCTCCAAGAATTAGAACAGTCGAGTCAGTAGGTGCTACGCGTTCAACCTGTGCGAGCACACTCTCCATGGCGGGACTGCTGCCGATAATTTGCTCGAACCTGCGCTCTTTCAAGTCCCGGTCGCTGTACCCGATTTGTTGCAAAGCTTCCACAGAGCCTCCTGGCGCTTGTTGAGCTATGTCTCGCAGCGTTCAATTGTTCATTGCCGCACGAACACTCTCGAGCAGTATTTCATCGTCGAATGGCTTCGATAGGAATTCTACCGCGCCCGCTCGCAAGGCCTGCAGGCGCATCTTTTCATCGCCATGCCCGGTGATAAAAATGATGGGGATGTTGCAATGCTCTGCCTTCAGTCTGGCTTGCAGCTCCAAACCTGACATTCCGGCCATGCGAATATCCGCAATGACACATCCCGTTTGCTGCGCGCGGCCGAAGGCTAGGAAATCTTCCGCCGAAGCGAAAGCTTCTGCCGCAAGGCCAACTTCCTTCATAAGACCTTGAAGGGCGTTGCGCATCGACTCATCGTCATCGACGATGACAACCATTTTCACCTTTTCCTCGGTCGCCATACTCCACAACTTATCGCGACTGCGATCACGGCGCAATTATGCCTTGGTATAAGAAGGTTCATACGGCTGGATCGAGAGGAGTTGGAAGGTTTTCGCCCTTCGCCTGCAGCAAAACGAGCTAGCGGGAGGTTCTCTTGGATGAGGACGGAACTCGTGGAGATCCAGGCTGGCGGAGGGAAAGCGCAAGCCTTTCCGCCATCCTAACCAGGTCGGCGAGAGAGTCAGCCCGCATCTTGTGCATCACCTGACCGCGATGCACTTTTATGGTGATTTCGCTCGTCCCCAGCTCTGCGGCGATCTGCTTGTTGAGCATGCCGGAGACTACGAGGCCCATGACTTCGCGCTGGCGTGCAGTCAAGGTTTCGTAACGGTTTCGCAATTCCGCAGTCAAGCTCCGTTGTTGACGTGTGGCACGGTCGCGATCGAGAGCTTGCTGAATTGCGTCCAAGAGATCTTGATCGCGAAACGGCTTGGTTAGAAACTCCACGGCGCCAGATTTCATCGCTTTCACCGACATCGGAATATCTCCATAGCCGGTGATAAAGATGATTGGAATCTGGAAACCTGCATCCGCTAATTCCCGCTGAAAATCGAGGCCGCTGAGTCCAGGAAGTCGCACGTCAAGAATCAGGCAACTCGGACCATCCGAATGCTGGCTGCGCAGAAACTCCTGCGGAGTCGCGAAGGCCTCGGATCGGAGGCCGACTGACTTCAGCATGCCCTGTATCGACGCGCGTACCAGGGCATCATCGTCGACAATAATCACCGTGGGGACGTCGGTCGGGGTCATTCCTGCGCCTCTGCAGCGGGAAGTGTGAAGTTAAAAGTGGCACCGCGTCCGGAGTTGGATGTGGCCCACAAGCGGCCGCCGTGGGACTCGACGATCGACCGACTGATTGAGAGCCCCATGCCGGTGCCTTGAGCCTTGGTGCTGAAGAACGCATTAAAGATCTGGTCAGCCTGCTCCCGAGGAAGTCCCACGCCTGTGTCGCTGACCGAAATCAGCAGCTGACCACCTTCGGCCATCAGGGATTTGATCGTAAGTTGGCCCCCGCTCTCTGTGTCCTGCATCGCTTCGATACCGTTGAGCATGAGATTCATGAGAACTTGCTGCAATTGCACTCGGTCAGCCATGACCCGCGGTAAGTCCGCCGACAATTCGGTAAGAATCGAAACGGAATACCTGGACGCTTCGCTGCGCAACAAGACAACCATCTCTTGGATGACTTCGCTCACGTCCACCAAATTGGTTTGTGGCGCGCCCTTCTTGAATAGCTGTCGAAGCCGGCTGATGATATCAGACGCCCGAGTCACGGCTTTGACGATCCGCGCCGCGGATTCGCGAGCCTCTCCTATATCTGGCTGCTCGCGCGCCAGCCACCGCAAGCAAGTTCTGGCATCGGTCACCGATGCCGCGATCGGCTGATTGATCTCGTGCGCCAGCGATGCAGTCAATTCCCCCATCGTCGTCGCCCGGTTTATGTGCGCCAGATCGGCCTGTACCTGACGTAGTCTTTCTCGCTCTTTCTCTGCCTGCCTTCGTTCAGTGACGTCCATCCCAGTACCCACGAATTCGACCAACTCGCCGGAAGCGCTGAAAACAGGGTGACCGACCGAGTGGAGGTATTTCGTCGAGCCATCCGGGAGAACAGTGCGGAAGTCAACTTCGAAATCTGATCTTTCACGAATCGCTCGTTCGACCTCTTTATTGAATGTAGCCCGGTCCTCGGGATGAATACGCTGATAGGCTGTTTCGAAGGACGGAGAATCGCTTTTGGGATCGAGCCCAAACAATCGATAATGTTCTTGCGACCAGTGGACGTTTTCTCTGCGCGCTACGTTCCAAGCCCAGCTGCCTGTGTGGGTCAGCCTTTGCGCTTCCTCTAAGTACGCCTCGGTCTGCCGCAGGGCTACTTCCGCGCGTTTGCGTTCGGTAATGTCGGTGATCGCTCCGACCAATTCGGCTTTGCCGGGTTGACCTGTCTCCAGAAGATGACCCACAACGTGGACATGCTTGACCGACCCATCAGGCAAAAGTAACCGGTGTTCTAAATCAAAATCCTTAGCGTCTCGAGATGCGCGATTGATTACCTGTTGAACGCGGACTCTGTCCTCCGGATGGGTTCGTTGCAGTACCAGCTCGAGCCCAGGTTTCGTCCCACGGCCGTATTCAAAAATGCGAAATGTTTCTTCCGACCAGTA
>Ga0182024_10025375_pt1 | contig 10469 bp, 9 predicted proteins | sample P32metaG_FD_120480 | JGI IMG/M metagenome (GOLD analysis project Ga0182024, IMG submission 120480) | Permafrost microbial communities from Stordalen Mire, Sweden - P3-2 metaG (Illumina Assembly) | ecosystem: Environmental > Terrestrial > Soil > Wetlands > Permafrost | place: Sweden: Stordalen...
AATACCGAGGAAGTACCCAAAAGTATATCTTTAAGAAACTTGCTGAGAGAGTGGGAGTCCCCAAAGAGGTTATTCATCGTCCCAAACAAGGTTTCACGATGCCATTGGTTCACTGGCTGCGAGGAGAGCTAAAAAAGGAAGTCACTCAAATCTTGCTTGAGCCTCGAACGTTGCAGCGGGGATATTTCGAACCGCAGGCCGTTCGCCTTGTATTGGACGAACATTTTCGGGGACGGAGAAACCACGCTGGAAGAATTTGGAGAATGCTAATCTTCGAACTATGGCACCGTAATTACCTTCAAGCTTTAACTCCTCATCACGCGGAAGAAACCATCGACTTAGCTGATATTCCGAGCAGCACGACCACGTCGTTCGATAAGGCCCGCTAGTCAGTGGAACCCTCAACAAAAAGCGGTGCTGAACCAGCAAGCATAAGGAACGACCAGCTCAATTTGTTTCTGATGACGAATTCGCTCGAAACGGGAGGCAGCGAGCGACAATTTCTGGCGTTGGCGGAAGCGATTTCCCGCGAAGATTTTAACGTTCATTTGGGATGCTTGCTTCGCTATGGCCCTCTATTGGAGCAAGTAGGAGAAATTACTGAATTTCCGCTGGGAGGGAGTTTTTTTACTTGGCAGGCGTGGCGCTCGCGATTCGACCTGATCCGCTATCTCCGTGCCAAAAAGATTGCTATAGCACATTCGTTTGATTTTTATACGAACCTAATGTTGCTTCCCCTCGCACAACTCGCCGGCGTTCCCGCGATTGTCGGCAGTCACCGGCAGCTGGGCGACTTGTTAACTCCTATGCAGTTCCGAGCGCAGATGGCAGCGTTTCACTTTTGCGATCGGGTAGTTTGCAATTCGAAGGCTGCCGCAGAACGTCTGGGCCGGCATGGTGTGCCGATTTCGAAACTAATTATCATCCCTAACGGATTGGCAAAGGAGGCGTTCGAGCCCGCAGAACCAGTATTGCCTCGGGTCAACGGCGTAGTACGCGTTGGGATGATCGCGCGCATGAATGGCCCGCATAAGAAACAAGACGCTTTCCTCCGGGCTGCCGCTCGAGTATCCGAACGATGTACAGAGGTTGAATTTGTGCTGGTGGGGGATGGAGAGTATCGTCGGCAATTTGAAGCGTTAGCGATGAATTTAGGATTAGGGTCACGCGTAAAATTCCTCGGAGAACGGAAGGATATTCCAGCCGTTTTGGCTAGCCTGGACATTACTGCGGTCCCATCGTCTTCTGAGAGCCTTCCAAACGCAATATTGGAATCTATGGCTGCTGGCGTTGCGGTCGTGGCCACGCGCGTCGGCGGCATTCCCGAGATTGTGGAGCATGAACAGACAGGCCTACTTATCGCGCCGGATAATGACCTCGAATTGGCGAGCGCGATCGAAAGATTTATTACGCAACCATCCCTGCGCAAAGAATGCAGCCTGCGAGCTCACGAGTATGCGACGAGGCGTTTTGACTGGGATCAAGTTTCCGAACAATACGGGAATATATATCGTGATTTGGTGGCGAAAAGGGAAAAGCGTAACCGAGATATTTTCAAAACAGACTAGTTATAGATCTCGTTCGCATACTGATGGTGGCCCCCCTCAGTCCCACTGATTGGAGAAGTATTCGCACGTGGTTGATTAGATGCAGGAAAAAAGTTGCCGAGTCCTGTTGAAGGGGAATATACGCGCACTCCATGTTATCCAGTCGACTCGATTTTCCAATCCGGCTTGCGGCGGTCGTCTCTGATGATGGTTTCAGTTTAACGGCGCTAGGAGAAAGCAGCGAATGAATAACCTATACATTACCGGGGGCCGACAAAGACCTTCCGCTTTTAGTGCCGATAAGGAATGGCGCGCATTTGAAAAAGCTATCATCGTCCGCCTAGACACGGATAATGCGGATGGCAAGATCTGTGTGGAGTATGAAACGCCGCCGGACGCACGGGCTGACGATACAGCGTCTATCTGCTTCAAGAGCGGGGCGATATCAGGAAATAAACTCTATGTTTGTACTTCCACAGAAGTGCTGGTGTATGAAGTGCCCGGATTCCGCCGCCTGGCGTATGTCTCATTACCTTGTTTCAACGATCTACATCACGTAGTTCCCACACGGGAAGGGAATCTTATCGCGGTTTCGACGGGTTTGGATATGGTCATCGAGTTCACGGACCAAGGCATAGTGCTGCGGCAGTGGAATGCGGCAGCGCCAGGAGAAGATCCCTGGGGACGTTTTTCTAGAGATACGGATTACCGCAAAATGATCACCATGAAGCCGTATAAGGCTCATCCCAATTTTGTATTTTGGATTGAAAAGAATTTGTGGGTAACTAGATGCGATCTCAAGGATGCTGTATCTCTCAGCCAACCCGGGACCCGGATCGACATTGGTCTTCAATACGTGCACGATGGTTTGCTTTTTGGGGGGAAACTGTATTTCACGACCGTTGACGGAAGGTTAGTTATCGCGAATCCCCAAACTTTCAGGGTTGACGAGGTTATCGACCTAAGGAACATCGACAATCAAGAAGAAATGTTGCTTGGTTTTTGCCGAGGGGTGTGGATGGTGGATGCAACCCGAGCCTGGATCGGGTTTACGCGGGTTCGAAAAACAAAGTTCAAGGACAAGGTCCTGTGGGCTAAACATGGTTTTAAAGAACTAGAGAAACCTACGCACATCGCCCTTTACGATATCGCAGCGAAAAAGTGCCTGCAAGACATAAATCTGGAGCAATATGGAATGAATGCCGTCTTCAGCATTCTCCCTGCGACCTGACTTGCACGAAGTTGAGGATTTACTCTGCCTATCACACTCGACAATGAGACGTGACTTGTGACAAGCATAGATCCAATATAGCGTCTGTTGTCTTAGCTGATTTCGATCGGAACCTATTTTGCGTTTGGTGGCGATTTACGAAGAGGCGGACGTGACCCGAGGAGTCGATCAAGGGAAGCAGGAGCGAGCGAAGATTATGGCTTTATCCCGCCCCACCATCTCTCCGCCTATGATCTGGCGGGGCTTAGGTCATTCCTCGCTTCCGTATCCGTTCAACGATCCTCTGGTTGAATACTTTTCTCTCGGACGGAATGCTCTTTATGCCGCCATACAGCGTTTGAACCTTCGAGGACAGGAGGTCCTGTTTCCCGCTTATTTCGAGGGTATAGAACTCGACACCTTGTTGCAGGGAGGAGTACAGCTCCGCTTTTACCCTGTTCGGAATCGCATGCGAGTCGACCTGACCGATGTAATTTCGGCAATGCGCCCTGAGACCCGGGCTGTTTATCTTATCCACTACCAGGGCTTTCCGAGTCCGGTTGAGGAACTCGCGGAAATATGCAAAAAGCGAGAGCTTCTGCTTATCGAAGATTGCGCGGTTGCATTGCTCTCGCGGATAGGAGAAAGGCCCTTAGGCTCCTTTGGTGATGCCGCGATTTTCTCAATTCGCAAAACGCTACCCGTGGAACTTGCCGGAGCGCTTGTTCTACGGAACAGAGATCGTTCGAATGGCGCGAAGCGCAGGGCCCCTCATATTCTCACTACACTTGGGAGTATTTCATTTTCTGTAATGAGGCACTTTGAACTCCGGGGAAAAAACTGGCCGAGGTCATTGTTACACCATGCTAGGAGGGCTGGAAAGAAGACCGCGGGCATCGTTACGGAAGAGCGGGAATGGGTGGGAGGAGACAATTTTGTGCTTTCAAACGCAGATGTCGGAATAAGCAAATTAACCTACCTGATCATCCGCGGCCAAGGCTTCCCATTAATCGTAGAGCGACGCAGGCAAAACTTTCTTCAACTTCTGCACCGACTCAGCAAATTGGTTCAACCCGTTCATGATTCTCTCCCAGTGGGGGTCTGTCCGATCTCTTTCGCGTTTCAGCACGACAGGAAGGATGACTTGCTGAAAAAGCTCAAGACGCGGAATTTGGCCGCCGACATCTGGGGAGCTGAACACACCGCCTTGCCGAAGAGCGAGTTTTTAGAGGCAGAACAAATGCGGCGGACCACGCTCCAGTTATCGTGTCACCAGGACCTTACCCCTGAAGCCGTCGATTGGCTTGCGGATCAAGTCTGCGACGCACTGCAGGAGCTTAGCTGAAATGCGAATTAACGCGGAATGTAGCCCTCGGTCACAATTGAATGATACTGTGTGAGTTTGTATTACCAGTAAATGACGTGCAAGCAACTAAAGGCTGAGCATGTCTCGATTCATTCGTAGGGTCATACACAAAGTTTCCCGATCGTTTAGAGAAGACGGCGCACTCGTGACATTCAAGCGCGCTGCCGCCGCGCCGTATTTTATTTTTCGAGATTACAAACGGGCGCGTCGCGAATTCGATTGGAAGTTCGGGGTTGACACAGATGGGTCTATACCCCTCACTAAGCTGGACATTGAGAGTCCCAATAAAGTGTACGGCGCAAATTATGGCGCCACGCGCCCCGATATTTTCTGGGAGGCCATCGAGAATCTGAAGATCAACTACCAAGATTTTATCTTTCTCGATTTGGGCTCAGGTAAAGGACTCGTAGTTCTCTTGGCATCCGAACTTCCGTTCAAAGAGATCATCGGAGTCGAATTTTCGCCAGAACTAAACGATATTGCGGAAGTAAATATTCGTAAGTACGAAAGTCCGACACAAAGATGCAAAAAGATTAAGTTAGTGCGACGATTTTCTCAATTTTGCCATTCCGGAAGATCCAGTCTTCTTTTTTATGTTTTTTCCTTGCAAGGGGCCCGCAATGCAGTCACTTGTGCAACACATTAAGGCGGCCGTACTCGACAATCCAAGGCCGTTTTACATACTCTACGTGAACCCACAGCTTGCTGATTTGTTTGAAGAGGCGGACTTCGTAAATATAGTCCTCAAAACCCCTAGGTTTGTGCTTTATTCAAATAATTAGAGACCTGTAAGCCCAAGCTGTTGCCACGGCGATCTAGCTAATCGATTTTGGAGCCTTGTTATCGCTGCATTGCCACAGGAAAATGTGCGACGGAGAGATCGAGGAAATGAATGTCGTTGATCGCGTGATTTGTGGACAAACCGGAGTAAAGAATCGTCGACGATGAAATATCTAAACCTAAGCACTAAGTTCGGATAAATGCGACGAAGGCAGGACCTTGTTCGAGCTCGCGTTAGACATTACTGTGAGCCTGCGGATTTCTTAGCAATTCCTATTTCGACAACAAGAGATTGTTGCGCGCGTCTAATAAACAATTCGGTTTGAGAATCTTTATCCCGCGCAAGGTATAATTTCGGTGCATATGAACAGAATGCCGAATCGGCAATAGCATGTACACTCTTGGGCTTTCGGCGGGGGAGCATGATCCGGCTGCAGCTCTGATCGACGAGCGGGGCGCCGTCGTCGCCGCCATCGAAGAAGGAAAGCTCAGGCGCTCTCGCATGCTCGGTGGCATCCCCCGCGCTGCGATCCGCTTCTGTTTGGATCGTGCGGGGATCGGTTGGCGTGATATCGAGCGAGTAGCGATCGCGAGCCAGCCGGGTCGCTCGTGCGTGCGTAAAGTGCTTTTTCGTACAAGGCTCGCCCCATTCTCCCCGACCTCGAGTGCGTATTACCTCAATAAAGCTTTCGGAGAATTAGCCCGTGATTTAAACAATGTCCGGATCGTACGTCAAATGGACGGGGGCCCATCGAACCGAGTCAGCGGATTAGACCACCATCTTTGCCACGCGGCGAGCGTTTATTTTGCATCCCCTTTTGACCGAGCTTTGGTTGTATCGCTTGACGAACATGGTGGTGGCCGCGCCGGAATTGTTGGTGTCGGAGAAGGCACACGCATCCGCGAGCTATCATCGATTCCCTTTCCGAATTCTCTCGCCTGGGTGTTCACTCAAATGACGCAGTTTCTCGGCTTCTCTCCCCACTCGGAAGAGCACAAAACTCAGTGGCTGAGCCTTTCGGGCGAGCCCATCTTCAGTGATTTATTTGTTGAGATGCTTCGGCGCGACCCGCTGGGCCCACCACACCTAAACGTGAAGTTCTTCAAGAGCGACTTCGCGGGAAATTTTCCGTTCGGCGCTGAGTTCTATCGCCGGCTCGGTATTCCGCACGATTCGCGAACCCCGTCCTCCACTCCGGAGCTGACAAATCTTTTGCGCATGAATGTTGCGAGCAGCCTAGAGAAGGCGTGTGAGCTCGTCCTGTCGGAATGGCTCGAATCGCTCCGTGGCCGAACCGGAATGAAATGTCTGTGCCTTGTTGGCGGTCTCTTTCTGAATCCCCTGCTAGTGGCTGCGATAGAACGACAGGCAGGCTTCGAAGAGGTCTTCGTCCAGCCTGCAGCGGGCAATGCGGGCTCATCGCTCGGAGCCGCCTGGCTCGCGTGGCACCAAGCACCAAACCGCCCGCGCGTCTCGCCGATGACGAGTCTTTATTGGGGTCCCGCCTATTCCAACGAAGAGATTAAGCAGGTGCTCGAGAATTGCAAGGCTCCTTATCACTGGTGCGATTCCGAAGATCGGAAAATAGAAGAGGCCGCACAACTGCTGAAGGCCGGGAAAATCGTCGCATGGTTTCAAGGAGCCGCCGAATTCGGCCCACGTGCGCTCGGCAATCGCAGCCTGTTCGCTTCTCCTTGGGCTGAGTATGTACAGGAAAACCTAAACGACTTTGTGAAGCACCGCGAATCGTTTCGTCCTTTCGGACTCGCGATTCGGGAAGAAGACTGCGCCGAATACTTCGACTGTTCGGCTAACGGGCGCTTCATGACAACGATGGCTACGGCTAAAGAAAAAGCACGCAAACTTCTTGAATCGTTAGCCTCAGGCTTCGTGTCCCGAGAAAGACTCACGCGGCTCCACATCGTGACATTCGAGAACAATCCGTTACTATGGAAATTGTTGAAACGCATGGGCGAGAAGGGGCCCGCCCCCATCCTCGTCAATACATCTTTCAACCTGTTCGGCGAACCGCTCGTCATCACACCACGCGACGCCGTGCGAAGTTATTACTGTTCCGGGGTCGATGCCCTCGTTGCCGGAAGCTTCCTTCTGACGAAGCGGTGAAGAGGCGGTGTTTGGGAGAAATGTCTACGGAAATGTGCGGGAGTGCTATAATTCCGTAAAGGATTAAAGAGGAGTTTCGTCCAACTACTCTCGGGAAACCGCCGTAAGAAAGCCAATGCGAGATCCTGTTCCTTCAAGGTGTCTTCGGGCTGTGGCCAAATCATCACGGGTTAATGTATGAAAACGAAGATGACTAAAGACGAGAGCCGTGACACGGGAATGGCCATGGTCCTCCTGCTTCTGATCATGTATCTTTCCCTGAAGTGGAAAGGGCTTTTATTGGCTGCAATGGCGCTCCATGTTTTGAACATGATCGTGCCACAAATTTATCGACCCGTTGCCGTGGTCTGGTTGGGATTTTCTCATGCGCTTGGGACTGTCATGTCCAAGATTCTACTGACCATCATTTTCTTAGTCGTCGTGACTCCAATTGGCATTCTACGCCGGCTAATCGGCAAAGATTCCTTGAAGCTGCGAGCCTTCAAGGCAAAGAAGGACTCGGTCATGTTGGAGAGGAACCATACTTTTACCGGTACCGATATTGAACGGCCTTACTAAAGGAGGAGAACGATGGGATTCTTAAAGGATCTGTGGGGCTTTCTGAAGAACAGGAAAAAGCTTTGGTTGATTCCCATCATTACGATTCTTTTGGTGCTTGGCGGCTTGATCGTGCTAAGCGGAACGGCTATCGCTGGATTTCTCTATACCTTGTTCTAGTCGCGCAAGTATACCAATCCTACGCCCAAGGGAAAAATCGATGAAAGGGGCCATCCTCGGAATCTCGGCTTTCTATCATGACAGTGCTGCGGCGCTCCTGATCGACGGACAGATCGTCGCTGCGGCACAGGAAGAGCGGTTTACCCGCACGAAATACGACGCATCGTTTCCGCTGCATGCATGCCGTTACGTCTTAGAGGAAGGCGGCATTAAATATAACGATCTTTCGGCCGTAGCCTTCTACGACAAGCCATTCCTTAAATTCGAGCGACTCCTTGAGACTTATCACGCTTTTGCGCCTACCGGTTTGGTGAGCTTCCTATCGGCCATACCAGTTTGGATCAATGAGAAGCTTTTTATGGCGAGGATGCTAAGCAAGCACCTTGCGGAACTTGGAGACGGCAAGGTCCCGATCTATTACCCAGAACATCACCTGTCTCACGCGGCGAGTGCCTTTTACCCTTCGCCCTTTACGGACGCGGCAATCGTCACGATTGACGGGGTCGGGGAATGGGCCACAACGACGATCGGACGCGGCCGCGGGAAAGAGATTGAGATACTACGAGAATTACATTTTCCGCACTCAGTAGGGCTGCTTTACTCTGCGTTCACGTATTACACCGGATTCATGGTCAATAGCGGCGAATACAAACTTATGGGATTGGCGCCTTATGGTGATCCCAATTCGCAACAAACCGATGAGATCAAGAATAAGATAATAACGGAACTGGTGGACATCCGAGAAGATGGATCGGTGGTTTTAAACATGGATTACTTCGCATACGCCACCGGATTGAAGATGATCAAGGAAGATAAGTGGGAACAACTCTTTGGAGTACCTCGCCGGAAACCCGAATCGGAGATTTCCCAGATCTACATGAACATTGCGCTAGCCATTCAACAGGTAACGGAGGATATCGTCCTACGCCTTGTCCGCACGGCGAGGGATTTGACTGGTAGCAAGCACTTGGTTCTGGCGGGTGGGGTCGCTCTGAACTGCGTTGCGAACGGAAAAATTTTGAAATCCGGAATCTTCGAGGATCTGTGGATTCAACCCGCAGCGGGCGATGCGGGCGGCGCACTGGGAGCTGCCTACGCGGCATGGCATATCCACGGCGGAAACGAACGGCAGGTCAATTCCCACATTGACGCGATGGAAGGTTCCTATCTCGGCCCGGAGTTTTCAGACAAAGAAATTGGGCGCGCGCTGCACAAATATGGCGCGGCGATGCATCACTATGACAACTTTAACGAATTGGCTGCGTATGTCGCCGGAAAGCTTGCAGAAGGGAACGTGGTTGGATGGTTTCAGGGTCGCATGGAATTCGGACCACGCGCCCTAGGAGACCGCAGTATTCTTGGGGATCCTAGGAATCCCGAGATGCAGAAGAAAATGAACCTCAAGATTAAGTATCGTGAAGGGTTCAGGCCTTTCGCGCCGGCAGTACTGGAAGAAGACGTTCAGGAGTATTTTGACCTCGACAGGCGCTCTCCGTACATGCTTTTGGTCACACCGGTTCGTGAGGAGAGGCAAATACCTCTCCCCGAGAAGTATCACGAAAGAGCCCTTTATGACCGACTCTACTTTCTTCGGTCTGACCTCCCCGCCATCACTCATATCGACTACTCGGCGCGCATACAGAGCGTGAACCGTCAAACCAATCCCCGCTACTGGGAACTGATTGACGAATTCAAAAAGCTTACCGGCTATGGCGTGGTTGTGAACACTAGTTTCAACGTCCGCGGCGAGCCTATCGTCTGCAACCCCGACGATGCCTATCGATGTTTTATGAGAACCGAGATGGATTTTCTGGTTTTGGGGAACTTCGTCCTCGACAAGAAGGAGCAACCGAATTTAGCAGACAATGAGGATTGGCGCGCGAAGTTCAAGCTTGATTGAGCCGCGCGAAGCTGAGAATAATTCTAGTATTTCTCGGAATGAATCCGCAGATCGGTATCCTGAACCGCTCGAATCCTGATCACTTGTCTTTATTTTACGTCCGAAAGATAACCCTCGGTCACGATTGTATGCGCCAGGAGCTCGGCCACCGCTTCGTGGCCGGCGGCTCGCCAGTGGGTGTCCAGTTTGTAGTAGTACTTTTCAGGGCTTTTCCCTAAGACGTCTAGGGCGCTAATTACCTTAATGTTTCGCAGTCCAAATGAACTAAGCGTCGTGACCACACTATCGTCCTTCGCTTGAACCATCCCCAGAGGCGGCACCCACAAGAGCAAGCATTTGGCATTCGTAGATCCCAACTCGTCATCAAACTTCTTCAATTCATCTTCAGTGATCTGCCATGCCAGCTTCGTTCTTTGCTCGTTTCCGCGAGGATGGAAGCCTTTCCGAAAGAGGCCTCCAAACCCAAGAATGGCGAGCTTACAGAGATTGCAATGCTGTGCGATGAATTCTTTAGTGGCGTTCATATGAAATTGGTTAGCGTCTCGCTCCCTGCTCCTCACTTCCTTCGGCAGGTCGCGCGTCTCATACCAGTGATAGAAATTGTAGTTGTCAACGAGGTCGTTACCCGCTTCCTCTACATAGACGTTCCGCGCAAAAAACTCCAAGATCACCAGGTCGGGTTTATAATCCCGAAACTGCTCGAAAACCTTCACCTCTTGGATGGTCCCATAGCCCCATACCCCAAGGTCAAAAGCCTCTACTTTCCTTCCAGACTGGCTTTCAAGCAATGTTCCTAATCGACTTAGGAAAGTTTGATCTTCTTC
>Ga0182024_10025376_pt1 | contig 10469 bp, 13 predicted proteins | sample P32metaG_FD_120480 | JGI IMG/M metagenome (GOLD analysis project Ga0182024, IMG submission 120480) | Permafrost microbial communities from Stordalen Mire, Sweden - P3-2 metaG (Illumina Assembly) | ecosystem: Environmental > Terrestrial > Soil > Wetlands > Permafrost | place: Sweden: Stordalen...
ATCATCAAGTACGACTACATCGCCTTCGCCCGCGCCACCAGCTAACCCCCCGCAGCACCCGCCGCCACACCGAACCTGATCCCGGTTCCCCGCTCCCGAAACTGGCCCCGCCCGGGTTACCCCGCCCGGACGGGGCCGTTCCACGCACCCGGGCCACGCCCATCATGCTCCTGTCCGGGCCGCCCTACTGTAGGTCAGGAGGCTAGCCTGCCGAGTTGATCTGTTTCTCGCCGTGCCCGCTGCAGCATGGCGATGTCGGCTCTGGAGGGTCCTGCCGGTCTCCGCAGCTGGGCGAAGACAAAGATCCTGCCGCTCATCCCGATCCGGCGGTGGATGCGCCACACCGACGGGTCGATGTCCAGCCGGGACAACGCGGCACGCTGCGCGAGGACGTGCTGTTACACGCTCTCGACGAGCATCACGTTCAAGTCGAACAGGAACGCAGTGGTGGTGGGCCACAGGAGCGGTCATGACATGAGCGTGCCCATCCGGGCGGCCAGCTGCTGCGAAGGACCCATCGCGATGCGAAACGGATTCAGCGTGGCAAGTCCCGCAGGTCCGTGACATGCCTTCTGCGCGAAAGCGAGGTGGCGCAATTCCGGCGCGTAGCTAACTCCACCGGGGATCACAGCCATGTCGGCCATGCTCGAATGAGAGATAACGCAACGTAGCTGGATAGGATCAGTCTGTGACAGATCTGGAGGGCCGTGCCGTTTTGCGGAACCGCCTGGACGAGGCCTATGCGTCACAGCACGCCGACGGCCCCGGCAGCGAGGCGGCGGCTCTTATCTATCTACGTGACATCCGCCCGGCGCTACCTCCGTGTGATGCTGGATCGGTCATCGACATCGGCTGCGGGCAGGGTGAGCTGGTCCGGCTGCTGCTTGCGGACGGCTACGACGCCGAGGGCGTTGACGTCAGCCCGGAGCAGGTAGCCCTTGCACAGGCGGCCGGGCTGGGCTGTGTGCGAGAAGGCGACTACCGCGACATTCTGCGGGAGCGCACCGGCCGGGTGGCCGCCGTCACGGCCACGGACCTTCTCGAGCACCTGACGAAGTGCGAGGTGGTCGACACCTTCGATCGAGTCGCGGCGGCGCTGGTACCGGGCGGTGTCTTCGTGCTCCGCGGGCAGATCGTCACCCAGAACCTCACCTTTGTTGCTCGCAAGACTGGAAGACGGTAGCGAGATGGGGCGAGGCGCCCTGAGTGCGGACGCCGGGTTCTTGTGAGCGCGCACGCCGCGCCGGGTCGGCTGCAAGGGCTCGCAGCGACGCTGCATTGGCCCGGCGCCGGGCGGGCGGTCGCCCGCACCGCGGGATTCAACGTGGCGTCGACAGTCGCCGCGGGCCTGGGCGGCCTCCTCCTGGCGCGGACGCTCGGTCCGACGGGGCGCGGCGAGTATGCCGCGATCACTGCGTGGTTCGGCATCACGCTCATGGTCGGCGGGATGGGCCAGCCAGCAGCGCTGTGCTTTTACGTTGCCCGGGATCCGCTGCAGGCCCGCGAGTATGTTGCTACGTCGCGGGCGATGATGCTCACCACAGGCGGACTAGCGCTCACGGCGGGCATGCTGCTCGCCTCAGTCCTCTCTCGCGGGAATCCCGAGGTGGCCGCTGGCTACCGGATCGCTTTCGGCGCATCCATCGTGGCTTTCGTCGGGGCCAGCTACACGTTCTCGCTGCAGGCGCGGGACCTGCACCGGTGGAACGTGGTGCGCCTTAGCCAGCCCGTGCTGAGCCTGGTGGCGGTGAGCGTGCTGTGGTCGCTTCGGCTGCTCACGCTCCGCACCGCCTTGATTGTGCTGGCCGCGACCATGGTGCTGCAGCTCGTCTGGGCCTACCGCTGCTGTCGGCTCACCGGGCTGGCGCCCGGACACCCGAGAGCCCGGCTGATCCGCCCACTCGCCGCCTATGGCGCGGCACAAATCGCCGCGCTGACGCCAGCTGCGCTCAACGCCCAGCTGGACCAGCTGGTGCTCTCCCAGACGGTGCCGGCGGCGGACCTGGGCCGGTACGCCATCGCTGTCTCGCTCACGTTGCTGCCTATGCCGTTCGTCTCGGCCATCGGCAACGTCGCCTTCCCCCGGCTGGCGGCACAGCGCGTGATCACCGAGGCGAGCCGCCGGCTGCAACTGCTCGCCGTCCTCGGCAGCGCGGGCCTGGCCACCGGAATGCTCGTGCCGCTCGCAGCGGTCGCGTACTGGCTGGTCCCCGTCGTCTTCGGCGCCGGCTACCGGGGGGCCGTACCACTGCTGTGGATCCTGACCCCCGGGGCCGTGTTCCTGGCTTGCGGCCAGGTCGTGGGGGACTTGCTGCGGGGCACGAATCATCCGGGCGTCGTGGCGTGGGCGCAGGGCATGGCCGCTGTCTTCACCGTTGTCCTGCTGATCGTCCTGCTGCCTGTCGTTGGCGTGTCCGGCGCAGCGATCGCCTCCACCGTCGCGTACGGCGTTGCGCTCGCCGTGATGCTCCGCTCGCTGCTGCGGCCACCCCGTCATGCTCGCGGGAGCGGCAGGCTGCCGGACGTACCCGAGAACCTCCTCGCAGGACCGTAGGAGAGCCGATGTCCATAGTGCGCCGTGCTGCCGCCGCGGAGCTCGTCTGCTGCGCTGCCGGCCGCCGACAAGTGGCACGCGCTGCCAGGTTCGTGCTGCATCGCGCCCGGCTCGATATCCCCAACGGACTTGTCCACAACGACGAATCGTCCTTGCAGCGGTGGATCGTCGAGTTCTCGCCGGCCGGCCGGGAGATCCATGTCTTCGACGTTGGCGCCAACGTCGGGCGGTGGTCCAGCGCGATGCTTGTCACAGCGCGCCAAGGAGGGTGGCTCGGCGATCTCCGCTTGCGTGTCTTCGAGCCATCGTCACACACCTTCGGGTGCCTGACCGAAGAGCTCGACGGGCAGCAAGTGAGCATGCGCCAGGTCGCCCTCGGCGAGCGGCCCGGATCGGCCTTGTTGCACGTGATGGCGCCGAGTACTGGAATCAACTCCTGTATCAACCGGCAAGCCTGCTGCCAGGCATGACGACCGAGGAGGTGGCCACGACAACCCTTGATGCGTGCGCCGACCAGGCTGGGCTGGACCAGATCACGCTGGTCAAGATCGACGCCGAGGGACATGACCTGGCCGTCCTCCGCGGGGCACGGAGGCTCTTCGCGGAGCACCCCATCCTGGCCGCAGTTCGAGTACGACCACCGGTGGATCGCCGCACGCTCGTTCCTCCGCGACGCCTTCGAACTGCTCGTGCCCCTCGGCTATCGCCTGGCAAGCTCACACCACACGGGGGGTTCTATCCCGGCTGGGATCCAGAACTGGAGACGTTCGTGGAAGGCAACTACGTCGCGTGTGTCCCCCACGTGGCGGAGCGCCTGCCGTCTGTCGTGTGGTGGAAATCTGCCAGCTAAGGAATGTCCAATGACTGGGAAGGGCCTGCTGTACCCGCTTCTTGGCATGACACGACTCTCACGGCTGAAGCATCGGCTCAGTTCCGTCCAACTGCTCTGTCTTACAGGGAGCAGAACTACGCATCGCGGGCGAAGGTCGGCGCGACCCAATACCGATCTCAGTGACGAGGAACTGAGCAGCCATCGTTGATGGCCAGCGTCTCCGGCGGAGCGACAGCCACGGGAGTCCGCCGCGTAGCGGATTGCTGACCGTCGTAGAGCGTATAGCCGTGGGCAGCGAGGAGATCTCCTGCTGCCCCGGCATTGTGTCCGGCGACTTCGCAGATGATTTTCGGGAGGGCGCGGAGGACGGCTGCCCCTCCAATAAGTACCTTCATCTCTGCGGCCTCGACGTCGATCTTTACAACGTTGGGCATGGGGAAGCGCGCGGCCAGCCAGTCCAATGTCACCGTGGGCACAAGCTCCGTGGCTCTGATGCCACCCGTTTGGCTGGTGCCGAAGCCATCAAGATGGCTGGTGGAGCGGTTACGACGTGCAATATGAAATCGGGCCACTCCCAGGTCGTCCGCGACAGCTACGGGAAGCACCTCGACAGGCGCTTGGCGGTGATTGGTGGCGGCTGATCGGCGAAGCATCCTTACGAGCAGGGCGTCTGGTTCCACGGCGAGCACGTGCCCGCTCGGGCCGGCGAGCGCTGCTGCGGCAAAGCTGAACAGGCCGAGATTGGCGCCAATATCCCAGATCACGTCGCCAGGCCGAACCACTTCCGCGGCAAGCCGGAGCAATGTCGGGTCGACGCTGCCGATCGAAGGCCGCAGGTAGCGTAGGCCACCCTCTGACGAGACGTAGATTCGGGCGGCGTCAAAGGGAGCCGGTAGGCGTCTGCGTACGACGAAGCGATGAGTCATCTGTTCAAGGGCAGTTCGTGGCAGCACGGGTCTCCTTAGAACTTCGAACAGGCTCGCGGGCGATCTTGCCGTGCCCGGCAGTTGGTAACACTCCGCAATATAATGAATATACAAAATAATCGACAAGGAGGGTATAGGATATGGCTGGTTCTGGTTAGCGCGGAATTAGTTTCGACAGCCAACCTCGATGCATTGCACCGCTTAGGTCATATAATCATCCGGTTTGGTCCGGCATCCAGCGAGCAAGTCGCCACTGCAGGCTGTGAAGGAAACGCCGCGAGCGGTGCTAGAGGAAGATCGACCGTTGATCTCAGTATTCAGAATTCTTGTATGCGTCGGCAGCTAATTGCAATAGCGAGGACCGAATGTTCACGATCATGTTATTGTTTTCCGAATATTCATATGATAAGGACGGCGACCGGGTGTCGGAAGTTGCCCGGCGGCGTGGTGAATCTCGCCTCAGCTAAGCCCGCGGAGGCCAGAACGCGGGTCCGCGGAGACCTGCTCCTGTGCCAGTATTACCCGGCGGACCAGCTGCGAGGTGCTCGGCGGTCATTAGCCCGGGTCGGCAGTCCGGAATTTAACCTGAGTGAGGCACCGCTAGGCGGCTGCTTGTGAGTGGTGGCCTCTTTCTCCTCGGGCGGGTTTGATCCAGGATATTCCGACGGTTTGGTAGATCTGGCGGCTTGCGGGCAAAGCGCTCGGGTTGCTCTGCGTAGGCGGCGGTCAGGGCACTGGCTCGCAGTGCCCGGATGGGGACGCGGCCGTGGTAGACGTCGGCTGCGGTATGCAGGCCGTCCCGCTCGCCGCTCGCCATCGACTGCTACGCCCCACCGCGGGGCAATCGCGGCGCTCGACACCTGTTTGCGGCCAGCGTGTCGACGCCCATCGGGGCCGTCGCCACCCAGAGTGCATGCTCGGCAAGCTGGCTCGCCTATCAAGCCCGTCGCGGTTACCGCTCCCAAAGCACGAATGCAGGACTAAAAGATGACATGAGTTATTGCGTCGGCTATGTCTATAAAGCAGCCTAAACATGCGGTGCTAGATTTCTCAGGCCAGTGTCCCTGAAGGGGATCATCGCGTGGAGTAACAATGTAGTATCTCTATGTGACTGCATGGACTACCGCTCATCTCAGAAGACGAAGGAACTCGTCAGTTGCCGTCAGTGGGCAACGGCCCGTAGCACAACCAGACAGAGCGCTCTAGCGATGTGCGGCATCGCTGGGGCTATCGATGTGATCCCGGAACGAGCGGCAGCACGAGTCAATATGCTCAACGACGCTCAGTGGCATCGGGGCCCCGATAACAATGTTGTGGCAAGAGTAGGTGGATTTACCCTCGCGAATACGCGGCTTGCGATTCAGGACCCCGGTCCCGCGGGAAACCAACCATTCGTGTCAGCCGACGGACGCTATCACTGCGTTTTCAATGGTGAGATTTATAACCACCGCCAGCTAGCCGAACGTTACGGCCTGCCAGTGCGTACAACCTGCGACGGAGAGGTTATCCCCAATCTGTGGGCGAAGCTCGGGATGGCATCCCTGGCCGAGTTGCGCGGCATGTTTGCCATCGCGCTGGTGGACTCGCTGGAGGAGCGCCTGTACCTAGCCCGCGACCCATTCGGGATCAAGCCTCTGTACTGGCGTACGATGCCGGAGGGGGTTCTCTTTGCTTCCGAAGTCCGGCCGCTTGCCCGGATTTCCGGGGGCACGCGGATCGATCCTGAGGCGATCGCGCGGTATCTCCACCTTGGCGCGGTGGCGACGGACCAGGCTCCATTCCTGGAGATAAAGGCTCTTCCGCCGAACAGCGTCGTCGCGTTCGGCCGGGACAGCCGTGCAACGCTGCGGCCGATCGTGGCTGACGGCCCGCTCGCGGTTACGAAGGTGTCCACAGGTCTGGAAGCAGCATTGACGGACTCCATCAAACTGCATCTGGATGCGGACGTGCCCACGGCGCTGCTCCTGTCCGCTGGCATCGACTCGGCCACGATCGCCGCCGTGAGCCGCCGCCTTGGTCGAGATCTCGACTGCCTGACGGTAGCCACCGAAGGGGCCGCCGACGAGAGTGGCGGGGCGGCGGAGACCGCCCGTCACTACGGGCATCGCTTCCAGCGGATACCAGCCGCGCTCGAGGACGGCGACGTGGCGAGGTTCTTTGGAGCAATGCAGCGTCCCAGCATCGACGGCCTCAACACTTACGTCGTCTCCAAAGCCGTTCACGAGGCCGGTTTCAAGGTGGCGCTGTCCGGCCTCGGCGGAGACGAAGCCCTGGGCGGCTACTCGCATTTTCGACTGCTGCCATACCTGCCTGCCCTGCGGGTCCTGGACAGAATGCCCGGTAAAGTCAATGGCGCCGCCGCGAAATTGCTGGCCCGGACCGGCGTGGCGGGCGAAGCGAAGCTCAGAAGGCTCCTCGGGCCTGGTGGTCCGCGCGACGGATGGGGCCTGGCCCTCCTCCAGCGAGAGGTGCTGCCATGGCCGCTGGTGGCCGATCTCACAGGTATCAGAAGCCGCCGATCTGCAGACGATGGCTCCAGCCTGCGAGCAGTGAGCTGCCCAGGGCCGTTCAATACCATGGTGGCCGCTGAGGTTGCGATCTACCTCCAAGCGATGTTGCTCCCTGATGCCGATGCATTCTCGATGGCTTCCTCGGTTGAGTTGCGCGTGCCCTTCGTTGACACTCATATTTTCTCGGCTGCGCTGAGTCTTGCTGCCGACAAGGGCGATCGGCCTGGCAAAGAGGCGATGGGTACGGCGCTGGATGACCGCTATCTCAGAGGTCTGGCGGCTCAAACCAAGCGTGGCTTCAGCCTCCCCATGCGGCGTTGGATGACGGGCCGCCTGGCACCTGTGCTCAGCGCGGCCAACAAGCCGGAGGCCGCTGTGTGGTCGGTCGTGGACTGGAAGGCGGCTGAACGCGTTGGCCTGATACCTCTCAGGCCAGGCGACCGCTGGGCCGAGGCATGGGTGCTCGCGGCGTTGAATGCCTGGCTGGACGCGAGCTGAGTGCAGCAAACTAGGAGGTATCGGTAGTGCGAGTTGGTGTTATTGGGGCTTGGGCACCGGACTACTTCGCGGACAACATCGGCGATGCGCTGTACCGGATCGGTCACGAAGTCACCCAGCTAGGTCCGGCCCGAGCACGCCCCGCCGGGAGGCTAAGCGGGAGCCTGGCTCAGCTCGCCAGGCAGGGCTTGCCGCGTTTGGACGAGCGGGCGCAGCGCCGCATCGTGACGGCTGCCACGGACGCAGGCTGTGAGATTGTGATCAACGGTGACGCGGATCTGATGCCTGGTCCGGTGACGCAGCTGAAGCGCGCTGGGGTCAAGGTGGCGTTCTGGTTCCCCGATGCTGTGTCAAACGTGGGGCGGCAGCTGATGCTGCTCGCGCCCTATGATGCGCTGTTCTTCAAGGAGCCGCATCTGGTTGAGTGCCTGCACGCCAACCTCGATCTGCCGGTGTATTACCTTCCGCAAGCCTGCAATCCGCGTTGGCACCGGCCCGTCGCTCCGGCTGGGACGGAGCCCTACCTGGTCATCGCCGGCAACATGTACCCCAGTCGGGTACGCCTGCTCGAACGGCTGATCGCCAAGGGAATTCCGCTGAAGTTGTACGGTGGGGGCTTTCCCCGCTGGCTCGGCGATACCCCAGCACGGCAGGCGCACGCTGGCCGTGCCGTCTTCCGCGAGGACAAGGCGCGCGTCTTTCGGTCGGCTGCGGGCGTGCTCAACACCATGCATCCCGCCGAGATAGTAGGCGTCAACGCACGGCTTTTCGAGGCAGCCGGGTGCGGCGCCGCGGTGCTCACTGAGTTCCGCCCTTCTATTCCCGAGCTGTTCGCCGTCGGCGATGAGGTATTGGCCTTCCGCGACTTCGAGGAGCTCGTGGATCAGGCGAGCCGTCTGCTCAACGAGACCGGCCTGACCACGCGGCTCGGGGACGCTGCCACGCGGCGCGCCCATCGCGACCACACCTACGATCTACGGGTCACCACCATTCTGGAGAAAGTGGCGTGACCACGAGCCAGATCAGCGCTGGCGTCGGTGCCCCGATCGCGTCGCGTCGTGCGGTTGTCGCGTCGATTCTGCTCGCTGCAGCGCTGGCTCTGTGCGGCGAAGCGCTGACTGTATCGGCTGTGCCGACCAGAGCGGTGATCTGGGGTTCGCTGGCCTTGGCCTCCTACGCTGCGGGAGCCTTGTGCTTGGTGCGGGCAGGCGAGGCGAACGGCGTTGGACTGGCGAAGTGGAAGTTCGGGCCCTGGATACTGGTCTCCTTCGGCCTGACCTTCGGGCTAGCCACGGTGAGCTGGACCAGGCCACAGACGTCGACCGCGGCAGAGATCGCCGTCACCAGCGTGCTGCGGGCTCTGTGGCTGGTCGCAGTAGGGATGTCCTTCTTTGTCGTCGGATACCTCGTTGGCCCGGGAAACCCGTTGCGCCGGTTCGCTGCTCGGGGGATAGGGGCGCTAGACGGCCATCTCACCGGCACGGTACGCAGCCGGTTCACCCCTTGGATCGTGTACGGCGTCGGCACGGCTGCACGCCTCGCGAGTACCGCCACGACAGGCCGGTTCGGCTACGTCGGAGACGTATCGTCAGCAGTGACCACAGCGACCGGCTACGGTCAGGTCCTGGCTGCGTTGAGCCTCCTGGCTCCGCTAGCGGTCGCGGCAGCGGCGATGCAGGTATTCCGCGAGCGCCTACCAGGTGCGCGGATCACGTTGACTATTCTTTTCTTGGCTGAGCTTGCTTTTGGCGCTGCGGCGGGAGGCAAGGAGAGCTTCGTCATTGCATTGCTAGCAGTAGTCATACCGATGAGCGCCGCGAACCGTCGCCTGCCGAAAGGGGCAGTGATCGCAGCAATTGTAATCTTTCTTGCGATCGTCGTCCCATTCAACCAGGCGTACCGAAACGTCGCGCGCAGCGGCTCGGTTACCCTGTCACCGTCGGAAGCGATCCTTAAGGCTCCCGCGATCCTCCGGCAGACAGTGACGGGTCACAGCGTGGCAACGGTGCTACAGGATAGCAGCATCTACCTGTTGCAGCGGGTTAGAGAAATCGATGCGCCGGCGATAATTATGCAGCGCACGCCGGGGCAGATCGCATTCGGCAGCGCCGCACAGCTCATAGAGACGCCGCTGGTCGACGTTGTTCCCCGCGCGATTTGGCCCGGCAAGCCGATCCTGGCAAGCGGCTATCAGTTCAGCCAGCAGTATTACGGGCTATCGGCCAACGCTTATACCTCGTCGGCAATCACGCCAGTCGGCGACCTGTACCGGCACGGCGGATGGATCCCGGTCATCGTCGGTATGTTCCTATTCGGCTGCGGAGGTCGGCTACTTGATGAAGTCCTCGACGCACGCACGAATCCGCATGCCATCTTCCTGCTTTTGCTGCTCTTTCCGAGCCTCGTCCTGGCTGAGGACGATTGGGGGACGCTGCTGGCCGGAATCCCGGGAACTGTCATTGTCTGGCTGTTCGCAGTTGCCCTGACGTTCCGCAGGCGCTCAACGTGACCGATCGAGTGCTCCTATTGGCGCCTTCCCGCGGGCTTGGCGGTGGCATCGAACGCTACACCGATACGTTGGAGTGGGCGTTCGCCGCGCAAGGTGTGGAGTGTCGGCGTATAGACCTGCACCGGCCCGGCGGCGGCATCTCTCGCATGTCCCATGCCAGAATGCTGGCTCAGTCACGTAAGCAGGTGCGGGCGTTCGCCGCGCCGACACGTCTTGTCGTTGTGCACCGGGCGCTTCTGCTAGTGGCATCGCTAGCTGCCCGGGAGCGCCTTGCCTGTGGCATTTCGATGGTGTGCCATGGCACCGACGTGTGGGGTACCCGGCTTCAAGGCCGCCGCAGCATCGAGGATCGCTTGATGTGCCGGAATGACGTGCGAGTCGTCGCCTCCAGCAGCTTCACCGCCGGAGCCCTATCCCGCTTCTGCCATGCAGCGATCCTGCCGCCCGGCCTGTCCCGCGAGTGGTTTGACACGCTCGTCCAGCAGCCACCTCGGGACAACGTGTCCGAGCCGGGAGTCCGCCTAGTCACAGCTTTCCGTCTGGCGGACTGGGAGGATAAGGGGTTGCCTCAACTCTTGGAAGCCGTCGCCTTGCTCGCCAGGCCGGATGTTCACGTGACCGTCTGTGGCACTGGCGAGGC
>Ga0182024_10025377_pt1 | contig 10468 bp, 19 predicted proteins | sample P32metaG_FD_120480 | JGI IMG/M metagenome (GOLD analysis project Ga0182024, IMG submission 120480) | Permafrost microbial communities from Stordalen Mire, Sweden - P3-2 metaG (Illumina Assembly) | ecosystem: Environmental > Terrestrial > Soil > Wetlands > Permafrost | place: Sweden: Stordalen...
AATCCAAAGTCTCGTTCGCGGATCATCTTGTTGACTACCACCTGAGTATTCTTGAGCGCTTTCTGATGTTCATCGAGCGGACGAGAACTATGTTTGTGTACGCCATGCATCCGCATTTTAGGAGAGCACGATAATTCCTGCACATAACGTAAAGAGCAATTCGAGCGTAAATGGAGGGTTTGCAATCGGATAGTGAGCGGCAACGCTAATGCAAACTACAAGCGACAGCCCGCGAGCAAAGCGCCATTCATTTTCGTATTTGTTCATTCGTTTCGATAGTTAGGTTTAATCTAGTCTTTCAATCGCCCTGCCAAAGCGTTGTGAGATGCGGCGGCTGATCTCGGTTGTCTTGTGGCAGATACAATCACAGGGATGGTCGTAAGGTTCGTCATAGCCGCGCGGGACGAACCCATCACAATCTTTGTGTGAATTCTCTTTGCAGTCCTGGCTATAGAATTTTCGGGGTTCCATTTAAAAAATGGGTAATGTCAGTGCGCGTGACGAACAGGTAATACGTTATTTCCCTTGGGGGATGCGCTTCGCACCAAAGAAGTATGGCTTGGATTATCTTTGACGGCTATGTTTAGGGTGATTGTACCGTCCCCTATGCGCCGGTCAAGGAGCAGTTCATGCCGGAGCCGAAGAGAGTTATTTACCGTTACGGCGGCGACGCATGTCCACAAGAGGTCATCGAAGATCTCCACGACGAAATCCTTGTACCCCACCGAAACGACCTCATCCTGCGCAAAGGTAAGAAGTGGGTTGTGAAGAATGTGATGACCGAACGAACCCGAGGGGACATTCCTACTGTCTGGATCTTCCTTGCGGAGAAGTTTTAAGCGGCTAGCATCCGCACTTCGCGTCCTTCATGTACGTGAACGTCCAATAGCGGGTCAAACATTTTGGACAGATGATGCCAAGCTTAATCAGTAGGTAGCGCATCATTTCTCGTAGTAGACGTTTGTCAGAATGAGCCTGCCGCCGCCTGGAGGCATGGCGGTGTACAGAAATTCCGCCGCAGGGGCGTAAGTAGTCTTCGTTAAATCAATACAGATAGTTGAATCGTTAATTATCGAGCACAGTTCGGGCATTGCTATTGCTGTGTGGATTGGCTGGGGCGTTTGATGAAGGTCGTAATAGAAATTCCATCCCGTAAACATTCCAACGATCCAAATGCCGATACCCCATAAACAGAATTGCTTGTGTGTCATCAGAATAGTGATTGTGAATTAGTTTGTATTGGCTTCTCGACTTCCTCGAACGCGGGCGGCAGGACTGGATGCTTGGCGACCCAGGCATGAGCTGTCCCTCCCGTCGCCTTGCACGTCCGCCGCCCGGCCTCAAGCACAAGCCCTTGCGCCCTGAGTTCACCCATACGAGGCGTTACGCGGTTGATCGGCCAGCCAAGCCGCGCGCCGATCTCTGCGTTCGTCGCGTCCGGGAAGAACCGGAGCGCATCAAGGACTTCCTTCTGTTTCTTGCCGAGATTCTGGGTGGCGAGGGCGTAGGCGTGAAGTGATGTGTCTTGGATCATTGGAGCGTGAGGAAATTGTTTTCGATAAGGTAGATTGACATTTTGGCGCGGGCGTCGGCCTCAGTATCCGTACTCATGCCTACGACATACTTTCCATTGCCGTCGTAAACGCTCCATCCTTGCCCGTCGTAACGCGTCCCGTAATTCTGCGGCAACATCTCGCCGAGTTCAGCAACGGTAAAGGCGGAGTAAATGTCTGCCAGGATTGCCGGAAGCCAACGATCACGATTAATAAGCGTAACCGTACCATTCGTTGCTTCATGCCAGAAAGCAAAGCTCTCCTGCTTCACTCCCAATTCCTTGAGCCGCTTGCTCAGTTCTAACGATGTGACTTGTTTTTCGAGTGTCATGTTTGATGATTGATATTTTTTCTTTCGCGGCGGCATTCCGCATCTAATTTCCCAGAGGTGTCACCATGTCCGACCAGGCAAATGAAGTTCCCACTCAACGCGGTACTTCGAGCGGCGAAATCGGACAGAATCCGGTGGAGATCATCGGCAAGAAAACCGTGCCGCCAGGGGATAAGCAAGCGATCGATGCTACAGCCAAAGAGGAAGATTCGAGTAGCAAAGACTAGGGGGGCCGCTAGTGTTCGCGATGCTCATGGTCGTGAGGTTCGTCATCAATCAGCGCTAGCTGGATTTGATCGACCGCAAATGACAACTTTTCAACCTTTTCGCGAAGCAGTAGATTGTCTTCACGGGTGAGCAACTTTCCGACTTCCGCGAATATTTGAGACCACGAATAGACGGTGGGTTGATAGTTGTAATCATATGCGCCCTTTTTCTCCAGTGGCGCATTGAGAATCTTGCTGAATTCCAGCCGCCGACCGTCATCCGCTTCTGCCCACTTAACGTTGGCGCTCCTAAACTCTGAATTTTCTGCTATGAGTTCCTCTCGTGTTTTTTGTTTCATTTGTTTATTAATTGCGGCGAGGGCCTTCCATGACGCTTCCGCGTACTCGCTCCTTTGCGCCGTGCTTATGAGGGCGAGTGACCCTGTTTTCCACACTCCATGACAGTTTTCCTCAACTATTTTTGGGTAGAATCAAGCGTGTTAAGTGCCTCATTACGCGCACGTTATTCCTTACAATGGCCGGAACTGCCCCAAATTACCCCTCATTTCCACACCCAAAGTACCTGATAATCACGTTAATCCCATTTTTACTTTTAAGGCATTTTCCGTCTTGGAGGACGAATGGGGACCACTCACTTCTTCGACTATCTCTCCCTTGTGGAGGAGTATGCCTTCCGCATTAGCGAAGCAACGATCTTTGTAGTCTTTGTCGGCGTCTATAGCTGGCACGCTATTCGACACATTCTCAGGATCGGGCGGAATGATAAATGATGCACGCCACCCGTCCCTTTGAGATAATGCGCCATGGGCATGAAACTTGGACTGCTGTCACTGGGTCTTATCGCGCTTGTCGGCGTCATTGCCGTGCTTCGACGGCGATGACTACTTTCCCCGATACCACGGCTTTGCGACGATCTCGTCGTGGTGGATTACGTTCTGCTTCCCGAAGCTATCCAGCTCGTCCCACATCTTCTGTACATGGCCGCAGCGCTTCCGTTGGAACGTACCCAAGGGGCAGGTGCAAGTGGCGTTGGGATTCTCCATCGTCCCACCCCAGTAGATCGTCGTCGTGTAGATAACATCCGGGTTCCGCCTAGAACGGAAGGTCGTCGATCGAAATGTCCGAATCGCCATCGAGGCTTGGACGATCTCCTTCACTAGCTTGGTCATCGAGTTGTATCGTCGGGATCGTTTCTCCCGAAACCTTACTGGCGACCTTTTTGATGTCCGTGTAATAGCCTTGGCCCTTGGCTTTCTTCTTGCTCTCCACGACGAGTTCGTCGCCGATCTCTATGTCCATCAGATTTTCGATAAGGTAGTTGAGATTGCCGCTTTTGTCCTTGATGGCGACGTTCCACATCTTCTGCTTCGAGCCTTCGAGGACGATCATTTGTAGTTCATCCTGTTCCTCTCCGGTGAAGCCATTCTTTCCCTTGCCGCGTTTCTCGGCGATGATCTTGATGCGGTGAGGACCAGTGGGCTTCTTCACTTCCACCATTTGGCCGTCCACTTCAACCTGAACCGTCTCGTTAAGCCTGAGAAACTCTGTCCTCTCGGCTACCTTGCCGCCTGCCTTTGCTTGGTCAAACAATTCCTTTGCAATATCCATGTCGTTGTAATTTTTAATTGATTATTTGAGGGCGTTCGACGCGCCCTATGCTGCTTTCAACTCTTCTACGATCTGCACAAACAGCTTCTTCACCCTTTCGACCTTTGCCTGCGCCTTCTTGCTAGTCACGTCCGGGAATTGTAGGACCCGGAGGGAATCGGCAAAGCGTTGGAGCTTCTCATTATCAGGGCGTTCGGCCTCGATGCGTTCCTGCTCTGCCTTTGCCGCCGCTTCCTGCGCGATGCGCTCATCTTCCTTGCGCTTGGCGTCGATCTCTGCCTGAATCTTTGCCTGCTCTGCGGCCTTCTTTTTGGCTTCTTCGATCTCGGCGTGGTGCCGTGCTTCACGCTCGGCCTCAAGACGCTTGTCTTCGATAGCCTTCTTCTCGGCCTCGATGCGTTCCTGCTCTGCTCGCTGGGCGCGCTCTGTTTCCTCCTGTTCCTTTCGCTGCTTCTCTAGCTTCGCTGACAACAACGTATTCAGCACACCCATAAACGTTGGGCCGTCCATCTTCAAGAGTTCCGCCTCGGTCATGGTCGTGTCGAGTTCGGCGAGTCTTGCTAAACGCTCTGGCAATAGCGCGCGCTGCTCCTTCTCAAACTTGATGCGGGCGTTCTCGTCGTCGATCTTCTTCTGCTCTGCCATGAGATGATCTTCGATCATTTCGATCGCTGTCGTGATGCGCTTGGCCTCTGCATCCACGGCCCGTCCGTATTCCAATGCCGATGCCTTGAGCTCAACGCGCTTCTTCTCTACGTTCACACGCTCGCCCTTGATAAAAAGGCGCGCGTTCTTCACCTTCTCATACCCCTCTTGATCGTCCAAGCCATTGATCGTAAGAGGTAAGAACTCCTTGCGGTACTGTTCAAGCGCCTCGTCGGTGACGCTGTACTTGACTAGCTCTGTAATGTTTTCCACGGTTGTAATTAGTTATTTTGTTCGTCGTAGCGATGGGTTTCGACCTCCACCGTCAGGGCGTTCATGCGATGCACTTCGCTTACCTCCTCGCCTGGATAATTCTCACTTGAAAACCGAGTGTGGCCTGACGGACGGAAGCTCAAGAGCTCAACCGCACGCATAGACGCTTTCAGATCCTCATTGCGCTCGTCCTGCTCCAATTGTTCAAGTGCGGACTTCCTGTTTGCTTCGACTATTTCATCTTTCGTCATCTTCTTAGTGCGCCGTCCTATACTCTTGCGATTCGCTCCCGACCATAGCGAACATCTGTCCCATCTCTGCGTCTGAGGGAGGCTCTGCGTGCTTCATCTGATCGTCTGCAAGAAACTCCATAATGTCATCGTTTGTAAGTTGCATGGTTCGTAGTAATGAATTTATTTCCCGATATTCGCCGGAGTGAGAGGAACCGTTGCTGACTTCTCTCAAAGCTTTTGGGCAACTCCGGCGGATGCAACCGTTCTACACAAACGCGAACAGCACGAGCACAATGTATCCGAGCGCCGCTAGTCCGATTGCGATGAGCGCACATCCGAGAACTGTTGGCTCTTTGTGGATTCTGCCGTTGATCGGATTGATCGCGCGGCTCCAAAGAAGGTTTGTATCAATCATGGGTTTTGTAAGTTATTTAATGTAGTTCGACCTGACTACCCAATAACTTTACCATGCCCCTGCGGTATTGCAAGCCCACTTATCCCCAGGCTGATTACTGGCTTTTTCCCGCCTATTTCACATACTTAGGGCAGTACAAGGAGGATGCCATGAGCATCGACTTTATCGCATTGAAAGCAATCCCTATTACCGACGTTCTGCGCCGGTACAACATATCACTTCACATCAAAGGGCAATGGGGGAGCGCGGTCTGTCCCCTGCCGACACACAAGGAAGGTGACAAGTCCAAGAGCTTTACCGTGAACATTGCTGGGAACTTCTGGCGGTGCTTTTCCGAATCCTGCAACGCGAACAACGGAGGCAAACGCGGGGGTGACTGCATCAATCTCGTTGCGCTCCTCGATGGTATGTCCCAACTGGACGCCGCAAAGAAACTGGCTAATCTATTTCACATTGACAACCAATTGACAACCTCCACGAAACCGATTGTCAACCAACAAAAAACGGCCTCTCATATCGAGAAGCCGCCTGTCTCTCCTATCGAGAAACCTGATACCAAGAACTCTCAGAACATTAACACTGGGAGCGGTAGCGTCAAGTACATGCAGGAAGTCGAAGTCTGGTTTGACTCCATCTTCCGGCGCGGCGATCAGGAAGACGATATGCAATACCGGAAACGCCTCTTGAACGCCATCAAGACACGATTAGTAGAGTCTTATCGGTCAGGCCAGCGATCGAAAGCCGCATGATCGGATTGCCGCGCACTACCATAGGCGCGGCTTTTTCTTCCGTGTAGCCAATCAACAGAAGTTCTTCGGCGACCTGGTCACGCTCAATAAGAAGAAGTGTGAGCGCCTCATCGCGACTCTTCGTAGCTATGTTGTTTCTCATAAGCCCTCTTTCCACCATTGTTCATATAATGAGATTCGTACCGAAGACCGAAGGTTATCCTGCCGTTCAATCATCACGTTACTAAAGTGCGGACGGTTCCTGAATATTCTTAGCAGGACGCCCACGCTTCTTCCTTGGGATTGTATCTTCCCCATAACCCAGTTGCTTGAGATGTGTGTCTATCTGCTCACGTTCGGCGAGAAGTATTTGAATAGCTTGTGCTTGTAGTTCGTTTGCACGTTCGATAGCGGTCATTTCGTCACCTCGTTTCTCGTTTGGCTGGGTACTAACGTTAGCATTTTCGTTACTTCATCAGCGGCACAACCCTGTGCAAAGGAATACTGTTTAGTGCGTAGGTGGGTACGACATCTGACGATACCCCCAGTGGCCACTTAGGGCGTGCGGTGGTTCCATCCCGTACATCAGTATTGTGCCTACCTACATCCAAGAAATCGTTAGGTCGCGTTGCAGGGAAAGGTAACGCTGTTTATTTACTGAATCTCCGAAACAGACTTCAAAAGTTTGTCTGCGTCTTCGAGTGATGCGACTGTCATCATCGCTATTTGGGCGCTGTCAAAGCGAGCCTCGATTGCGTCTTCAGTGCCGATCTCTTTCTCAATACGATCATCAATGATTTTGTCGAGAGGATTGGCGCTTCCGCCCCTGAGAGTCAAATCGCCATCGTCGAAGTCAAAGCCGAGACCTGTAAGTTCGGCTTTCAGTTCTTCAATCTTTGATAGCGCGGTGTCAATCTGACTGATCAGCTTCGTAGCGCCTTTCTTTCCGGCATACTCAACAATGAACGATTTGTTTAGAGCCTGGACCTTCTGACGAAACTTCTGCCTCGCCTTATAACGGAGTCCTTCATACTGATTTCCTAACATGTCGGCAAGTTGCTTCCGATTCGCCAACGAGAATTGAGAATGTTGTGTCATAGATTTCATGGTTAATTGCGCTTCATTTCCCTGCTTTCGCAACTGTGATCTCGAACAAAGCCTCCAGATAGGTGCTTGTAGGTAGATCACGATTATGATATTCGGCTCTTTATTATTTTCAGTACAGCCGCTAGATACGCATGAAACGCTTATGATGTGTGCGAGGAGATTGAGGACATGGCGACCACAGAATATACCGGCGTCGTTTTTGAACTGAAGGAACACGGAGATGGCACGCCGTGGCTTATGGCTAATTTTGATGAGCCGGGTTTGAGTTGCGTGAAGTCGAGCGGCTTCCTGGGATTGCAATTTAGAGAATTTGTGACGTTCCAACAAGCGAAGGAGTTTCGAACTCAATTGCACAAGATGATTATATTTCTTCTACCTGAAAAGGGACACCGAAAAGTGCGATCACCGATTGGCAATGGCGACTCCGCAAGGTGTACGATATGGCCGGCATTCCTGACGGCCATAGCCACCAGCTCCGGGACACCTTCAGCGTAGACCTATTGCAACGAGGCGTGTCGCTCGAAACTGTTTCTCAGCTCCTCGGACATATCTCGATCAAGACGACGCAGAAGCACTACAGCCCCTGGGTGAAGACGAGGCAAGATGCTCTTGAGGCGGCGGTCAAAGAGACGTTCTGATTTTGATAGAGGTGAACATGAAAAGCCTGATTGCTCTTGTCCTCTTCGCACCGCTCTTTGCAACGGCGCAAACCCCAGTCAAATGGGAACCCATAAAGCCTGGTCCCACATTTTCCGAGGGCTGGAAATATGACCAGTGTGAAGTGTTTGTCCTCGAAGACGGTTCCGGTATTGAGATAAGTGTAGAGGTAGAAAATTACATCGATCCCAATTATCCCCGTCGGGATGGAGCGGATGTTTACTATTTTCCGTGGGCGTTGTCCGAGAAGATAGAGATCACACGGGACTGGCAAGGAACCCACGTGACTTTGAGCGCTGGCGAAGGAACATACTTCGCCGACCGCTTCAACGTAGATGCTCCCGACATGTTCTACCTGCACTATCGCGAGGCGGCGCAATCCCTTCCGCCGAACATTAAGAAAATGTTTCATCATCTCTACGGAATAGAACCGTGATGCCCTAGAAGCGGCGGTGAAGGGGATGTGGTAGTACAATCCTCGGCATGAAATCCATGCGAGTTTTGTACCTCTTTGTCCTTGGCGCGGCTCTCTTTGCGACGGGTTGCGATAACGATAGGATCAGCCGCCTCGAAAAAGAAAATCAAGAACTGAAAGCCAAGCTAGAAAAGAACAACGTCGCGCAAGAATATGAACTCCAAGCGCGATGCTCAAAAGATGCAGAAAGATGGTTTACCCAACACTTTCCTCCGCAAAGGGAAACCACATCCGTGACATTCACTAATCACTATGCAAAGTCGATAAATACATGCTTCGTGCAAGTCGATAATAATTTTTATACCAAGAGTCGGTTAGTAACCTACTACACTGTTGGATCGCTATGGAATATTTACGAAAATACGCCGCTCGCCGAATATCAACTAGACCACATGAATGACCTTAGCGACAAGCTTGTTAAATGTACGACTATGGACAAGAAGTGCTCGACTATCGATGAATTCGATGCGTTTGTGGGACGTTATATGAAGAACTAGATTTCGTTTCTCTTACTTAATGTTCTTAGATTTCGACCTTGGTTTCGGAGCGCGATTTTCGGCGGCAGATACCTTGTACCGAAGTTTCTCCATGAAGTCGGAATGGAACTGTCTTAATTCTTCCGAATTTTCAAAAATCTGTTCTTCTTTTTCTTTGTTCTTCTTTGTTCTTCTTTGTCGGTTGGATCAGCACCCCTTTGCTTAGGGGGTGTTGATTTGGACACCCCTTTGTAATACTCGGTATTCATCTTCCAAATGTCGTTCACCTTGCCCGAACATATACATCATTTGTGATTCGCTTGCGCATCCTATTGCGGGGGACATATTCGACCTTGTGGTCTTCAGTGAGATTGGGTACTACTTCGAGGAGCAAACCTTGCGCGACATTTTGGACTCTGCCGGTAGAGAAATCGACGCCACTGTCAATGACTATGAATTGGTGTCAAGGGCGGAGTAAAAATAGACCAGTAGATAGCTTGGAAGGTACTGGATATGCGTGGAGTGTGGCGTCTGGAGCGCAGCGGAAGACGACATACTCCCCAAGGCGCATTGCGGCGGGTGGTTGGACTGCGGGAACGGCGGCTAGGGGTTGGTGGGAGGGCGTTTGTGCCTGCTTTGCTTCAGGCGATAGCTGGCGCCGTCATTCCCTCATTCCTCTCTAGTTCTTCATTCTCATCAGCAGAGGCTTCGTGAGATCTGGCATGCCTGACCAGCGCGGGAGGTTGACTGGCGCATCGATCTCGAACAGATCAAAGACTCGCATCACGGTGAAATCGATCATTTCTTCAATGCTGGCAGGGCGGGCATACAAAGCGGGAACGGGTGGATAGATCACCGCGCCCATCTGAGTGGCGATGAGCATGTTCTGAATGTGAGCCTGATTCAGCGGAGTCTCGCGTGCGAGAAGAACCAATCTGCGCCGCTCTTTCAACGTGACATCTGCAGCTCGGGTTAGCAGGTTGTAGGGAGCCGCTTGTGCGATTGCAGCAAGGCATCGCATCGAGCACGGCATCACCATCATTCCGGCGGTACGGAAGGAACCGCTTGCAATCGAAGCACCGAAGTTCTCCTGGTTGTGTGCATGGGTGGCCAGCGCCTCGATTTCCTTGGCACTCATGCCTACCTCGTTGACTGTCATCTTCGCGCCTGCAGATAAGACGAGATGCGTCTCTATATCCAGTTCGCGAAGCATGGCCAAGGCTCTGATTCCATAAGCGATACCTGATGCTCCCGAGATTCCTACAATGATGGGTCTCATTTATTTCCTTTCATGCGATCACGATTGAGCTTCACGAGAGTTTCCCTATCGTGAGCTTCAGCCGCCGTTATCCTCAGACGGCACTGGCTCCGAATTGCCTCTGCGAATGAAGAAGAAGCCCAGGCCGTAGTGAGGAGCTCCTGCGGCGGCCGAGCATGACACTCTGAACCCAATAGACAATCACGTTAAAAGAGGGGGCCTGCGATGCAGGCCCCCTATGGCAGGTTTACGGATATTGCAGGTTAAGCCCTGGCGCGAACGGACATCCCACGCTACATCTAGTAGATGCCAGGGCGGCGAGGATTATCCATCGCGAGTTTGCATGGCTGCGATACAGACTCACATACGAGCTCTCACTGTGCGGCACGTTGTCGAACAAGCGTGTACCGATGTTCTTCGCAGACTGCCGCGAGCTTATGGCCCGCATCCACTTGCCATGAATGAGAGCGTTAGTCACCGCT
>Ga0182024_10025378_pt1 | contig 10468 bp, 12 predicted proteins | sample P32metaG_FD_120480 | JGI IMG/M metagenome (GOLD analysis project Ga0182024, IMG submission 120480) | Permafrost microbial communities from Stordalen Mire, Sweden - P3-2 metaG (Illumina Assembly) | ecosystem: Environmental > Terrestrial > Soil > Wetlands > Permafrost | place: Sweden: Stordalen...
ACCGCGCGATTGGTGGCTTGTCGCCCTGCGTGGTTGTCGAATCGGATTCGCCACGGACCCTGGGCATGGATCGGCGGCCGGTTGGTGTAGCCAGAATCCGCTGTCTCAACCTCCGCTGCCATGGACGACATGCAGGCTACACGGAGCCTCGGCGGGCCTTCCTAATAGGCCTCAACGCCGAATTCTCCATCAAGAAGTCACCGCTTCCCGCCCCTTAAGCGGGTCGTCCGCAGAACGTCGGGCATTGCGAGAAGGGCCAAGCTGCGTGGACGACCCGCGTGACCCTCGACGTTCGGGTCGGCGGATGAGTCGGGCTTCGGTCCGTGTCGTGGCATCTGCGACGATGGAGATCGTGTCGATCGCTTTGCCCGATCGGGAGGGCGCGCTAGCGCAGGCTACGGTGACTGTCCGCGGTCAGGCCACCGTTCGTACCGAGCCTGATGTGGCGACCTTGTGGATCACGTTGAGCGCGTTTGAGGAGTCGCCGGGCAAGGCGCTGGGGGATGTCGCTCAGCGTGCCGAGGCGCTCGGCGCGCTGTTGGACGAGCTAGGGGTGCGGGAGGCGGATCGATCGACAGCGGGCGTGTCAGTTGCGGAGGAGTTCGATCCTCCAACGCGGGGTAACCACGGGCTCGGTCATCGCGCGACGGCACGGATCGCCGTGCACCTCGCCGATCCCGAGGTGATCGGCACGGCGATCTCGCGAGCCAGCGAGGACCTTCGAGCCAGCATCGACGGCCCGCACTGGTTCGTCACGCCAGCTAACCCGGCCCGTTTGGAAGCGGCCAGGGAGGCGGCCGCGGATGCCCGAAGCAAGGCCCAGGCGTACGCTGCCGGCGTCGGTGTGACCCTCGACGGCCTGATGTCCCTGGTCGAGCCCGATACGGCGGGGCGGCCGCCCGGCGTCCGCAGGGTCTCGGCCGCTGCAGGCGGTCGTGACATGCCGATCGATGTCGAGGAGTACGAAGTCCGGGCGACGATCGACGCCACGTTCGCACTCACCGACGGCGATAACGGGCCCGAGAGCCAACAGCAGCCCTCTCCCGCCGCGGCTCCAAGACCGAAGCCCAGCAGAGAGCACGACTCACGATCGTGATGCCCGTGACAGTCAGGGCCGGAGCGTCAGTTTCAGGCCCAGACTGTTCGCAGGATGTTCCCTACCGCACGTGAGACCAGGCCCTGGGCGACCGGACCGGCCCCCTCGTAGGTCGCCGAAACCGGGGCGCGCGTGACGGACTGCAGATCGGGCGATTGCATAGGCGCGCGTCGGCGGTCGCAGTCTCGAGGTTGGCGGATACCAGGACACGAGGCCGGGTCGCCAGGGAGTACCGCATTGCTGACCAGCGGACGTGCGCTGGGTCTCGGATTGGAGCGCTGCGGGCGCGAGATCCTATCCGGCGGCGAGATCACGAGCGTCGGGGTGGACCCCGTCGTGCTTCATCGCTTCGGCCGCCGGCTTGGTTTGCATGAACTCTTGAAACGCGGCGAATCGGGGATCTCGACGATCATCCCAACGCGCTTCGAACCCTGGGGTCCTTGAACGTGCGAGTGGTGATTCCGAGGGGTCCGAACACCTCCTCGCGCTTAGGTGAGCTCAGCCAATGGTCAACGTCGTCAACCGTCGTGAAACGCAAGGTAAGTGGCCATCGTGCCTTCTTTCCCACAGCGACGGCTGTGCGCCATCGTGGATGAACGCGATCAGAACTAACCGCTGCTCATCGCGTCTGGTGATTCCTCCGAGCACCTGCTCCGCGCGCGGAAGGCAGGTGGCCGCGGCGTAGCCAGCGAGACGCCCGAGTTGGACGACCTGCAAGCGCGCCGCTCCGGCCGGAGCGGGCACCTGCGAGCGTGCGCCAAGCGAGCGTCGCCGGAGTGCTCCCTGTCGCGCGGAGCGACAACGCCGGCGGCGCGCGCATACACGGCCGTGTAGTGGACTTGGTGGGGCGGTGGGTGTAGCGTCGCCTCACCGCTCGGATGGCCGGCGGAAAACTAAGGGGGAGGAGGGTCTGATGGGCGCACAGGCGAACCTTGCCGCAGCGAAGCGGGGCTACGCTGCGTTTGGCGCAGGAGATCCCGTCACCGCGATGGCGGAGATGGTTGATGACATCGAGTGGATTACGCCCGGGAATAGTGCTGTCAGCGGCACCGTGCACGGCAAGGAGGCGCTAGGCGAGCACTGGGCGAAGTTTGGGCCCAAGGGCTACAGCGTGGAGCCGGAGTACTGGTTCGCCGATGGGGACCGGGTCGTCGTGCTGGTCCGCCACAGCTACGCGGGACAAGACGACACGGACGCCGCAGACGTTCTGACCTTCAACGCGGACGGCAAGCTCGTCAAGTTCCAAAACGCGGGCGACACCGCGCTGCTCGAACGCGTGTTCGGCTCCAAGTAGGGCGCATCACGGGGCTGTCGCTCGCGGGTGATCACGGCCGCGGCCGGGGCTGTCGGTCGTCGCGCTAGGCAGCCGCGTTAGCGTGGCCGGTAGACGTCGCGGCGGTGTCCGATCGCGACGACGCGGACGACGTGATCGTCCTCAACCAGTTCGTCGATGATCCTGTAGGGGCCGCGACGGGCGGACCAGCGACCTTGGTGTTCGAGTGCGAGGCGCTTGCCCAGCCGCCTGGGATTCTCTGCGATCGCATCAAGTGTCTCGAGCACTGCGGCTGCGACGGAGATTGGGAGCCGGTCGAATTGGCGGCGGGCCGGTGCCATCACGACGACCCGCCACGGCGCGTCTGTCACCTACGGGCCGCTCGCCTGCGTTTGAGGTCGGCTCGGAGCTCCTCGAGCGGTGTGCCGGGATCGCCCGCTGCCGCTTCCTTCTCGCTCGCGCGGATCTGCGCCATCAGCGACCGGTCGGACATGATCGCGAGGGTTTCCTCGAGACTTTCGAGATCGTCAGTGCTGACCAGCACCGCGGCCGGCTGCCCGTTGCGGGTGACGATCACCCGGTCCTGTTGGCGGACGACGCGGTCGACGATCTCGGAGAACCGAGCTTTGACCGTGGCAAGAGGTAACGTCTCCGACATGACCAGAATTATAGCCATGACGCGGACGTATCGTCAACCAGTCCATACTGCTGGATTCGCGTGACAGGAGCCACCACGAGCCGGACCTAGCACGCGCTCGCACGGTCATGGTGGCGGCAAGTCCTGCTCTGCTTCCGGCACGAGCATCACAAGCCCCAAGCCTCCTTCCCGGCAACGCGCGGACACGAGGGCCAATGGGTTGCGGTAGGGGACCGGACGACGGCTCCCGGACGAGCTCGCGGAAGCGGGGCGGCATCTCCGCCGATCGCGATCGGTCCTGCTCTTCTCGTGGCGAGGTACCTCAAGCCGCTCATCTCACAGACCCGCATAGCGCGGCAAGGATGGCGTCCGGCACCCTCGCCGGCAGCGACCGAGGTCATCCCCGCTCGTGGCGATCTCGGTGACCAACTCCACGGGTCAGCTCGCGCCCTGTTATCGCACCGCGACGGGCACTCGCAGTTAGAGCGGCCGCGTGGCCCCCGGGCGGGACTCTCCTGCGCCCGGCTGCTTGCGAAACTGAGGCGCATGGCGCAACCGAGGCTGCATACCGAGCGGTTGGTTCTCGTGCCGCTGGCCGAAGAGCATCTCCCGTTCGAGATCGAGTTGGACTCCGAGCCCGAAGTCATGAGATACATCACCGGACGGGCTCTCTCACTGTCGAAGTCGAGCAGGCGCACCGGCGGCGGCTCGCCGCCGCCAACGAGGTGCCCGCGGACGGAGGGCAGCGGGCCGTTTCGGTGGAAACGGCCCGCTGCTGCGAGGTGCCGCGTCTATCTGACGATCAGTCCGGCGGACGCTGAGATAACGGGCGCGGGTCTGGAGTGGACGGTGGCGATGATCTCCGAGTTGTCGATGCCCTGCGGGTAATCGAGGTGATCCCTAGATTGGCATGGCCGAGTTGGCGTTGGATGACGGCCAGCGGGACACCTTCGTGGGCCATCTCGATCGCGTGTGCGTGCCGCAGTTGGTGGGGGGCGAACCGGCGACGAACACCGGCGAGAGCGGCGGTCCGTCGGAGTTGCTTGCGAACAGCTGAGGGCTCCCAGCGCCTCCCAGCGGTTGCGCCGTGGATTACGCAGAGTAGAGCTCCTGCTGGGAGATTGGCTCGGATCTCGAGCCATGGCTGCAGGTGATCCCAGGCCCAGCGGTCCATCCCGACCTCGCGGCGTTTCCCGCGCTTGCTTCGTCTGACCAGCACGGCACCGCGCGAGCGGTCAAGGTCGGTTTCGGCGAGATCCAGTGCCTCGCCGTTCCGGAGCCGGCGCGCCACAGCATCACGATCAGGGCACGCCGCCGTGCCCCATCCAGACCGTCGCGGGCGGCGCGCATGACGGCGACGATCTCCTCGATCGTGGGCGGATCGGCCGGGTAGCGGAGGCCTTTGTTTCGCGGGGCTCGCCCTTGGTGATAGCCCGGAATCGTGGCCGGGGAGCGGCGATGACCGGGCAGCATCCAGTAACACCGATCCATGTCCTTTCCTCCTTGGGTTGTTGATCGGACTTGCCGATCCTCGCGCTCGGCTCCGGCGCATCGCGTCGGGCAGAAGAGATCGGTCTGGCATCTTTTCGTATTACAATAAGCAGCTGGAGATCCACGACTCGCCGAAGCAGTCGCGGTCTGGAAGTCGGCGCCAGGGTGGAAGCGATCGTCAGCGCAGATGAGCGCTAGCGACCCTGAATGCAGCAGCGCAGGCCCGCCGAGGGGCGCTGTTGTCAGGCCTCACTGGTCACCGTCGGCGCGGCTGCTGGTTCGCCCGCGCAGTGCGGCCGCCCGGTTTAGGTGGGCGGACGCCCGGCGTGCCAGCCCTCCTCCTGGACCCTTCTCATGCTCCATCGACGGAGCCGTCGCGTCTCGTTGGCGATGACCATGTGCCTCAGGCTGATGGCCACCCCCGGCTGGCCTGTTAGCGGCCGTGGGCATCAGGCTGCGGCGGGTCGTCCGTTGCGCCTGCCCGGGCCGGCGTGACCGATGGCCAGGTGGCCGTAGTTCTGGCCGTGCCCGGGGTGGATCATGGGCCGGTCCCCCGTACACGGGGGACGAGGCAAGTGAGGAGGACGACTTGTACAGGGCGCTGTGGTCGCAGGGGCTTGTTGGCGAGGGTGACGACGCCGGTCGTCGGCACGCCGTGGTGCGGTCCTGGCTAGCCGGGCGGAAACGGCGTCGGCGGGCACGACTGGTCAGCGCCCGCGAGCGCCGCGCGCTGGCCCAGGGGATGCGTGCTGTGTGCCGAGCCGCGGCGCGTGAGGCGCCGGACAGATGGAGGGTGCTTCTGAGTTCTCGCGCCGCTCCATTTCGGTCAGAGATGCTGGAGGTGGCGGCGCTGCTGGAACAAGCCCGGGATCCGGATTGGGCTTGTGTCGCGGCACTCCGAGAACTGTTGCGCGACGGTCGCACGAGTCCGCTGTACAACCCGGCCATCGATCCTCGGCATCTGGGGGTGATCCTCGACCGAGCGCGCGCCTGCCTCCAGGAGCGTGAACCGCTCTCGAGTCCGCTGGGGCCGTCGCCCTGAGACGACTGCCCGAACTCAGCCGGTCGCAACCGGTGCGGGTATCTCGTCACCCACGGGCGTCGTCGTTTCTGAGACGATCCGTGACGACGATGGTCAGAGGGCCGCTGATCGGGCGGGATTCGGAGCTGCTCGCTGTTGAGCATGCGCTCAGCTCGGCTCGCCTGGTGACGATCACCGGCGCTGGAGGATGCGGAAAGACCCGGGTGGCGCTGGAGGTGGCCGACCGGATCCGAGGGCGCCGAGATTCCCCGGGCGCGGTCGTCGTGGAGCTAGCGACGGTACGCGCCGCCGACCACGTAGTGGATGCGTTCGTGCGGGCGGCCGGCGCCAGGGAGCGGGCGGGTCGAACGCTGACTGAGATCCTCGTGGAAAGTCTGTTGGAGCGGGCTCCGCTGTTGGTGATCGACAATTGCGAACACGTCCTGGGCGAGGCGAGAGGAATGGTTGCCTCGCTGCTACCGCTCGTGCCGGAGTTGCGCGTGCTCGCCACCAGCCGGGAGCCGCTGGGGCTACCCGGCGAACAGCTTTTCGAGCTACCGCCCCTCGGCCTTCCCGAGGTGACGGGCGGCGTTGCCGCGGTCATCCGCTCTGACGCCGGACGGTTCTTCGTCGATCGGGCGTCGGCGGCCGACCCGGGTTTCTCGTTGACGCCGGCGACGGCCCGCGCGGTGGTCCGGATCTGCCACCGGCTCGACGGCCTGCCCCTCGCGCTCGGGTTCGCCGCCGCCCAGGTCGGTAGCCTGTCGCCAGGGGAGATCGCTGAGGGGCTGACGCGCCGCAGTCGGCTGGTCGACGCCGTGGACGAGGTCGGCGTGCCCCAGCACCGTTCCGCGCGGGCATCTCTTGACTGGAGCTACGACCTGCTCGGCGAGCGGGAACGGACTCTGTTCCAACGGCTGTCGGTATTCGGTGGGTCATGGGACGTCGACTCGGCGCGGGCCGTCGCGCTGCCTCAGATCAGCGAGATCGAGGTGCGCGATCTCCTCGGCGAGCTCGAGGCCAAGGGCCTGATCGTCAGAGTTGCCCCAGAGCCAGAGACTCGATGGTCCTTCCTTCAGACCGTCGCCGACTACGCGGCGGAACAGCTCGCGCTTGATCCCGAGGAGCAGGAGATCATCGGCGATCGCCATCTCGTGTGGTTCCGTGCGTTCGCGGCGGCCCTTGACACCATGCTGTTGGCGCCGGGCGGGGCCGCGGCGATCGATCAGGAGACGCCGAATCTCCGGGTGGCGCTCCGCCGGGCCGGCGATCGCGATGCGGGCGTCGCGCTGGAGCTGGTGGGGTCCCTGCAGCGCCACTGGATTCTGGCCGAGCACTTCGACGAGGGACGGTCCGCCACGACTCACGCGCTGAAGGCGGCCTCCACGGTGAACCATGTCCCCGGACAGGCGCTCGTGTATCTCGGCTCGGCTCTGCTCGCCACCGTCAGCGAGGACTACGCAGGGGCGGTCGTCGACCTCCAGGCCGGCCTCGGTCTCCTCGCTGGGATGCGGGAGGGTGAGGCGCAGGCGCGCTGCCTGCAGATGTCCGGGATGGTGCTGATCCTGACGGGAATCGATCTGGAGCAGGGGCTGGCCAACGCCCAGCGTGCGGTTGAGATGCTGCGCTGCAGCGATGACGCGCTCGGTCATGCATGGGCGCTTGCCAACGTCGCCATGGCGGAGGGCATCTGCGACCGATTTGACGCTGCTCGTAACGCCTACGAGGAGTTTCTGACGGTTCCACACGCCGCCCAGCACCCGCGGCTGCGAACGTGGGCGGAGCTGGCGGCAGCGTGGACCGAGCTCATCGTCGGCTCGCCGGAGCGAGCTCGGAGGCACGCCGAGCTGGGCCTCGAGCTGGAGGGCGAGTGGCCGTCGATGACATATTTCATCCTGATGGGGTTCCGGGTGCACGCGCTGGCGCTGCTCGGACGACCGGATGAGGCGGCCGCGCTCGGCGAGTACACCCTCGTCCGCGTGCGGGAGTCAGGCACGGTGATGGCTGGGCCGGCCATCGAGATGGCGCTGGCGATCACGGAGTTGATGGGGGGGCGGCTGGAGGCGGCCGACGCCCGAGCCCGTCAGTTGCTGGACATGCCGCAGGTGCACACTGTCGCGCTGATGCGCGAGACCCTGGCGCTGACCGCGCTCGCTCGAGGCGACGCGGACGAGGCACGTGTGCACGGCGCCGAGCTCGCGGCCGTGGCCCAGAGGGGCGGCAGTCTTCGCCATCTCGCGGTGGCGGACCTCATCGGAGGCCGGGCCGCCCTGCTCGACGGCGATGCGGATCGGGGTCGAGATCTGGTTCAGGCGGCGCTGGCCGCCTATACCGAGCTGGGGATCGAACGCGGAGCGGCGGACGCCCTGGAGGAGCTGGGGTTGCTCGCCGCTGGCAACGGAGACGGGGCCCGAGCGGCCCGTCTCATCGCGGCGGCTGCGACCGCCCGTCGCCGGCTCGACTACATGCCGACGCCCTCGAGTCGGCAGCGCGTGCAGGCGGCGCGCGCGGAGCTGATGGACCGTGGCGGAGATGCCCTGTGGGCCAGAGCGTGGAGCGAAGGGCAGGCGATGGCCCTGGGCGACGCCATCGCCTACGCGCGACGATCCCGCGGTCCGCGGGCCCGGCCGGCGGCCGGCTGGCTGAGCCTGACGCCGACCGAGGCGCAAGCGGCGCGATTGGCCGCAAAAGGCATGTCGAACCCGCAGATCGCGTCGCAGCTCTTCATCTCCCGCAGCACCGTGAAGATGCACCTGTCAAACGTGTATCTCAAGCTCGGCGTTGCCAACCGAACCGAGCTGGCCACCGCGATCGTCACCCAAGCTGGAGCTCCCACGCCGGCGGCCTCGGGGGCTTGACTGAGGTATCGACCGAGGTGGCGCAAGAAGTGGCCAGGTGGGGGTGGTTCTTTCCGCGCGCCGGGGCGACGCTGCGGGCGTGCAGGGCAGATCTTGAAAGGGGTGGGCATGGCCGAGCAGACAATGACGGCACTTGAGCAGGAAACGCGGCGCCTCCTCGAGCTTCTTGACGCCATGGACGTCGGCCGCCTGACCGCGATGTTCACCGACGACGCGCAGGGCGTCGATGAGATCTCCGGCGGCTGGACGCGTGGAAGGACCGCACTGCACGGGTACCTTGAGCAGCTACGGGGCGCAGTTTCCGACGTCCGATCGCAGATCCACGATGTCCACACCACCCAATGGGGCGCGGTGGGCCTGGCAACGTTCGCTCTGCAGCAGACGTACAGCATGGAGGGGCATGAGAGACGGCTGGCGGCACCGACGTCGATAGTGTTCCGTCGGCCGGAGGACCGGTGGAAGGTGGCGATGATCCATTCCGTCCCCACCGAGATGGCAGACAACGCCCGCGTGTGAGCCCGGGTCGCCGATGCTCCCAGGCCGGGGGCGACCCGCCCGCCGCGGCGCTGGCGCAGCTCGATCGCCTCTGGGGCGGTCGGGGCCGTCGGGTTGGCGGCCTGCGGGAGCAGCAGCCACACGACGTCTTCGGGCCTGCTGACGAGCGCGCCGGTGAGAACCAGCACCGCGACCGCCCCGGCGGCGCCGGCCGGGATGGTCGGGCGGGTGCTAACCAACAACGAGCTCCTAGGATTGGGGAAGCCAGCCGATCGTGGACCGAGGCGCGAGCGCCTCGCTGACCGACAACCAGACTCCGACCGGCCAGATGGCCTCGGAGACCGCGAGGTTGCACAGGCTCGGGTTCGTGGCCGCAGCGCGCGAGGACCTGCGAAGTTCCGGCGAAGCCGGGTTGTCGATCGCCGAACGGTTCCGGTCACCGGCGGGAGCCCGCGCTGAGCTGACCAACCAGCTCCGGAACGTTCAGAGGTCGCCGTGAGGAAGTCATTGCTGCTGCTTGTGGTACCGGTCCTTGCGCTCCTTGCGACAGCCTGCGGCTCGAGTAGCAAGAAGTCGACCACGAGCACTCCCAAGGCCCTCACGAGTACCGCGGCGACCGCGTCCACCAGCGCGGAAACCAAGATCTCTAGCGCCACCATCTCCGGTCTCGGACCGGTGCTCGTCGACGCTCAGGGCAAGACGCTCTACATCTTTGCGCCCGATAAGGCGAAGGCTGTGACGTGCACCGGGAGCTGCGCCGGAGTCTGGCCACCGGTGACGCTGCCCGGCAGCAAAGCCGTCGCGGCGGGCGCGGTCAAGGCCTCGCTGCTCGGCTCAGACCCCAATCCGAGCGGCGGCAGGGTCGTCACCTACGCCGGCTGGCCGCTCTACACGTACACCGGCGACGGGGGTTCCGGAACCGCCAACGGTTGGACCGTGGACCTTAACGGCGGGTATTGGTACGTGATCTCGCCGGCCGGGCAGGTGATCAAGAAAGACGCCGGGCTCTTAGCGCCTCTCGCCTTCGGTGTGGAGGCTCAGAGCTTCCCCACTCGCGGTGGGGAGGACCCATAGTCCGAACTCGCCAACGGCTTCGCCAATCGCTTCTTGCTCATTGCCGTCGAGCGCTCGAAGCTGCTGCCGTTCGGCAGCGCGATCGAGGACGAGCAGCTCGCCGAGATCCGCGACGGCGTCCGCCTCGCGCTGCGCTTCGCCGGCGCGCACCGCCCAATCATGTTTGAGGACGCCGCGCGCGAGCGATGGGTTTCGATCTACAACGAACTATCCACCGGCCAGCCCGGCCTGGTCGGCGCCGCGACCGCCCGTGGTGAAGCGCACGTCGTCCGGCTGGCGCTGATCTACGCGCTGCTTGACCTATCCGATCGGATCTGCCTCGAGCACCTCGAGGCGGCCTTGGCGGTCTGGCGCTACAGCGCCAGCTCCGCCGCCTGGGTGTTCGGCGACAGTCTCGGCGACCCGACGGCCGACGAGATCTGGACGGCCGCCAAGGAACGCCCCGCTGGCATGACCCGCACCGAGGTCTCCGAACTGTTCAGGCGCAACAAGAAACGTCGCGAGATCGAACGCGCGCTCGCGG
>Ga0182024_10025379_pt1 | contig 10468 bp, 8 predicted proteins | sample P32metaG_FD_120480 | JGI IMG/M metagenome (GOLD analysis project Ga0182024, IMG submission 120480) | Permafrost microbial communities from Stordalen Mire, Sweden - P3-2 metaG (Illumina Assembly) | ecosystem: Environmental > Terrestrial > Soil > Wetlands > Permafrost | place: Sweden: Stordalen...
ATGAAAAGGCCCGGCGACAGTTCCAACGTCTCGATCGGCGCCTCCGCGCCGTAGCGGATCAGCTCGCCAAAATCACCACAGCCGGAAATTGAGGAAAGATTGGCCGGTCAATCTCGGAATTTCTTTCGGCCGCGTCGGGCACGACCCCGTGGCCATGAAGGCGAACTTGCTCGTGGTCATTCCTTTTGAAAAGTGGGGGGGGCAACAATTCTCGGAATTTCCGCACCGTGCCAACCTCGCTACCAACAAAGTTAAACTGGCGGCGCGACAGCTGATCTCGTCGCCTATCGCGCCCAGTTTCTTTCGCGGGATGACGGTGCGTTCGCGAGGCATTGCAGCCTCGGTTAGGGCTTTCTGGTAACGACCGAGCCATGCATTCCAACCCTCCTCCTGTGAAGCCATCCCGCGCCGGATAAGCCGTTGCGCGGTTTCTCGCAGATAGGCCTTGTTGCGCAAAATCGACTCGGAATCCCCCAACTCGCCAATGTTGATCACCGGATGCCCTTCGGAGAATAACTTTCGGAGACGCACAAACGAATTGGTTCGCAGACCGCCCTGGCTGCGTGCGGGCTTCCAGTTCCGGCGTGTAGTAGACGTAGTGAACCTGCCCGTCTGTTCCTTCGAGCATAAAGTAGCTGCGTCCGGCGTGGCGTCCCTGTCCTCCTCCCCATGCACCAAAGATCCTGCCTTCCAATGCGGTGAGACGGCGAAAGTCGAGCACGGCCAATGGCAGCCGCTCATCGGACATCAGGACTCCGTGCGTCGCCAGCATTTTCTGACGGTCTACGCTTCGCTGCATAGCGCGCAGGATATTCTCAAATTCAAAGTCCCGCCGCACGCGCCAAGTGTTTGCATCGGCCAGTTCGGCCAGTCCCATCAATTCGAGGAACTTCAATCGGTCGGCAGTGTGTTGTTCTACCAGCGACGTACTACGACCGACTCTGGCTCGCCCGCTGTTGATCGCCACCACCATGAAGAATGGGGAGAGCGCATCTTCAACCTTTTTGGCGTCGCGGTTGATGATCCGATCGAGAGATGTATAGCGGTGTTGGTGCACCTCCCGACGCCGGGCTACGGCAGCATCCAACTCCGTACGATGCCCAAGTTGGCGGGTGCAGAGATCTTCAGTTATTTCGCGGATGCCCAGTTTGATGTGTAATCCCGGCTGAGACTTCGGCGCTTACGTCGTCGGGGGCTCGCCGCCCCTGACACTCAACCAGCAGGAGTCTGGAAATGCATCATGAACAGGCGCGCCGCGCCACATATATCGCGTGCAGCGCTAATCAATAATCGCTTCAGCCCTTCACTCTTAAGAGCATATTTGGATTGCTCCACCAGCGATGAAATGGGGAGGTGGAGTCGTCAACATCTACGTACATGGGGCGCTGGGATATCCGCAACTTGTCGAAAAACTGCTCACTATCCCAAAGGGTGATAGGAAGGCCCTTCTTACCAAAGCCGGAGGCAGCACTAACGGCACCCCGCCTATAAGTTGAAGTGGTCACGAAAATACCACTCGTTATACCTTGAAGCATGAGCGCTCCCGCGAAAGATCTGATCTGCTCTGCTTCGATTCGGTTGCGATAGCTATTCACCTGCACGCCGACGACTTTATCTAAAGGGCCATCGAGCGCAATTATGTCAATACCTCCATCACCAGAGATTGACGTTACACGCGTTTCATACTCGAAGTCCGAAAAGACCCCGGCCACGATTTCTTCGAACCGTCGAGGCCTCACGTTAAAACGCTCTTCATACTTTAGAATCAGGTATGCGCGAAGTTGATTTATGGGAATCGAAATATCGGTTAGATCAAGATTGCGGAGAGCGCCATAGAGTGCAAAAACATCGCCGAAGGTACCGTCTCCATGATAGTTGTGCCTTCTGACAATCCACCATCCGCATATGGAGCATACATAAACCCTTACAATATTGCAGGTCTCCTTTGACTCTCTCTGCTCACCGTAATGGTGGTCAAGCCAGGGGTCCACAAGAAACCGGTCCATCGTCACCGCGAAATCGTGCCGGCCGTCCGTCACATGCGGAGCCGCTTGCGCGCTCCGCCCGAGGTCTGCGGAACCGCCGCGGAATCACTGGATGCGGCTCTGCATTATATACGGCAACGCAGCCAGGGGAAGCGGGCGTCGAGCGCGGCGACGGCTTCCACGGGGGAAAGGGTTGCCGTCAATGGAACGCCCATCATGCCTGGACTATTGTTTAGCAGTCGTTCCGTCGTACGAACTCTTCTCTGCTTCCCCTAGGGCCACACCGAGCATGCCGGTATCTGTGCTGAATCGAAGATCTCGCAAGAGCTGGCTACCAAGAACGATGACCGACTCCCGCCGCCGTGCATTCAAATCGTCATACGTCAAGAAACTTCCCGCCGCTGCACGGGATACTGGATAAGGGCCGTACACCTTCTGCACAGCGGTACCCGGAATCGCAATCGGATCCTCATAAAAAAGCGGGGGGTACGAGTTCTGATTGTAGAAAGGCACGAGCGTGAGTATCTCCAAGGTCGCCGCAATGTGGCAACCACAGAAAATACCCAGCCCGGTCCAGAACTCGTGGGCCAAGCGCATCGTGCTGTTGAGGTTGATAAAGAGGTCGGCGATGCTCCACAACTCTGCTGGGCCGTCTCCAAGCCTCTCGGCAACTTCGAAAACGCCTTGTACGATCCCTCGGGAATCGAAAGCCCAGACGATCTCGTGATCGCGATCAAGATCCCGGTGGCGAAAACTAAACCACGAATTCCTGCGGTCCTCGTACTCGAAAACCGTTAGGCCACGATCGACGGAACATCGCTGGCCAATTGACGGATAAGCCGCATTGATCAGACCTGTGAACCTGCGCTCCAATGTCACATCAATTGAGAGGTTCGCCGGCCGATCTGGCACTAATCCTATCACGAGTGCTGCCCCCGACTGATGCCTGTTATCAAAGGCCTGACGAACCGCGAGCCTGTCCGCTATGCTATTCGCTTTGGTCACGTAAAAGTCTCGCGCCACTTCTGTCAATGGATTTGCCATAGATGGCTGAGATAGCTCAGCGCTTCGAACTCTATCAAGCAGGTATTGCAACTGTGGAGCGCGCGCAGGAATCGTGCCGTCCTCGTTTCTCACGTAAACCGGCCTATCACCCTTAAGGTACATGTGAACACGGGGCTGTGCAGCGACACGGATCGCAACGAGGACGTTGTCAGTGTCATCCGGCGCGGGGCACGTGTGAACTTCGAAGATCGGAACTGGCGCGATCCGTGTTGCGATTGTACTACTCACCTGTGTTTTGGTGTCGCTGTTCCTCGGGGGTACGATACCCGGAAGGCGTTGGCGGTCATCGCTGACGCCGATGATGAGTAGGCCGCCATAGCAATTCGCCATCGCGGCGACGTCGGGACACTGTTTGTCCGGTTCCCACGTTTCTTTGAAATCAAGACGGAATTTCTCCTCTATGCCACTCCGCGCCAATTGCATAATTGCCAACGCCAGTTCTGCCGGGGTGGCACTGTCCAAATCGTTAGTGAAAAGATTGCTGATCGGCATACCTATGTTCTTTATCAGCCCCGCCGTTTCAATGTGGCATTCGGGGAAGTATTTCCTGTCTACGAGGATATGGGCGTCAGCCTAATGTTTGCGAGGAACCCTGCTGCCCGGCGTGAATCTCAAAGGCAGAAATCCCTGCCCAGGCACCGGCAAGATGACCGGCACCTGCCCCGGTTTCAATTGAACCACATCGTGGCATCGAAGGCCGGCGGCACCGACGAGCCTTCCAATATGCAGTCGCAGACGATTGCGGAAGCCAAGGCGAAGGATAGGTCGAGTAGGGAAGACTCCGCGCCGGGGCATTGGCATGTGTTTGCAATGCTCTCTGGAAAATTCTCAACTGTGACTACCCTGTCAGCAATAGTCGTCAGACTGAATGAACTGAAGAGCCCCCACGCCGTGGGAATTGCGCGGATAGTGCGCCACCCTAATTCGATTCCAATTCGCGACGATTGGAGTATCCTCAGTGATGAGACGGCAGCCGGAAGCGCCCCGCAGACATATCAGTATCGAGAGAATTTGCCGCTCAATCTATCGACGTTGTGCGGGGCACGGGTAAACATCGGAAATCTCTTTGGGCGCTTTTGTCGATTGTCGCCAGGATCATCGGGGAGATTCTCGGAATTCCCAAACGCACTGATGGAAAAAGTGCAGAAGGCAGTATTCTTATCGAATAGAACCAATGACTTTGGTCAACGCAATTCGACTCCTTCTGCCAGCGTCGGGTGCGAGCGGGTAGCCGTGAAGGGTAGTTCTTCTGCGGGGTCCTACAAGTTGAGACCTAGCGCAAGGCCATAGCCCAACCGTGCGAACCTTGCGTGCTCATCAGGGTCAGCAGTCGTCCCTGGTGTAGAAATAAAGGGGACAGCTCGATTGGCACTCATGGCGACCAACGATTACGTCGAAGTCCGCAACGGATGCTACTACCTGGCCGCACACGCATTGGCCTGGACGTGGTGGTCTACGACTTTCGACGCGGACGGTCGGCGGAAGCGGTCTTCGGGGCTTACCCGTCCATTGGATCGCTGGCGAAAGCTAACGGCGCCATCCCAAAGCTATAGAACCGCGCGACAGTCGGTTAAAGCAGCTTGCGAGGCAGCCTTCTTTCGCTGACCTCAGGTTTCCGCGTTATTCGTTTTCTGTGCGATTTGCCGAGTAATTGCCGCTGGCGGATGGCACCGCGAAGGTCGTGTTGCTTCCCAAACTCGAATAAACTCCAGTGGGCGGCACCCATTCGACCGGCGCTGCCGGACCTTGCACCGGCAGATAATCCGCAAGTCCGGTGACCTTGACCATCTTTTGCAGGAACGGCTCGCGCATCACCTCGGACAGAGCGGTGTGCCAGCAACTCTCCAGGGCCGAGCCGACCTCCCGAATGAGCCGGTCGAGCAGTTCGTCCGAGCTTATCATGTCGCCCTGCGACAGTTGCTCCGCGGCGCGCCAAGATGTTTTGGCGCGCTCCAGCGGCGAGGCGGATTTATTGGCGCTCCACTTCGGGATGTACGTTTTTTCGACGCCGACGCCCCGTCCGATGACCGGATTGTGGAGGAAGGTGTCGCGATAAGAGCTGATCTCCCCGAATGGCGGGACTTGTTCGGATGGCGATTTAAAGAACATGCGCCCGCAATCCGCCGCAAGGTCATTCATGGCGCGGCGGAAATGTTTGAGATTGTCCCCGACGGAGTCCAAGAGGAACAGCACATCTTCCGGATACTCCAACGCCGTTTTCTCTTCGGCGCGTCGCTTTACCGCCCGGCCGAGGAAATAGAAAACCGAATAATGGGTCATCGACGCTTGCTCATACTTGGGCGGGATGCCAAGCCGCAGACGTATCCATTGCTCGGGCGAAGCAGCCGACTTCGGGTCAATGCGGCAGGTCAGCGGCACAATGAGACGGCGCCACAAGATCTCGTATGACGGAAACAGTTTCGACAGCAGCGGCCAGAATTCCCGTTCATGGCGGTCGCCGTGCATGCCGAGGCGGAATTGATCAAGCCTTTCCAGACCGTCCATTGTCCTTAGGTTAACCTGTTTCCGCCTGCTCGGCGTTGCGAGAGCGCCGGCAGATGTAGTCTAAAACTGATGAATGACCTCTTGTATTACGAGCCGCTTGCAGACCTGTTGGAGGGCGATGCGAGGTATCTTAGCTCCTCGACCCAGGTCAGGTTTGGGTACCTCACACTCGCCGCCTCGTTCCACTGGAATCTGCTGAAGCTGCTCGGCAACGTCTCGCCCGCCTATCATCTGGCGCCGCCAGCGGTAGACGACGAATCTACTCTCGCGCAATTGCCGTACCTCAACAGCGCGCTCAAACTCCATGTCAAAACGAACGGCGTCCGCTCCGGCGATTGGCTTGAGCACGCGACGGCCTCGCTGCTGGCCGAAATCCATTCGGATTGCAAGGCTTCTATCCTGTGCGCCGAGTCCGCGGACGTTGCTTCGACTCTGTTGAGCAACATCGGGCACACCGTGGTCATCCGCGTAATCCTAACCGCGCTTCGCCTCGCGCATCGCAGAACCGTCGACCCCGCCGTTTTGGAAGAGGCCATATCGACCCTTTGCCTCCTGAGTTATCGCCGTTACGAGGGCCGCATCCCGGAACTTGCCGTTTGCTTCGGTCATTCCCGGCGCAGACCGGGCCGAGAGGAGCCAGCGGTCCATTTCGGAAGACAATTTCTCGGCTCGAAGAAATCCTCTGTCCTGTTGAAAGGCGGCTCGCTGCTGCTGCACTGTCTCGGCAATGGGCGCGTCGTCCAGGTCGTCGATCTGGGTTTTGCGCCGCCCTTGGCTTCGGGCCGGGCACTCGGACCACTGGACCAGATCCCGACTCTCGACTACTCTTACGACCGCGCGACCGTAACCGTCATCCTGACGCGACAGGGCGAAGTTCTCGTCGCGATGGGCGCGCGGATCTGTTTCTCATGGGACGCCGGAAGCTGGCGTTTGTACCCCGCCATGCGCCTTGCCGATCAACTGCGCGGCCGATTGACGCACGTGTGCATTGGACAAGGAAAGGCGTTACCCGGACATCTCGCGCAGCACCTGACGACGATTGGGCTCACACTGCGCGAAGACCGGCTCGGGGCCCTGCTGGTCGTGTCGTCATCGGAGGAGATGATCAAACGGCTTATCCGCAACCGGCAGGGAAACCTGTCGCCGGTCGAGGCTCTGTATTCGCGCCTGTTCGTGGGCCGTAAATTGTGTGATCTCTCTCCGCAACTGGCGTGCAATGCCGCCGCACTCGATGGCGCCGTCGTCATCGATGGAAACGGAATCGTCAGGGGAATCGGCTGCATCTTCGAGACGGGACGACGGCGAACAGCCGCTGAGGGCGCACGAACCCGCGCCGCCATGTTCGCGTCGAAGGATGGCGTCGCGCTGAAGATCAGTCAGGATGGCGAGATGTCCATCTACAGCCACGGTGAGAGCCAAGCGAGCATGTTTGCGCCGGTCTGGTAGTGTGCGTCGCCGGGCGGTCGCGATTAGGGTCGGGACGCGGACGATCGGCCTTCGTCTCACAACATAGTCGAGAGGGGTGAAACCATACCATCATCGTTCTTCAATGCACTTGAAGAATGGCTTAATCTAGCCTCCAAACGGAGGCCCAAGGTCGTCGAATCCCTACGCGGCGCGCTCGAAGACGTGGAGATTGAGTACAAGCAGTGCAATGTTCGCTGCGCAGCAACCAGGAACAGAGGAACAGTAGGAACACGCAATCGAGTCAAGAGTTTGCAGATGGAACGTACCGGGAACAGGACAAGGGCAATCCGGGCCGGTTCATTCGCTTGTCCCGCCTCTGGGACTTGCACAGAGGGCCTGTCTGAGCGCGAGTACGAAGAATTGTTGGAGCCAAAGCTAAAGGAGCATGGTGTAGGAGATACAGACCTCCATGACCTGCTACAACCGCTTGCAGATGCGGCGTGATTACGCAGCGAACCGCTAGTGACCGCGTGCTCGCGGCCCGCAGCCTCATTCACTGGCCCCCTTAGATTTCTGCACCTGGATTCTCCCTGCCTCCCTGTACCAGCCAAGCCCGCTGAGCTGCAAGGTAATATGATGAACTCTGTGAGCCGACAGGCTTCCCATGGCAAAACTTGAGGATCTTAAACGAGGTGCGACCGTCAAAGGAATCTTGCCGGATTGCCTCGTCACCGTAATTGACGTCAAGTGGTACGGCTCAGCGGCAGTCGAGCTCACCTACAAAGACCCCGCCGGGAAACCCAACGTCGTGCTCCTATACCGGGATCGCGAGCCCACCCTGGAAATCGCTGAAACCGGCCGGCCGTGGAGCTTCGACGGCGACGGGAAACTTTTCCGTCTGGTCTCTGAGGCGCATCGGATCAACCTCGCCCATCTATTTGATCCTCTCCTCGCCATCCACACCTCGATGGTCGACCCGTTGCCGCATCAGATCACGGCCGTCTACGGCGAGATGCTGCCGCGGCAACCGCTCAGGTTTCTTCTGGCCGACGATCCAGGAGCCGGCAAGACAATCATGGCCGGCCTGCTGATTAAAGAACTGCTGATCCGCGGCGACCTGCACCGCTGCATGATCGTGTGCCCCGGCAACCTCGCAGAGCAGTGGCAGGACGAACTCTACCAGCGATTTCAGCTCCCCTTCGAGATCCTGACGAACGACAAGCTGGAATCGGCGCGCACGGGCAACTGGTTCGCTGAGAATACTATGGCCATCTGCCGCCTGGACAAGCTGAGCCGCAATGAGGACGTGCAGGCGAAGCTCGCCAACACCGACTGGGACCTTGTGGTTTGCGATGAAGCCCACAAAATGTCGGCCACCTTCTTTGGTAACGAGGTCAAATACACTAAGCGCTACCGCCTTGGCCAACTCCTCGGCCAGCTCACGCGGCATCTTCTGCTCATGACGGCGACGCCGCACAACGGCAAGCCGGAGGATTTCCAGCTTTTCATGGCACTCCTGGACAGCGACCGTTTCGAAGGCCGGTCGCGCGACGGCGTCCACACGATTGATGCCTCCGACCTGATGCGCCGGCTGGTGAAGGAGCAATTGCTTAAATTCGACGGAAAGCCGCTGTTCCCCGAGCGGCGGGCATACACGGTCAGCTACAAACTGTCCGATGCGGAAGCCTCCCTCTACAAGAGCGTCACTGATTACGTTCGCGAGGAATTCAACCGGGCCGATTCGCTGGAAAACGAAGGGCGCAAGGGAACGGTCGGATTCGCTCTGACCATCCTGCAGCGGCGGCTGGCGTCTTCACCCGAGGCAATCCTGCAATCCCTCAGGCGCCGCCGTGAACGGCTGGAACGGCGCCTGCGCGAAGAACAGATCCTCAAACGCGGAGCGGATCTTCAAGACAACGACGTCCAGGGCTTGCCCAGTCTCACCGAGGAAGACATCGACGATCTGGACGACGCACCCGACGCAGAGGTCGAGGCGACCGAAGAGACCGTCGTCGATCAGGCAACGGCGGCACGCACCATCGCTGAACTCCAAGCCGAGATCGAGATTCTGAAGAACCTGGAAGCATTGGCTCTGAAGGTCCGCCGTAGCGGAACCGACAAGAAGTGGGAAGAGCTGTCATCCATTCTCCAGAACCAGGCCGAAATGTTCGACGCGCAGGGCCACCGCCGAAAGATGGTGATCTTCAGCGAGCACCGCGACACGGTGAACTATCTGACCGAGAGACTCCGCGCGCTTCTCGGCGCGCCAGAGGCCCTCGTCATCGTGCACGGCGGGATGGGACGTGAGGAGCGCGCCAAGGCCCAGGAGGCATTCAAGCAGGACAAGGACGTTCTCATCCTGCTGGCGACCGATGCCGCCGGCGAGGGCATCAACCTACAGCGCGCGCATCTGATGGTCAACTATGACCTGCCCTGGAACCCGAACCGCCTCGAACAGCGGTTCGGCCGCATTCACCGCATCGGGCAGACCGAAGTATGCCATCTCTGGAACCTGCTGGCGGAAGAGACGCGCGAGGGGGATGTATACAAGCGCCTCCTCGAAAAAATTGAGCTGGAGCGGCAAGCCCTTGGTGGAGGAGTCTTCGATATCATGGGCCAGCTCTTCCGCGAGCAACGGCTCCGCGACCTGCTCATCCAGGCGATCCGGTACGGTGACCGGCCCGAGGTTAGAGCTCGTCTGCACCAGATCGTCGACAACCTGACCGACCGCAAGCACTGCCTGGAGCTTCTCGAAGAACGGGCTCTGGCGAAGGACAGCATGGATGCGTCTCAAGTCCAACGTATTCGCGAGGACATGGAGCGCGCCGAAGCGCGTCGGCTTCAGCCGCACTTCATCGAATCGTTCTTCCTGGAGGCCTTCCGGCTGTTGGGCGGATCCATCAAAGAACGCGAAACCAGACGCTACGAAATCACGCATGTCCCCGCCCTGATCCGCCAGCGGGACCGGCTGATCGGCGCCGGCGAGCCGGTCCTGGGCAAGTATGAACGGATCACCTTCGAGAAGTCGCTCCGCGCGGTTCCCGGCCAACCGTTGGCCACCTTCGTCTGTCCGGGCCAGCCACTCCTCGGCGCAACCATCGATCTCATCCTGGAACGTAATCGGGATCTGTTGAAGCGCGGCACGATCCTCGTCGACCCCGACGACCCAGGTGAATCAGTCCGCGCGCTCTTCTACCTGGAGAACACCATCCAGGACGGCCGCACCGACAAGGCCGGCAACCGCCGAGTGGTCTCCCGGCAACTCCAGTTCGTTGAAACGGATGCCAACGGCTCCGCCAGGAGCGCCGGATACGCCCCTTACCTGGACTATCGGGCGGCGACGCCTGAAGAACGCACAAGTCTGGCGGAGACGTTGGAGTCCCAAGCATGGTTAAAAGGCGACCTGGAATCGGTGGTGGTTGGCCATGCGATTGCCAATCTGGTTCCGGTGCACCTCGACGAAGTTCGAAAGCGCCGCGAGGACTTGGTGACCAGGACCATGGCTG
>Ga0182024_10025380_pt1 | contig 10468 bp, 7 predicted proteins | sample P32metaG_FD_120480 | JGI IMG/M metagenome (GOLD analysis project Ga0182024, IMG submission 120480) | Permafrost microbial communities from Stordalen Mire, Sweden - P3-2 metaG (Illumina Assembly) | ecosystem: Environmental > Terrestrial > Soil > Wetlands > Permafrost | place: Sweden: Stordalen...
AAACCCAGGATGAAAATCACACCCTATAATCAACATGACGTTGGCTCCTCTCACGAGCCTTGGTCTTGTTCGTCGCATACCAATCTACTCGCGACGAGCCAACGTCGTTATGCAATCAAATCGGGCGGAAAGTCCGGTGAGGAACCTGCTTTCTGCCGCGGCTGATGCACCCTTCGCGCTCAGCCCATACAGACCCGTAAGACTGTCATCCTGAGCGGAATTTGTCGCGCGCGAAGCGCACGACAAATGAAGTCGAAGGATCCCTATCGCGCCGGCGGTACCCGACCGCATAGAGGCATTTCTCGCAAGGGAGTAAACTCGGGGGCCGACGGGACCTACTCAAAACAACAAGCGACGCCCGGTCCTGTCCCCCGGCCAATTTACGACAATCCCAAGGGTACAATACCTATGCAATGCCGCGGTAGACGCAAAAGAGTGGACCATCCTGGAGTCATACGTCATGGCTGAAAAAGCCGATGGTGTGCGAATACGCTTGCCAAGAGGTGAGTGGCTTTACAACCCAAACCGGCCCCTCGGCCCACCTGGAGGTTTTGGCGAAGTGTTCGAGGGCAGGGACACAAAGGGTCAACTCGTCGCCATCAAGCGGATACGAGTAACGACCGGAGAAGCGGCCCATCGCGAGTTGAAGATTGCAGACGAACTGGGTGGCAAATCTTTCCGGCATGTGCTGGAAATCCTAGACTCCGGCGAGGACTCCGAAGGTGGAGGATACTATGTCGTCATGCCACGGGCTGAGCGCAGCCTACTGGATGAATTGAAGGTGCAAGGCAAGTTGCCCTTCGACCAAGCCACTGACATCCGTCGACAAATCGCGGAAGGCCTAAGAGAAGTTGACAACATAGTGCATCGTGACCTGAAGCCCGGCAATGTCTTACTTCACGATGGCAGATGGAAAATCGCGGATTTCGGCATCGCTAGGTTCGTTGAGGATGCGACATCAGCGAATACTGTCCGAGACTTCTTATCTCCACCGTTTGCTGCGCCGGAGCAGTGGCTCGGTGAGCACGCAACCCACGCTACTGACGTCTATGCACTTTCCTGCGTGGCACAACTGTTAGTAATAGGCGCACCGCCGTTTCCGGGTCCGACAAGAGCAGATTTCAAACGTCAACACATCTCAGACAGTCCGCCGTCGTTGACGGGTGTCGATCCACGAATGCGAGCGATTTTTGCTGCCGGGCTTCGCAAGCCCCAGGCAGGGCGACCATCTATTGAGCGTGTGATTACAGTGCTCCGCGATGTCTCTTCCAACCCGACGCCTAGCGTCCCAGTGATCGGCACCCTTCATGCCGCCAACGCTGCGGAAGCAGAGCGGGCGTCAGCCGCGACAGCAAGGTCCGAGCGTGAGCGTCGCGAAGCCGCCGAACGACGGTCAATTCTCGAAGCCGGCGAAGCGATCTTTCGCGACATAGTCAAGAGATTCGAGAGCGTAATTCACGAGAACGCGTCCGAAGCACAGGTGCACGAATCGCACGGGAAGTTGACCGTTAGGATGGGGCAGGCTGGGCTCGAAATTGAGTCACAGGGCGCCGTTCCCCCGAACATAGTCTTAGGAAACGGTGCTTGGGAGGTTGCTGCGATAGGATCCATTCGTGTCAACCAGCGGACACCAGAGTGGAAACACGGTGCGACCCTCTGGTATATGCGCTCCCGACGGAGCCCAGATTTCCGTTGGTATGAGGTTGCCTACCAACGACACGCGCTAAGCAGTGGGCCGATAGTGGGACCTTTTCCAATCCAGGACCTCGGAGACGACATCTACCGGCATGCTAGCTTGGCCGCTGGGCCAGGGATGCACGTAATCCTGGTGGATTTCGGTCCAGCACCGATTGATGATGAGAACGAAGCTGCATTTTTCCAACGGTGGTTGGAGCGCTTCGTGAAGGCGTACAACGGACGGCTCGGTCCTTTCTAGCAAAAGGGGTCGGGCCGTCGCAGATGAGGCGCCGGCAAAGGCCTAAACCGCCCTCACCGCTGCTGCCACTATCCAGACGTCGAGCTGCCAATAGTTTTCCACAGGCCCATTGTGACATCTGACCTTGCGCCCCCAATTCAAATCAGCGATCATGGTAGAAGCCGCAACGGTTGGCACAAGCCAATCATAGCGCCGCTAAGTTATTGTTTCTTAATAACTTAGCTCTAGGCTCTTTGACATCAAGACCTTGCGAGGAATTTCCCGCTAAACCAATGATTCCAGAGATTATGCAAAAAGGGGGGAGGGGGGTACCCCCCGAAAAAAAGGCGAAGCCCCTGTAAAGCGCCCCAGAACCGGCAAACCGCCCCAAATTTATTCCTGAGCACGAAACGCACAGCGGGCAGCCGTCTAATCACCTAAAGCTTTTTCCCCGCACCCCGCCGGCATTTTGATATAGTTCCCCACTGACATGCCGACCCTAGCGCCCGAAGTGAATCCTCCCGCTTCAGTCCCACCAACGTCTCTCACCCGCAATCAGATTCGCGGCTTCTGGGCATCATGGGGAGGATGGACGCTCGATGGCATGGACTCAGTGGTCTACGCACTTGTGTTAGTGCCGGCATTGCGAGAGTTGCTGCCGCATTCCGGCATCGCCGCCACCAAAGGCAACATCGGCTACTACGGATCTTTATCCTTCGCGTTGTTTCTAATCGGTTGGGGACTCGCCTTTTTATGGGGCCCAATCGGCGACAGATTTGGCCGCGTGCGCACGCTGATGCTGACCATCGTCTGGTATTCGCTGTTCACATTCCTGAGCGCCTTCGTCCACACAGTCTGGCAGCTCGCAATTCTGCGGCTGCTCGCGGGCATAGGCATCGGGGGAGAATGGGCCATGGGCGGCACATTCGTAGCCGAAGAGTGGCCCGAAAATCGCCGCCGCATGGGCGCCGGATTCATGCACACCGGCTACTACGTCGGCTTCTTTCTAGCGGCGCTGGCCAACTACTACATCGGCAGCCACTACGGATGGCGCAACATGTTTATCGTGGCGGGACTGCCCGCGCTGCTGCTGGCCTGGGTTCGACACGGCGTTACGGAACCGGAGGCGTGGAAAAAGAAAGAAAATGTAGTGCGGTCGTGGGCGGTTTGGCGTCCGTTTGCGGCTCTATTTTCGGCGGCCTTGCGTCGTCGCACGATTCTGAATGCTTTGTTGATGCTGGCTTCCATCTGCGGTCTGTGGGCTGGAACCGTTTACGTTCCCGCGGCGATTACAGCACTCGCCGAAGCGGGAGGTCGCGTTGGCCCGCAAGCCGCGCAACTGGCTTCATGGGGAACCATGCTGGTTTCGCTCGCGACAATTCTTGGTTGTCTCGCGATGCCCTCGCTAGCGGAGCGCCTTGGCCGGCGCGGCGCGCTGGCTCTTTTCTTCGTGCTGATGATGGTGTTCATCGCGCTAACCTTCGGCAAAGTCTTTTATCTCGGACCGGCCGCGCTGCCGTGGTTCTTCGTCTGCTTGTTCTTCCTGGGATTGGGAGGCGCAAACTTTGCCGTTTACACGCTCTGGTTGCCTGAGCAATATCCCACGGAATGCCGCGCGAGTGCTTTTGCTTTTGCCACTTCGTTCGCGCGCTTCGGCGGCGCGGGAATTACTTTCCTCGTGGGAAGCGGCGTGCGGCATTTCGGGTCGCTGGGAACTCCAGTCGCGCTGACTTCGATTGCATTCGCTCTCGGATTGATTCTGATTCCGTTCGCCGCCGAGACGCGCGGACAGCGCCTGCCGACGTAGATCATCCGTCGCTATGCGCTCAGCGCTTGCTTGAATTCCTTCAGGAAAAACTGCACATTCTCTTCGGTCGCGAGCGGTCCCATCACGCCGATCCGAAAGACTTTTCCTGCAAGCGGTCCGAAGCCGCTGGCGATTTCAATGCCTGGTCCGCTGATGAGTTCTTTGCGCACTTTGGCTTCATCAATACCATCGGGAACAACGACAGTATTCAGCGTCGCAATGCGATGTTCTGCGGGCACATGCATGCGCAGGCCCATCGCTTCAATGCCTTTCACAAATTGCACGTTGCAACGGCGATGACGTTCCCAGCGGTTTTCAATTTCTTCTTCGTTGATAACCAGCAGCGCCTCGCGCAGCGCGTAGAACATGGAAATCGGCGCGGTGTGATGATAGCGGTGCGACACAGTTGAGTAGTCGTGAATCAGTTTGAGGTCGAGATACCAACTGCGCGACGGACTGGTTCGTGTGCGAAGAAAGTCCATCGCGCGCGGCGACATCGCCATCGGAGATAAACCTGGAGGACAGCTCAGTCCTTTTTGCGTGCAACTGTAGGCGATGTCGATGCCGGTTTTGTCGAACTCGACGGGCACTCCGCCGAGCGAGGTCACGCAATCCGCGATTACAAGCGCGCCGGCATCGTGCGCCGCGGCGCAGATTGCATTGCCTGATTGCAACGCGCCCGTCGATGTTTCGGCGTGAACGTACGCCACAACTTTGGGCTTCTCGCGCGCTATGAATTCTTTCGCTTCGTCGTCGGTGTAAGTTTCGCCCCAGGCTTTCTCGAAGCGGACTACGTTTGCGCCGTTGCGCTTTGCCATCTCGGTGAGGCGATCGGAGAAGTATCCGTTGGCGAAAACAGCGAGCTTCGTGCCGGAGTCAACGAAGTTCGCGACGGCAGCTTCCATGCCCGCGCTGCCTGTGCCGGAAATTACCAGCGTTGCGCCGTCGTTCGTGCCGTAGGTCGTCTTGAGCAACTGCTGAACATCGGTCATCACCTGGATGAAGTAGGGATCGAGGTGTCCGACAATCGGCTTCGAGAGCGCTTCGTAGACGCGCGGATGAACCATGCTTGGTCCGGGACCGAACAGGTAGCGGAGTGGCGGTGCCAGGGCAGGGAATTGAAGTGCTGCGGGCTGCGGCTTTAGTTGCGGCTTCGTTTGTTCGAGCGTGCTCATAGTCCTCGTTTCTCGATTGCGAGATAGTTCGATTTTACGGCACTGAGCGAACCGATGCCAGTTTCACGCGTGGAGTCCAAAATTCTTACCACGGAGTGCATGGGGTTTCACGGGGTAGAGCTTGCACTTCCCTTGACTTCATCGGGCAGCGGTGACGCTTTATTGTTTGAACTAATCCGGCAAGAAGTTAGTCTTAATTCCGAGGATATGTAACCTATGACAGATTGGTTCGCACGACCCGTGCTGCACGTAGCGGATGTTGATGCGTCGCTTCTCTTCTATGTGAACCGACTTGGTTTCACGAGTCCATGGCGCTACGACGAGGACGGGAGAGTGCGCGTCGCACAGGTTGACCGGCAGGGCTGTGCGCTTATCCTGGCCGACACGTGGCCGGAGAAGATTGGCAAGGGGCTGATTTTTATTTCGCTGAACGTAGAGCCCGCGACGCACGAGGCCGCAGTCGCGGCGTTGGACGCGCTGCGCGCGGAACTCGACGCCAAGGGCGTTGCGGTGAAGGACGGTTCCTGGGGATACAAGCTTCTGGTGGTCGATGATCCCGACGGCAATCAGTTGTTCTTCAACTATCCGAACGAGAGTGCACCCGGCAAGACTGCTGGAGATGGGGCGTGATCGTGCAGGCGCGTGCATGGCTACGCCTAGCGGAAACTCAGATGGCCTTAAGGTCTGAAATCGATTGGCGAAAGCTCGCCTTCACACTCACTGGCTAGCCTCAAAACGTGTAATGGCCTGTTCTCGACAGTTACGTTGCCGTATTATGGTCCGCGATGAGGAAACTGGCCCATGGACACGGTTGCGCGGGATTGGCGGTTGGCCAAGGCATGGCTAATGCGCGAACTGAGCGAAAAGAAATCCGATGAAGCCTGAGCGATGGAGCAAGATCGAAAGCATTTTTCACAAGGCTCTCGAGGCGGACGAAAGCCGGCGCAGTTCCGCGATTGAAGAATCGTGCGCTGGTGATGCGGAACTGCGCCGCGAGGTGGAATCGCTGCTGGCGCATCACAGCGACTCTGCGAGCTTCATCGAGAAACCAGCATTTGCGGGCCAGGTGACCACCTGCAGCGTTGGGCCCGTCACAGCCGCAGATGCGCCGAGGCCTGACCTGAAGGGCGTTGCGTTTGGACATTACCGCATTCTTGAGGAAATCGGCGTAGGCGGCATGGGACAGGTGTTCCGCGCCTCGACACGCGGCTTCACCGGACGGTGGCGATTAAGGTGCTGCCCTCGATGCATGTCGCCGATCCGGATCGAAAGAGACGCTTCCTTCAGGAGGCGCGGGCGGCCTCGAAGCTGAATCACCCGAATATCGTCACGCTGCACGACATGGCGAGCGATGGCGGAGTGGATTACATCGTGATGGAGTATGTGGCGGGTAAGACGCTCAAGGAGTTGATCCCTCCCGAGGGCTTGCCGATTTCCGAGGCCGGCGGTTATGCGATCCAACTCGCCGGCGCGCTGGCGGTTGCGCATGCTGCGGGATTGATTCACAGGGACATCAAGCCCGCGAACATTATGGTCACGAACGACGGCCAGGTAAAGGTTCTCGATTTCGGGCTGGCCAAACAGCTGATCCCGGCGGGTGCCGATTCGCTCGATGCGGAACAGTCGGTACCGGGAATGTTGGTGGGGACGGTTTCCTATATGTCTCCCGAGCAGACGCGCGGTGAGCCGCTCGATGCGCGGTCCGATATTTTTGCTTTCGGCTCGGTCCTTTATGAGGCTGTCACGGGCCAGCTGGCTTTCAGGGCCGCCAGCCTGCTATCGACGATGCACGAAATCGCGCTGCATGATCCACCGCCACCGTCGCGGGTCCAGCCGCGCATTCCCCTGTGGTTGGAACAAATCATCCTGCGGTGCCTGCGGAAACAGGTCGCGGATCGCTACCAGTCGATGACGGAGCTGCTCGAGGCACTTCGCAGCGGCGGCGTCCGAGCCGTCCCCGAGACGGTGGGGGCCAGCACGAGTCCGGCTTCTTCGATCGCGGTGTTGCCCTTTGCCAGCGCGAGTGGGGATGGCGAACAATTCGGCGACGGACTGGCCGAGGAACTGATCCACGCCCTGAGTCTGTATGACGACCTGCAGGTGATCGCACGAACGTCGGCCGCTGCCCTACGCGGGCACGGGTTGGATATTCGCGAAATTGGGCGGCGGTTGAATGTAGGTGTGATCCTCGACGGAAGTGTTCGGCGTGCCGGTAACCGGCTCCGGATCACAGTTCAGTTGATCGACGTCAACGACGGTCATCACCTGTGGTCCGAGCGGTACGACCGGGAAATGACGGACGTGTTCGAAGTGCAGGATGAGATCGCGGCTGCGATCGTAGACAAGCTGCGCCCACAGTTACTGGGCGCCCGCTCCCCCTCGGCGGCGCGCCATTCGGAAGATCCGGAAGCGTACGCGCTGTATTTGAAAGGCCGCCATCATTGGGGAAGACGCCCGGCGGGCACGATGGAGGCAATTGCCTACTTCGAACAGGCGATCAAGCGCGATCCGACATATGCCCTTGCGTACACGGGCCTGGCGGATGCTTACAACACGCTAGCGAGCTGGGAAGGCGGTGTGCTTCCGCCACGTGAGGGTTTTCCAAAGGGGATGTCGTATGCAGAGCAGGCGCTTCGCCTGAAGCCAGAGCTGGCCGAGGGGCATGCGGCGCTGGCTTACGCTCTGCTCCACTACCGCTGGGAGATTCCGGAGGCCGAGCGGTTGTTTTCGGAGGCAATCCGGCTCAATCCGCGTTACGGGCCGGCGCACCATTGGTATTCGCATCTGCTGGTGGCAACGGGACGCATCGAGGAGTCGCTGGCCGAGAGCAAAATCTACCTGAACCTCGATCCCGCAGATCCAATGTCACAGCTTCACCTCATGTGGCACCACGTGATGGCGCACAACTTCGATCAAGCTCTCAGCGAATCAGGTCGTGCGTTGGCCAATGACCCAGGCTTCTCGTGGAATCGCATTTTTCAGGGTTGGGCTCATCTAGGCGCAGGCGCGCCCGGCGAAGCGGAAGCAGTCATCCGAAAAGGGGCGGAACTCTCGGGCGTGAGTGTGCACCTCAGCTTTCTTGGGCACGCGCAGGCGGTCAACGGCAATCGGGCGGATGCGCTTCGGACGCTGGAGCGGCTCACTGCGCGATCCGCGGAACGGTACGTTTCGCCCTATGAGTTGGGATTGATTTACGAAGCGCTCGGCGACCACGATCAAGCCTTTGCGTTACTGGAGCAGGCGTTTGCGGAACGCTCGCCGTGGTTGGTTTATTTGGCCCGTGAGCCCCGACTGAGGCATTTGCACGGCGACCCGCGCTTTGATACTTTGCTGGCGCGGATGACCCGCGACTTCGGCGGAGCGCCAGCGGGTGCGACTCGGTAGACGGCGAGCCTGGATGTCACGGGAGGGCTTCTAAGAGCGGTCGCGAAACTCCTGGGCTAGGGGGGAATTCCGCAAACGTCCAAGGCCTTCCTTCCACAGATCCGTGGCCTGGCTGCCTCATGTTTCGAGTCGCCAATGATGAGCGACACCAGCGTGGTGCAATCTATTCTCTGCGGTGGAATACGCAGTAGCTTCTCCGGTCAGCAGTTGGTAATCGCAATATCCCGGAAAGTTTCCTCTACGGTCGAGCAGTGCTTCGCAAGCACTGGAAAGACCCGGTGTCACTGGCCGGATCGTCGGCAACCCGGAAGTTATCCGGCCCGACCAACTCGGGCGAATCGTGTCAATTGGTGAAAAATCGCCATTACACTCAGATCCGCCGACACGTGTGATCGCATGGTTTTGAAAGTTATTTGAACCATGAAAACCTAGTCTTCTTCTCTGCTTCCATTCTGCTCACAACTCGGCGTTGCACAGCAGGCAGCGCTAATCAAAATCCGTGGAAGGAGAAGCCGACAAGTCAGCGCCAGGCGGATGATTGCGTCGGGCCCAGACCGGCTCGCCAATCCGGTTGCCGATGCGGATATTTGTCGGGTCCCAGCTTTCGTGTGCAAGAGCCTGCGCATTCTGCGCTTCGGAGGCTGCGGAAGAACTCGTTGTGCGCCCAAGTACGACCACCGGGGCTGAAGCCTTAGTAATTTTGTGAGTTTTACGCGGCGCTAAAAGCGCCGCTCTTCCACGCGACTGCACGCATTCGTGGGTTTTTCCGCAGCCTGTTCAAACATCGCGGACGGCGTGGGCTAAAGTACTGCGGTGTTCTTTAGATCGGCGGGAATTGCCGATAGGTTGAGAGTTGGCGAACTGATTTCTCATGTCGATTAAACTGCTGCCAGCGTCGGTGAATGCGGTCGAGCCGGCGCAGGCGTCCGATGGGTCGAACAGCCTTGTGCCTCTGGCTTCGGTCGCGATCACTTCGCGCGCTGGCAAAATTAGTCTTGTTCCCTCCGGCGACGCTTTCACCCGGTCGTCTGCGACGCGCCGGGGCGAGGCGAATTTCATCTACGGAACGCTGGTGGAGGATTCGCCCGGCGATGCGGCGGGACGCTCGGGCGGGGAGTATGTCTCTGGACTGGGTTGGGGCCGTCCGGTTGAAAGCACTGTGATCGCGCAATACCTTTTTTATTCGGCTAGTTTGGCTGGATGGCGGGGGCGATACATTGATGTGTACGCTTAGGTTGTGCGGTTGGTGGCGATGAGATTTTTAGCGTGGCGATTGGCTCGTCGGTTGGCTAGACGTCGCGGAGCGCACTCGCGGACGGGAGTTCTGATTGTGACGGCCTGTTAACGGCAGTTGGCGGGCCAACGCTGGAGCCTACCTCTCGTCTGCGTCAGCTACTGTTAGTTCCCTGACCCACGGAGTCGTGACATCTTTCCTCCAAGCGCACCATCCGACGGGTAGGTCAGCCAAGCCCTTGATCGTCGCGTCCTTGTCGACTATGTGGTGAAAACAGACGTAAGCTAGGTCTTCGGCCTTCGATTCGTCCGGCCCGTGGAACTGCCATGCGCCATCCTCGACATCATGAAAGACGCGGGTGATGGGGTCGTCGCCGCTCATTACGCGCTTCGTTGTAAAGACTGCGGTGTGCGGAAGATCAGTGAATTTCCAATTGTGCAGACTGCTGTCCGCGTTGTTCACGGCCCAGAAGTCTTGCTCAACCCTCGAAGATAGGGAATATGGAAATAGCAGCGGCTGCCTGTCACGCCAACTGACGTCGAAGGCTTCGTCCCAGGGAAGGTGGTTATTGAGGTCAGGATAGACGCATTGGAGAGCCGAAAAATCGTCTCCACCGTAAAACCATACGGCGTAGCCCATCGTCTGTCTCAGCCACCGTTTTTCAACCTGTCTAAATTCGCACTCGACGTTAGCCAGAAGATCCTGCGCCCGGCTGCCCTGTTCAAAACGAATGCCCTGCTGCAACCGACGAGCGCACTCATTCAGAAGAGAATGGGCTACGTCGCTTTTCAGCCCTACGACAATCAACTCGGGGCATCCCAAGACATCACTAAGGCCGATCGTGTACGACCAGCCCGGAAATCCGCCCTCCTCGCGCACTTGGATGATGTGGCAACCATATTCCTCCACATCGTCTATTAGCTTAACCTCGTCAGGTTCCAGCTTGGTCTGGC
>Ga0182024_10025381_pt1 | contig 10468 bp, 10 predicted proteins | sample P32metaG_FD_120480 | JGI IMG/M metagenome (GOLD analysis project Ga0182024, IMG submission 120480) | Permafrost microbial communities from Stordalen Mire, Sweden - P3-2 metaG (Illumina Assembly) | ecosystem: Environmental > Terrestrial > Soil > Wetlands > Permafrost | place: Sweden: Stordalen...
GCCGGCGGAGTTGTTGAATCCGCGTAATGCCTGGAAGGATCCGCGGGCTTACGACGCGCAGGCTGTCATGCTGGCAGAGAAATTCGAGAAGAATTTCGCTAAGTTCGACGCGCCTGCTGGAGTACGCGACGCAGGTCCTGTTGCCAGTAAACCTAAGAACTAAAACTCGAAATTTCGAATGCCGGCAGCTAACGCGCCATCACCACCGGAACCCGCGGCGCAACCGTGCGCCCATCGTGGAAGACGGTCACGATGGACCGGGTGTTGGTGATGTCATCCAGAGGATTGGCGGCCAGCACGATCAGGTCCGCGCGCTTGCCGGGCCGCAGGGTACCTCTCGTCGCCTCGATCCCCAGCAACTCAGCGTTGTTCCTGGTCGCACATACGATGGCCTGCATCGGAGTAAGCCCTGCCTGCACCATGTCTTCCAACTCCCGATGCTCAGAGAACCCTGGAATACGCGTCGGCATCGCACCTGAGTCGGTTCCAAAACCGACGTGAACGGCGGCGTCGTAGAGCGTCTTCAGGTTTTGCTGGTCCATGGCAAAGTCCGCTTTATGCTGCGCGGTCTTTGGGTCCTGGTTCACCTTCTGGCTATAGGCTTCGCTGGTCAACGTGGTCAGCACCACCGGCGGGAGGGCGTCCTTGAAGAAATTAATCTGCATGAACCCGGGGTGTTCGGCGTAGATGTAGAAGGATTCGTCGACGGTAAAGGTGGGAATATACCAAACGCCGCGGCGCTTCATTGCAGAAATCAGCTCCTGGTCGGCGGGTTTGTCGCGAACGCTGTGGGCCAGCACATCCACTCCGTCATTGACCAGTGACTTGGCGTCAGCCAGGTAATAGACGTGTGCGGCTACCCTCAAGTGATGCTTGTGGGCTTCTTCGATCACCGCCCGATAGATGTCGGGCGCCATGGCCGGTTTAGTCCCACCGAGGCTGTCGACCCAGATCTTGACTATGTCTGCGTGCCGTTTGGCCATCGCATCCACCGCTATGCGCGCTTCTGCCGCTGTGGCCGGCCGGTATAGCTGGTCGGGCGCTGCCGGCAAAGGCGGGGCGGCGTCCGGGACGCCGATACCACGGTCCGCCGTAAAGACCGTCGCGCCATCGAGTTTGCCCTGCTGTTGTTGTTCACGAATCGGGTACAGAAGATCGCGGTTGAGACCCAGCGATAACATCGCGGTTACACCGTAACTCTCGTACTGCCGCAATTCCGCGAGTACGTTCTCCGCAGTGTAGGCCGTAGCCGAGTTCTGTCCATCTGCGATCAAAGCCAGATGCCCGTGCGCGTTGATCAGCCCGGGCATGACCGTATCGCCATGCAAATCGAGCACCCGTGCGCCGGCGGGAACGGCGCCCGCGCCCGCTTGAATAGTCTGGATGTGGTTGCCCTGGATCACCACCGTCGCATCTTCAAGCGGCGTCCCGCCGGTGCCATCAATGACCCGCACATGGGTCAGAGCGGTCACGCCTGACGGTTGCCCGGGTTGGCCCTGGGCTGCAACGAGCGATAGTGGCGCCCACCCAAACAACATAGCTAGCGATGTGCGCAGAAGCATGGTTCGAGTTGCTCCTTAGATGAGATACTCTCCGCAAGGTGCACGAGCAATGTGGCTGGCGCTTGCGATCATTCTTATCCTGCTCTGGGTCGGCGGCTTTCTGCTCTTTCACATCGCCGCATTTGCGCTGCACATCCTGCTCATCATCGCGGCCATCGCCCTGGTCATCCACCTCTTTACTGGCGGCCGCAGGGCGGTGTAGCACTACTCGCTGTAATGCAACAGGCTGAACACGTTGTACTCTTTAAACCGGTCGCGTCCATTGAGAAAGTCAAGTTCGATGGCGAAAGCAAGGCCGACGATCCTGGCCCCGAACTGGCGAACCAGTTTCACGGTTGCTTCCATCGTTCCCCCAGTGGCCAGCAGGTCGTCCACAATGAGAACGTTCTGGCCCGGCTCGATGGCGTCCAGGTGGATTTCAAGTGCATCCGTTCCATATTCCAGATCGTAGGTTACGCGCGCAGTGGGCGCGGGCAATTTGTCCGGCTTGCGCACCGGTACAAAACCGGCATTCAGACGATAGGCTAATGCCGGCCCGAAGATGAATCCGCGGGCCTCAATGCCCAGCACCAAATCCACATTCTCCATGCCGATGTAGTGAGCGGCCAATGCGTCCACCAGGGTCGCGTACCCATTCTTGTCCTTGAGCAGGGTGGTGATGTCGTAGAAAAGAATGCCCGGCTTGGGAAAATTCGGAATCGTCCGGATAAGAGATTTCAGAGGCTCACAGTTAATAGGATGGTGAGTCATTCGTAGCTACCAGGCTCCTTCAATCTGGAATGATTCCAGGTTCTGTGCCATGGCTTCATCGAGGTCGCGCTCGTGCACGGCGTCCACACGGCTCCCGCGAGAGCCGCGTTCGAGCACGGCGCGAAGTTCGGCTAACTGATCCTCGCTGCCCGCGACCATGACCTCGACTTCGCCACCCTCGGTGTTGCGAACCCAACCCTTCAATCCCCGAGCCCCAGCCTCCCGGTGGACAAACCAGCGGAAGCCGACCCCCTGAACACGACCCTTGACGATGTAGTGGCGCACCATATTATTCATGCTCTTCTCTTTATGCTCGAGACAGGTATGCGCCTTCGGCCGTATCCACCCGAATCTTTTCCCCTTCGTTAATGAACGGGGGCACCTGGACGACTAGGCCGGTCTCCATCTTGGCAGGCTTGGTGACGGAAGAGGCTGTCGCCGATTTTAGGCCCGGTTCGGTTTGTACCACGGTCATCTCCACGGTTTGCGGCAACTCGATGCCGACCGCGACTCCATCGAAAAACGAAACCTTAATCTGCAGATTAGGGATCAGGTACTCGATCGCATCGCCCAGCGTGCTGCCCTTCAGGTTGGTCTGTTCATAATTTTCAGTGTTCATGAAGTAGTAGTCATCGCCGTCGGAGTAAAGAAAATCCATGGACACCTCGTCGACGATGACGCGATCGATCGGGTCCGGGGAACGGAAACGGTGCTCGAACATGGCGCCGGTGCGCAGGTTACGGAGCTTGGCCTGGATGAATGCGCGCAAATTGCCAGGGGTCCGATGCTCAACGCTGAAGACCGTGTGCAGCTCGTTGTTGTGCTTGATGACCATGCCCGGGCGCATCTGTGTGGCAGGAATCGCCATAAAAGAAAAACTCCTTCATCTCTCACTGGATTGGCTGATGCAGAACTCTCAACAGTCGATTGTAGCGCCTTCCCTACTTGCCGAAGATTCTCGAAAAGAAGCGCCCGATGCGGTGGAAGACGCCACTCTGGTTGGATGACTGACTGGGCGGGGGAGGCGCCGACGCAATCTCCGGCGGAGGGGTTGGCTGAGGAGCGGGCGCGACGGGCGCCGGCGGCGGGGTAGCAGGCGCCGGAGAGGCGGCCGGGGCCGGAGCAGGATTCTCCCCGTTGTAGGTGAGGGGAACGGTAACCTGGGCATGCGTCTCTCCCGCAGGAACCACAGGCGCGGAAGGGGGATTTGGGGGCGGCGCCAGGCCCTCGCTCTCCGCTATAGGGAAGGCTGTATCTGCCGGTGTTGAGGAAGGGCCACCGACCGGCTGTCCTGGTTTCGCAGGAGCCGCTCCTGTATTTCCTGTACTGGCCACCGAAGTAACGGGCATCGTTGGGCAGCCGCAAGGCTCCGGTTCATGATCCACCACTTCGCTCAGACTGCCATGCTGGAAGTTGACGCGTTGATCCGGCATGACCCGGTACGCCCCGCCTTCCAGTTGGCTGGTCACCGTGACGTAGGGCGCATCTGCGCCGCGATTGTCGACGCAGGTGTCCCCCTTGGTATTTACCCGGATGCTCAGGTCGGCCTGTCCAGGGCCGGAGATGAGGATGCTCAGGTCGGGGGTAAGCAACACATCGGAGTACTTGCCCACGACGTAGTTGGCCTCGATTGCGCCGCGGTCCAGCGCCATCATGAGAGCGCTGCTGGCCGGGTCGTCGATGGAGCGGTCCTTCGCCAGGTGAACGCTGCTGGTGGAGCACAGACGGAGTGAGCCGCCCCGTTGCAAGGTAATCTTGACGGCCTGTTCTCCAGCCGTAATCTGGCTGCCATTGCCGAGCAGCGTTTCGCCATGGGAAATGTCGACCGCGCCTGAAACCTGCACCTCGCTGGCAGAGGTGCGTCCAATCGGCTGCTGGGCTAGCAGCATCGGGGCAAGGAGTACAACCGCTCCGGCCAGGGAAAATCGCATCGTCACAGCTCTTCTCAAAGAGAGAGAAAATTCCGGATCAGGTTTTTGCCGTCGACGGTAAGCACGCTCTCGGGGTGAAACTGGACCCCCTCGATGGGAAAGCGGCGATGGCGCAAGCCCATGATGGTCCCATCGCCGTTGCCATTTTGCACCCGTGCGCTCACTTCCAGTTCCTCCGGCAGACCCTCGTCGGCAACGATGAGCGAGTGATAGCGGGTACAGGTCATGGGGCTGGGCAGGCCGGCGAACAGATTGCGTCCATCGTGCTCTACCGGGCTGGTTTTGCCGTGCATCAACTTCGGAGCGCGCACGACTTTGCCGCCGAAGGCGGCTCCGATCGCCTGATGGCCCAGGCAAACACCCAATATGGGGACTTTGCCGGCAAAATGGCGGATGAGGGGGATGCTGACGCCAGCTTCCTGAGGGGTGCAGGGCCCGGGAGAGAGGACGATGCGCTCTGGCTTGAGATCCTCAATCTGCTCGACCGTTAACTGGTCGTTACGGCTGATGATCATCTCGGCCCCTAGCTCACCCATGTACTGCACCAGGTTGTAGGTGAATGAGTCGTAGTTGTCGAGAACGAAGACCATGGGCGCCACTTCTTTTAGTGTAGCGCTAAGGGTCCACTGGGAATTTAGTGCCTACCGTTTAGGTTGAAAACCGCAGATCTCTCCACTACGCTACGCTCCGGTCCTAATGACAAAGTCGGTCGGGAGGCATGGTAGCCCACTCTACGCCAAAAACGGGCGTAGAATGGGGCACCCAGAGCCTTGGTTGTGGTACAGAAGGCAGGTCTTTGCTATCCCAACTCGCAACCGATAGTCAGTTGATCGAGATGACAAATTTGTTTGAGGACGAGATTCCGTGTTTCCAGGAGAAGACAGGAGCTTACTTGCAACAAATTTGTCATCTCGAGGAGCGTAGCGTAGTGGAGAGATCTGCGGTTTTCCTTTGCGGCTCACTTGCTCTGTGAGGCTGCAGCCCGTGCCCTTTCAACCGCCCGCACCACCGCTTTCGCCTTGTTTACCGACTCCTCGTACTCTTCTTCCGGCACTGAGTCGGCCACAATGCCCCCTCCCGCCTGGATGTAGCCTTGCTCTCCTTTGAGCAGCATGCTGCGAATGGCGATGCACGAGTCGAAATTCCCGGAAAAGTCGGCATAGAAAACGCTGCCCCCGTAAATGCCCCGGCGCGTCGGCTCCAGCTCTTCAATAATCTCCATCGCGCGTATCTTGGGCGCACCACTCAAGGTGCCGGCCGGGAAGCAGGAGCAGAAGGCATCCACCGCCGAGAGCCCTTCCTTGAGCTGGCCTTCCAGGGCGCTGACCAAATGCATCACGTGGGAGTAGCGTTCCACATGCATCAGGCTCTTCACCCGCACCGTGCCGAACTCGCATACCCTGCCGATATCGTTGCGCCCCAGGTCTACCAGCATCACGTGCTCGGCCCGTTCCTTTTCATTCGTCAGCAGCTCCTGCTCGATGCGGAGATCTTCCGCTTCGTCAGCAGAGCGTGGACGCGTTCCTGCGATGGGCCGGTACTCGACATGGCGCTGCTGCACCCGGACCAGCAGTTCAGGAGACGAGCCCACCAGGCAGGTAGAAGTCTTGTCCAGATCGAAGCGCAGGAAATATAGATACGGAGAAGGATTGACGATACGCAGAGCGCGGTACACAGAGAAAGGATCTACCCCCGGCTTCACTTCAAAGCGCTGGGACAGCACTGCCTGAAAGATGTCGCCGGCGGCGATGTACTCCTTGATCCTGGCGACAGAGGCCAGAAAGTCTTCCTTCCGGGTGTGGCTGGTGACGGAAAGTTTACCTCGCGGCCGCGCATGCTTCGGTTTTGGGATGGGCCCGGCCAGGCGCTTCTCCAGCTGGCCCAGCCGCTTCTTCGCGTCCGCGTAAGCGGCTGCAGGTTTCTGGCGCCCGAGATCGGCGGTCACCATGAGCAGGATCTGCTTACGTACGTGATCGAACGCCAACACCTCGTCGAAGAACATCAGGCAGGCGTCCGGGATGCCGAGATCATCCTCGGCCAGCTCCGGCAAACGTTCGAGCTGGCGCACCACGTCGTAGGCGAAAAAGCCGACCGCTCCGCTGGTAAATGGAGGCAGGCCCGCGATATGCGCCGGCGTCTGTCCGGCCAACAGCTGCTTGAGAAGGGCAAACACGTCTCCTTGCAGAGACCGGGTCTTTCCTCGCTCGTTGATGGTTATGGAGCTGCCGCGGGACAGGATGGTGCGATAAGGCCGGACGCCGATAAAGGTATAGCGGCCCACTTTATCGCCGCCTTCTACCGATTCCAGCAGAAAAGACTGCGGCTCGTCCGAAGCGAGGCGCAGAAAGGCGGATACCGGGGTTTCCAGGTCGGCCGTCAGCGTGCGGTAAACCGGAACCAGGCTGTGCGCCGCCGCCAACCGGAGGAATTCGTCACGCGAGGGGGCAATAGTAGTGTCGACCGGCATCCTGCTCATACTAAATGGCCATAGCGGCCAGCAGGTAAACAGGAGAGGATTCGTCCGGTAAAGCATCTCAAGCACTGGGGCGCTTGCCCGAGCTTCTTGCGGACGCATATACTCGATAGGTTTGGGGTTAGTACAAGAAACAGGTCCCGGCCAAGTGGGCGCAAGCGCGCGAAGGGCTCGCCGGGAGCAGAAATCGACCTTGGGACTTTCAGCTCGATTTCGCCCCGTCGAAGTGCCTGCGCCGTCCCGCCCGGGCGCGAACGGCTCAACCGCGGCGGGACTTGAGTGGACTCTATCGCAGTCCACATGTGGAGAATTCGTTATGCAAACCGTATCCCTCGAGCAGGAGATTAATCCCTGGGAAGCTCAGGCTGCTCGCTTTGACTTTGCTGCACAAAAACTGAACCTGGATCAAGGGCTGTGGAAGGTATTGCGCTACCCTGCACGCGAGGTGATCGTGCACATCCCGGTGATGATGGACAACGGAACCATTGATGTTTTCACCGGCTTCCGGGTGCAACACTCGATCGCACGTGGGCCAGGCAAGGGCGGCATCCGCTATTCCCCCGATGTAACCCTGGATGAAGTTCGCGCGCTGGCCAGCTGGATGACCTGGAAGTGCGCCGTGGTCAACATCCCGTTTGGAGGCGCCAAGGGGGGCGTGATTTGCGACCCCAAGAAGATGTCCATTGGCGAGCTGGAGCGCATGACCCGTCGCTACACCTCGGAGCTGATTGAGTTTATCGGGCCGGAAAAGGACGTACCGGCTCCGGACATCAACACCAACGAACAAACCATGGCCTGGATCATGGACACCTATTCCATGCATATGCGGCAGACAGTGACTGCGGTGGTTACAGGTAAGCCGCTCAACATCGGCGGCTCGCGGGGCCGCCGGGAGGCGACCGGTCGCGGCATCGCCGTGGTCTGTGATGAAGCCCTGCGTTACCTGGACATGCAGCGTGAAGGATGCCGCGTGATCATCCAGGGCTTTGGCAACGTGGGCTCGAACGCCGCCAAGCTGATGATGGAAAGGGGCTACAAGATCATCGGTATCGCGGAATACGACGGCGGCCTCTACAACAGCAATGGAATCGACATCCACCTGCTACTCGAATACCGCCAGCGCAACGGCACCGTGATGGGTTTCAAGGGCGCGGAAGCGGTGAATTCTTCCGACTTGCTGGTTTCCGATTGTGAGGTCCTCATTCCCGCGGCCACGGAGAACGTGATCACCAGCCGCAATGCCGACCGTATCAAGGCTCGCATTGTTTGCGAAGGCGCCAATGGACCCACCACAGCGGTTGCCGACGAGATCCTGGCAGACAAGAAAGTCTTCATCATTCCTGACATTCTGGCCAATGCCGGCGGGGTCACTGCCTCCTACTTCGAGTGGGTGCAGGATCGTCAAGGCTATTTCTGGAAAGAAGCCGTGGTCAACGAGCAGCTGGAGAGCATCCTGACGGAGAGTTTCGGCGACGTGGTCCGCTACGCTGAGGCGCACGCAGTCAACAACCGGATAGCCGCCTATATGCTGGCCATTGACCGGGTTGCCTTCACCATCAAGCAACGCGGCATTTACGCCTGACCCGGATTTCCTGCACGTTGGCCTGGGCAAGGCCGCGTGTGCGCCTTTCCGTGAAGAAAGGCGCATGAAATGTGGCAACGCCAGCAAGCTCCACAGGAAGTCCGGGGAAGCAGGGACTTAAGTAACCCTTGTCTGCACAGGATCCACCGGGCGCCCGGCTGTCGGCAGGCGCCTGGTGCATAATTGAAGAGGGGCGAGCGTCTGCCCTCAACAGCCGAGTCGATCGTGAACCTGCCAAACTCCATCACGATGAGCCGCATCTGTTGCATTCCCCTGCTCATCTGGATGCTTTCCAGTTACTTTCCCTTTCGCAGCATTCACGGGGAACAGGAAATTGCCGCCTCGCTGGTTTTCATCCTGGCCTCCATCACCGATGGCGTGGATGGCTACCTGGCGCGCAAGCGCGGTCAAATCACCACCATGGGCATGTTGCTCGATCCGTTGGCTGACAAGCTGATGATCACCGCGGCGTACGTTTGCCTGGTGCAGTTCAACCCGCACCTCATGAAAGCCTGGGTGGCGGTACTGGTGATAGGCCGTGAGTTTCTGGTCAGTGGCCTGCGATCGATAGCCAGTTCGGAAGGCTTCACCATCGAGGCCAGCGATCTGGCCAAGCTAAAGACGGTGATTCAGATTGTTTCGGTGGTAGCGGTCATCCTGGCCCACGGCTGGTATGCCTGGCATTTTGGCTGGTTTATCCTGCCGGTCGAGTGGATTGCGATTGCCGCTATTTATTTCATGGTGCTGGTCTCGATCATCTCCGCTGTTGATTACTTCGTGGCCTTTTGGCGCAAGATCGACCACGCTTCCGCAGACCGCCGTTCCCAAGCCAGCTTTGTCTTGAGCCGCAGAAAAGACCTGCCCGCCGCAAACAAGGTTAGCTAGGTGACGGCGATCCTGCAGCATGGTTTACGCACGATCTCAACAAATTGCAGAAAGATCTCTGAACGAAGGGCATGGCTTCAGCCGTGCCGAAAGTGCCTGCGCGCTTGACGGCTTTACAGGCTGCGGAAAAACCCCGAATGAAGGGCGAAGGGATCGAAAATCAGGGGATAGCAAACCATCACTGAAGCTCCACAAATTGTTCCTGGGGCATTCTGGCGCGATCCGGTTTTTGAACTTTTTGCAAAATTGAGTTTTTCCGCAGCCTGTTTAGCCGCTGAGGTACGCTTTTCTAGACCTCCAGAGCGAAGTTATCTCCGCGATTTGAAAATTCGCCACGAACGAGTGGAAAACGTACCTCAGGGGCTTAAAGCCCTCATCAGTCGCTGTGCTGTGTGGCACGGCTGAAGCCGTGCCCTTCGTTTAGAGTTTCCGCAGTTTGTTCAGGCCCATACTCTTTTTAGTCCGTGCAATAAATAATCTTGGCATCGTCCAAACAAAAGCCCCGGCAATTCGCCGGGGCTTTTGTCTGGATCCTTTTTTGCCATCGTCCTACGCAGGTACCGCATGTACATGCACCGGACGAGTCAACCGCTGCACGAAGTGATAGGGCGGCCAGGGTCCGGAGAGTTGCATATGGCAATCCTTCAACTGCTGGCTGGCGCTTGAGTACTTGTTCTGGTAGCGCTCGATACCCTTGTGATCAATCAGGTGAGCGATGTCGAGCAGCATTTTGCCGGAATCCATTCTGCGGCAACTGATCTCTTCATCGAGTGGGCTGAACATGCGATGCATCTGCACCGAAACCGCCCGCGCTTTCGTCTGCCGTTCGCGTTGCCGGGTAGCACTCTCCCGCAGGCTTGACAAGTATTCTTTGCCCACCCGGTCCATCGGAACCGGAGCATCCTGTTCGCGGCAACAGTCATCCAGAAGCACTTTGAGGTGCATCTCTGCCTTCCCGCGCAAACGCTCAACATTGGCAAGAAACTGCCTTTGATTGGAGCGAATCGATTTTCTCAGGGCTTCATCATCCGCGAAGACGGTACCAAAACGGAAAGGAAGAACAGTGGACAGTTTGAAACAGTCGCTGATCACACGTGCGTGGTCTACGGCTGCTTTCTGATCTAAGTTTTCTGAGGGATGATGTTCGCTGACGATAACTGCTAGATCACTGGCTGGATAGAGGAAGATCTGATTTCCTGAGATTCCCATCACCGATTCCATTGGTACGGGTTTTCGGTGGCGGCTAAGTTCAGGAAACGCCTGCTTTTCACTAATACAATAGGCA
>Ga0182024_10025382_pt1 | contig 10467 bp, 7 predicted proteins | sample P32metaG_FD_120480 | JGI IMG/M metagenome (GOLD analysis project Ga0182024, IMG submission 120480) | Permafrost microbial communities from Stordalen Mire, Sweden - P3-2 metaG (Illumina Assembly) | ecosystem: Environmental > Terrestrial > Soil > Wetlands > Permafrost | place: Sweden: Stordalen...
ACGTCATCATTGAAAAACTCGCGGCGATCGGCAATGCGGTCTTCCAGTTCGCTGATGCGGGACTGCAATTTGAGGAAATTTTCGTTGGCCTTGAGCTGGGGATAATTTTCGGCTACCGCAAAGAGGCCGCGCAGCGCGCCGGTCATCGCCAGGTCCGCCTGGGCTTTTTGCCCGATACTGGCGGCGTTCATGGAGGCGGCTCGCGCCTGGGTCACAGCCGTTAGCGTTTGCTGCTCATGCTGCATGTATCCCTTGGCGGTCTTCACCAGGTTCGGGATTTCGTCATGACGCTGCTTGAGCAGCACGTCGATGTTGGCCCAGGCGCGGTCGTTATCGTTTCGCAGACGCACCAATCCGTTGTATAGGATCACTACGTAAACCCCAACGCCTACTACAAAAAGTAGAAATACCGCGCCTTCCATCATGTTTCCGCCTCGAGGTAAAACTTAGCTTAGTCTCAGAATGGTTCCAGTGAAACAGCAGACTGGCGGACTGCGCAAGTGACCGAAGATTTATGGCGAGAGGAGTCTTTGCGGTTGAAACAAAGGGGCTAAGCCGGTTGGCTCAGCCCCCTTGACGAGCGGGAAATCACTTACGGCTTATGCGGAGTCAGGTCGCAGGTGTGCCTGACTTCATCCAGGTTCAAACCGCCAGGCGAAAACTCGGCGATCTGCGGACCAGTTCTCGTTCTCACTTCCAGATTGAACACCTGGGCGCCAATCACGCCGCGAACCGTGCCCTTGTCCATGGCGAGGAAGCGACCGCGAACCCAGTTCCATCCCTTGTGGTCATGGCTGCCATCGATGCGGACCATGACTTCCATCTTGGGCTGGCCCCAAAAGCCGGGATAATCCGGCCGTCCCAGCCGCCCGCCCATGTTAAAGTCGGCATACTGATACTTGCCATTGGTGCATACCATCTCGACCCGCGGCTTGTAATCCGGGTCCTGCCGAAAATAATTGTTTGCCAGCAGCTCGAAGCGGACTTTTTTCGCGCCGGTCATCTTATCTTCCGAGCGGAGCTCCATCCACTTGCCACCGGCGCTGACGCCATCCTGTTCGTCCTGATAGGGGCTCATCGCACCCTCTTGGGCAAAGGCCGAGACAGCCATCAACATCAAGCTTACGGCCACTACGGCCGCAGCCATGCCAAAACGATTTCCAGTGTGAAATAAGCGCGATACTTTCAAGGTCTCCTCCAAACGAGAACATCCTTACATATTGAACCCGGAAACAAGATAAGAGTTGCATGGCCGCATCTGACATCCGCATTGGCGAATACAAGGCGAATCCAGTCTAAACTTATCTTGATCTACTAAACATACCCGTGCTCCGAGGGTATTCCTTGATCGCCCCTGAGCGTCAGAATCCGCTTTACAGGCGGGGTCTCAGGCCCTAAACTCCCTATGATCCCTCCCCGCGCCAGCCGCTGGCGCTCTGACCCTAAAAGCATTTCAGGAGCAATCACGCATGTTCCGTCACCCAGGTACGGCATTGTCCGCCACAGTTCTGCCTTGATTGTACTAATTGTGGCCAGTAGTCTTCTTGCCGCAGCACAGGTTTCAGTTACCACGTACCACTACGATAACTACCGCACGGGCTTGAATTCCCAGGAAACCGTGCTCACTCCGACCGCCGTACACAGCTCATCGTTCGGAGTATTGAAGACGGTTGTCCTGGACGACCAGGTAGAGGCGCAGCCGCTGGTGGTGCCCAATGTGAACATCACGGCCGGCCACTTTCAGGGAACGACTCATAGCGTGGTTTACGTGGCGACCGACAATAATTCTATTTATGCCGTTGATGTCACGAGCGGGGAAGTGCTTTTGAAGCCGAATTTCGGACCGCCCGTGGTAAAGCCGTTAAACTGCCACATCTACAATCCAGACGTGGGTATCAACTCGACCCCGGTCATTGACCTTAGCAGCAACACGTTGTACGCGATTGTCTATACCCAGCAGTCGACGGGCCCCGCGTATTTTGTGCACGCTCTCGATTTAGGCAGCCTGACCGACAAAGTGACACCGCAGCTGGTGACGGGGTCGCACACACTTACCGGCGGAACAACATTCACGTTCAACGCCACTTATCAGCGTCAGCGTCCGGCGCTGCTCCTGGCAAATGGCAATGTGTATGCGGCTTTTGGCAGCTTCTGTGACCGTTCGCCGAATCTCTCGCGAGGCTGGGTTCTGGGCTGGCAGACAGGAACTTTGACGCCTCTGCCCGGGAATCAGCTTATGGACACACAAGCCACCGATACTGGCCAGTATTTCTTGTCCTCGATCTGGATGTCGGGATATGGGCCCGCTGCTGATGACTCGGGCAACATCCTGTTCGTGACTTCCAATTCCGATCCCTCGGGAAACACTTATGACGGCGTCACCAACATTCAGGAGAGCGTGGTGCACGTGTCGTCGGATTTAACCACAGTGCTCGATTTATTCACCCCCGACAATGTTGGATACCTGGATGAAAACGATCTCGATTTCGGTTCGGGAGGAGTGATGGTGCTTCCCGACCAGCCCGGTTCGATTCCGCATCTGGCAGTGGCCGCGGGCAAAGTGGGGTCGATGTTCTTCATGAACGAAGATGACCTTGGCGGATATTCCACGGAGACGAATAACGTGCTGGGTACTTATACGATCGGTGCCTGCTGGTGCGGGCCGTCTTATTTCGTGGATCCCAAGGATGGCGCTGCCCGGGTGGTGAGCAGTGGCGGAAGCACAATCGTAGTGTGGAAGCTGCTGACTTCGCCGTCTCCGTCTCTGACGGAGGTCACCAGTTCTCTGGCCCTGGATACTGTGGGGACTGGTTTTTTCACGAGCGTATCTTCGAACGGCACCGCCGGCCCGATCATTTGGGCATTATCGAGGCCGACCGGGAAACAGACTGCGATCTCCCTGTACGCCTTCGATCCCGACCTGGGAGGAACCACCATGACGCAACTTTTCATGGGCACCGCCGGCACTTGGTTAGCGAATGGCGCGAACAGCAACCTGGTTCCGGTAGTAGCCAACGGAAAAGTTTTTGTGGCCTCGTACAAGGAGTTGGTGATCCTGGGATTAAAGCCCAAGTAGTTCACATGTAAAAAAGGCTGAGGCGTGGGAGGTTGTATTTTTCCAGAAGGCGCTTGTGGACGTATTGCTTTTGCAATTGCTCGATCTGCGGCGCAGACATTTTGCGGCGGTAGGGGGATAGTTCACGATCGGCTTGGGCGCGTACAGTGACGATTTCTTCGTCGGGCGTGGCGGCGAGCAGTGCGGCAAAAAGTTTTTCTTCGAGGACGGTGAGATGGCGCTCCAAGTCCTCCAGCCTTGACGCTGCCTTTGTACTCTCGATATCGCGCGCGAGTTTGCGCAGAGTGGTAGCGGAGTCCTCGGCGACTGCGTGCACGGATATTCCAGCGGTGTGCGGCAGCTTCGCTGTGTGGAGAAGATCCGCGTTGCGGCGCAGAAATGCTGCGATGGTCTCGGGTTCAAAGCCTTGCCCAGCGGCCGATTTGGCTGATGGTGGATTGGTCGGGGCGGCGCCGACTGCGGCTTCTTTCATATCTTCCGCTGCCGACAACACGGCCTGCGAACACCATCCCAGACCATTGACTTTTCTTGTTTTCGAGGGATGCTGATCGTATTTGTCGAAAGCGGCGTCGATCCCGCGCAATACCGCCTCGAGTGGAATTCCAGCATTTTTCCAGGTTTCCATCAAAGCCCAATCGAGCGTCGAAACCATCAGCAGTGTTCCCCGGCGGCGCTGAAAGTGCTCTTCAATCTCGGTGAAGTAGTTGAAATAATTGAATTGATCGTTTTTAGTTTGATCGACCTTAGTTCGATCGTCCACGGCGGGTCAGCGGGTGGAACGCGGATTGGAAGGAGCGCGATCGTTGCCCCCATTCGATTTTGCGGGGGACGTGCGGGACGCGGACTTTGGTAATGGCGAGGAGGGTTTCTGGGCAGCTTTCGGCGCGAGGCCCGGACGAGCCGCTACATTGCGCTCCCAGATGATGCGCAGGCCTTCGAGAGTTAGAAAATCGTCCACCTGCTTGATGTACTTTGATCCCGTACCGATCATGGGGCCGAGGCCGCCGGTGGCGACGACCTTCGTGTCTTTGCCTAGTTCGCCGAGCAAGAGTTCGAGGATGCCATCGACCAGGCCGAGGTAGCCGTAGTAAAGGCCGGACTGCAGGCTACCGACGGTGTTGGTGCCGATGACGCGGGCGGGTTTGCGAATCTCAACGCGGGGCAGGCGCGCGGTGCGCTGAAAAAGTGCGTCGGCCGAAATGCCGATGCCGGGGCAAATTACTCCGCCCATGTACTCGCCTTTTGAGGAAACGCAGTCGAAAGTGGTGGCGGTGCCGAAGTACACGATTACGCAGGGGCCACCGTACTTTTCGAACGCGGCCACGGCATTGACGATGCGATCCGCGCCCACTTCGGCGGGATTGTCATATTGCACGGGCATGCCGGTTTTAACCCCGGGCTCGATCAACAGCGGCTTCGAATTGAAGTAGCGCTCGCAGACCTGGCGGAGAACGGGATCGAGCGGCGGCACGACGGAGGAAATCACGATGCCGCGGATGCCTGAGGCTTCGAGGCTGGCCATGGAGAATAAATTGCGGAACAGGACGCCGTACTCGTCGACCGTACTGCTTTGCCGGGTGGCGACGCGCCAGTTAGCGACGAGATGGTCGTAGCGCGGAGCGTCATCTGAGTCTGCGTTGGGATGCACGTGTGCAACCCGGGCAAAGACTCCGAGGACCGTGTTGGTGTTGCCGACATCAAGAACGAAGAGCATGGTTGGCTACGCTGCAATTAGCGATTAGCATTCAGCAGTCAGCATTCAGCCACGACAGTGGCGTGCTGGGCTAAATGCTAATTGCTAAATGCTAATTGCTAAATGCTATTTCATCTCTCTCACCGTACCACTCAAAATCTTCTGCAATCCTTGCGCGGTACGGACTTGCAGGAAACCGCGTTCGTCCAGACCGGCCGTGGTTCCTTCGATTCGCGACCCATGTTCTTCGACAAAAATCTGCTTGCCTTGCGTCCACGTGGAACGCTCGGCAAAGCGGCGGAGAATCGATGGGCGCGCATCCGTCTCTTCAATCAGCAGACGATATTCGTGATCGAGCGATTTTAGCAAAGCCGCGGCTAACTCGACTCGCGACCATTCTGAGCCTGTGGCCATGCGCAGGGAGATCGCCTCGGACTCCAACTCCCTGGAAAATTCCGTGTGGTTCACATTGATTCCGATTCCCACTACGACGTGGCGAACGCGGGTGACTTCGGCGTTCATCTCGGTGAGAATGCCGCAGACTTTCTTGCCCGCGATCAGCACATCGTTAGGCCACTTCAAATCGACGCTTAGATTCGATTTAACTTGCTCAATTGCGGCGTGTACCGCCAACCCAGCCGCCAGCGAGATCACGAGGACGTCGGAAGGCGGAAGCGGCGGCCGCAGAACCACGGAGCAGTAGATGCCTGCGGAGCGCGCAGACTCCCAGGAGTTGGCGCCGCGACCGCGGCCGGCAGTCTGCTCTTCGGCGAGGAACACGCTGCCCTCGGCGATGCCATCGGTAGCGGCCGCCATGGCCGCCGTATTGGTTGAGCCGATTTTGTAGAAGTGATGAACGTGAGCGTCGAAGATAGTGCCGCGCAGCAACGGGCCGAGAATTTCAGGCAGCAGCAGGTCTGGAACCGACTTCAGCTGATATCCGGTGGCGGGATGGCCGGCCACATCGACTCCCAGGCCGCGCAGTTGCTGAATCAGACGCCAGACTTCAGAGCGGTTCGAAGAGATTTCCTGCGCGATTTTGGTGCCGCTGACCACGACTGTGGCGTGCTCCATCAACAGGCGCACGATGCGGCCGAGGCGAACATCGGTGGCTAGTTCGTGGGGAGCGGACGCTTTTACGCGCGACATCCGAGTCCCTCGAATTGTTTTCGTCCGCTTGATGACGGAATTATGCGGGAGTGCGAAGAAAAGCACAAATATGGCATTTGGCAAGAAGGAGCGAAGACTTACGCAAGAGTGCGCTTTTATTTCTACGCTGGCACAACACGCATGCTCATATCCACGGCCAAGGGCGAGTGAGTGAGAAGACCGACGGAAATAAAATCGACGCCGGTCTCGGCGTAGGCGCGGATATTTTCCAGACGAATTCCGCCCGAGCATTCCAGGGGAATGCGGCGTTCAAGCTGGGTGCAACGCTCGACCGCGCGCCGCAAGTCTTCGGGAGACATGTTATCGAGCAGGATGGCCTCCGCGCCATGGGCTAGCGCGTCCTCAAGTTCTTGTGGCGTGCGGACTTCTATCTCGATGGGTTGGGAGCCGCGGCGGTTGCGGACCGCGTGCTCCAGGGCGGGGGCAACTCCCCCGGCGAGCGCGATATGATTGTTCTTGATGAGGACTCCATCGGAAAGATCGAGGCGGTGATTCTGGCCGCCGCCGCAGCGCACGGCGTATTTGTCGATCACGCGCAGGCCGGGCGCGGTTTTGCGAGTATCGAGGATACGGGCGTGGGTGCCGGAGACGGCGTCGACGAATTTGCGGGTGAGGGTGGCGATGCCGCTCATGCGCTGGAGAAAATTCAGGATGACGCGTTCGCAAGAAAGAAGCACGCGCGCGTTGTGGCGGATGACGGCGACGGACTGGCCTTTGTGCAGGCGCACGCCATCGAAGATTTCGGGATGCGTGGTGACTTCGTAGTGCGAAGTGACGGCGCCGTCGAGGGCGGCGTAAACGTCGAGAATCCGCGCGATGCTGCCGATGCCGGCGAGAATGCAATCCTGTTTGGCGAGGATGGTGGCGGAGGCGCGCTGATTGGGATCGATGCAGGCGTAGCTCGTGGCATCGCGCGTGGCGCGGTCTTCGAGCAGGGCGTTCTCGATAATGGCGGTGATGCGTCGGCTGTTAAAGTCCATTTCAGTTGCCAGTTGCCAGTTGCCAGTTGCCAGTTTTAAACATTTGCGCCTGTGCCGCTCAATTCGTCCAGCTGACTTTTTATTTTCTCACGCAGAGCGACCAATTCGCCTTCTCGGCGGCGCAAGCCTCCGACTACTTTTTCGGGAGCCTTGGCCAGAAATTGTTCGTTACTCAGCTGGCGCTGATTGTTGGCGAATTCTTTTTCGATTTTCTCCAGATCTTTTTTCAAGCGTTCGCGTTCGGCGGCGACGTCGATCTTTCTTTCGTAAATGACGTGGACATCGAAGCGGGCGGTGCTGCGGGCTCCGGCTTGTTTGGATAGGGAGCTTTCTACGAATGCTATTTTCTCCACGTTTGCCAGGCGCTCGATGGCGGCGTGGTTCTGCTTGATCATGAGGCGAATTTTGGGCTCATGCGAGAAGATTTCGATCGGCACTTTAACCTTGGGCTCGACTTTTAGTTCTGCGCGAACATTTCGCACGTTCACGATCAGATCCTGCAGGATGGCCATTTCGGTTTCGGCGGTTAGATCGAACTGCTGCTCGTCGGGGAGCGGATATGCTGCAAGTGCAATTGATTTGAGCGGCGGATGCCCTTCGTAAATCGCTTGCCAAATTTCTTCCGTGATAAAGGGCATTACCGGATGCAGCAGACGGAGCGATGCGTCGAACAGGTTGACTAGATTGCTGCAAGCGATACGGGCCTGGGATTTGTCCGTGCCTTCCTCGAAGTTCAGGCGGGGCTTGATCAGTTCGATATACCAGTCGCAGAATTCACCCCAGAAAAAATCGTAAATGCGGTTGGCGGCTTCGTGGAAGCGGTAGGTGGCGAGGGCATCGTTCACTTCGGCGGTGACGCGATTGAAGCGGGAGAGAATCCAGCGGTCTTCGAGCGTGGCGCAATCGAAGCCGCTGACTCCTGCTACGTGGCCAGAGCCGGGACTTTGTCCCGGCATGACCGGGTCGGAGACCCGGTCCCACACGGCTTTGTCCACCACAGCTTTGTCCCACACAAAACCAATGCGGTCCACATTCATGAACATGAAGCGGGCGGCGTTCCAGATTTTGTTGGCGAAGGCGCGGTAGCCCTCGGTGCGGCTTTCGCTGAAGGCGATGTCGGTGCCGGGAGCGGCCATGGCCGCGAGGGTGAATCGCGTCGCGTCGGTGCCGAAGCGCTCGATGATCTCGAGGGGATCAATCACGTTGCCTTTGGTCTTCGACATCTGCTGGCGATCGGCATCGCGGACGAGAGCGTGGATATAAACCTGGCGAAACGGGACGCTGTCGTTCTTTTTCCCTTCCCAGCCACTTGCTTTCTTGATAGCGGGATCTTGTTCGTGTCCCTGCATGAAGTGGCCACCGAACATGATCATGCGCGCGACCCAGAAGAAAAGAATTTCGTAGGCGGTGATGAGCAGCGTGGTCGGATAAAAGACGGATTGGTCGCGCGTTTTTTCCGGCCAGCCTAGCGTGGTGAACGGAAGAAGGCCGGAAGAGAACCAAGTATCGAGTACGTCGGAAACCTGCTCGAGTTTGGCGCTGCCGCATTTGGTGCAGGTGAGGGGTTCCTCACGGGCCACGATTACGTGTTTGCAAGCGGCGCAGGTCCAGGCGGGAATGCGATGGCCCCACCACAACTGGCGCGAGATGCACCAGTCGTATATGTTGTTCATCCAGTTCAGATAAATCTGTTTGTAGTTCTCCGGAACGATGGTAATCTCGCCGCTTTCGACGGCCTTAATCGCTTTTTGCGCGAGGGGCTGAATTTTGATGAACCACTGCTCGGAAAGGCGGGGCTCGACTACGGTGCCGCAACGGTCGCATTTGCCGATGGAGAGCGCGTGATCTTTTTCGCCGACTAGAAATCCTTGTTCCTGCAGATCGGCGAGGACGCGCTTACGGGCTTCGTAGCGGTCGAGGCCCGCGTAGACGCCGGCATTCGCGTTCATGTGGGCGTGCTCGTCCATGATGTTGATATGCGGCAGGTTGTGGCGCTGGCCCGCCTTGAAATCGTTGGGATCGTGGGCGGGTGTGACTTTGACTGCGCCGGTGCCGAATTCGGGTTGCGCGAGTTCGTCGGTGATGATGGGGATCTCGCGGCTCATCAGCGGCAACAGAACTTTTTTGCGGTGAAGATGGGTGTAGCGCTCGTCTTTAGCGTTCACCGCAATGGCGGTGTCGCCGAGCATGGTTTCGGGGCGGGTGGTAGCGACGGTGATGAACTCAGCAGTCCCGATTACGGGATAGCGAATCTCCCAGAGTTTTCCGGCGACATCCTCGTGCTTCACTTCGAGATCGGAGATGGCGGTCTCGCACCGGGGACACCAGTTGACGATGTACTTGCCGCGGTAGATCAGGCCTTCCTCGTACAGGCGGACGAAGACCTCGCGCACGGCGCGGGAAAGATTTTCGTCCATGGTGAAATATTCGCGGTCCCAGTCGACGGAGGCGCCCAGGCGCTTCATCTGGTCGAGAATTGCGCCGCCGTAACGTTTCTTCCACTCCCAGACGCGCTCGATAAATTTTTCGCGTCCCAGGTCACGACGCTTCTTGCCTTCTTTGGCGAGTTGGCGCTCGACCATCATTTGCGTAGCGATCCCGGCGTGATCGGTGCCGGGGAGCCAGAGGGTGATGAAGCCGCGCATGCGATGCCAGCGGACGATGATGTCCATTTGAGTCTGGTTGAGCATGTGGCCCATGTGCAGGCGGCCGGTGACATTGGGCGGCGGGAGCAGGAGGGTGAAGACGGGGCGCGTCTCACCTTCGGGTGGAGTGCGGACGGAGAAGAGTTTTTCTTTGATCCAATAGTCGGCCCAGCGGGTTTCGATGGCGCCGGGCTCGTAAGATTTGGGTAAGTCGTGGGGCATGGGGAAATCAGCAACTAGCTATTAGCAGTTGGCAATCAGCGAAACCACTAACACAGTGGACACGGAGGAGCACAGGGTAAAACTACGCATCAGGACTTTCATTCGGAAAAGCAAATGAAGTTTGATATTACAGGCGGGGGAAAAGAAGGGTCAAACGAGCGAGGGGGATAACTACTTTTTCTCCGCCATTTTGCGGGTGATCTCGGCCATGAGGCGGGGGCGAAGATCGGCCAGGACGCTGTCCACGATGCTGGCGACGTCGGAGGGATTTTCGGCTGGCGGGGCGGCAGTTTCCTGGATAGGCTGTTCGGCGCCCGCAGCGACGGCCATTGCGGCGGACTCGACGGGAACCGGTGCTTCGAATTCCTGACGTGCTGGTTCCGCGGGTGCGGGTTTGGGGTCGGTGTCGCGGATCTGACGCCAGCTCGCCCATGCGGCAGCGGTGGTCTTTACGTCCACGGTTTCGGGTTCTTCTTTTTGTTCTTCTTGGTGTTCTTCTTTTTGGTATGGGACAGGCTCGGGGTGAATCTCGGTATGAACGATGGGCGCAAAGGCGTCGTCCGATGAAGTTGTCTGGACAATTGTGGATTCGGATTCCGGCGCGGGCGGCAATTCCGGCGGCGCAGATGCAGTCTGTAGGGCGGGGTTTACAGACTCGACCACTGGTTCATTGGTCGGCTC
>Ga0182024_10025383_pt1 | contig 10466 bp, 8 predicted proteins | sample P32metaG_FD_120480 | JGI IMG/M metagenome (GOLD analysis project Ga0182024, IMG submission 120480) | Permafrost microbial communities from Stordalen Mire, Sweden - P3-2 metaG (Illumina Assembly) | ecosystem: Environmental > Terrestrial > Soil > Wetlands > Permafrost | place: Sweden: Stordalen...
GGCGAACTGCGCCTGCAAAAACGGCAAAAAGACGGAGAGCTCACCTTGTTTGGCACCCACGGTGCCGGCGAGACTTTCGGCGAAGTTCCCTTGCTGGCAGGCAAGGATTCGGAAATCGTCGTTACTGTTCTTAAGGCCGCCTCCGTGGTCTATCTGCGGGAAGAGCTTTTCTGGAAGCTCATGTTCGCTTGCCCGCACGTCCGCATGGGCGTTCTGGGAAACATGGCTCGCAGGCTGCAGGTGTACCAGTCACAGGAGCTGCATCGGGAAAAGCTGATTTCGCTGGGTACCATGGCGGCCGGCCTGATGCACGAGTTGAACAATCCTGGCGCTGCGGCGCGGCGGGCTGCTTCGCAGATGCGAGAAAACCTAAGCAATTTGCAACAAATCAGCTTGCGGCTTTGCAGTCAGGACGTCATGACAGCAGGCCAGGCGGAGTGCCTGCGCCTCCTGCAGGAGCAAGCCTTGGAACCTCGCAAGCAAAATGCGATGAGTTCTCTCGATCAGGCCGACGCCGAAGACGAATTGGCCTCCTGGCTGGAAGCACACGGTATTGAAAATGCCTGGAAGCTGGCGCCAACCCTTTCCGGGATCGGCTTTAACGAGCAGACGCTGGAATGTGCCCAGCACGAGTTTCCCGGCAACACCTTGTCCGATCCGCTGAACTGGATGTCGGCCCTTATCTCCAGCGTGCAATTGGTCGGCACCATTGAAGAAAGCGTTTCCCGGGTCACCGACCTGGTCGGAGCGGTGAAGAAGTACGCGTACGAAGACAAGCCGCAGCGCCACCAACTCGACGTTCACGACAGCATTCAAAGCACCCTGGTCATTCTGGGCCACAAGTTTCGCCAAAAAGAGCTAGTGGTCGAAAAGCTCTTTGCTCCTGGTCTGCCCCCGCTCTCCACCTGTGGCGTCGGCCTCAGCCAGGTATGGACGAATCTTCTCGACAATGCCATCGACGCATCTCCACAAAAGGGCACAGTCACCGTGCGTACCTGGGTGGAAGGCGATAGCGTAAGCGTCGCGATTGGCGATCAAGGCGAGGGCGTACCCGAGGAAAACAGGAAGCTCATTTTCGAGCCCTTCTTCACTACCAAACCCACGGGTCAGGGCACGGGTCTAGGCTTGGATATAGTCCGTCACATCGTGATAGACAAGTTTGGCGGAGAAATAAAATTGGACTCCATAGCCGGCAAAACCGACTTCATCATCAAACTTCCGATCGTTTCGTAGCCTCCCAACCCCAATCTCATCGAAAAGACGCGGCAACCTTCAGGGCAGAATTGCGTTTTGTCTACCAGGGGGTGCGAGATGAAGATCCAGAAGAATATGCGTGCGGCGGTAGCGTTTCTATTGCTGGGCGGGGGTGCCGTTATCGCGTCTGCGCAGTACGGGTCGGGCTACCGCTACCAACAGCAGAACGAGTCACCGGACAATGCCGCTCATTGGGGCTATCAAGATGGTGTCAACGACGGCGGCCATGACCGCGCGACCGGCCACAGCTTTCGTCCCACGCACGATAGCAATTACAAACATGCCCCGGAGTACGGCCATCCACCGATTCGCCGCGACGAATACAAGAACATTTATCGCGAAGCCTACGTTCACGGGTACGAGAAGGGCTATGGGCGCTAGCCTAGATCGCCGCCCTTGAGAAGATCGCTACCCGTCCACAGCATCATTGCGATAAACGCGACTAAGGCTCCACCGATGACCACCACGACTTCTAGCATAGTTTTCCTATTCTAAACGCTTTTGCTCTTACGTTGCTCGAAGAGCTTGGCATCGATCAGGAAGCGGAACCAGAATGTCTGCAGGGTCCAGAAGATAAAACCCTCCCGGCCATCGAGAAAGCCCAGCCGCAAGAAGTAGCGATAGAAAAACAGGGCGAAGGGTCGAACGAAGAGGGGTGCATCGTTGTAGAGACCTCGGAGAAACCGCTTGCGCTCCACGGGGTTTCCCCAGAAGCGAGGCCGGATACGAGCGCCCTCGCGCGCAACGGTTTGTTCCAGCACCTCGGCATCGGACCAGCGGTTATGCCGCGCCGTCCATTCCGAAAGCGGCATGCGGATTTCATCGATCATGTAGCCGTGGAGCTGGCCGGCCGAACCCTCGGACAGATAGAAATGCTGGTCGTACTTCCGCTCCTCGCAGCGCCCTGCGCCCTTGCGAAAGAGCCGCAAGTGCCAGGTCGGCGACATGCCTCCATGGCGCATCTGCCGCCCCAAAAACTGCACCAGGCGGGCGATAAAAAAACCGGAGTGCGCCGGGTTTTCCGGCAGGGACCGTATCGAAGCAATCAATTCGGGAGTAAGCCGCTCATCGGCATCCAGGTGCAGTTGCCATACGTAGCGCGACACCACATGTTCGATGGCCCAATTGCGCTGCGCGCCATAATTCTCGAATGCATGCTGCGCCACCTGGGCGCCGTGCTCCCGGCTCAGAGCCACTGTGTCATCTGTGCTGAAAGAGTCCACGACGTAGAGGTCGTCGGAAATTTCCTGCGCCTGCGCCAGCGTTGCCCCTAACGTATCGACAGAGTTAAACGCAAGGATGATGACGGAGGGCTTCAACAAATCCACTATAGGACGCACTCACATCGTCGGCAATAACCGAAGGGTTGCCCCAGGCCTCGCTTTTGAGCAGAGTCCGTTAGGGACGGCTGAACTTCAGAGCTGTCCAAATTAGGTTTGCAAGATGCCTCGGTTCAGCAACCGCCTTTTCCTTGCAACGACCCTCTCCTTTTTGTCATCCCGAGCGTACCCGGATTTCCTGCTTCACCGCTCTCACCAGCGACCACTTATGTGGTTCTCCCCAAAAGAGAACCACATGCAGTTGACCGAAGCGGCAACTCTCGACAGGAAATCCGAGGCATTTTCAAATAGAAGTTGGACAACTCTCACTGAAATTGGCTGAACTTAGCTCACTGCGTCCTGGGCTAAGTTCAGCCGTCCCTGCGGGACTCATTCGAGCATCACCCCTACTCCAGCATTGCGCTGGTGATCCGACGCACCCCTGCGTTATCCAGCGCGGCGTCGGTGGCGGTGATCGAATCACCCAAACCAATGCTCTTGCACGCATCCTCCACTACGTACGTCTCAAAGCCCGCCCGCATGCTATCGATCGCCGAGAAACGCACACAGTAGTCATAAGCGAGACCCGCGAGAAAGATCCGTCCCAGGCCCCGTTCGCGCAGATATCCAGTAAGGCCCGTACGCGTGATGTGATCGTTCTCGTTAAACGCGGAGTAGGAGTCGATATCGCTGCGAAACCCCTTGCGCAGAATCAGCTCCGCGTTATCCAAAAGCAGGTGGGGGTGAAATGCCGCCCCCATGCTGCCTTGCACGCAATGGTCGGGCCAGAGCACCTGCTCGCCATGACCCGTCGTTATGGTTTCAAACGGCGCACGTCCCGGATGATTGGAAGCAAAAGAGTGGTGATCCCGTGGGTGCCAGTCCTGAGTGAGGATCGCGTGGCGGAAGGCCCCGGCGATGCGATGGATCACCGGCACAACATCCTGGCCACTCGGTACAGGAAGGGCTCCACCGTCGCAGAAGTCATTCTGCACATCGACCACCAGTAGAACGTCACGGTCAACCAGTTCTATAGCCATCTCCTGTCCTTTCTCATGCCAGTGCCCTTACCTAACTCTATATGGCCTGGGCACGCACAGCGGCGGCAATCTGGTCGCTCGAGTAGTCGAGACTCTGTAGAATTTGCAGGTTGTGTTCCCCCAGCAAGGGCGGCGGCAGGCGGTACACCACCGGCGTCGACGAAAGCCGAACCGGGTTGGCGATGCTGCGCACCACGTCCAGCGTGGGATGCTTGATCTCCACGATCAGCCCTCGCGCCAGCGCTTGCGGGTCGTTCACCGCCTCGCCGATGGTCTGGATAGCAGACACAGGTATATCCTCCGCCGTGAGGCGGCGCAGCCACTCGGCTGCAGGCGCTTGCTCGAAGATCGCGCAGAGAGCAGGGATGAGCACCTGACGATGCTCCGTGCGCAAGGCATTCGATTGGAAGCGCGGGTCGGCCCCTAGCGTATCCGCAACCTGCAGCACGCGAAGAAAGCGCAGCCACAGCGCATCGGTACCCACGGCAGCGACAAAGTGGCGCCCATCGCCGCCGCGAAACACTTGATACGGAACAATGCTCGGATGCGCATTTCCCCAGCGTTCAGGAGTTTCCCCGGCATTCAGGTAGTTGCTGCCCGCATTGATGAGCAACGTCAGCTGCGAATCGAACAGCGCCATGTCGAGCGCTTGTCCGGCGCCCGTCTTCTCCCGCGCCAGCAATGCAGCCATGATCCCCAGGGCGGAGTAGAGACCGCACGTCATATCTGCAATCGCAATGGGATAGCGGACCGGCTCACCCTCCGGCTCCCCGGTAAAGCTCATGATGCCCGCCTGGGCCTGGGCGATGATGTCGTAGCCGGCCAGCCCGGACCTGGGCCCTGAATGTCCATACCCCGAGATGGCGCAGTAAATGAGCCGGGGATAGCGCGCGCAAATCGTTTGCGCGTCGAAACCGCGACGCTGCAGAGAAGCCAGATTGCGCTGGTTGATGAGGAACACATCCGCAGTCGCCAGCAGGCGATGCAGAATCGCAGCACCCAGGGGCTGATCGTAATCGAGCGAGAGCGAACGCTTATTCCGATTGGTGGCTAGAAAATAGGCGGATTCACTGCCCACGAACGGAGGTCCCCAACTGCGCGACTGGTCTCCTGTCTGCCTGCGCTCCACCTTGATGACATCGGCGCCGAAATCTCCCAGCATCATGGCGCAGTAGGGTCCAGCCAGCGCCTCGGTAAGTTCCACAACGCGGATGGAGTCGAGAACACTCACTAGAATCCCGGAGGGCGCTGATCAGCAACGGCAAAGGAGCGCTCCAGCGCCAAGCCTGCGCTCCCCAACCTGCCCTCGTCAAAGAGCCGCCCAATGAGCGTGATGCCGTGAGGCACGCGCCGTGGCGGCGAAAATTTGGCCGGTGGATTGGCGGGATCGGGCGCCCAGTCGCTACGCGCCTCCGCAACCTCGATGAAGCCTGCGCGCAAAGTGAGCGAGGGGTGGCCGGTGAAGTTGGTGATGGTGAGCATCTCGTCTCGCAGTGACGGAACCAAAAGCAGGTCCACGTTGGAGAAAACACGGCCCATCTCGTTGGCGACCTTACGGCGGAAGCGATCGGTCTGTACGAAATCCACTGCGGAGAGAAAACGTGCCTGGCGAAAGGAATTGGGCCACGCGTCCGGCACCTGCATTTTCAACTGATCGACGCCGTGCGTTAGCGTCAACTCCTCGAAGGCGGCCGCCGCTTCGGCGAACAGGATCAGCTGCAGCGAATCATAAGGCCAGTCAGGAATGGCCACCTCGACCGGCACCATGCCCACCTTCTTCACTGCCTCCAGGGCCGCGCGATCGACGTCAGTGGCCGGCGCCTCATTCATCCATTTGGGGAAATAGCCGACGCGCAGACCGCTGACCTTCGCTCCAGCATCGTAGTCCAGCTTGCTGGGTACGCTTGCAACATCGCCGGCATCTGGTCCCGTGATTGCCTCGAGCACCAGCATGCAGTCCTCGACACTGCGGGTCATAGGGCCCAGTTTGTCGAGCGACCAGCACAGCGTCATGGCGCCACTTCGCGGAACCCGGCCATAGGTCGGTCGCAGGCCGGTAATGCCGCAGCGCATCGTGGGACCCACGATGCTGCCCCCGGTTTCGCTGCCGATAGAGAAGCCCACCAGTCCGGCCGCGGTGGCGGAGCCAGGACCCGCACTGGAACCGGAAGAACCTTCCTGGAGCAGCCAGGGGTTCTTCGTCTGCCCACCAAACCACACATCGTTGAGTGCCAGAGCGCCCATGCTCAGCTTGGCGACCAGCACTGCGCCAGCCTCGTGTAAACGCTTGACCACGGCCGCATTGTCAGTAGGCACGCGATTCCTAAAAGGCTCAGCACCATAGGTGGTGGGTATACCGGCGGTGTCCAGCAGATCCTTACCGCCCCAGGGAATGCCGTGCAACGGCCCACGGTAGTGTCCCGCGGCAATTTCCTGGTCGGCCTGTTTGGCCTGAGCCATGGCCAGCTCCCGCGTCGGCGTGATGACGCACAACAGCGTGGGGTTGAAGCGCTCAATGCGTTGCAGGTAGATGTTGGTAAGCCGCTCGGACGTGAGCTTGCGCATCTCAATCCAGCGCGACAGCCGCGTCACCGGAGCAAACGCGATGTCCTCATCACTAGCGGGGAGGGGACCCGGGTCAATTCTGCTACGCACAAACAGGTTCCGCTCAGGGCCTGCGGGCTTGCCCGGCAGCGCTGCTTCGCAATGAGACCAGGGCGCCAACTCCGGTTCGAGTGCGACTTTGCGCGGGCCAACGCGCCGCTCGTACAGCGGAGCCATCCCACTGCGCCAGCTGGCAACTGCCTCCTTGCGCTCCGAGTCGCTCAACTCCACCTGGACCAGCTTCTCCGCTTCCGCAAACGTCAGCGGCGATACGTCAGGCCCGACTGGTGGCGCCGTCGCAAACGCGGGAGGAGCACCGGGAGGCAACTCCTTTGCCGGTTTTTTCTCCTCGTTGCAAGACGTAACAGCGATCCCGAGAAGACCAAGGGAGCCGTTGGTCAGGAACTGCCTGCGTGATTTCGACATGGCACCTCTGTTGCGCATTCTAGACGAGCGACAGATTCCGGGTGCCCCACATCTCGCTCGTTTTTCGCGAGATGTGGGATACCACAGCGCTCAATTAGCCATTCTTGGGGGGGTAGCTCTCGGTCAGAGTTCGTCGCATTGTGACGATGACTCCTTCAAACGGGCGAAGCGAAATACTTGCCCCGACCACCTCTTCGGATCGATCCATGTGCGTCGAAGCGACGATGTGCCCAGCATCCGTCTCCGCCTCTTCCGTGCCCTCGCTCAAATTGAGCATGATCGCAAATCGCTGGTCCCCATCGACCCTCTCGTAGCGAAGAACCTTGCCATTGCTGGCGACGCCTTCTACGCGGCCAACGTTCAAAGGCGGATTCGCGTCGCGCAATCCAATCAACGTGCGATACAAGCTCAGCACCGAGTCGCTCTGCCTGGAGAGCGTGGCCACATTCACCGTCGAAGAGTCGGCCGCCACGCGAAGCCACGGCGTGCCTTCGGTAAATCCTGCCTCCTTGGAGCCATCCCACTGCATCGGTGTTCGCTCCGGATCGCGTCCCTGGCCCTTGCCCGGCTCATTCTTCTCCGCCGGATCCTGTACCTCGGCGGGAGGAATGGGAACATCCGTCATCCCAATCTCATCCCCGTAGTACATCGTCGGCGTACCCCGCAGCGTCAGCAGCAACATCGCCGCAATGCGCGACTTTGCCCGCCCAATGCGTGTAGCAATACGCGGTTGGTCATGGTTGCCGACCACCCAATTGGGCCACGCGCCTACTGGCAATGCAGCCTCATATTCCCTGATGACAGCAGCAATCGCGTCTGCGGTCCAAGCGCACTGCATCAGGTGAAAGTTAAACGGCAACTGAGCCCCATTGAGAGTTGGCCCATAGTAAGTAACCAGCTGATTGAAGGGCAGATAGACCTCACCGATGAGTAACCGATCGCCATACGAGTCCAGCACCGCGCGCATGTCGGCGACAATCGCATGCACCTCAGGGCGGTCGGTGTTGTAAACGGGAAGCAGCCTGACCGACGCGTGAGCATCCAGTGCGCTCGCAGGATTGACCGGGTTGTCGCGATACTGATCATCCTTGATCATCATCCACATCACATCCACGCGAAACCCATCGACTCCGCGGTCCAACCAAAAGCGCAGCACGTTAAACATCGCCGCACGCAGTTCCGGATTCCGCCAGTTCACATCTGGTTGTTGCTTCAGAAACGAATGGCAGTAGTACTGGCTGCCGTCCCTGGTCCACGCAGGGCCGCCAAAATTGCTTAGCCAATTGTTCGGTGGACCCCCATCCGGAGCCGGATCGCGCCACAAATACCAGTCGCGTTTTGGATTGGTAAGCGATGAGCGGCTCTCCAAAAACCATGGATGCTGATCCGATGTATGGTTGGGCACAAAATCGAGGATCAGCTTGAGGCCCCGCTCATGGATGGCCAGCAGCAGTTGGTCGAAGTCATCCAGATTTCCAAAGATGGGATCGACGTTGCAGTAATCGGCGATGTCGTAGCCGAAATCGGCCATGGGCGAGGGGTAGAAGGGCGCGATCCACACCGCCTTGATCCCCAGGTCAACCAGGTAATTCAGCCGCTGCAGAATGCCCTGTAGATCGCCGATGCCATCGCCATTCGCGTCCTGGAAAGACCGCGGATAAACCTCGTAAAGAATGCCGTACTGCCACCAGGCTGCTGAGGGTAGATTCAAGGGCTCTCCATGGTCAGAAAACAGACGATACACTGGTCTTTATGAGTAAACCGACCAGAACGTTGAACAAGTACAGTTCCCAGATTACACAGCCCAAAGCGCAGGGGGCCTCGCAGGCCATGCTCTATGCGACCGGAATGACCGAACAGGACATGGCTAAGCCGCAGGTGGGCATTTCCAGCATTTGGTACGAGGGCAATTCCTGCAACATGCATCTTCTTGGGCTGGCCGAAAAGGTGAAGGAAGGTGTGACCGCCGCCGGCATGGTAGGTCTGCGCTTCAACACCATCGGTGTCAGCGACGGCATCTCGATGGGCACTGATGGCATGAGCTATTCGTTGCAGTCCCGGGATCTGATCGCCGACTCGATTGAAACCGTCATGGGCGCCCAGTGGTATGACGCCAACGTCTCCATTCCAGGTTGCGACAAGAACATGCCCGGATGCCTGATCGCCATGGGCAGACTCAACCGGCCGAGCTTGATGGTCTATGGGGGAACGATTCGCGCTGGCCATCTGAACGGGCAGAAGCTGGACATCATCTCCGCCTTCCAAAGCTACGGCCAATTCATAACCCACTCCATTACCGAGGAGCAGCGCCAGGCCATCGTCCGCCACTCCTGTCCCGGAGCCGGCGCCTGTGGTGGGATGTACACCGCGAACACCATGGCCTCCGCCATCGAGACCCTGGGCATGAGCCTGCCCTACAGCTCATCCACGCCGGCAGAAGATCCCTTAAAGCTCGAGGAATGTTTTCGCGCCGGCGCCGCCATCCTGAACCTGCTCGAGCTGGATTTGAAGCCGCGCGACATCATGACCCGCGAAGCCTTTGAAAACGCCATGGTCGTGGTTGCCGCCCTGGGTGGCTCGACCAACGCCGTGCTTCATCTGATAGCCATGGCGCGGTCTGTCAACGTTCCTTTGACCATCGACGATTTTCAAGCGATCAGCGACAAAACTCCATTGCTGGCCGACTTCAAGCCCAGTGGCTCGTACGTGATGGAGGATCTCCAATCAGTAGGCGGCTTGCCCGCAGTGATCAAGATGCTGCTTGCGGGAGGGCTGCTGGTCGGCGACTGCGTCACCGTCACCGGAAAGACAATGGCCGAGAACGTGAAAGATCTACCCGGCCTGAAAGCGGGGCAGGAGATCGTGCGTCCGGTATCGAATCCACTGAAGGCGACCAGCCACCTGCAAATACTTAAAGGCAACCTGGCGCCTGAGGGTGCTGTAGCGAAGATTACGGGCAAGGAAGGGCTCAGATTTTCCGGCCCGGCGAACGTCTTCGATTCTGAAGAGCTGATGTTGAAGGCTCTGGAGGAAGGCAAGATTGCCAAAGGTCAGGTGCTCGTCATTCGCTACGAAGGCCCCAAAGGCGGCCCGGGCATGCCCGAGATGCTAACGCCCACATCAGCCATCATGGGAGCTGGTTTGGGAAAGGACGTAGCCCTGATCACCGATGGTCGCTTCTCCGGAGGCTCCCACGGCTTCATCGTGGGCCACGTCACCCCCGAGGCACAAGAAGGCGGCCCCATCGCCCTGGTCCGCACCGGCGAAGTGATCACCATCGATGCCAGCAAGAACGAGCTCTCGGTAGCACTTTCCGAAGAGGAACTCGCAGCCCGTCGCAAAGCCTGGCGGATGCCGCCCTACAAAGCCGAGCGCGGCACCCTGGCCAAATACATCCGCAGTGTGAAAAGCGCGGCACTGGGTTGCGTGACAGACGAATAGGAACAAACCTAACCAGTCACCCTGGACGGGTGCCCCATGTTCGCCAAAGCGTACTCCGGATTTCCTGTAGAGCTTAATGGCGCTGGCGAAATTCATGCGGCTTTCCTTAATGAAAGCCGCACGCGCGGACGTTGGTGGCGCCCCGTGCAGGAAATCCGGATACGTGGGCCGAAAACGATGGGGCGAAGCCCCCAACGAACGCTTTTTTGAAGGGTACGGGCTTTAGCCCCTGAGGGCTGCTTTTTCGCTGGATAGATCCCCGGCCCCCGGGAGTCCTCAACCAATTCAGCCTTGGAAACGCGAAGGGTGCCCCAGGTCTCGCTTTTGAGACCTGGGATCCTCCTAGTAAAGGCCAATCGAGTCCGCCTCAAAGGCCAGAAAA
>Ga0182024_10025384_pt1 | contig 10466 bp, 5 predicted proteins | sample P32metaG_FD_120480 | JGI IMG/M metagenome (GOLD analysis project Ga0182024, IMG submission 120480) | Permafrost microbial communities from Stordalen Mire, Sweden - P3-2 metaG (Illumina Assembly) | ecosystem: Environmental > Terrestrial > Soil > Wetlands > Permafrost | place: Sweden: Stordalen...
CACGACTAAGGTGTCGTCGAACATTCCCCTCTGCTTCAAATCCGTGATCAACGCCGCCGTCGCGCGGTCCACCTCTTCCGCCTTCAGCGCCACGTTGGTTTTTAATCCCGTGTGATGATCCCAATCGCGATGATAGAGCTGAATGAAGCGCACGCCCTTTTCCGCCAGCCTCCGCGCAAGAAGACAATTTGAGGCAAACGATCCATCGCCCGGATGCGCGCCGTAGGCGTCCAGCACGCTCTGCGGCTCTTTGCTCATGTCCATCAGGCCCGGCACGCTCGATTGCATCTTGAACGCCATCTCATACTGGGAGACGCGGGTCGCAATTTCCGGATCCTCGACCGCCGCGTTCTCGATATTGTTGAGCGCATTAATGGCCTCGATCGAATCGTGCTGCAGTTTCGTGCTCACGCCTTGCGGGCTGTGAATATACAGCACCGGATCGCCGGCCGAGTTGAATTTCACGCCCTGAAACTTGCTCGGCAAAAGTCCCGCCGACCACTGACGCGCCGCGATCGGCTGGTTTTGTCCACCTCTTCCGGAAGACAGCAGCACCACAAATCCCGGCAGATCCTCCGCCTCAGACCCGAGCCCGTAAAGGATCCAGGACCCCATGCTCGGCCTTCCCGCGATGATCGAACCGGTGTTCATCAGCGTGTGCGCCGGATCGTGATTGATCTGCTCCCCCATCATGGACCGGATGATGCAGACATCGTCGGCCACGCTGCCGATGTGCGGAAACAGCTCACAAATCTGCTGCTGCGATTTGCCGAATGTTTTGAAGCCGTATTGCGGCCCGAAACACTTCAATTCTTTTCCCTGGAGCTGCGCGATCTGCTGGCCCTTGGTGAACGATTCCGGCATCCCCTGCCCGTCCATGGACTGGAGCTTCGGCTTGTAATCGAAGGTCTCCAAATGCGACGGACCGCCCGCCTGATAGAGAAAAATCACCCGCTTCGCTTTCGCCGGATGATGCAGAGGATTCACCACTCCGCGCGATTCCGCGGCAAACATCCGCGGGCTCAGCAATGCGTTCAAACCGAGCAGCCCCATCCCCGCCGCGCCGCGCCCGAGGAACGTTCTTCTGCAAATCTCTTCAGTTCCGCGTAATGGTTTCATGGAGGTTCAAAATTGCCCTTGTCACCGTAGTCATCGCCGCCAGATCCGCTGCTTTCAACCCGGGATCCACTGGCTTCTCGCCGGTGTGAATGAAATCGTTCGCCGCCTTCGGATCGGCCCGAAACTCGGCCAGCGATTCCTGGTAAAGCTTCAGCAATACCTGCCGCTCCTTCTCCAACGGCTTGCGGCCCAGCGCTCTTTCGAACGCCCAATCAATCCCGGAGGCGCCGCCGTTCTTCAGCACGTTCTGCGCGAAATATCGCGCCGCTTCCACATAAATCGGATCGTTCAATAGATCCAAAGCCTGCTGTGGAGTATCCGAATTCACCCGGTTCACAGTGCATTCCTCGCGGCTGGGCGCGTCGAAATTCAGCAGGCTCGGTTGCAGGAAGGACCTTTGCCACAGCGTGTAAATTCCCCTGCGGTACAAATCGTCGCCACGGCTAGCCGCATACTCGCGCTTCGGAAAATTGAGCGTCGCCAGATACCCGTCCGGTTGATACGGCTTCACGCTGGGCCCGCCGAACCTTTCCATCAGCAGCCCGGCAACCGACAACTCGATATCGCGAACTTCCTCCGCATCCACGCGATAACGGCTCTGGCGGGCGATCAGGCGATTATCGGGATCTCTCTCCTCCAACTCCGGCCGCACCGCCGACGATTGACGATACGCCGCGCTCATCACGATCGTCCGCACCAGATGCTTCATGTCCCAATCGTGCGCGCCTGACGCATTGTATTGCGGACGCATGAACTCCGTCGCCAGCCAATCCAGCAGCTCCGGATGCTTCGGCCACTCGCCCTGGGACCCGACGTCGTCCAGCGTCTTCACAATGCCGATCCCAAAAAATTGCCGCCACACGCGATTCACGTATACCCGCGCGGTCAAAGGATTCTTGTCCGAACCCAGCCAATTCGCCAGATCGAGCCGGGTAGCCCTTCGCCCGCCCGTATCGAGCTTCGCCAAAACCGCCGGCACCGACGGTTCCACCACCGGCCCCGAGTCATCGAGGAAATTTCCGCGCGCCAATATGCGAATCTCGCGCGGCTCGGTCGCCTCCGTCACCACCACCTTCGGAATCCGCGCGTCCAAGATGGCCAGATCCGCCTCCAGCTTCGCGACCTCCACCACCAGCGGCTCGAGCTCCGGGGTCGACCATTCGAAGTGCGCGTGCAGCGCTTTTTTGCGGTCCTCGGCACGCTGCTGGGCTTCCTTGATCGCCTTTTCGTCCTTCGGCTCGGGCTCGTCTTTCTTGGGTTCCAGAGCCCTTAGGACAGCGTCGGGCAGGCCGGTATTGGTCGAATCGCCCTTTTTTTTCGGTCGCTTTTCGAAGCTCGGCCACGAATATCCGGTATCCGAAAGGGCAATGCGAAACCGCCCTATGGTTGCCCTTCGCACATCCGAATCCTGATGCAGCCGCACCGTGATCACAGAATTTTTCTGGGTGTGAAGTTTCTCCGCGAAGCGCAGCGCCAGCATGATGTCGTTGTTATCGCCCGGACCAGAAATCCCCCACCCCGTCTTCGGATCGCCATCGATCGCCGCCATCGCGGGCACATCGGGCGAAAGGTCGGATTTATTGCTCTGCGACGCCAGAACGAAGTTCAGCTTGCGCCCCGCCATCTCGGCATCGACCTCCGTCACCACCACCCGGTCCGCGCCCCGAGCCAGCCTTTCTCCGGGCAAACTGTCTTCCTGAACGATATGAACGCCCAGAGCCGTCCAGGTGCCCTCGCCCGGCTTGAACGAAACCGTGTAGGTCTCGTTATCCGGATTCGGTCCGCTCGCGATCACCACGCCTCCGCCGGGCTTCCTTTCGCCGAGCTGCGTTCCTCCGTCGTAGTACGTGAAGTCGACCGGCTCGTCGTTATAGATCGTCAGCTTGGCGCCATTCTGAGACTTCGCGCCGATCGGCCGCTGATCCTTCCAGTTCAGCTTGCCCGCTTTATACGCGGCGAGCACATCCTTCTCCCATTGCTGCTCCCGGACCGTCATGGTCGCCGCCTGATTCTCCAGCGCCTTGGTCGCGACCTCCAGACGACGCTTCAAATCCTCCTGCTTTACGCGCTGCGTATCCGAAGGCATGTCGAGCAGCGTCCCCCAGGCCTTCGATCCCCGATCCGGCACCAGACCGGTTTCCTTGATATCGGCGAAGAACGCCTCCATCGAATAAAAATCCCGCGAAGTGAACGGATCGAACTTGTGATCGTGGCACTCCGCGCATCCCAGGGTGCTGCCCAGCCACACCACGCTCGCCGTCCGCGCCCGGTCCGCCGCGTACTTCGCCAGATATTCCTTCGGCTGCAACCCTCCTTCGGCCGAAGTGCGATTCATGCGGTTATAAGCCGACGCGACCTTTTGATCCAAGGTGGCGTTGGGCATCAAATCGCCCGCAATCTGCTCGCGGGTGAAGCTGTCGAACGGCATGTTGTCGCGCAGAGCGCGCAAAACATAATCGCGATAAGGCCACGCCGGCAGCACGTTATCCCCGTGAAATCCGCAGGTATCCGCATAGCGGACCGCGTCCAGCCAGTGAAGCGCCTGCATCTCGGCGTATCGAGGCGAGGCCATCAGCCGGTCCACCACGCGCTCATAATTTCCATCTTTCAAAAACGCCGCGACCTCTTCCGGCGTAGGCGGAAGCCCCGTCAAATCCAGCGTCACGCGACGAATCAACGTCCGTGGGTCCGCCTCCGGCGAGGGCCTCAGTCCTTCTTGGGCGAGCTTGGTCTGAATGAAAAAGTCGATGGGATTTTGTCCCGCGGGCACATGGTACCGTTGCACCGGTTGATACGCCCAGTGCCCCTCATACTTCGCGCCCTCCGCCACCCATTGCCGGATCGTAGCCTTTTGCGCCGCCGTCAACTCCTTATGAGCCGCCGCCGGAGGCATCACTCTTTTATCAGTCGCGAACACCCTCTGAATAATCGCGCTATGATCCGGATCCCCCGGCACAATCGGAGTAACCCCGCTTTTGGTGGTCTTCAACGCCTCATCGCGAATATCGAGCCGCAGGCCCATCATGCGCGCGTTCTTATCGGGACCATGGCAGCGGAAACAGGTATCGGCCATAATCGGCCGAATGTCGCGGTTAAAACTGACCTCCGCCCGAATCAGCGAAGTTGCGGCGAGCAGACCATACAGAGTCCAGCGCATGTCAGTAACATTCTACTCCACCGCCCTAACTACTTCACGCCGAACCGGAACAGAATATTCAGTCCAAACCCGAAAATTCCTGCTCCCAGCAGCACCGTTACCGGCAGCGTCAACACCCAGGCCAGCAACAGGTTCCGAAGCGTATCCATCTGCAGCCCCGAATGATTCGCCGCCATCGTTCCCGCCACGCCGGAGGACAGCACGTGGGTCGTGCTCACCGGCAGATTGAAGTGATCCGCCGCCATGATCGTTCCCATCGCCACCAGCTCCGCCGAAGCGCCCTGCCCGTAGGTCAAGTGCGTCTTGCCGATCTTTTCACCTACCGTCACGACGATCCGCTTCCACCCGATCATCGTGCCTAACCCCAGCGCCAGAGCGACCGCGATTTTTACCCACACCGGAATGAACTTCGTCACCTTGTCCATCCGATTCTTGAGGGTGGACGCCGCATCCTTCTCGGCCGGATCTTCCAACTTATGCTGCTTCACCAGCTTGCCCAGCGACTCCGCCGTCAGATAGAGATCCGACCGCAGTTCGCGCCTGGTCTCTCCATTCAGCTCCGTCAACTGCTTCTTTCCTTCCAGAATCGTCTCGATCTCGCGGCACTTGGTTCCAATGGCGGCGAAGGTGCGGTCCGTCGCTTGGCCCTTGGTCTTCAAATACGCCGACAACTCGTCCGCCGCCGCTTGTTGTCCCGCCATGGCGATTCCCGGAGCGTGCCGGTCCATCTGGGATGAAATCGTCTGGGCCGCGGCTCCCAGCTCTTCGATCGATGCCTGGCTGGTGCCGAGATCCACCGCAAACGTCATCGGCAAAATGCCGATCAAAATCAGCATGACCAGCCCCATGCCCTTCTGGCCGTCATTGGAGCCGTGCGCAAAGCTGACCCCCGTGCAAGTGAAAATCAGCAGCGTGCGAATCCACAGCGGAGGCGGCTCATCTTTCGAGGGCGCGGCATAGAGCGCCGGATTCTTGATCAGCAGCTTCGACAACAACAGCAGCAGCCCTGCCAGAACAAAGCCGACGATCGGCGAAACCAGCAGCGAAATTCCCACCTCCGACGCCTTCGCCCAGTTCACGCCATCGCCGAACTCGCGTCCTCCCACCAGCAGCGAATTCGCCAGTCCGACGCCCAATATCGATCCGATCAGCGCGTGCGAGCTCGACGCCGGCAATCCCAGATACCACGTGCCCAGGTTCCAGATGATCGCAGCGAGAAGCAGCGCGAACACCATCGCGAAGCCAGCGCCCGATCCGACGTTCAGCACCAGCTCCACCGGCAGCAGCGCCAGTACGCCGAAAGCCACGCCTCCACTGGATTGCAACACCCCAATCAAGTTCCAGCAGCCCGACCACACCACCGCAATATTCGGTTTCAGGCTGTGCGTGTAGATCACCGTCGCCACCGCGTTGGCAGTGTCGTGGAATCCGTTGACAAACTCGAAGCTCAACGCCAGAAACAGCGCAAACAGTAAAAAGATCCCGGCTGCGGCGCTGATCGGCTCTCCAAAAATTTGCACGTTTTCTCCCCGAAAACAATTGACAAGATTACGGCAGGTCCGTTACAACATCATGAACAAATGCGATTTTAAATGCGCGACCTTACCAATTCGTGATCGACCCATCCGGCCGATAATACAAAATCCGGTCCGTGATCGGCTGCGTAATCTCAGCGACCATCTTCAGAGGCTTCAAATCGAGCTCCACCCCCAGCCCCGGCCTTTCATTCGGCCATAGCTTGCCGTCCTTGAAATCGGCGTATTGCGGCAGGTACGGAATTTTCTGCGACTGGTAGTTATACTCGAACAACACCGGCCCGGGAAACGTCCCCAGCACATGTACCAGCGCCGCCTCCGCTATGGGACCGGTAAAATGCGGCACGATACCCACAAAGTGTGTCTCGCAGATCGCCGCGATTTTTCGCATCTCAGTGACGCCTCCCACATTGGGCAGGGTCGCGCGCACGTAATCCAGATCGTGATTCTCCACCAGTTTGTTGAAATCCCAGCGCTGCCCCCACTCCTCGCCCGCCGCCAGCGGCACCGTCGTTTGCCTGCGCAGCTTCGGAATGTCTTCGAGAAACGCTTCGGTGCGCACCGGATCCTCCACCAGAAACGGCTCCAGATCCTCCAGGATTTTGCACCCGCGCAGCGCATCCGCGAAATCGAAGCGCTGATGAAAATCGATCAACCAGTCGCCGTCCTTGCCCACGCCTTCGCGAACTTCCTCGCAATCGCGGCGCACCTGGTGAATCCTCTCCCGGGCATTGAACGTGGTCCCTCCTCTTACGCTGGCCGCATCGATCCGGAACGCCCGATACCCCGCCGCGATCGCCGCCTGCGCCCTTTCCTTATAAGTAGGACCGCCGCCCACGCCTCCCGTGATGTAGCACTCGCAATAATTCCGCGCGAGCCCGCCCAGCAGCGCGTGCAGAGGCTGACCCAGCACTTTGCCCTTCAAATCCCACAGCGCCAGATCGAGCCCGCCCAGCGCGTCGATTTTTTCCCTCCCTGGCGGATAGAAAAACGAGCGGTACATGTCCTGCCACAGCTTTTCGATAAACTGCGGATCTTTCCCGATCAGCCGCCCCGCGCATTGCTCGATGGTGTCCTTAGATCCACCCTCCCCAATGCCGGTGATCCCCGCATCGGTCTCGACGGTGATCACCATGTTGCTCTGGTTGAACAGAGGGTTCAGGTTGGGCGGCGCATAAGCGCGCACCCGCGTGATCTTCATCTTCGGAATCGCCGCATCCATGCGCGGCGCCAGTGAAACCGCCGCAACGGAACCAAGAAAAGCTCGACGTCTCATAGGTCAACTAAGGTATCAAATTTAAGTTTTCACGCAAAGGCGCCAAGCTCGCGAAGAACACAATAGAAATCTTGGCGAGCTTAGCGCCTTTGCGTGAACTGGATTTTACTGGCCGCTTAGTGAAAATGCCACGATGTCCGATCCCGCCGCCACCGCGAAATACTGTTTATTGTCGAACACGTAAGTCATCGGCGACGCCTTCCAGTTCGCGTTGAGCTGAAAACTCCACAGAATTTTTCCATTCGTTGCATCCACCGCCATGAACGCGCCGCTGTCTTCGCAGAAAAATACCAGCCCGGTGGAGGTCCCGAGCGTCCCACCCCACGATTCCGCGTGGCCTTTCTGCGGCAGCTCCCAGGCAATCCTGCCGGTATGAATGTCGATCGCCCGCAGCACCTTTTGCGGATGATCGTTCTCCACGCCTCGCACCGCGCCTCCAAAAAAAGCCTTCCCCGCTTCCCAATTGATTTCCGACTTCGCATATATGTTGCATTTTTCGAGCGTCTGTAAAAAATACAAACCCGTCACAGGGTCGAACGAGGTCGAAAACCAGTTGGTCGCGCCCTCCACCGCAGGACACGTCATGTTCCCTTCCTTCGTCGGAAGCTGATTCGGATTGAGCACCGGACGCCCATCCGCCGCGATCTCCTTCGCCCAGGTGATCTTTTTCACGAACGGCTGCGCCAGCAGCAATTTCCCGTTCGTGCGGTCCAGCACATAGAAGAACCCGTTGCGATTCGCATGCAACAACAATTTGCGCGGTTGGCCCTGCCACTCGGCATCGATCAGTACTTCCGGCTGCACCGCGTCCCAATCCCACACGTCATGCGGAGTGTATTGAAAATACCACTTCAATTTCCCCGTCTTCGCATCGAGCGCGAGTGTCGAATCGGAATAAAGATTGTCCCCCAGCCGCTGGTCGCCGTTGTAATCCGGCCCTGGATTTCCCGCCTGCCAATACACCACGCCGAGCTGCGCATCGTAGCTGCCGGTGAACCAGGTCGCCGCCGATGGGTGATCGATTCCCGTTCCCTTCCACGTTTCAGAAAGCGGCTCGCCTTTCTTCGGCACCGTCCAGAATCGCCACGCTTCCTTTCCCGTCGACTGATCGAACGCCGCGACAAATCCGCGCACGCCTTCATCGCCGCCCGCGATTCCCGAAACCACCAGATCGCCGACCACCAATGGCGCCGACGTCGCGTTGTAGTTCTCTTTCCAATCCGCCATCAGCGTATCCCACAGCACCGCGCCCGTGAACCGGTTCAACGCGACGATATGCGCGCGATCCATGACCATGAACAGACGGTCCCCCGCGATCGCCACGCCGCGATTGTATCCTCCGCCGGCGTTCCCGTTCAGATTCTTGGTGCGCTCCCGGAAAAAGTGCCACACCTGCCGCCCGGTGCCCGCGTCGAGCGCGTAGCATTCGTTCCCGCTCGAAACATACATGATTCCTTCCACCACCACCGGCGTGGTTTCCGAAGGCGATGTGTTCGGCAGATTAAAAACCCACTGCGGAGCAAGTTTCTGTACGTTCGTCTTGTTCACCTGGTCGATGGTCGTGAAGCGGTTTCCGCTGTCCGATCCGTGATAGCTGGGCCAATCCTTCTGCGAGGTCACCTCGCGATAGTTCTCGCCTGCCGGCCGCAGCAAATGGACCTTTTGATCGGCGCCGCGCAATTGCAGATCGGCGAAGCTGCTGTTCAGCGCTTCGCCTTCGAGCGTGCGTCCGTCGGTGGTCCGCACCGTCATGTGCACCGGCGCCTCGCCACGAGGTTTCAGAGTGCGGACATAGGCGATCAGCTCCTTCAACTCCTGCTCCGTCACCTTGAAGGCCGGCATCCCCGCCGCCGGAATGCCCCCGCGGATCACCGCTGTCAGCTCCTGATCGTTGCGGTTTGCGGCCCTGTCGACAATCCCCGGGCCCAGTTCGCCTCCGTTGCCGTCGCCTCCGTGGCAGGACGCGCAACGGCTTTCAAACTGTTTGCGTCCGGCGTCCGGAGTTTGCGAAAAGGCGATCGTCACGCCGAAAAGGGCGGCAAGCAATCTTGGCATTCTTATATAGTGCCTTATATAGTGCCGGATACTGAAAGGCGGTTGCTGTACCTGCGCGTCGCGATCGTCGCCGGGACCATCGCGAGCATGGCTCTGTCTCACAAATTGTGGCTGAGCGCGCGCTTCTACCCGCTGACGCCGGTCTTCCGGTTTCTGAAACCGGTCCCATCGCCGCTGGATTCCGTGTTGTTCGGCGCGGCTTTGCTCGCACTGGTTCTCTCCGCGCTCACCCCGCGCTTGATCCCTTTTTTCGCGATTCTCGCGGTCGTATTGGTGGTTTACGATCAATCCCGTCTGCAACCCTGGTTCTACGAATATTTTTTCCTGCTTTTAGGCGTAGCTTTCGCATCGCCGAACGCCTGCCGCTTGATTGTCGCCAGCACTTATTTCTGGAGCGGCGCGCAAAAACTCAACGCCGGCTTCATCCACGACGTTTTTCCCTGGATGCTGGAGCCTCTTATGCGCCACCTGCCGCACCGCGCACAGGCCCTGGTACATCCTTTATCGGTCGCCGCGCCTTTCATCGAACTCTGGATCGGCATCGCTCTGCTGGGCAGAAAATTTCGCACTCCCGCCATCGTCGCCGCCATCGCGATGCACATTTTCATACTGATCGCCCTCAGCCCGTGGGGACAAAATTACAACTATGTTGTGTGGCCGTGGAATATCGCGATGGTTGCGTTCGTCGTCATCCTGTTCTGGAAGACGGATGTTTCAGCCAGGCAAATTATGTTGGGCAGAAACCCATTTCACATCGCGGCGCTGGCGCTGTTCACGCTCGCGCCCGCGCTCAGCTTTTTCGGGATGTGGGATCACTATCTCTCGGCCGCGATGTACGCCAGCAATCGCAACCAGGGAACGATCTTCATCAGCAACCGGCTGTTCGACCGGCTGCCCGACGGAATCCAGGATTACGCCTACGTCGAAACGCCCGATCTGAGTTCGATCGACATCGGCGAATGGTCCATCGACGAATTAAAAGTGCCTCCGTACCCCGAGATCCGCATTTACAAAAATGTCGCGAGAAAAATCTGCCAATATGCGGAGAGTCCGACGGACGCAAGGCTCTCGATCACCAGCAAGTCGACCATCGGGAACAGCATCACCGGCTTGTCCTACACGTGCGCAGCGTTGCAGAGTCAGTAGGAAGAAAACCCTGCCGGAAGGCAGGCTGCAGCCAAAAATGGCCGCCCTACAAGACGTCTCGCGTGCCGTCCATAACCCCGCGGCGTAAGCCCGGGGCTGCATTTACCGGGTTACCAATTTCGACGGCAGATTGTAATCTTTCTCCGGCTTGAACGACGGGTCGCGCAGCATCTTCAAC
>Ga0182024_10025385_pt1 | contig 10466 bp, 10 predicted proteins | sample P32metaG_FD_120480 | JGI IMG/M metagenome (GOLD analysis project Ga0182024, IMG submission 120480) | Permafrost microbial communities from Stordalen Mire, Sweden - P3-2 metaG (Illumina Assembly) | ecosystem: Environmental > Terrestrial > Soil > Wetlands > Permafrost | place: Sweden: Stordalen...
CGCTCTACACTGGGCGCTCCGCGGAGAGGTGGCCGAGCGGCTGAAGGCACTCGCCTGCTAAGCGAGTATGGGGCGAAATCTCCATCGCGGGTTCGAATCCCGCCCTCTCCGTCGACCGGTGGCACCGACACGGCAATGTAGGCCTAGTCTTGGCGTGCGCGTCCACGCCTCCTTTTCGTCCGGAGCGCAAGTGTGGCCAGACGTGAGCGACGCTCCTGCATTCGGTGCAAGGCGGGTGTGGGGGCTCGCTTCGCTTGCCGGCGCAGGGGCGTCGCGAGAGTGTCGTGGTCGTGAGCGCTTCGTAGCGGTGACGGCGTGGCGCCGTCAGTCGGGTCGTGCGAGCGCGGCGAGGATGTGGTGGGCGATCTCGTCGGGCGTTGGCGGGCAGCCCGGGATGCGGAGGTCGACCGGCAGGAGCGCTTCGAGCGGTCCGGCTAGTTCGGCGCGCTCGCCGAGGATGTTGTGGCCGAGCGCGCAGTCGCCGAGCGCCGCGACGAGGCGTGGCTCGGGCATCGCGTGGTAGGCGGTCAGCAGTGGGGCCGCCATCCGGGTGGTGACTGCTCCTGTGACGAGGAGGATGTCGGCGTGCCGCGGGGAGGCGACGATGTCGAGGCCGTGGCGCTGGATGTCGTGGAATGGGTTGGTGGTGGCGCCGAGTTCGTGTTCGCAGCCGTTGCACGAGCCTGCGTCGACGTGGCGGATCGCCAGCGAGAGCGGGCGCCCGCGAGGAAGTGCCGCGTCGTGGCGGATCGTGGCGAGCTGGCGCAGAAGCACGAACATCAGCGGTCCACGCAGGCGTAGCAGAGTTCGAAACTCTTGTTGATGAGCGGGAAGTCGGGCAGCAGGTTGTTGGCCGTCGCGTGGGCGAGCGCGGGCCAGTTGGCGTAGGAAGCGGTGCGTAGATGCAGCCGCGCGACGCGCGTGCCGGCGAGCTCGACGATGCAGGTCGTCGCCCCGCGCGAGCTCTCGACGCGACCGACGCCGAGCGAGTCCGGTTGCTCGTGCTCGGCGGCGGTCGCGGCGCCGGCGTTGAGTGGCCGCTCGAGTTGCTGCTCGAGCATTTCGTAGGTGTGCTCGAGCTCGAGCGCGCGCAGTCGTAGGCGCGCACCGACATCGCCGCTCGGGTCCTGCAGCGCGGCCGGCGTGAAGCCGTCGTAGGCGAGCAGGCGGTCGCCGCTGCGGAGGTCTTCGGCGATCCCCGCGGCGCGCGCCGCCGGTCCGACCGCGCCGAGCCGCAGCGCGTCGTCTCGTCCGAGCACGCCGACGCCGTCCAGGCGTGCCTGCACCGAGCCGGCGAACTGGAGGTCGCGCCAGGCCGCCGCGGTGTCGGTGTGCAGCTCGTTTACGGCGGCTCGGGTCGCGTCGCTCGCAGAGCGCTCGAGCCTGACCGGGCTGCGAGCGACCGCGATGGTGTTGAAGAGGAAGCGATGCCCGAATGCCTGCGCGTTGATCTGCTGCGCGCGGTCCTTGAGCGCAGCGAAGGCCATCGCGCCGGGCGCGAAACCGACGCCGGCGCAGATTGCGCCGATGTCGTGGAGGTGGTTGTAGAGTCGCTCGAGCTCGAGCAGGACGGTCCGGGCGGCGCGCAGCTCGCGATTGGGCTCGAGCGCGTAGGCGCCTTCGACCGCCTGCGCGTAGGCGAGCGTGTTGGCGACCGCGCACGCGGCGCACGCGCGTTGCGCGTAGCGCAGCGCGGACTCGACGTCGTGGCCCTCGGCTGCGCGCTCGAGGCCGCGGTGCTTGTAGAAGAGGCGGGGGTCCATCGCGAGGATCCGCTCGCCGACGACGTGAAAGCGGAAATGGCCGGACTCGATCACGCCGGCGTGGATCGGCCCGACCGCGACCTGATGGACGCCGTCACCGCTCACCGGGGTCATCCACCGGTGCGCGTCATCGGTGTGGTTCGCGAGCGCTCGGAGCGGCGAGTGGCCGCTGAAGTTCAGCCCGTAGAGGTCGTGGGCTTCGCGCTCGTCCCAGTCCGCCGCCTCGATCAGCCCGGTGATGCTCTCCAGCGGTCGGTCGGCGTCCGAGCGCGAGATCACGCGCGTGCGTTCCGGCGAGACGAGGAGCACCCGCCAGCTCCCCTCACCTCCTTGTCCGCTCGCCCAGGCGCCACCGAAGCGCTCACCCGCAGCGAGCGCCGCCTCGATCGTCGCAATGAATGCCTGCGGCGTGACCTGTTCGACCGCGCTCAAAGGACGCCTCGTGCGAGGGTCTCGACGAAGCTCGATCCGGGCAGCAGCAGACCGGTCGCGGCGAGCGCGAGCAGCGCGGTGCCGAGGATCGCGGTGAGCGCGACAATCGAACGCTCGGGCGCCCGCGGCAACCCCCGGAGCCGCGGCGTACCTTCGCCGACAACGCCTTCGATCAGCGCGTGCAGCAGACCGAGGAAGCCGAGCGCGAGGCCGATGACGGCGATCGCGCTGACCAGCGCGTAGCCGGCCGCGATGCCGCCGAGCAGGATCAGCAGCTCGGAGAGAAAGAGCGGCGAGGGCGGCAGGCCGGCGAGGGCGACGAGGCTGACGCCCATCGCCGCAGCGGTCGACGGGCTCGCATTCACGACGCCGCCGGGTGCCCGCGACGCCGCGGCTGGGTCGTGTCGCAGCAGCGGTAGAGCCGCGTAGAAGCCGAGTGACTTGGCCAGCGCGTGGCCGGCGATGTGCACGACGACGCCGGCGATCGCTAGCGGCGTGCCGAAGCCGATCCCGAGCGCGATCACGCCCATGTGCTCGAGGCTCGAGTAGGCGAGCAGCCGCTTCCACGGCAGCGCCCGCCATAGGAACGGCACCGCGACTAGGATCGACGCGAGGCCGAAGCCGATGAACACAGCGTGCGTGGTCGCCGCGCCGACGGAAGGCTCGAGTGTCTCTTTCACGCGCCAGGCGACCAGCAGCACGCTTGGCAGCAGCGCCGCCGAGAGCATCGCGCTGATCGGCGCCGGCGCCTCACTGTGTGCGTCCGGCAGCCAGTTATGAACCGGCGCCCAGCCGATCTTGGTCGCAAGGCCGGCGAGCAGCAACACGAACGCGACGAGCGTTGCGCTCGCGGGCAGCGCGTGCGCCGCGTCCTGTAGAGCGTGCCAGTCGAGCGCGCTCAAGCCGTGGCGGCCGGCCCTGGCCTGGTTCACCGCCAGCACGACGATGCCAAGCAAGGCGACCGACAGTCCTAGCGTCGTCAGCACGAGATACTTCCAGCCCGCCTCGAGCGCCTCGCGCACGCCGCTGAAGGCAACCAGCAGCGCCGAGGCGGCGGTCGTGGCCTCGACCAGCAGCCAGACGACGGCGAGATTGCCGGCGATCGGCACGGCTAGCAGCGCCGCCCAGAACAGCAGCAGAGCGCTGTAGTACCAGCTGCGTGAATCGCGGGCGCTGGAGGATCCGTGGCGGTGGGCTCGCAGGTACGCGGGCGAGACGACCGCGCTGCAGAGTCCGACGACGCCGGTGACGGCGAGCAGCACGCCGCTCGCCCCGTCGACGAGGTACCAGTGCCCGTGCAATGCGGGTTGGCCTCCGCGCGCGAGCGCGATGACCGCCAGCCACAGCGCAGCGGCGGCGGTCGGGAAGGCCACGGCCAGACCAAGCCGGTCGGCACCGTTGGGGGTGCGGGCGAGCAGTGGCAGCAGGGCGCCGGCGAGCGGCAGCGCCGGTACGACGGCGGCGAGGATTGGCACAAAGCTAGTCACGCAGCGCTCGCAGCAGCTCGGTGTCGCCGGTGCCCAGCTCGCTGTGGATCCGTTGGGCGAACGCCGCGGCGACGGTCACGACCAGCGCGAGGTCAAACAGTGCCCCTAGTTCGATCACATAGGACAGCCCGCCGGGCACCGAGACGGCGAGCAGCGAAAGACCGTTTTCGGCCACGATTAGCCCGAGCAGCTGGAAGAAGGCGGGACGCCGCGCGACCACGATCGCGATGCCGATCAGGACCAGCGCGACGGCAGCGTGTTCGATGTGGGTGTTGCCGAGACCGAGCGGCGGCACGACGGCGACCGCGAAGAGCGCCAGCGCGCCAGCGCCGGCGAGGCGCACGAGCGGCCCGCTCGCGGCGACGACCAGCCGCGCCTCGCGTGTGCGGCGCATCAGCGCGTAGAGCAGCGCTGGAAGCACGACTGCTTTGCTGAGCAGCACAAACGCGGCGAGCAGGAAGCCGCCGGAGCGTCCACTGGAGAGCTGCAGCGCGCCGATGCTGAGCGCGAGAGACTGTGCGCCGACCAGCACAATGGCGACCGAGCGCCGGCGCACCACGATCACCCCGAGTGCCAGCGCGAGCATCGAGTTGACGAGCACGCTGCTCATGTCCCGATCCCCGCAATCCAGGTGCCCAGGCCGACCAGGGCGATTGTGGCGCCGACGCCGAGCAGCGCCGGCACGCGCAGGATGCGCATCTTCGCCTGCGTCGTCTCGACCAGCGCGAACGCGCCGCAGAGCGCGGCCAGCTCGAGCGCGAGCAGGCCGAGGCTCGCGGCGAAGCCGCCAGCGTGGGGCAGGAACAGCGACGCTCCCAGGACGATCACGATCCAGTGGCGCGCGGCCGCGCTCCACAGCAGGTAGGCGAGGTCACGACCGGCGTACTCGAGTAGCGGGCCCTCGTGGATCATCGTCAGCTCGAGGTGGGTGTCGGGGTTGTCGATCGGCTGGCGGCCGGTCTCGACGAGGATCACCAGCGCGAAGGCGATCGCGCCGCACCAGTGCGCGGGCGCGGCCCAGATGTGCTCGCCGCCGGCCGCGGTGACCATCGCGCGCAGGTCGGTGCTGTGCGCCGGCAGCGCGGCGACCAGCAAGGCGAGCATCAGCAGCGCCTCGCCGAAGACCGCGATCGTCAGATCACGCGCGGCTCCCATCAGCGCGAAGCCGCTGCCCGTGTCCCACGCGGCGGCGGCCAGCGCGAAGCGCGCGAGCGCGAGCAGGCCGACCAGGACGAGCGCGTCGTTGCCGAGCCCGAAGGCGCCGGAATGCCCGGCGACCGGGCAGATCGCGAGCGCTAGCAGCAGGCAGGCCGCCGCAAGCGGCGGCGCGAGCCGGTAGATGATGCCGGTGCCCTCAGGATCGACGGCGCTCTTTCGCCACAGACGCGCGAGCGTGCGGTAGGGCTGCAGCGGCGAGGTGCCGCGCCGCCCCTGCAGGCGAGCCTTGAGCGTCTGGATGGCGCCCGGGAGAATCGGCGCGATGGCGATCGCGGCGAGCTGGACGACGGCGGCGATGACGTTCATCCGAGCACCCCGATGCGCACCAGCACGAGCAGGCCCGCGACGAGCGCCAACAAGTAGGCCGCGTAGGTGCGCACGTTGCCCGACTGCAGCCGGCGCGCCACCGCCGCCGCGCGCAGGCCGCCGCGAACCGTCGGCTCGACCATCAGCGCGTCGACCCGCGAGGAGACATCGGCGGAGTAGGTGACGCTCTGCACGATCCCGCCGGAGCGCACGACGTCGATCTCGCGCTGGGGCCGCATAATCACCTCGAGCACGAGGCGCAGCGGCTTGGTGAAGGCGGCCGAGGTCCAGCCGAGCGCCGCCACGACCGGCTGGCCGCAGGCCCACACCGGGCTGGGAGCCGAGCGGTGCGAGCCGCGCAGGCGGACCAGCAACGCGGTCAGCGCGAAGAGTCCGATCGCGAGGGCGAGGGCCGGGAAGGACCCGGTCCCCGGGATCGAGATGGCGACGCCGCGAGCCAGCCCGCCGTGAGCGCCCGGCGCGAGCCCCGCGAGCGTCGGCACGACCAGCCCGGGCACGACACCCAGCAGCACACAGAGCGCCGCGAGCACCGCCATCCCCGCCCGCATCTCCAACGGCGGATCGACGGCCCGCGCGGACTCTGGCCGACGCGGCTGGCCGAGCAGGACAAGCCCCACGACCTTCACAAAGCACAACAGCGCAAGCGCCGCCGTCGCGGCGAGACCGGCGAGCGCCGTGCCGGCGGCGAGCGCGACACCGAGCGGCGCACGCAGCGCGACGTGCAGCAGCGACTGGAGCGTCAGCCACTCCGAGGCGAACCCGTTCAGCGGCGGCAGGCCGGCGATCGCGATCGCGCCCACCAGGAACGCCCCCCCGGCCCACGGCATGCGCCGCAGCAGCCCGCCGAGGCGGTCGAGCTCGAGACTGCCGACCGCGCGCTGGAACGCGCCGGCGCCGAGGAACAACAGAGCCTTGAAGATCGCGTGATTGGCGACATGCAACAGCGCCGCCGCGAACGCGATCGCGGCCCAGGCCGGCTGGTGCGCATCGGCGAACAGCAGCGAGGCGCCGAGGCCGAGCGTGATGATGCCGACGTTCTCGATCGAGTGGTAGGCGAGCAGCCGCTTCAGCTCGTGCTGCATCAACGCCCACAGCACCCCGCCCAGCGACGACAGCAGACCGATCGCGAGCAAGGCGATCCCCAGCCAGCGCGGCGTCGCGCCAAGCCATTGGAACTCGACCCGGATCAGGCCGTAGAGCGCGATCTTGATCATCACTCCCGACATCAGCGCCGACAGGTGCGCCGGGGCCACAGGGTGGGCACGCGGCAGCCACGAATGCAGCGGGATCAAGCCCGCCTTCGTGCCGAAGCCGATCAACGCGGCGATCGCCACAAGCGTCTGCGCACCACTGCCGGCCGCCGCGAGCGCCGAGGGGTCACCGATCGCTCCGTGATGGGCAAGCGTGAGCAGCGCGATCCAGACCGCAGCGCCGCCCAGATGCGTAATCGCGAGGTAGGCGTAAACCGCGGAGCGCACGCTGCCCTCACGCCGAGCGGCGAGGATCGCAGCAGCCGGCACGAGCGTCATCAACTCCCAGAACGCCAGGAAGCTCGTCACGTCACGCGCGGCAAGCACCCCCACCAGCGCCAGCAGGAAGCCGGCCGTCAACGCTCCGATGGCCCGTGCACCCGGGCTCCCGGGCAGGGAGTCGCGGGCGAACAGGAGCGTCGGGACGGCCGTAATCGCGAGCACGGCAAGGAAGAAGCCACTCAGCGGGTCCAGACCGAGTGTCGGTGAGATCGTGCTGCGGAACGCAGCACCCAGCAGCTCGCCGCTCGTCAACACTGCGACACCGACGACGCCGAGCAGCGTCATCCCCGCACCCTGCACAGCCAAGCCGACGCGCAGCCGACCGTTCACCGCGGACAGCAGCCCGCCGCTCGCGAGCGCCGCCACGCCCGCGAGCGCCCCCGCGTCAAGAACCCCCACGCTAGCCGGTACCCGGCCCGGGCCCGAAGTCCTCCACCGCGAGGTCGTCAAGCAACACGCGGTTCCCTTCGAGCGTCGCCAGGATGATGCCCTTGACGAGCTCGAGCAGCTCAAGCGTGCGAGGATCCTTCACCCGGTAGTACACGCTCGTGCCATCCCTCCGGCTCTCCACCAACCCCTGCTTGCGCAGGACGCTCAGGTGCTGGGAGGTGGCGCCCGACTCAAGCTCCAGCGCTTCCTGCAACGCCCCAACGGTGAGCTCGCCGTTGCGCAGAATCTGCAACAGCCGAACGCGCGCCGGGTGACCGAGCACCCGGAAGAAATCCGCCTTCAAAGCATAAACCGGAGGCTGACCGCCACGCGAAGACCACACAGAACTCGATAGATTACAAACTCATGAGAAATATGGTCGCCGCGGGCGTGCGACGACCGCGAACCGCGCGACGCGATGGGCACAGCGACGCCCCGTCAGCACAGCTCTCGTCGGCAAGCGAGCGCGTCTGCATTCGACTCTGGCACGCCCGCACTGGACGACCAGCAGCGGTCTCGGCCACACCGAGCGGCGCTAGCGCTGCTGGGCGGAAGCAGGAGCGCAGGGTCCGCTACGGGAGCATTCCTACCGGCTGGCAACCGCGAAACGCGATGGCTCGGATTCAGGCGCGACGCGGCTGCCTGAGGTGGGTGTGTTGGAAGTGGTCGTCGTATTTCAGGCCGTAGCCGAGAAGGCGGTCCATGCCGATGTGGGCGAGCCAGATCAGCCCGAGCGCGCCGGCCAGCGGCGCGTGTTGCGACCATGCGAATGCGATCACTGCCGCGGGCAACTGGGTGAGGTGGACGAGGTTGTAGAGGTTGGCTCCGACGCGGGTGCCGGCGAGGTAGCCGATCGCGAACAGATCGGGGGTCAGAAGGGTGAGCGGGATCAGCCACCAGGGTTCGTGCGTCGTTGTGTAGGCGATGAGCGCGCCGGCCAGGAGGGTCGCTCCCTCCAATTGCAGCAAACGGCGTGGCGCGCCGACCACGGTGCCGCCGGCGGCGAGGCTGTCCGTCTCAGTCGTGGCTGTCATTCTCGGCTCTCACTCGTCGTTGGTGCGTTCGTCCAGTTGGAAAGCGCGGCGATAAGGCCGTGGACGAGTCGCTCGAAGCTTCGGTCGACATCGACCGGGAGTCCGAATCCGCCGGCGGCTTCGAGGGTGATGAACCCGTGCAATGTCGAGCGCAGGGCGCGGGTGGCGTCGATGGCGTCGTCGTCGCGAAGTTGGTAGCCGGCGAGGACGTCGGTCACGATCTGTAGGACGGCTTGGCTTGCCGCGATGTCGTCCTGGTCTCCTTTCGCCGGCGCCCGCTGCGCCGACGTGTAGCGTCCGGGGTGCTCGAGTGCCCATGTCCGATAGGCGTGTGAGATGGATGCGACTGCGTCGCCTCGCTCGCGGCCGACCGCTGCGCGGGCGAGGACGTAGGCCAGCTCGTTCTTGGCGCGTATCGAGAGGCCCCGTTGTAGCGCGTCCATTCCGTCGATGTGCTTGTACAGCGACGGCTGGCGCACGCCCAGGCGGTCAGCGAGGGCGGCGAGCGTCAACCGCGAAAGCCCGACTTCGTCGGCGATCCGCTCGGCCTCGTCGACCACCCGGGACTCCGTCAGACCGGCCCTAGGCACGGCCGTTCACGCTCGCCAGGAAGCCAAGGACCGCGGCTGTCGTGATCTCGGGTTGCTGTGACTGCGGGTAGTGGCCGGCCTCGGGCACCATGACCACCTCGCCATGCAGCGCTTGGGCGATCCATTCGGCCTCGCCCTGCGGGTCGGGAAAGTCGGGGTCGCGCTCGCCCATCAGGACCAGCGTCGGCGCGGAGACATCGGCGAGCCGTGCCTCTGCCGGATCGTGGTCGGTGCGTGTGGTGAGCGAGAACGCCTTCGCGTATCCCGGCCGGCGTAGGCTGGCCACGATCTGGTCGCGGTACTCCGCGAAGTCGGCCGGCCGCTGGCCCGCGTAGAGCTTCGGCATGTAGGACTTCCAGGCGCTGGCCGCCCACGGGCGGGCCATCGCGACACGGAGCATGACGCGCTGTGGCGCGCTCATCTTGCCGTTGCGCACGAACGGGCCGACCAGCACGAGGCCGCTGATGAGACCGGGCTGTAGCGCCGCTGCGAGGGTCGCGGCGCCGGCGCCCATCGAGTTGCCGACTACGACGGCGGGGCCGCCTAGTTCCTCGATCAGGGCGACGATATCGCCGGCGGTTTCGACATCGCCGTAGGAGCTGAACGTGACGTCGCTGTCGCCGTGCCCGCGCAGGTCAGTGCTCGCGACGCGGTAGCCGGCTTCACGCAGCGCGGGAGCGAGGAAACGATACGCGGCACGCAGGTCCCCCATGCCCGGCACGAGCACGACGAGAGGGCCGCTGCCGTCGACGTCGTAGCCGATGCGCCCTTCCGGGCGAGTGAGGTAGACCGTGCTGCCCTTGGTTGGGTCCGTCGGGATTGAGTTCACGTCGGCTATCTTAGCTAGCTCACTGGCTAATATCAATAGCCCGCGCGGGAGACTCTTCCTGCGGCCTGGCGGTCTGGCAGGTCACGGACGGCCCAGTGAGCCCGTGGCTTTTATCGGGCTACGCCGTCTGGACTGCGAGATCGACGGCGCATCGCGCGTGCACGCGTGTGCTCTCGAAGATCAGGACATCCGCGTCGTTGGGTCCAAGCAGCAGGCCGATCTCTGTACAACACGGACGACCGCGCGTTGCACGCGCCGAGCACTCGCTCAACTGGGCTCGCGATGAAAGGAGCGCCATCCAGTGCCCGCCACTACGCCTCCGTTGGCGTCGGCTGGGGCACAGGCTGCGCGAGCACGAGCTCTGGGTCCTCCGGCAGCGAACGGGCTGTGCTGCCCTCGATGTTGATGTGGGGCAGCCGGGCGTCCAGCCAGCGTGGCAGCCGCCAGGTCACCGGGCCGAGCAGTTCGAGTACGGCTGGCAGCAGCAGGCAGCGCACGACCAACGCATCGAGGAACACCGCCACGGCGAGCCCGAAACCGAATTCCTTGAGCGTGCGTTCGTCGCCGAGCGTGAACGAGAGGAACACGCAGACCATGATCGCCGCGGCCGCCGTGATCACCCGGCCGGTCAGCGCGATGCCATCGCCCACAGCGGCGGACGCATCCCGGCGAATGATCCAGCGTTCGCGCACGCGCGAGATGAGGAACACCTCGTAGTCCATCGACAGCCCGAACACGACGGCGAACATGATCACCGGCACCCAGGCCTCGATCGGCCCTTTCTGCACCCCGAGCACGCTCGCGGCCACGCCGTTCTGGAACACG
>Ga0182024_10025386_pt1 | contig 10466 bp, 10 predicted proteins | sample P32metaG_FD_120480 | JGI IMG/M metagenome (GOLD analysis project Ga0182024, IMG submission 120480) | Permafrost microbial communities from Stordalen Mire, Sweden - P3-2 metaG (Illumina Assembly) | ecosystem: Environmental > Terrestrial > Soil > Wetlands > Permafrost | place: Sweden: Stordalen...
CCGTCGCCCCATCGAGCAACACTTACACCATCAAGCCGGGCGACACGCTGTGGAAAATCGCCGCCAGCCACTACGGCGACGGCAAGAAATGGAAACAGATCGCCGACGCCAACCCCGGCATCATCCCCAGCTCATTGCGCGTAGGCCAGACGATCACGCTGCCCTGAGGATTAGTCATAGCCCCGGATGCACCTCCGGGGCTTTGGGCGATGCGCCGCGGGCCAGAAACAGCCCCAGCTCGTACAGCAGGATGAGTGGCGCCAGCAGCGCCAATGTCGCGGTGACGACATCGCCCGGCGCCAGCGACGCCGCCAGCACCGCCAATCCGAAATAGACGTAGCGCCGCAGTTTTTTGAGCGTCGCCAATTCGACAATCCCCAGCCGCGCCAGCGCCATCACCACCAGCGGCAATTGAAAAGCCAGCCCGAAGGTCAGCAGCAGCCGCAACACCAGATCGAGATAATCCGGCAAGGTGAACTGCGTATTGATCAGATTCGCCGGTCCGAACGGAATCACGCGCACTTTCCCATGACTGAAGAACTTGAGGCGATCCTGCGTGGTGTCGAACCAGATCTGAAATTCCCCCGGCGCCGGTGGATCACCCTGCAGCGACTGCACAAAACTCGGCTGGCTCCCCTGCGGCGCCACCGCCGAGTGCGAGGCCATCGGCATCGGAATGTCCGCGGTGAACTTGATGAAGAATTCCAGCGACCACGGAAGCACGATGAAATAAACGAACAGCATCCCGCAAAACAAAAGGATCACGCTCAGGGGAATGTATTTGGTCACATATCGCCGTTCCCTGGGATAAAGCCCCGCGGCGATAAATTGCCAGATCTGGTAAATCATCCACGGTCCCGCCAGAGCGGCAGCGGCGATGAAGCAAATCTTCACGTAGACCATGAACGCGTCAGGCGCCTCATGGGTGTAGAGCTGTGGGCTGATGCCGTTTTTTTGCAGGGCAACCACCAACGGCCGGCACAGAATGTATAGGATGCGCTGTCCAAAGATCAGACAAACCACGGCGCACGGGGCCAATCCCAGAATCCCCAGCAGAATTCGGCGGCGCAATTCCTCCAGATGATCGCCGACGGACATCTGATATTGGCTGGGATCAAAGTCGGCGCGGCGCTTGGGAGGCATGGGCGAATTGTAAGCGAAGCGGCCTACAGACAAAGTGCATCAGCGCCCGGCAGACCGCTCGATCGCGTTCTGACCCGCGCGCCCGGTCGAAGCGGCGAGAGGTCGGAGCGGCGTCAGCGCGAATACCTTCGCGACCCCCCTTTCATCTTTTGGCCAACGACCTCGCCTAAATCCAAATCCGTCCCATCATTCCATGCCAATTTCGGGGGTTCGGATCGGGGGGAGATTCGATACCGACATGCGGGGTGCACTATTTACACCGGGCGAACCGATTTTTTGCCCGGAGGCAAGTTGTGATCTGCATAGGATGCCATGATCGAATCAACTAGGCGTGAGGAGGTTGAGACAACTCTCGCGAGCACCTTAAGCTGCTCCTTGCATGCCACTGAGTCGGTCTCGTGTGGATAGTTGATGGTATGAGAGATCTCCCCCCAAATTTCTTCGGCAAGCGTTCGAACCTGCAGCTCGCAGAGTCGCCGTGTAGTCTTGTTCTGCTTCACCACGTAATGCACGCTCGTATATAGAGATTCGTCGCGCTTCACCTTGAGCATCAGGTGTTTAAACATCCTCTCGTATTCGAGATCCCACGTCTTGGCTTCGGGTATTCCACTGATGATGTAGCCCTCGTCCGCGAACACTTGCATGATCAGCGGATGGATCTTCTCCATCTGGCGCATGTGCAGATGCAGGAGTCGAACGCCTGCTAGGTCGACAATCTTGTCGAAAAGATTCTCAGCGGTTACGCGGAACACCCTACCCTTTTTAAGTGCTTCGATTGCTTTGCGGGTGAGCTTGTCTTTGAGATGAGACGGCTCCTTGGGTCGTGCTTTCAGAGAGTGGATTAATCTCTTAAGGTCCGAGTTGGCTAAGAGACGATTTTGGAGGTTGGTAGCGTCATTTTCAAAGTCACGAATTTTCCCCTCATATTCTTTGACCGCGTCCGCGATCTGTTTTGAGATTGTCGCTGGCAATTTCGCCATTTGGAATCACGCTGTCCGGTCAACTATGCGTTTGGCGAGTTCAGAAAAAACATGCTCCGCATCTCGCTTGCCGGCCGCACTACCCCCCGACACCTTCCAGAACGGCACTCCCTGAGTTTGCGCGGCCGTCACAAGCGTCCCGAAGAATTTCACCTGGGCTAGTTTGAGGCCGGACGGCCGATCCTTGGTGGGCAAACCATAGGCAGCTTGAAGCGGCTTCCAGACAAACTCCACAACCCTGCTTTCCAAGCGCGATAGAACCGTTAGGGGAGCCCAAGCCATTTCTCCGCGGTATACGCGGAAGCCCTGCGGTATGTAGCCCAAGAGGTTTGGCGCCCCAGCTAGCAGCGGCGTTCCGTCGGGGGCAATTTCGCGCACGCGGTTCCATGTTGTGACCCATTCCGATAGCGCAAATCCCAACGTCTTCAGTGCTCGCATGGAGAACAAATCACATGCCGCAGGGACGATAAAATGTGTGCAGTCTAGTAAGACCACCCGATTTAATGGCCCGATGTTGGGTCCGGCGTCAAAAAAAACGAAATCAGCCTTTGTTCTGGCGACCAAATCGTCAACAAGATTGCTGAGCGCGGCCGTGCAGAGGTAACCACGACGGTTGCGGCTGAGGGACAGGTTCCAACAGTCGGAGAGAGTGCTCTCGAATGCGGACAAGCGGATATCACCAACTGCTAGGTGCAGTCGGTCGTTGATCTTTATGGGTTCAACGGACCTTAAAGGCCCGGTACCTTCTGATACTGGCCGAAGAGCGGACCATAAAGTGTTGCCATGTGCCAATTCTGAGTTGTCCAACAATTCGTCGAGATATTTTTCTTCTAGGAAGTATGACGAAAGACTGCATTGGGGATCTGTATCGATAAGCAAGACGCGTTTGCCGGAGTTCGCGAGCGCATGCGCGAGATTCACCGTGAGCGTGGTCTTACCGACCCCACCTTTGTGGTTAAATAGGACCAGCCGCTTTGCAGTTCGGTGGATCGCGGCCATTTCGGAAATTATTCCTTTCGGGTCTTGGCGAAATCCCTCCTTACGGGTCCGCCGCCACGCCGATGACTAGCCTTCTGGAATATTTCCCTCGCTGCGTCGCGTTCCGGCAGCGCTTCTACATATTGCTCCCCCAAAGCGCTAAGTTGCTTCGCGCCCTTAATTGAAGACACAAGGTACCCAAGCTTTGATGCGTTATCGACGGCGTCCGCGGTATTTGAGAATTTCTTATGGGCAGACTCGGTGTTTAGGTCGGTAATGTCCTTTGTCTTGAAATGCGGCGTTGCGCGATGGTGCGCCAGATAATACGCTAAGCAAGCTACTCGCTCGACGTCGGTTTTCGGCGATTTTGTCAGGAGAAAGGATTTCGGGGATGGTATTTCGTCCGAGAATTTGAATGAGTTTGCGGGCACCGAATCCTGCCGCGGAGGGCTCGGATCATGAGCCAAAGCCTCCACATTCTTCGGGTTTATTCCGAAGAACGTTGCGACGGTCTCGAGGATCCTGCGCCGGTCCTCGCTGCTAAGTGAGGACAATTCGGCGATGATCCGATGAAGAGTTGCCGCCTGATTGGCCGAGCTTTGATTCGCGGAATGCGGCGTCGATTGTGTTGCTTCGCTAATGCTATCGATCATGAAATAGATTGTACCAAAAATCCGCTAAAGGAGAATTCCGCCGCGCGTTCGGGTGAAGCACATTATCCAGGCGCCGATGGGAAATTCGGGATTTTTGTTTTATTTTATTTTCTTGGGCGAAGCCGGCGCGGGGATAAATTCAAGGGGGAAACGGAAGATCGCCTAGAAGGCCACGGATGCCGCCGAGAATGGGCGAGCCTATGCCGCTGGCAGCGGATCGAACTCGACGGCGACGCGGAAGCCCAACCCGCTGGGGTCGCAGCGCAGGACGCGGCCGAAGGCGTCCCAGCCGCGCAGCAGGCCGTTGGCCGGAAACGTGACGCTCAAATGTTCTCCCGCGTCCACGGGGCGATCGCAGATGGCCGAGAGGCCGCCCAGCGACAGGTCGCGCAGCATCATCAGCAGGCGCGGCTGCTGGCGGGCTTCAATGGTGTGGTCCGTCCGATGGCCTTGCACCGTGGCGTGAATCTCCTTGCGGGGAAACATTCGCCGATCGGTCCAATCCTCGGTCTCAAGATGGGCCGGCATCTTCATCAACGCAACCATTGCCATGCTCCTTTGCGGGGAGGCCCGTTTTGCTGGCGCGGGCCTCGAATTTCTCGCCAAAACCAGTAGGCTCATCGGCCATATAGGCGTAAAGGGTTATCTATCTTTAGGTGAAGTTTTGAGCGTAACGGGCTCGGTTGGCACGGTTTATCTGGTAGGCGCGGGTCCGGGAGACCCGGGGCTGCTTACCTTGCGCGGGGCGGGATTACTGGAACAAGCCCAGGTGGTGGTTTACGACCAGTTGGCCAATCCACGGCTATTGAGTTATTGCCCCCAGGCGCAAACGATCTATGTCGGGAAAAAAGCGTCCGAGCACGCCATGCCGCAGGAGCAGATCAACCAATTGTTGATCGAGAAAGCGCGGGCGGGCAACCGCGTGGTGCGGCTTAAGGGGGGCGATCCATTCGTCTTTGGCCGCGGCGGTGAAGAATGCGAAGCGCTGGCCGCCGCGGGCGTGCGCTTTGAGATCGTGCCGGGAATCACGGCGGGCATCGCCGCCCTGGCGTACGCCGGAATTCCCGCGACGCACCGCGATTTCAATTCCACCTTCACTCTGGTCACCGGGCATGAGAAGCCGGAGCAGTCGGCCTCCGATATTCAATGGCCGGTGCTGGCCAAGCTGCCCTGTCTGGTGTTTTACATGGGCGTGGGATCGTTGGGTGAAATCTGCCGGAAGCTGATCGAGCATGGGATGTCACCGGACACGCCCGCCGCGACGATCCAATGGGGAACCTTGCCGCAGCAAAAGACAATCACGTCGACGTTGAGCCAATTGCCCCAGGCCGCGGCCGCCCTGGGCACGCCGGCGATCACAGTCGTCGGAAAAGTTGTGGCGCTGCGGCAGGCGCTCAATTGGTTCGAGAAACGCCCGCTATTCGGCCGGACGATCGTCGTCACCCGCACGCGGCAACAGGCCAGCGAATTGTCGCAACGGCTTACGGAGTTGGGCGCGCAAGTGATCGAAGCCCCAACCATCGAGCTGGCTCCCCCGCCGGACCCGGCGGCGGTGGACGCGGCGCTAGCGTCGGCGGGACAATTCGATTGGATTGTCTTCACCAGCGCCAATGGGGTCGCCAGCGCTCGTGATCGACTGTTAGCAAGCGGCCGGGACGTGCGGGCACTGGGCGACGCGAAGATTGCCGCCATCGGCGATGTGACAGCCGCGGCGGTTGGGCGTCTTTTGTGCCGCAACGTCGATCTATGCCCGGCGCGATTCATCGCCGAAGGCTTGGCGGAGGAATTCGTCGAGCGTGACCTGGTGCGCGGCCGGCGATTTCTGCTTCTGCGCGCTGACATCGCCCGGCCGCTGCTGCGCGAACGCCTGATTGAGGCGGGCGCGGCCCGGGTTGAAGATGTCGCGCTCTATCAGAGCCAACCTGCTCGATCCCTGCCACCGGGCCTGATCCAGGCGCTGGAAGCCGGCAACGTTCACTGGATCACTTTTACAAGCAGCAGCACGGCCCGCAATTTCGTCGATCTGCTGGGCGCCGATTACGCCGCGAAATTGGCCGCAGTGAAGCTGGCCAGCATTGGACCGATCACTACCCAGACGCTGCTTGATCTGAAGCTGCAGCCGGCCGCCGCGGCAGAGCAGTTCAACATCTCCGGCCTGATCGACGCAATTGTGAAACACCGATGAGCGACGATCCTGTCATCGCGGTCATCGGCGCGGGCGCACTGGGCGGATATTACGGGGCGCGGCTGGCGCAGCACGGCCACGATGTTCATCTGCACATGCGCAGCGATTGCCAAGCGGTGCGCCGTCAGGGGATGCGCATCCAGAGCCGAGACGGCGATTTTTTACTTTCGCCTGAACAGGTGCGGGTCTATGACGATCCGGCGGCGATGCCCAAGGCCGATCTTGTACTGGTCACCCTTAAGACAACGGCCAACAACGTGCTGGGGGAGCTGGTGTCGCCGGTGTTGAAGCCGGAATCGGCAATTCTCACTCTTCAAAATGGGCTTGGAAACGAGCAGCGTCTGGCCGAGCAGTTTGGCGAGCACCGCGTGCTGGGCGGGATGGCGTTTGTGTGCGTCAATCGCACCGGACCGGGGCAGATCGCCCACCTGGATCACGGCGTGATCCGCCTGGGCGAATACAAGGGCGGACCCAGCGAACGAGCCGAGCGGATCGCCCAATTATTCCGCTCCAGCAACGTTCCCTGCGCCGTGCTGGATAACCTGGCCGCCGGACGGTGGGAGAAGCTGGTATGGAATGTGCCGTTTAACGGGTTGGGGGCTATGCTGAATTACTCAACCGACCAACTGCTTGAGCGGGCCCCGGAATTGATCCGGCAATTGATGCGGGAGGTGATCGACGCCGCAGCGGCACTGGAAATCGACTTTGATCCCAGCCTAATCGAGGAGAAAATGCGGCATACGCTCTCCATGGGGGCCTACCAGACCAGTATGCAAATCGACCGCCAGATGAATCGACCGATGGAGGTCCAAGCCATCATCGGGGCCCCCCTGCAGGACGCCATCCATAATGGCGTCTCAACTCCTGCAATGCAAATGCTTTACAACCTGCTAAAGGCGATTGACACGGAACAATTTTAAGGTCCGCCAGGGGTAGATCTGAGCGCCCCTTTAATCGAGATTTCTCTTGCGTTTGCCGCATTCTGGGTTATAGACAATGGGTAGGAGGCGGCCGCCGGAACCCTTATCTATTCTGGATTAAATCGTCCGCCAGGAATTGCGCCCTTTGATGTTGTGAGAGGGTTCGTTTCATGCTTACTCCACGTCGTACCGCCCAGCTTGGGATTCTCTCGGCCACTGCCGTTTTCTTTATCAGCGTAGGGGTGCTCATTATGCAGGGGGCGGGCAGCAGCGTTAAGGACGCCGCTTCCGCATCCGTAAATTCATCGCCCGCCCAGACGCCCTCCATGCCTCTGGAGCTATCGGTTTCGTCGGCGCCTCACACGGCGTCCACGGGCGGTCAGCACTGAGTGCGGCCCAGATTGTCGCCATTGCCCAATTCTGATTCATCTGCAGCCCACAACCGGGTATCATAAGCCCCATGCATCTGGTGGTGTTTGAAGGGTCAAGGTGGGGAAACTTTGCGCCGCTCTCGCTAAGCCGGCCCGTTTTCATGCTCCAGAGCGGGCTGTCGACTCTGCTGGAAAAACAAATCCGCTACATCAAGCCGAACCGCCTGACAATCTGGGTGCGGCCGGCCCTGGTGGAGCATTGCAAGACGGAAGTATTGCCCGCCCTGAAGATTCCCGCCGCGATCAATGTTCCTCTGGACGATGAGCCGGCCCTGCTTTCCAGCGGACGCGCCGTTCACTTCAGCGACTATGTGACGCCGACCGATCCGTGCTGCGTCACCGAAGAGGGCGATCTGATTCGCCAGGCTTATGTGAAGGCGCCTGGCCTGTCCGTGGAAGATTGCTGGACCCGCAGCGACGCGTGGCGCCGGCTGCTGGAACTTCCCAGGCTGAACGATCAATCGCGCCTCGCGGAGTATTTGTGGGATCTGGTTCATTGGAACGAGGAAGCGATCGTTGCCGATGCGGTGCATTTGAGCGATCGTCCTCGAGCGCCATCGGGCGGGCACTATCACGTTATCGCCGAACAGGATGTCATCGTCAGTCCGCAAGCCAAGATCGCCCCCGGCGTGGTCCTGGACGCCAGCCTGGGCCCCATCGTTCTCGAAGCCGGCGCCTCCATCGGCGCCAACAGCGTTCTGCGCGGCCCTTGCGCCATCGGCCGGTATTCAAGCGTGGCGCCTCTCTCAATTATCCAGGGGGGCACCAGCATTGGTCCAATGTGCAAGATCGGCGGCGAAGTTAGCAACAGCATTTTCCTGGGCTATAGCAACAAGGTGCATGAGGGGTTTGTGGGTCATAGCTACATCGGCGAGTGGGTGAACCTTGGCGCCGGCACCAACACCAGCAATCTGAAGAACACCTATGGCCCGATCAAGATGTCGATCGGCAAGCGCGAAATCGTCACCGACCGACGGTTCCTGGGCGCGATGATCGGCGATCACAGTAAGACAGCGATCGGAACGCGGATGATGAGCGGCAGCTATGTGGGCTATTGCAGCCTTCTGGCCGCCAGCGGCCTGCCGCCGCGATTCATTCCCAGCTTTACCTTTTGGACCGATCAGGGAATGCAGGACTATCGCCTGGACAAGGCCCGTCAAGTGATGCGCCAGGTGTATTCCCGCCGCGGAAAGAACTGGGAAGACCTGGACGAGGCCATGCTCAAATACGTGATGGAAGTCAAGGGCCAGGTCGAGAAGTAACGCTCATTTGAGCGCCACATCCACGTCGCGGCCCTCATGGGGTAAAGAGATTTTCACGGTGTGGGATCGCTGGCCCGCGGTGACGAGCACCTCATAGTCGCCCAGAAAGCCGCGAACGGAATACCTTCCGTCGGCACCGGTGGCGCCGTCGGCGCTGGTCCACCATTTCCGCAAGACCAGGTCTTTCCACACCTGGCCGTTGGGCTTGATGCTCCAGTCTTTGCGAAACAGTGCTGCGTCCGGCCGCCAGTGCTGGCCCTCCCAGAAGCCCCAGAGCAGAATTCCGTTGATCTGCGGATGGCTGAAGCTGGCGATCAGGAAATCGCGGAAATAATCGGCCTGGAGCTGCTCGTCGTTGGAATCGATGTCCAACTCGGTGATGCGGATGGGCAGGCCAAGCTTGGCGAAGCGATCGTAGACGGCCAGCAAGTCGGTCGGTGCAGTCAGGGTGTCCTGGAAATGGGATTCCATTCCAATCCCCCCGATAGGAGCGCCCTGCTTTTGCAGCGTGAGCAGCTGGTTATACAGGGCATCGTAGCGCCGATCGCGCGGCGGGGAATCGGGCACGTGCTCTTCGTTCAGGTAGAGCCGCGGGGCGGGATCGACCTGGTGAGCCAGCTTGTACCATCCCGCCATAGCGTCGCCGCCCAGAATGTGCATGAGATCGTTGTTGAGATACGGCTCGTTGACCACGTCCCACTCGATGACCTGTCCGGCCAACGCGCCGACCTCGTCGCGGATGTGGTCGTCAATGCGTTTGCCCAGCGCCGCCGGATCGTTGGCCAGCGGGCGTAAATCCTGCGGGAGATGCCGCCAGGCCGGCCAGACCAGGTTGTGCCCGCGCACCGCGATACCGTGATCGTGCATCCATTGCAGTGCGGCCATCGCTTTTTGTCGATCGGCGGGGACAGCCCAATGCGACCACTTCATTGCCCACTCATCGACGCCGGTGTTGAACAGTTGCAGGTAATGCTCGCGGTACACCTGGTCGTCGGATGAATCGGAAATGACGTGGTCGTCGTTGTACACGCAACCGAAGGCGAACGCGTGACGCTGCATGCGGATTTGCACCTTGGCGCCGCCGATGGGCTGGCCAGCGGCGTCGGTGACGTGGACTACCAGCGGCGCGTTGCGCAGTTGCTCGATGCGCCGCTCGGCCGCCGCGCGCCAGGGCGCATCTGCTTCGCGGCCGCGATAGGTGTAGGGCGTTTGCGGGAGGTCGGCCAGGGCCACCGAGGAATCGAACACGCGCAACTGCGTGCCGCCGACTTCCAGCGTTTGGGGAAGATATCCGAGGCGCAGACAAAGTTGGGTCCCGCCCGCGGCGAAATCGTGGCGCACCGTGGTTGCGACGTCCAGTCGTCGCCAATCCGCGCTCACGTCGTATTGGCGAGCGAGCAGCTTCTCATTGGGAACGGCCGACTGCTCAAGCACCAGGCCGATGTGTCCCTGGTGATCCGCATCGGGGCTGCCCAACGCCCGGACCCAGACGGAAAAGAGCACCGACTCCCCCTGATCCAGCTTGAATGGAATGGGGCAGGCAAGCTCTACCTGGTATGGCTCCTGCGGTTGCTGGCTCAGATCGATTCGCCAGGCCTGCGGAAAATCCTGTCCCTCGACCGGGACAATCTGGGCGTGAGCCTGACTTGCCAGATCGCCGGAAAGCCGAAGCTGCGGCGGCTGCCAATCGAAAAGCGGACGGGTGGCCGGTAAACTCGGCGCGCCCAACGCCAGCGGAGCGAAAATCGCCAGCAGCCAGAACACCGCTACGCCGGGCAGTTTATTGCGACTACCAGTCATTGGGAGGCGCCAGCAGGATTTAGTACAGGTCATCCATATATAACGTGAACACTGTGCCGCTGCTGGGCTCCATCGCGGATAAACCGTCGATCGATCCACCGCCGATCGGCTGGA
>Ga0182024_10025387_pt1 | contig 10466 bp, 10 predicted proteins | sample P32metaG_FD_120480 | JGI IMG/M metagenome (GOLD analysis project Ga0182024, IMG submission 120480) | Permafrost microbial communities from Stordalen Mire, Sweden - P3-2 metaG (Illumina Assembly) | ecosystem: Environmental > Terrestrial > Soil > Wetlands > Permafrost | place: Sweden: Stordalen...
CGGCCAGGAACGCCTCGAGCGCCTGGACGCGCTGGGCGATACCGCGCGCGAGCCGGTCCCACTCGAGGGCACCGAGGATGCGCGGGACGAGGTCCAGGGGGAACGGGCGCTCCTCGCCACTGTGCGCGAAGGTGACCCCACGCTCAATAAACGTCCGAGAGAGCTGGTCCGAACGCACGCGCAGCTCCTGGGGTTGATACGCATTGAGATCGGCCAAAAGCCGTTCGTAGATAGGGCGGGGCTGACCAGGGGCGGAGAACATTTCGTTCCAGGCGCCCGATGCGTCACCCTCGAATACGACTCCCATTCTCATAACCTAGGTCGGCTATGTGTACGGAGTATTTCGTCCTGGTAACGAGGATGTGACCCAGAATCTGCCTCGTCCATGAAAGCGCCACCGTTGACCGAAGGGGCCTCGCCGGTGATGAACTCCACGCCGTCTGACGCCAGGACAGCGACGACCTTGGCGGGTTCGAGTCATTGGTGAGCGCGACCGTCGCGCAGTCCGGCACCTCGGCCTGGGCGAGAACTTCTCACGTGCCCGGGTACGACCGGACTGTGTCATCGCGAGGTCTCGGGCGCCCTCGAGGCGCACTTGTCGCGACGCTTGTAGAGGGAGGGAGCCGCCAGCGCAATGAGCAGAGGGGGTTGCTGGCCAGCCCGGTACTGAAAGACGACCGGAGTGTCGTGGGCCGAGAATTGTCCCGCCGGTCGTCTCACCCGTCAGAGAAGAGTCGTGCGGCCCCGCGCAGCGTACCTTCATTGTCATTGAAATCGACGCGACAGCCCACCCCCGCGAGGTCCTGGTCGCGAATATGGCGGGCATTGCCCCCGCCCACGTGCACCAAGTCGGCGGAGAATTCCTGTACGAACGTGGCAATCGCGACGGCGAGTTGAGAGCGCCAGAGGGTCATGTCGCGAGCCCGCGACGGCTCGCCGAACACCTCGTCGTAAGTCCCGAGGCCGCGGTACGACGCCTCGCCGACGTCGCGAATTTTCTGCCACGTCCCGTCAATGACCAGCGCAATGCCCAGTCCCGTCCCGAGGGTAAAAATGAGCTCTCGCCCCACTCCGAGGGCGTATCCGTGCGCGGCCAGCGTCGCGTCGTTGACGACGCGCACCGTCGCACGACAATGCGCCTGCAGATCGTCTTCAATGGCCCAGCCCTGCCATTGCTGGTGGATGGACTCGTCGACCGGCGTGGCAATGCCGCCAACTCGCGACAGATTGCCCGGCTCGATGACGCGTCCGTCGATCATGTCACCAGGAAAGCCGACGCCGGCGCGCGAGTGACGGCTCTGGTTGATGACTCGCGCCACCACGTCCACCAGCGTCGCGGGCCAGCACGGATAGGGCGTGTCGATACGAGACACCTCACCCAACAAATGACCCCGTACGTCAACCGAGCAGAATTTGATCGACGTGGCACCAATGTCGACGGCGAGGATGGGTCCGCCTAGCGTGGTCACGGATTCGGCCATCGGCGAAGTGTAGTGAGCCAGGGCCCGGCGATACCATCGAAGTCCAGCGCGTCAACGCCCGAGGAGAGTTCGTGTCACCTGAGTCAACGTCGTCACAAGCGACCACCCAGGTTGAACTGACCACTCCAGCCTTCGCCAACCTCACCGGTGTCTTCATCTTGGCCGGAGCGACGTCGTCGCTCTTCGGGCCACTACTCGTGACCTTCTCTCACCACTTCTCGGTCTCACTAGGTACGGCCGGCGAGACTCTGAGCGTCTACTTCGTGGGCGCGCTCTTTGGCGTCTTGCCGGGTTGGTGGGGCCTCAAACACTCCACGGGCCGAAGAGTACTCACCGCGTCACTCGTGGCCGTTGCCGCGGGCACGCTGGCCTCGAGTCTCGCACACTCGTGGAACGTCTTTCTCGTCAGCCTCTTCGTCTTGGGACTTGGAATCGGATCACTCGACATGTGTCTCAACGTGCTGCTCTCGCGAACGGCCGAGGAGGGACGTGCCCACCGACTGAGCTTCGTCAACGCGGGGTACGGACTGGGCGCAGTGATCTGTCCGCTCATCATCGTCCTCGCGCACCCGAGGAACTTTCCCGGAGTCTTCATGGGAATCGCCGTGGTGGCGATTCTCCTCTCGACGTTCAATCGCGGGGTCCACGCGCCGCCCCAAAGGGCCGAAGTGCTTCAGAGTCAGATCAGTGCGCACAAAGCGCATCGACTGCCCATCTTGTTAAGTTTCGTCGCGGCCTACGTGTTCTACGTAGCCCTCGAGACGGCCGCCTCGGGTTGGATGTCCTCACAACTTCAACGCGGCGGATTTTCCACCTCCGTCGGGAGCTTCATCACAGCCGCCTTCTGGATGGGAATGACCATCGGTCGCAGCCTGGGTGGTCCGCTGCACCGCATCTTCAGCGACTCCAAGCTCGTTCTCGGAGGTCTCGTACTGGCCATTGGCCTCGACCTGTCCGCGACGTCGAACCACGTGGCCCTCGTGTCCTATCCGGTACTGGGTCTCATCCTCGCCTCGGTCTTTCCCATGGGTCTTCTCTGGTATACCCGGCTGCTTCCCCACGACAGTGACGGGATCACCATCATCTTGTTCGCCATGATGGCCGGCGGCGTCATCGGACCCGGTGGGGTGAGCTTGTTGGTGTCGCACTTCGGCGTGCACGTCATCCCTTTCGCCTTCGCCAATCTCGCCGTCGTCGACCTCGCGATCTTCACGAGCATCCTGCGATTTCAGCCCATCGAACTCCACTGATGCGGCCCATCCCCAAAGGGCGAGGCGCATCAGTGACAAGAGGTTCTGTCAGATTTCCTTAATGGTCCACTCGGTGTCTCGGGGATGACGTCCGAGCCCGCAACGGTGTGGCCACAGATTCTCTAGTAAATTTGGCTCGAGTCGGACTCGGGTCGTCGGTTCATCGAAAGGTCGTCGTGTCAGCATTTCAACGCTTCGACCTCAACGGCCAGAGCGCCGCGCCTCGCGAGATAGCGGGACGATGGGGCGATTTTCACCGCGACGTTCGGCGAGTTTCTTCCTCACCCTTCGCGCGAGTCATCGGTCCCCTACTCGGCGACGACGACACCTTTCGTCGACGTCTCGCTGAAAGACTGCGACCCAACGCTCCGGCCGGCGCACCCACCACGGTCACCCACGTCGACTCCTTTCCCGTGAACTACGTCGCAATTCAGCCTTCGCAGGTCCTCACGACGTCAGAGATTGAAGATCTCGTCGAATTCATCCTCCTGCAGTCAGTCGATCCCGCAGAACTCGTCGAGAAATCTCGCGTCGCCCTCGCGTCGCCAAAGGAATGGCTAATCGTCGCCAGCGCCAACGACGATGAAGCCTCTCGCCTCGCCGTCGCCGCGACATTGTTGGCGCACCGTGGCGACGCCGACGTCGTGTACGGCGACGAAGTGGGCGACGTCCTCACCATTCCCCTACTCAAGCCCCACGAGGTGGGTCCTCACACTCTGCTCAGCTACAACGTGATCGGCCGACCCGCGTTGTTACGTCGCGACACCGTGGCTCGCGTGGGCGGACTGCGGGTCGAGTCCAGGCGCGCCGCCGAGCACGACCTCTACCTGCGCCTGTTCGACGCCCACGCGAAATTTCGTCACGTGCCAGTCGTGCTGAAGGGTCGCTCCGTTGAGGTGCGCCACGACGGAGCACTGAGCGAGGACACCCAGCGCGTCGTCGCCGAGGCATTGTTGCGACGAGGTGTCACTGCGCGCGTCAGCGCGACGTCGACGCCGTCGGTCGTGACCTGGTCGCCACGGCCTGAGTCGTGGCCGTCAATTGACGTCATCATCCCCACGCGCGACCGCATCGACTTGCTGCGCCGGTGCATCAAGTCCGTCGAGGCGAGCACGTACCCGAACTACTCGATCACCATCTTGGACAATGGTTCGCTCGAACCCGCGACGTTGGCGTTCTTGCGGGCGACGTCGCACCGCGTCGTCGAGTGTCCCGGGCCCTTCAACTACGCCGCCATCATCAATCGCGGCGTCGCGCAGTGCGCCGGTGACTACGTCCTCACCCTCAACAACGACACCGTCGTGCGTACGCCGGACTGGCTCGAGCAGATGGTCGGGGTCGCCGCACTCGACGACGTCAGCATCGTCGGCGTCACGCTGATCGACCAGCACGAGGTCCACGAGCACGACGGCATCGTCATCGCGCCGTATCCCCAGCACCTGCGACGCGGCGTCAACTACCTCGTCGAGGACGAGTACGTACTGGCGCGCCGTGACGTGGCGGCGGTCACGGGTGCGGTCCAGATGATCTCGCGAGCCCTCTACGAAGAACTCGCCGGTATGGACGAGACGCTCGCCGTCGTCATGAACGACGTGGACCTGTGCTTACGCAGCCAGGTGAACGGTCGGCACGTGGTCATGCTGGCCGACGTCGAGCTCACGCACCTCGCGGGCTCGACCAGGGGCCGTCTCGATCCGCTCGCGGACCGCAACATCTTCGTACGCCGCTGGGACGTGTTTGGAGCGCTGGCCGATCCGTATTTTCCCGAAACCCTGCGTCTCTACGGTTCGACAATCCAATACCATCCGGTGGTGCCAGACTGAGGTCGTGAGCAACCGTCTCGATGATCTCGACCTCTCGCAGTCCCTCTCGCACAATGAGTCGGAGAAGCGCATCACGGCCGCACAACGACGTTTGCTGCACCTGCGTCTCTTCAGCGCGGGCCTGCTAGAACCCGCGCCCAACGCTCCGGGGCTCCTGGTGCTCTTCGAGGGCTTCGACGCCGCCGGCAAGGGTGGCGCAATCCGGCGCCTGACCAGCGGACTGGACCCGCGCCACGTGCGGGTGGTCCCCATTGGCCCGCCGACTCCCGAAGATCTAAGGCACCACTTTCTCTGGCGCTTCGCGCCGTCCCTGCCGGGTCGGGGTGCGATGACGGTCTATGACCGCTCCTGGTACGGGAGGCTGCTCGTCGAACGCGTGGACGGTCTCATCGGCGCGCCCGACGTGAAGCGGTCGGCGAAGGAAATCGTCGACTTCGAGGATTCGCTCGTCGACGATGGAGTCACTCTCGTGAAGTTCTGGCTGCAGATCTCCGAGGCAGAACAACTCCTGCGCTTCAACGGCCGCGCGATCGATCCGGCGAAACAGTGGAAGCTCACCCCCGACGACTGGCACAATCGAACGCTGCGTGCGCAGTACGTGCGCGCCGTGAAGGACATGCTCGAATGGACCGATCACCCCCACGCGCACTGGGACTTGGTGGCGGCCGAAAACAAGCACTTCGCCCGAGTGTTCGTCCTCGAAACACTCATCAAACGCTGGGAACACGACCTCGAGCGACGCGGATTCACGTTGCCGAAATCCCACGGCACCAATTACCTAATTTGAGGCCCGTTCTCTCTAGACTTACATTCGACGACGGGAGCACGATGGCGAAGAAGAACTCCAAAAAAAAGAAATCGAAGAAGAGTTCGAAGAAAGAGCCCACGGTACGAATCGGCGTCGTCGACACGATGTTCGCGCGGTACGACATGGGTCAGGCGGCCTGTGACGAACTGGCGATTTGCCCCGGCTACAACAAGACCTTCAAGGTCCACTCCCAGACCGTACCCGGCTTCAAGGACCTCGCCGTCGCCGCCATGAACCTCATTGAACGAGACGGATGTTCGATCGTGGTCGCGCTGGGCATGCCCGGCACGGCACCGATTGACAAACAGTGCGCCCACGAGGCCGCGATGGGCATCATGCAAGCCCAGCTCCTCACCGCGACGCCCATTATCGAAGTCTTCGTGCACGAGGATGAATCAACGGACCCCAAAGTGCTCGCCAGCGTCTTCGAAAACCGCTCACGCAAGCACGCGCGCAACGCGTACTGGATGCTCTTCGAGCCCGAGCAGTTGCGCCGTCGCGCCGGACAGGGTATTCGTCAAGGTTTTGATGACGCCGGTCCGCTGCAGTTGAAGTAGGGCGGTCGCCATGGCCGAGGCCGTACTCGTCGCCGCCGGTCGCACGCCGATTGGTCGCGCTTTCAAGGGTTCGCTGGTCAACGAACGGCCCGATGACTTGACCGCCTACGTGGTGGGCCAGGTACTCGAGCAAGTCCCCGAACTCGATCCGCACATGGTCGAGGACCTCTTGGTGGGCTGCGGTCAGCCCGCGGGCGAGGGTGGCTTCAACCTGGCCCGCGTCGTCGCGGTGCTCGCCGGGCTCGACGACGTGCCCGGCGTGACGGTGAACCGCTACTGCTCGTCGTCCCTGCAGACCATTCGCATGGCCGCGCACGCCATTCGCGCCGGGGAGGGCGACGTCTTCGTGGCGGCCGGGGTCGAAACCATTTCGCGCTTCGGTGCCGGAATGTCTGACATCGACGCCGCCGCCAATCCCCTCTTCGATTCCGCGCGTGAGCGCAGTGCGACACGCTCGCTCGATGGCGCTGTCTGGCGGGAGCCGCCGATCGGTGTGCCCGATATCTACATCGCCATGGGCCAGACCGCGGAGAACGTGGCCCAACTCGAGGGGGTGAGTCGCGCGCAGATGGACGAGTTCGCCCTGCGCAGTCAAGAACTGGCAGTCGCGCACCAGAAAAATGGCTTCTTCGCTCGTGAGATCATCCCGATCACCCGCGCCGACGGCGTCGTCATCGACACCGACGATGGACCTCGCGCCGACACGACGCTCGAGCGCCTGTCGTCACTCGCCCCGGTCTTTCGACCCGACGGAACGATCACCGCCGGCAATTGCTGTCCCCTCAACGACGGTGCCGCGGCGGTCGTCGTCATGAGCGACGTGCGCGCGCGGGAATTGGGAATACGCCCTCGCGCACGGATTATTTCATCGGGAGTCAGCGGTCTGAATCCCGAGATCATGGGCCTCGGTCCCATCGAAGCGAGTCGCCAGGCCCTCGCGCGAGCGCAACTTACGATGGACGACATCGACCTGGTCGAAGTCAACGAGGCGTTCGCCGCACAGGTGCTACCGAGCGCCAAGCACCTCGGCATTCCCCTGGAGAAGCTCAACGTGCGCGGCGGAGCGATCGCGCTGGGCCACCCCTTCGGCATGACCGGCGCGAGGATCATGACGACGCTGCTTCACTCCCTCGAAGAGTCCGGCGCTCGCTACGGGCTCGAGACGATGTGCGTCGGTGGCGGTCAAGGCATGGCGATGGTCATCGAACGCCTCGACTAGCCACGCCGTGTGCTCGGCGCGACACCAGATGTGAACACGCGCCACGAACTGCGTGTCATTGAGCCCATCGAATTGCCAGCAATGATCCTCGCTGCACGTCGACCCGCGTGACCATAACGGTGCAGCGCTGAAGAGACTCCGTGCACCATATTCTCGGCACGTCGTGCGTGGACGTCACGACGTCGGCCCAGGTGCTGCCGACGTCGCCGGAACCTACAGTTTGAAGCCACCCTCGGGCGGTGCTTCACCTTCGTCGGGCGCGGCGGCGCCACCGGCAGCGTCGTCGTCGACCTCAACCGCGCTCAGCGGTCCGTGCTCGGCTTCGTACGCCGTGAGTTCGGCGACCAGACTGTCGATCTGCGCGACCGTCTCATCGGTAGCCGTGCCCGCGCGCTGAGAGTAGACCGCCTGACCCAGTTGGCGCAGGAGACCGTCAGCGCGACGCTTAGCCTGAACCTCCCCAATCTTGGACTGCCCGGCCTTACCAGCCTCCTGCGCCTTTTGGGCGAGTTGAGCGGCCTGCGCTTTCATTTTGTCCATCAATGCCATAACTGTTTCCCTTCTAGATACGACCGAGTATGTTGTCGTTGCGCTGATCGTTGCGGTCCTCGTTCTCGAACTGGCGGTGCAGTGTCGACTGCAGAATGACCGGTCCGTCACCACTGAGCGTTATCAGATTGATGCCCGTGCCACCGAAGGCCGCGGTCATGATCGTCTGGGCGTTGAGCGCGCCGATGCGCTCCACGCTGAAGTTCACCGAATCAGCGAACGCGACGACCGCCCCGGCGTGAACCTGGATCTTGCCGCCGTAGTCAGCCGGATTCATATCCATGAGGCTGCCGCCGCCGGCGACAATGACCGTGCCGTCACCGGTGAAGTGCTCGAAGATGTAGCCCTCTTTCGATCGACGACCGAGATTGAAGCCTGCCCAGTCAATGTCGTAGTGGACGGTCCCTTCGGCACAAATCAATGCCCGACTTTCCGCGCGCCACCCCACACCATTTTCAAGCTCGATGGCCCGCACTTGACCTGGTTGGTCTCCGGCAAACGACGCCAGTCCCGAACCACCACTCGGCGTGAACCATTGGAAGGCCATACTCTGTCCCGAAAGAACCCGCTTGCCGACCTCGGTTGCCGTGGCGAGCGCAGCCTTGAGGAAGCTACCGCCGCCTTGTTGCGCTTGCTGCTTTGCCTGGTCGGCTTGACCTCCAGGGGTCGACAGCCTGGTCTCCAGGGCGACGTTGGTCGTCTTCCATCGGAATTTTCCGGCTTCGGCGAAGACGGACTGTCCGGGGTCGAGTTGGCACGTGATGTGCTCCGCGAACCCTCCCGTCATTTTGGTCGTCAGCGTCATACGTCACCTCGTACACGAAGGATACCCCCCTGGCGCACTCTTGTTGCGCGCGCGATGTGAAACGACGAGGTGCTCTTCGACGGTGGATTCTGGAACCGAGCGATCTCGTCGACGGCTCCGTGAGGGGCTAGAGGATTCTCGCACAAACTCCCGTGGCGCCGCTCACGTGGGCTCGTCGGGGGGATCAGAGACCTTGAGGATCGCCTTCTGTGCCCACGCAACGTCGTGCCACGAACCGTTCTTCCATCCAACCTGCTGATAGACCCCGATGGGAACGAACCCCAGGGCAGCGTGCAGTCCGCTGGTGGCGTCATTAGGAACCGTCATTCCCGCCATGGCCCAGCGATATCCACGTCGCGCCAATTGGCGAAGGAGCGCTTCGTAGAGCAGGCGCCCGGCTCCAGTACGTCGACGTCCCAGCTCGAGATAGATACTGGTCTCGCAGGCCCAGCGATACGCCGCGCGCTCCGCGAAGGCGTGGGCGTACGCGTAACCAACGATGCGGCCGTCATCTTCCACGACGAGCCACGCGTACCTCTCCAACGCTGCGGCAATCCTCTCGGCCATCTCCACGCCAGTTGGGGGCACCGTTTCAAAACTGATCACGCTGTCGGTCACGTAGGGGGCGTAGATCTCGGCACACGCCGCGGCGTCATTCGTCGTTGCGGTACGGATCAACAAATCAGCCACGTTGGAAACAATAGTAGGCAAAAATGCCGATATATTTACAATGATGCACAGTTCGCTCACTCTTCGCCTGGCCGCAGCGGTGAGTCATACTCGGTCCGACCGTCGACTTTCGGTGAGTGAATTGTCGGAAATCTCCGGAGTTTCGAGGGCCATGATCAGCAAGATCGAACGCGGAGAGGTGCAGCCGACCGCGGCACTGTTAGCCCGGCTGTCAGGGGCCCTCGAGATAACGCTCTCGGAACTGATTGCCCACGCCGAAGACGACGATCGACGTCTGTCCAGAGCCGCCGATCAAGAAGTGTGGTCGGACCCCGACAGTGGCTACTCGCGCCGCGCCATCTCTCCCGGAACCGGCGGCGCACTCGAACTGGTCGAAGTAGACCTTCCCGCCGGCGCCACCGTGTCGATGCCGGCCGACACTTTCGCCTTCATCCACCAACAGATATGGGTACTCAGTGGCCACCTGCGTTTTATCGAGGGGGACAGCACCCACGAACTCTCACGGGGAGACTGTCTCCAACTCGGAGAGCCGGCGAATTGTACGTTCGCCAATCACACGACGCAACCGTGTCGCTATTTAGTTGCCCTCGCCAAACGCCCGCGGTGAGTGCGCGTGGTTCTGTCGTTGCCACCACCAAGATCCCAACGCAGAGCTCAGCAACGGTGGTCACGAGGTTCATTTCAAAGTCGTAACCGGCACGGGAGAACCGCGCGGGCCGAAGGGTGCCCGCGCGGTTCACTCAGTGCACCGCGAAGATACGAGTCCAGCTGAACAGGAGAATGATCCACATTCCAATGTTGAGAGGCGTTGGCATCCCCTAGAAATTGTGGCGCATGTGTACTCGATAGTGCGGTACGGTGGGACGATTCGGTCGCAGCCGACGATGTAGCGTTCACTTCGAGTGGCGAGAGCCACCAAGCACAGGAGGCTCCGCGATGGACCAAAGAACTCGCCAGTATCGCGCCCACTCGTTCACGCGGTCACTGCGGTCACTGCGGTCACGCGCCCTACTCCTCGGGGTCGCGTGCGCGGTGACACTCGTCGGGGTCGCGGCGGTCGCCCAGGCAGCGTCACGCCCGGGAGCCACGACCACGGGGCACAGCAGCGTCGCGCGTACTCTCAGATCGCTAACGTCGTCAATCTGCAACAAGGTCAGCGCGTCGTCCGTTTCGTCGATCATCGGCTACAAGGTTCCATCGGGCACCCTGGACACCCTGCACGAGAAGGCAACGAAGGTGAATTACGAAACCTCTGCGGTGGAGACGATCTGCACCTACGGGGCC
>Ga0182024_10025388_pt1 | contig 10465 bp, 9 predicted proteins | sample P32metaG_FD_120480 | JGI IMG/M metagenome (GOLD analysis project Ga0182024, IMG submission 120480) | Permafrost microbial communities from Stordalen Mire, Sweden - P3-2 metaG (Illumina Assembly) | ecosystem: Environmental > Terrestrial > Soil > Wetlands > Permafrost | place: Sweden: Stordalen...
CCCGTTGCTCAGAGATCCCGCTTTCTGGTCGCATCTTATCCTCACAGGAAATGCGGACCCATTGTACAAAAAAAAACAGCCCTATGGGTGGGCTGTTATTGGAATATGTTTTTGCTCTGCAATCTTTGTTGGCCTGAGAAAAAGAAAAAAAAGTCGACGCTCTTCATAGACTGATATTGGATCTTAAATGGATAACGTTGTCTAAACCTACTCAAGTGTTTCAGGGATACGTCGACTTTTCATGTTCGGTCTTTCATCGGATTGGATAATTTCTCAACGGAAAATGCTGATTTAAGGATGAGATTTGGTTTTTGGATACAGGTCTTACTGGTTTTTCAGGATTTGGTTTTTCGCTGGACCTTTGGATTTTTTATCGGTGTTTTTCTAGGATTCGTTGTTTCTAAACTGCTTCTTGAATTAGTAACCGCTGCTAGTTTATTTGTAACCTGGGTTTTAATTCTTTTCTTTTATCATTTTCAAAGAGCCGCTCCATATTTAGTAACCTCGTGGAGATGGGATGTAACCGGATCTTAAATTTATTTTTGATTTTTTAATTCTAAAATTTTCAGGTCAGTAGCTGATATTTGCCGGGCCAGGGGGTTATAGACCTGGTTTTTATTTGCTTTTATCTGGTTCAGCATGGAAACCCCTTTATCTATCTGGTGGTTCATCAGGTAGGCCAGCGCCAGATAATATTCGGCTTCATCCTGAAAATATTTATCGGAAGAATTTGCGTTGACATTTAATATATGCTCAAAGCTGGAAACCGCCTGAGGATATTTTTTCAATTCGAGGGCAGCCATACCAGACAGGAAATAATACTCATTTGTTTTAACTGCTGACTGATTGAAACCCTTCATCACTGCATTCCAGTTTTTATTCCGGTAAGCTTCTTCAATGGCATCCTGATTGCTTTCTCCACGGGCAGTACTTAAAGTATAATCAGTAAAATTCTGCTGATAAAGGGAAGTATTATTTACGGTACTGTATTTATAAAACATGGCTCCGCCGAGAACCACGATCAGAATCGCTGCAGCGCGAAGGGCCGTTGTATACATATTGCGAACCACGGCTCCGGAAGTTTTGGTTGCCGGCCTGGTCATTTTCCCGAAGTTCTGGCGAGCGCTCACCACTTGTTCCTGGATTGCATTGCGTTCAACCGCTCCCACAGCCATTTTCAGGTATGCCCATTCTTTCGCCAACTGTTTATCGTTGCGTATCATGGATTCCACCTGAACCATTTCTTCTGGCGACAGGTTCTTATCCAGGTAATCAATCAGTAAAAATTCTTTATTCGGCAACATGGCTTTCTATTTATTAATCAATTCGGCTATTTGTTTTGCTGCAACCGGGTTTTCTTTTAACATGCCCGTGAGTTGTTGCAAACATTTATATTTCTTATTTCTTACTACTTGTTCATTTTCATAGTGCAGGTGGGCGACCATCTCTTTCATCGATAAATTCTCATAATAAAACAGGGTGAGAATATTTCTGCAGGAATCTCCCAGGCCGGCGAGCAGGTTTTGAAGATGTTGCTTCAGTTCCCTGTCAACGATCGCCTCCGTGACATCAGGATCTTCAGGATTCCGTCCGATTTCAAACAACCTTTCCCGGTTATCCGATCGTTGGCGTTTTCTCAATTCGTTAAGCCACAGGTTTTTTGAAATGGCGATCAGGAAAGTTCTGATGCCGGATTCAAACCTGAATTTTCCTTTTTGAACAGTTTCTATAAAAGAGATCACCGTTTCCTGAAAAATATCGTCTGCATCCTGTTCACTTCCGCCCCTGCCCATAATAAAAGATCTTGTGACCGCTGCGTGCTCCTGGTAGAGAAAGTTAATCGCCTGATTCAGGTTCCTCTTGTCTTTGATGGCCTCTGCCAGAGCTGCATCTGAGAAATTAATCTTCGCGTTCATTTATTAGTACCTGCCCGGAAAGGGTTTGTAACCTGAATAATAAAATAATTTGAGGATAAGGAACATGCTTGAGAACGAAATCATAAGTATATGATTATCACCTATATACAAGCAGTTTTCTGCTGATCTGTATAAAATTCAATTGCCCCAGCTATCTTTGCAGCCGAAAAATTAAAGATAGGAAAATAATCTTTCCGCTATTGCCCGATAGTATAACGGTAGTACGACAGACTCTGACTCTGTTTGTCGAGGTTCGAATCCTCGTCGGGCAACAAGGGCGCGCCTTTTAAGGGTGACGGATAATGGCTGATGGACTCCCCTGCAAATTTATTAAAACCATCGGCTTGCAAATCGTGAATGCCAGAGATTTCTCCGGGTCGTTCGGAGACAATTCAGGTGCGATTATTATGAATGAAACCACAGAGAAAATTTTGGGCTGGCCAAATCCGGTCGGAGAAAAAATATAGTCAACCGGAGAGAATAATAATCCCGAATCCTATCATATTATTTGCATGGTCAGGAACCCCATTCCTGCCGCTATCTCAAATCCGGTTAGAAGCCTGAGAACTGAATAACTCCCGGATGGTAATACCATATAGATCAAAAACAAAGCCCTCTGTTGAAACAGAAGGCGTGTTAACGATTGCTTGCCATCGACAATAAAATATAATATTTTATTTGAATATAATGACAAGTGCCAATTCTAGATAAAAATAAAGAAAAATAAATGGGATTTTGACTTATTTTTTTTATTATTGAGCATAAATAATAATATAATTATATTACTTATATGTTATGGTCTGAACCTTCTTGTAATTAAGGCTATGTGGATATTCGTCGAGGGCAGCTTTGAGGCAATCCATGGCCCTGTGAATGGAATCCACATTTAATACATAGGCCAGGCGCACCTCGCTTTTCCCAAGTCCTTTTGTTCCATAGAACCCTGCCGCCGGTGCCAGCATCAGGGTTTGTCCCTGATAAGTAAATGACTCCAGCAGCCATTGGCAAAAGTGTTCGGCATTGGGTACGGGCAATCTCGCAATGGCATAAAATGCGCCGCCGGGGGTCGGACAAAAAACACCTTCTATCCGGTTAAGCCTTTCCACCAGAGCATTTCTACGTTTTCGGTATTCTTCTTTTGTAGTGTCGAAATAATCGTCCGGCAGGTCCACCGCGGCTTCGCCGAGGATCTGAGAAAAGCTGGGAGGACTAAGTCTTGCTTGTGCAAACTTCATCACCGCATCCAGCACTTCCTGATTGCGCGTGATGAGCGCGCCGATCCTTCCGCCACAGGCACTGTATCTTTTTGAAATGGTGTCCAAAAGAACCACGTTTTCTCCTAGACCTTCAAGCTGCATCGCACTGAAATGTTCGCCCTCATAACAGAATTCGCGGTAAGCTTCATCGGAGAAAAGATAAAGACCCCGCTTCTTAACCAGCTGCCTCAACGTGTTTAATTCCTGGTGGCTGTATAAATAACCTGTAGGATTATTTGGATTGCAGATGAGAACGGCCTTTGTTTTGGCTGTTATGGCTTTTTCAAATGCTTCCGTAGATGGCAGGGCGAACCCATTTTCAATAAAAGAAGTTACAGGAACCACTTGCACGCCGGCTTCCGTGGCAAAACCGTTATAGTTTGCGTAAAATGGTTCGGGTACGATCACTTGATCTCCTGAGTCCATGCAACTCAGCATAGCAAACAGGATGGCTTCCGAGCCCCCTGTTGTGATGATGATTTGCTCATAACTGATGTCAATCTTTTTCTTTGCATAATAACTGACCAGTTTGCGCCGGTAACTTTCATTGCCTGCACTGTGGCTGTATTCCAGAACTTTAAAATTAAAATGGCGCACAGCCTCTAGGGTTGAAGGGGGCGTTTCAATATCCGGCTGGCCGATATTCAAATGAAAAACCCGCACCCCTCTTTTTTTTGCAGCTTCAGCATACGGAACCAGCTTCCTGATAGGGGAGGCCGGCATGTCTTGTCCGCGCTGCGAAATGGAAGGCATGAAAAGAATTTTAGAAAGTAAAGATAAGCACAAGCGTGGGGCGCAAGGCTTTTGCGGGTACAAATAAAAAAGCCGTTGGGCGTTGCTGACCACCGGTTTTCATGGGCTCCCTTTCTTCATTGATGTTGAAAATAGGGAAAGAAAACAATTGTGGACGATCAGCAAACGTTCAACGGCCGTAAGGGACAGATATAACTATGATTTTGATTTTCCTTTTTCTTCCTGATACTTGGCATACGCATCAGCGGTCAGCACTTCCCCGGTAATCTTAATCTGTAAAGGAAGGTCAACACCGGCCACTTTAATGGTTATTGATTTGTTGAAAGGCCCGGCAGCAGCGGCGTTGAATCCGGCAGTGATTTTACTATCCTGACCCTTTGGGATAGCACCTTCTGGCTTCACGGGTGTTGTGCATCCGCAGGAAGGTGTGGCAGATTCAATCACTACAGGTCCACTGCTTGTATTTGTAAAAACAAAATCGTGGTTCACTGGAACATTCTGTTTTATCTTGCCGAAGTCATAAGTCATTTCCTTGAATTTAATGACATCAGCCGCCGTTTTCTGTTGGGCAAATAAAGAGAGTGAAAGAATAAAGGCACTGCAAAACAGGATGGCTTTTTTCATTTTTTATTGATTTGTTTGTTTTAAAAAATGCACGGAAGCGTTTTCAGGCGCGGACGTTGCCGGCAATTTATATACTTCACCGGTTATGGTTAACGTTTTTGTGTGCCCATTGTTATAAAAAATAGTTACTGTTTTATTAAAATTGCCTTCGGCATATGCATTATACCCGACTTTTATCGGGGCTGTGGCGCCGGCTGCAATGGGTGCGCGGCTCCATTCAGGTGTAGTGCAACCGCAGGAAGCCTGCACGTTTTCCAGCAGGAGCGGCTCCTTTCCGGTATTGACAATATCAAAAACATATGTAACGGGGCGTCCCTGAGGGATTTTTCCAAACTGATGAGAGGCTTCTTTTAATACGAGAACGTCTTCTTTTGGGGTCTGAACAGTAGCTTTGGAGGAGATATCGGTGGTTTGGGCCTTTAGTACACCCACTGTGAACATGCCACAAATTATAAACAAAGCACACTTTTTCATAGTTTATAGAGAAATCTGTCCTAAAATTACATAGTAAACGTCAGCTGTGCCAATAAATTTTGGGTCCCTTATTTTTTAACCTTGCCTAAGGCCATCAACCATTAAAAGAGCAAATATGGAAAATCTGATTGCCATCGAACAACCGGTTACGGAAAATTTATCTTTCGAACATTTCCGTAAAGAAGTATTGAACGATTTCCGGCTGGTCTGTGAAAGCCGGGAGGCAAGCCTTCTGGGAAGGAAAGAAGTGCTCACAGGGAAGGCCAAATTTGGAATTTTTGGAGATGGAAAGGAAGTTCCGCAGGTGGCAGTGGCCAAATTTTTCAAGCCGGGAGATTTCTATGCCGGATATTACCGGGACCAGACCCTTGGATTTGCCCTCGGCACGTCTACCATTGAAGAATTTTTTTCCCAGCTTTATGCTGATCCTGATATTCACCATGATCCCCATAGCGGGGGCCGGAACATGAATGCACATTTTGCGTCCCCATTGGTTGGGGAAAACGGAGAATTTCTCGATCTGGTCAACCGAAAAAATTTCACCGCAGGCCTGGCCCCGACGGCGGCTCATATTCCGCGTTCGCTGGGTCTTGCCTATGCTTCCAAGCTTTTTCGCGAAGTTGATGAATTGAAGGAAATGAAAAGCTTGTCTGCCCAGGGCAATGAGGTTTGCTTCTGCACGATCGGGGACGCGTCCACAAGTGAAGGACACTTCTGGGAAATCCTAAATGCAGCTGGTGTTCTGCAGATCCCGCTTGCCATTTTTGTTTGGGATGATGGATTTGGCATTTCCGTTCCTGTGAAATACCAGACCACGAAGGGCTCAATCTCCGAAGTATTGAAAGGTTTTCAGAAAAAAGAAGGGACAAATGGGATAGATATTTATAAGGTGAAAGCCTGGGACTATGCGGGTATGTGTGAAACATTTGAATCCGCTATTCATAAGATCAGGGTCACCCATACGCCGGCCCTCTTTCATGTGGAGGACGTCACCCAGCCACAGGGCCATTCTACTTCGGGTAGCCATGAACGTTATAAAGCGCCGGAACGGCTGGAATGGGAAAGAACGTGGGACGCCATGAAGAAGATGAGAGAATGGATTGTTGAAAATGCACTGGCAAGCCAGGAAGAAATTGATCAGATCCAGGCAACCGCCAGGGAAAGTGTGCGTAACAGCCGGACGGCCGCCTGGGAAAAGTGCATGTTTCCGATCCGGCAGCAGATAAGCCACTCCGTTACGCTGATCCGTGATCTGATGCCTGTTCTGCCCGGCAAACGGGTTCAGCTTGAAAAGATAGCCCGGGACATGGAAGCCCATCGTGAACCCAATCGCCGGGATGTTGTCAGCGGTATGCACAAAGCCCTTGTACTGGTAGGAAATCAGGCGGAGGCGGGAGCATTGAGAAATTATTACTCGGAACTCAGCGCCGAGAATTCGGCCTTTTATAATACCCATTTATATCACGAAGGGAGGAAGAAGATTGAAAATATCGCAGGGATCGATGCCCGGTATGAGGCCGACGCGCCGCTGCTAAATGGGTACGAGATCCTCAATAGATATTTTGATGATCTTTTTGAGCACAATCCTAAAGTGCTGGCATTTGGTGAGGACCTGGGCCTGATCGGCGATGTTAACCAGGGATTTGCCGGTCTTCAGTTGAAATACGGGAAAGGAAGGATCGCGGATACCGGGATCCGTGAAGTGGCCATCATCGGCCAGGGTATTGGGCTGGCCATGCGCGGGCTTAGGCCGATTGCGGAAATCCAATACATAGACTATATTCTGTACGCTTTGCAAACGCTTAGCGATGATCTGGCAACGCTTCAATACAGAACGGCCGGAAAGCAGACTGCTCCACTCATCGTACGTACCCGCGGGCACCGCCTGGAAGGAATCTGGCACAGCGGTTCTCCTATGGGAATGATCATTAACTCTCTGAGGGGAATACACATTTGTGTTCCGAGAAATATGGTGCAGGCGACCGGCATGTACAATACTTTATTGGAAGGCATGGATCCGGGTCTTGTTGTGGAATGTCTGAATGGTTATCGCCTCAAAGAGCGGCTACCCTTCAATTTGCTTGAATACCGGGTTCCTCTTGGCGTACCGGAAGTAATCAAAGAAGGCACTGATATTACGATTGTTTCTTACGGCTCTACCCTGCGCATAATTGCAGACGCTGTTGGCGTGCTGGAGGAACTCGGTATCAGTTGCGAAATAGCAGATGTTCAAACCCTGCTGCCTTTTGATATCCACCAGATCATTCTGCAATCTCTCAAAAAAACCAACCGCATCATTTTCATTGATGAGGATGTTCCGGGAGGGGCTGCGGCCTACATGTTCAATAAGGTGATGGAAGAGCAGGGCGGATACAAATGGCTGGACGTCTCCCCGCGGACGCTTACCGCAAAAGCTCACCGTCCCGCCTATGCGAGCGACGGAGATTATTTCAGCAAGCCCAATGCGGAAGAGATTGTTGATGTGGTTATGGAAATGATGAGGGAGTAATAATTTGAAAATTATAAAACCAGAAAATCTTTAGCACAACGTAATGCCTTCATTTTCAAATTTTCAAATTACCACATTTTCAAATTCACAATTTGGCTAGGCCAAATTGTGAAACACTTTCTGCACATCCTCGTCCTGCTCTAGTTTGTCGACCAGTTTCAGAACATCCTGTGCATTTTCCTCAGACAGCTCCACAGTGCTCGTGGGTATCCATTCCAGTTCTGCAGTGAGTGGCGTAATATTTCTGGATTCGAGGGCTCTTTGCATGTGTCCGAAGTCGTTGAATGCGGTATGCAGTACAATCACGGGTTCATTATTTTCTCCCGGGGCTTCGCCCATGTCTTCCAGTCCGTAGTCGATCAATTCAAGTTCAAGTTCTTCGGGATCAAGACCCTCCGGTTTCAACTTGAAAACGCCCAGTTTCTTAAATTGAAAACTTACGCTTCCACTGGTTCCCAGTACGCCGCTCCCCTTATTAAAATAGGATCTTACATTGGCCACCGTACGTGTTGGATTATCCGTGGCTGTTTCCACCAGCACGGCAATGCCATGCGGGGCGTATCCTTCATAAAGGATCTCTTCGTAATTCTCCATTTCCTTGCCCATTGCTCGCTTGATGGCTGCTTCCACCCTGTCCTTCGGCATATTCACCGCTTTGGCATTCTGAAAACACCGGCGGAGCGCCGAATTGGTTGCCGGATCGGGACCACCGGCCTTTACTGCAATCGCTATCTCTTTACCAATCCGCGTAAACTGCTTCGCCATTTTATCCCACCGCGCAAACATGGTTGCCTTACGTACCTCAAAAATGCGACCCATAAATATCAGTTCTTAAATAAGTTGTAGATTTTTTTTATTTTCTTGCCAGGCGCATGCTGAAAACAAACACATGCAGTGCCGCAAATATCAGAGAAAAATAGAAAATGCCCTGGTTATTATTAACAACCATTCCCATCTCGACGGTTCCCTTTTGTAAGTGCTGTGTAAAAGCAACCAGGGCCAATAAAATCGAAAGGGCCAGTCCTCCGCCTCCCCCTATTTTATTAGCCTGGGATAGGGTTTTCGGCTGGCCGGCGGACAAAAAACTATGCCTGATCCCATACCAAAGATATACATCGAAACCAATGATCATCCAAACGATCAAACGTATCCAGGTGTCCAGCGGAAGAAATACCATCATGAACAAACAGGTGATGATGCCCAGGATTGGCACGACGGGAACAAAAGGAGTTTTAAATCCGCGCGGCGCATCAGGCATATTCTTTCTCATCACCAGCACGCCAATGCAAACCAGGATAAACGCGAACAGGGTGCCGATGCTTGTCATTTCTCCTACCACTCTTGCCGGTACAAACGCGGCGAACAGGCTTACAAAAATCATGAAAAGAAAATTACTCTTAAAAGGTGTCCGGAATTTGCTGTGGACCTGGGAAAAAATGCGCGGCAAAAGGCCGTCCTTACTCATGCTGAAAAATACCCGGCTCTGACCCATGAGCATAACCAGAATAACTGAAGAATAGCCTCCAAGTATGGCCACGATGATAGCCCTGTTTAACCAGGGATAGTCAGGATGAATGATCCCGCTGGCATCCGCTTTTCCCATGTGATCAATGGCGACCGCTACGGGAGCAATGCCATCTTTGCCTCTGAAGGAAGTATAATTGGTGACGCCTGTTAAAACATGGGCAAATAAAATATACAGAATAGTGCAGATAGCGAGAGAACCCAGGATACCAATGGGCATGTCTCTTTTCGGATTCTTGGCCTCCTGCGCTGCCGTGCTCACGGCATCAAATCCTATATAAGCAAAAAACACGATTGCAGCCGCTCGGATAATGCCACTGAAACCAAATTCGCCAAACGTTCCTGTATTTTTCGGAATGTATGGATCGTAATTCGACGTGTTAATGTATTTCCAGCCCAGGAAAATAAAAATCAGCACCACGGTAACTTTTATGAAAACAATGATGGCATTTACCCTGGCACTTTCCTGTGTGCCTTTGATGAGCAGGAGACTTACCAATACAACTATAAATACAGCAGGCACATTAATCATTCCGCCGTCAAACGGACCAGTGGCCATGGAGTCCGGTAAATGAATATTGAATCCTTCAAGAAATTTTATGAGATAACGGCTCCAGCTGATACTTACCGTTGCTGCACCCACAGCATATTCCAATACCAGGTCCCAGCCAATCACCCAGGCAACAAACTCTCCCATGGTCGCGTAGGAATAAGTATATGCGCTTCCTGCCACCGGAATCATGGACGCAAACTCTGCATAGCACAATCCGGCAAAACAACAGCCCAGCGCCGCCACAACAAAAGAAATGGTTATGGCCGGCCCCGCCTGATTAGCAGCTGCGACCCCGGTTATGGAAAAAAGCCCCGCCCCGATGATGGCTCCAATACCAAGGGCAACCAATGATCCTGCACCTAATGTCTTTTTTAAGGAGTGTCCGCTTTTATCAGAAGCTTCAGCGAGTAGTCCGGCCAGCGGCTTTTTTACAAATAAGCTCATAGCGATCTCTTGTGGGTTGGGAGATTAATTATTGAAGTCGTAAAATAAGCAAATATTCTACAGACCGGTATTCTTTTTACATTCATTGGAAATCTGAGATTTTGCGGATTGAAGAATATTCGATTGTTTGCAGGCGCATGTTTCCATCACACAACATCCGGAATCCCGCATATAACGTAAAAATGAAAGGATGAAAAAAATCGGGTTAAGCGGATGGATACTCATTTTTATGGCAGCAGGTATTGCTGCAGGATTGCTGATTCATCATTCCGCACAGGCATCCACGATCAATCGTTTTGGAGATGGCATGTCTATCCTGACCGATGTGTTTTTGAGACTCATAAAAATGATCATTGCGCCGCTTGTTTTTTCCACCTTGGTTACAGGAATTGCCAAGCTGGGAGATGTCAGG
>Ga0182024_10025389_pt1 | contig 10465 bp, 7 predicted proteins | sample P32metaG_FD_120480 | JGI IMG/M metagenome (GOLD analysis project Ga0182024, IMG submission 120480) | Permafrost microbial communities from Stordalen Mire, Sweden - P3-2 metaG (Illumina Assembly) | ecosystem: Environmental > Terrestrial > Soil > Wetlands > Permafrost | place: Sweden: Stordalen...
CATCGCGATCAAGGGCGACAAGCTCTGGCTCACGGCCTGCAACTTCCTCTATCAATACGACCTGGCCGCGACCGCTCCGAGCCCGAAGGAAGGCATCGCCATCAACAAGAAGACTATCCTCACCGACAAGACCAAGGCCTGGAACCCGTTCGGCATGTTCGTGCTGGAATGGGGCCTCGACGGCCTGCTCTACATGAGCGTCGGCGATCACGCCATCGACATTCACGGCCCCGACGGCGGCAAGATTTCCGGCCGGCGCAATTCCGGCATCATCATGCGCATGAACCCCGACGGCACCAAGATGCAACGGCTCACTCACGGCTTCCGCGTGCCGTATTCCTTCGAGTACGATCCGTTCGGCCAGCTCTGGTTGTTGTCGAACGGCGAAGGCAATCCCGATCGCTTCGCCCGCGTTGTGGATGGCGTCGATTATCACTGCTACAGCCGGCCCGGTATCGACAACAACTGGCTCGCCGGCCGCAATCCGCTGGCGCCGCCGGTGTTCGAGCTTCATCGCGGGGCCCACACCCAGCTCATGCGCTACTACGGTGCGAATTTTCCCGCGGAGTATCAAGGCAATCTGTTTCTCGATAACTGGGGCGCTCACGGTTTTGGCGGGGCCAATCGCGGCATCTTCCGCTTCGTGCCGGATGAGCACAACAACATCGTGCACCGCGAGCCGCTGCTCTCGTGCACCGATCCGCACTTCCGCCCGAGCCATATTCTGCTCGATCAGGACGGCAGCCTGCTCATCGCCGACTGGTATGGCCGCGATGATGAAAGCGACATGACGGGCCGCATCTGGCGTTTGAAGTATGTCGGCAAGAACCGTCCGCAGGTGACGCACAAGCTGGATTCCGCCGAGTGGGCCACGGATGAATACGCGATCAGTGCTCTCGGCTCGCCCAGCCATGTGATTCGCGAGAAGGCCGTCAACGAACTGATCAAGCGAGGCCAGAAGGTCGTCGCCAAACTAGCGGAGTACGCCGGCAGCGCCAAGGAACCGCTCGGGGCCGCCGACGCCTTGTGGACCCTGCTGCGTATCGACACTCCCGAAGCGAAAGCCGCCATTGCGTCAGGGGCAAAGAATTCCGATTGGAAGGTGCGACGCCTGGCCGTTAATATCCTGCGGCGCTCTGGTCCTTTGGGGGGGCTTGATGTGGCGGAGCAGTTGAGCCAGGACAAGGAGCCGGCCGTGCAAATCGAGGCCGCCCTCGCCTATTGGTCACACGGAGTTTACGGCGCGCTAATCAAGGCATTGAAGAACGGGGCGGCCAAAGATGAGCATCTTCGTTACGAGGCCGCCTGGCACTTCGCGAAGCACGCTAACCTAAAAGATCTAGAGGACACGCGCGAGGCACGAGCCATCACAGAGAAAGATTTCCAGAGCCAAAAGGCGGCGATTTGGGATAGCTGGATGAAGTTGCTGTTTTCCGAGGATGCCGACGTTCGCTTGGCCGGCCTCATCGCGATTGACATTGCTTGCTTTGAAGAATTCTCAAGCAAAAAGATCGCCCTGGAGGCCCTGGCCAAGGCCCTCGAAACACCAGGCAAGGCGGATCAAATGCTGCTTTTGACGTTGGCCCAGATGCATGGCGACGCCAGCATCATCAAGGGCCTGGAAAAGATGGTGGCGCGGGAAGATCTGCCCATCGGCACCACGGCCAAGGCGATCCTGGTTCTCAAGGCCAAGTCGCCCGGCGGATTGTCGAAGTCCCTGGGTGCCGCCGCGGGCAAACGGCTCGTGGAAGCCGTCGAAAAGGGTGCATTCAAGATCGCCACGCCGGCCGATCAGCTCACCCTCTTCGAGTTTCTTGAATCCGAAGGGCCGACGCCGTTCGCCCTCAAGCAGATCGGTGGCAATCTTCGCTCCAATCAGCCTGCCGTGCGTGAACTGGCCCACGTCCTGGCCCGCAAGTTCGGCACCAAGGGCGCGTCCCTGGCCAATGACATCTGGCCAACCATTTTCGCGCCCAAGGCCAATTTCAACGATAGCGTCGAACTGCTTTCGACCCTGGCCCGCATCGAAGAGAAGCCGCGCAAGGACGCCTGGGAGAAGCTGCTGAGCAACAACGATCCGTTCATTCGTGCCGAAGCCGTGCGCTGGTGGCGCAACTTCAAGGGCGACTCGGAAATGGTCGAGGTCCTCGTTCGTCAGGCCCCGGAGTTGGTGAAGACGGATGACGGCATCAAGGAAGACCTGGGCTCCGTCTTGCGCTATCTGAATAGGACCGACGCGATCAAGGCTCTCGGTCTGCCCGATCAGGAGAAGGACAAGGAAGTCCTGACGAAGTTTGCCCTCGCGGAACTGGCGAAGATGCCAGCCCCCATGAAGCAAAAGCGGGCCCAGCTCGGCCTGCAGGTCTTCGAACGCAACGCCTGCACCAAGTGCCACACCACGGCCACGCAAACCACCCCGCTGGCCCCGTCGCTCAAGGGCAGCGCGGCCCAGAAGATCGAGTACCTCGTCGAATCGGTGCTCTATCCGTCCAAGATCATCAAGACCGGCTTCGAATCGGAAACGGTCGTGCTGAACAACGGCAAGGTCATTTCCGGTTTGGTCAAGGACGACGGCAAGTTCCTGCGCGTCCTGAACCTGGACGTGGACCTGCGCATCGCCAAGAGCGACGTCGAGAGCCGCTCGGTCGCGCGGATCTCGATCATGCCGGAAGGCCAGGAGGCCCAGCTGAGCCGGCGCGAGTTCGTCGATTTGATCGCATACCTGACGACACTCAAGTAGTGGTCAGTTGTCAGTGGTCACATCGTGCCGCGCGTGCAACTCATTGTAGGCAACCAGGTGCGATGGTACGGTACATTCCTGAATCATTAGCCCAAGTTACGTTACTTGGGTTGGTTGTTCATAGGAGATGTACCCATGAGAAAAAACAAGGATGGCAGCCTCAAACTGCCGGGACAACAATTTGACGAGATAGAACGCGCGCAACGAAAGCTGAGGCGTGGTAGGATTAGGAGTATCAAAGGCTCCAAGTCCAGAGACAAGAAGGAACTGGAAGAGCTTGGGCATGACGCTCTGAAGACAATCCGCTCGCGCGGGTCCGACGAGACCAATGGGTAGGACGCGATTCATGAACGCCTTGAACACCCTTGAAAAGAAATATGTTCAGGCGGAGGCGGCCGAGGAGAAAGGCCAATTTCGCCGAGCCGCGCAGATCTTCAGACAACTCACCGAAGAAGAGGCCGCGGAGCCGCTTTTTCATTGGAAATTGGGCTATGTATTACTGGAGTTGCAAGAATATCACAGCGCGATCAAGGAATTCCGCCACGTACTCAAGCTCGACCCAAAGAACATTGCCGCCGTCGGTGGACTCGGGCGAGTCTACATGGAGCTGGGAAAATGGAGCCTGGCGGAAAAAGCAATCAGAAAAAGACTGGCCCTCAAGCGCAGCCCGCAACATTTTGTATTTCTCGCACACATCCTGATGATGCGCGGCCACGCTCACGAAGCGGTGCCGATGTGCCGGCGGGCGATTGCCCTCGATCCAGGCTTTGCTGAAGCGTATCTCAACATGGGGCTTGCTTACCGGGCCGACAAGAAGCCGAAGAAAGCGATCGCGGCGCTGCAGAAGGCGACTGAGCTGGACGGCCAGTACGCCGATGCTTTCCGCGAGCTTGGCTGGACTTGCTATTCGGTGGGCGACGTTGATGCGGCGAAAACGAAGCTCGAAAAATGCCTGGAACTTGATCCCGAGGATGCCTGGGCCTACCTCTACATCGCCCTGTGCTTCGAATATCTTGGAGATGCAAAAGGGGCCTCCAGGCATTTCCGAGCAGCCCTGAAGCAAGAACCTGAGAATGCCGTTTTTCGCAAGGAATACGACGAATTTCTTCGGCAATCCGTATCGTCCAATGGCCATGTCCTCAAGGGAACCAGCTCCGACAACCGCTCATGACCAAAATTCACATTTACGACACGTCTCTCCGCGATGGCAGCCAGGGCGAGGGCGTCAACTTTTCGTTGCAGGATAAGTTGCTCATCACGCGCAGGCTCGATGAGATCGGCGTCGATTTCGTCGAGGGCGGCTATCCGCTTTCCAACCCGAAGGACTTCGAATACTTCCAGGAAGTCCGCAAGCTGCCGCTCAAGCACGCCAAGGTGGCCGCGTTTGGCATGACGCGCCGCAAGAACTGCGATCCCGCTGCCGACGTCGGGCTCAAGGCCCTGGTCGATGCCGGCTCGGCGATCATCACCATCGTCGGCAAGACCTGGGACATGCACGTGCGGGAAGTGCTGGGTACGAGCCTCGACGAAAACCTGCGCATGATCGCCGATTCGATCGCCTATTGCAAAAGTCAGCCGCACGCCCCAGCGGTCTTTTACGATGCCGAGCACTTCTTCGACGGGCTCAAGGCCAACCCCGAATATGCTCTGAAAACCCTGCGAGCCGCACAGGGCGCCGGGGCCGAGGTGCTGATCCTGTGCGACACCAACGGCGGCACCTTGCCCGCGGGGATTGCCGACGGCGTCGCCAAGGTGCGCGAGGAACTGCCGGGCGTCGAGCTGGGCATTCATTGCCACAACGATTCCGACGTCGCGGTCGCCAACACCCTGGCCGGCGTCTATCAAGGGGCGACGCAGGTGCAAGGCACCATCAACGGCATCGGCGAACGCTGCGGCAACGTCGATCTGATCAGCGTCATCGCCAACCTCGCCCTCAAACACGGAGGCGAATATGAGGTGTTGCAGCCCGATAGCTTGCGTCGTCTCACGGAGCTGTCGCGCTATGTCTATGAAATCGCCAACATGAATTTTCGCTCGAGCCAGCCGTTCGTCGGGGCCAGCTCCTTCGCCCACAAGGGGGGTATGCATGCCCATGGGGTAGCCCGAGTGTCGGCCAGCTACGAACACATCGACCCGGCCCTGGTCGGCAATGAACGCCGTATCCTGATCAGCGAGCTGTCCGGGCAATCGAACATCCTCATGAAGACGGCTCGCTATGCCATCGACAACAACAAGGAAGTCAACGTCAAGCTGCGCGACCTGGTGCAGGACCTCGAAAACCAGGGCTACGAATTCGAAGCGGCCGAGGGATCGTTCGATCTCCTCGTCAAGAAGGTGCTTGGCATCTATCAACCGAGGTTCGAGCGGCTTTCCTATCGCGTCAATGTGGAAACGGCGGCGAGCGGGGCGTTGATGACGGAGGCGACCGTGAAGGTGCGCGTCGGCGACCAGGTGCAGCACACGGTCAGCGAGGGCGATGGGCCGGTGAACGCTTTGGACGGGGCCTTGCGCAAGGCGCTGCAGCAGGCATATCCGCGCTTGGCGGAGATGCAGCTGGTCGATTACAAGGTGCGGGTCGTCAATGCGCGGGCGGGCACGGCGGCCAGGGTCCGGGTGGTCATCGAGTCGCGCGATCGGAGCGACGTTTGGGGCACCGTCGGGGTCAGTGAGAATATCATCGAGGCGAGCTGGCTGGCGCTGGTGGATAGTTTTGAGTACAAGCTTTTCAAGGATGGAGTGTAGTCGATTGGTTTACTCCTGCTTCAGCCATTTCTTGATCTTCGCCAGCTCCTTCGCCCAATCCGCTCCGAGCCGGTGCTGGCAAAACACAGCGTAAAGCAAATCGAGCGTCTCGAGCAGATGGCGAACCTGGCTGACGCGTTCCTCGAGCCGAACGCGTTCCGAATCGCCTTCCGCGGGAGGCAATCGAGCACCACTGATCGCCAGGGACTCGGCCTGGATTGTCAATTCATAGGCGTGATTGTGGCGGGACATTGTCAATCCGGCCCGGCGCGGCAGCTTGCCGGATTGCACGGCACGCAAAGCTTCCGGCAATCGCGATGGCCCATCGCTGGAGATGGTTTCCTTGCCGGTCTGGCCACGCGGACATTCCAGCACCAGGCTGCGGCTGACCATCAGCGATACCTCCGAGCCGTCGGACAGCGGCACCGCGTCGCCGACGTTTTCGAGATAGAACCACAGCCAAAGCAGAAACTCGTTGCCGAGATAGTCGCGATTCGTCTCGTCGGGCACCCAGGCAATTTGATGGGTTTGGCCCGGAACGAAGACCGATGGCACCGCATCATCGACACCGCGCGTCTGGCCGGTCGCCTCGGCGGCGGCGAAGGCTTGCCGGCCGGCGCTCAGCAGCTCGAAGCCGCGCTCAAAGGTCTGGCGAAAGAGCGTGTGCAGCCGATCGAGCACGGACATGGCCGTGGTGGCGACCAGCAGCTCCTGCGAAGGCCCGTCCCACAGAATGTGTACGGCCTTGCGGCGCAGATAACGGCCATCCTTCGCTTCGTCCTCGAGCCGTTCCTTGGCGAGCAGACGTGCTTCGCGGCGCTGGCGCGAGCTGGGATTGCCGCTCGGATTGTGGGCGGCGAGGCCTTGCAGCTCGACGATGGTGTACGCCCTTAACAGATCCGACGGAATGGCCTGGGTATCGATGCGTATGGCGAAGTGCAGGGCGTCGTTGATGACATTCTTTTCCAGGTCGAAGTTCGTGTCCAGGATGTGATCGGCGGCGATCCAACCGACCACGGCCCCGTCGGCGGCGACTTGCTTTTCCTTGCCGATGGCGTGGGCCTCGAGCTTGTCGAGTTGAGACTGGCCCAGTTCGCGGGCGCCGCGGCCGGTCAGTCGGCAACGGCTGCAAGTCATGCGTCCGGAAAAAAACGGCATCGAGGCGATCCTTCCTGGTGGTGGTTTTCGTTTAGCGTTCGCCTGAAAGAACCGGCGTCGCCGGCTCTTTCAGGCGAACGCTAAACGAGGAATTGACCACGTCAATCCGACCGATGGGCTCCGCCGTTGTTCCAGTAGAAATCGGCGCCGGTGAAACCATTGGGATGAGACGCGGCCGGGTGAATCGTGGCGACGCTGAAAAGCTCCACGTGTCCATCCACGAAGCCGACGTTGACACAGCGCGGAGCCGGATGTCGCCGGGCCACTCCCGTTGGCAGGATGAAATCGACGATTCCGGGAACGCAGGAATCCACCTTGTACATCGTGTCGGTCATGTCCGCGACGGGCTGGTTGTAATCCAGAAAGCAGATGGTGCCGCTGATATTGCTGACCCGGCGCGTCGTGCCGATGTATCCGTTCATGCCATAGTCGGTGTCGGGACCGTTGAAGGCGACGCTGCCGAAGACCTGAACTTCGCTGAGGCCGACGAAATTGTCGCCGCCGTGGTTGGACTTGATGCTGATGCGGACGTGCCTGGCGGACGGCGTGTCAGGCAAATTGACCTTTTGCGACTTCTCGCCGGCGCCGCCCGCGGCGCTGGTAAAACTGACTCTAGGCACGTCGACCGTCCAGGTTTGGCCGTCGCGGGAGACCTCAACGTCGCACGTCTTGACGCCGCGCCCGCTCTTGCCGTCCTGATTGTAGTTCCAGATTTGCAGATGACCGACCTTGAAATTGCCGCCCAGGTTGAGACTTAACCACTGCTCCGCCGTCGCAGTGCCGTCGCTGAGCCACATGTGGCGGACCTCGCTGCCGTGCACAGGAGGTTCGCCGGACAGGCCCGAACCATCGACGGTGCGGCTTGCCGGGGTTTGCGTGGCGTCCCAGGACGACTTCGCCGTCGCGGTCATGCCGAGAATCTGGACAGGCCCCGCTGCCGCCGTCGGCACCTTCGCGGGGCAATGCAGCGTGTCGCGATTGTTTTCGAAATAGGGCGACAAGGACTCGGACCAGTTGTCAACGCGAAAGGCAGTGCTCGGCATGGTCGTTCGCCAGTTGTTGTAAGCCAGGCACAGCTGTTTGAGGTTGTTCACGCACTTCTGGCTCAGATCCTGTTCGCGGACCCTGATCACGCCCGGCAGCAGGAGGGTGAACAGGAACATCGCCAGGGCCATCGCCACCAGCAAATCGTGCAGGGCCAGGCCGGGTCGGCCAAATGTGCGGGTTTTCATGTGCGTTTTCTTTCTCCACGCCGCGAGGGTGAGGTACTCCGAACCCCGCGGGTCAGCCGAGCAGGATCATGATCCTGTTTCGCTGACCCGCGGGGTTCGGAGTACCTCACCCCGCGGCGTGGTCATGGCGCCTGTTTCGCCTTCCCTATCTTGACCATTTCCTTCAAACGCCGCGACGCAGCGGCATGCCTTTCGAGCAGATCGTCCGGCAACATGCCAAGATCGTCAATCGTTATTCCTGTCAGCCGCCGAGCGCCCAGGTACGCCGCCTCGCTGACGGGACTGGACTTGTGGTCGATATTGGCGATGAAGATCTCAAGACTATCCACGTCATTGCGTGCCATCAGCCCGTTGAGCGCGTGCACCAGGACTTCGGCATCCTTGCTCTCGGCCGCGAGCCGCCGCAGTTGGGGGAGGGCATCGGCATCGCGGAGCATGGACAATTCGATGGCCGCTTCAATTCGCTGGCTCGCATCGCTCGCGGTCAGTGCTTTCGCGGCGAGTTCCGCGGCCCCGCCCTTCTTTTCGCCACCAGGGCCCGGTTGCGGCGCTGGATTCGCCGGTGCCGGCGCGCGCGCACAGCCCCCCATGGTGGTTAGCGCCAGGCCGCCAACGCAAATGAGGTTGAAAAACCGGCGCATCATGAGATCTCCCGTATCGAGATGGAGTGGGTTGATATCAATGATAGTAATGTAGGTCAGGCTTTCTAGCCTGACTGTTTCTCCCGGCCGGGCTCCGTCGGGAGAGCAACGTCTGGCTAGAAAGCCTGACCTACTTGCGTTTCAACAAGCGCACCAGCATCGCCCAGAAGCCGACGAACAGATCCAACCCGCGTCGCGGTTTCTCGGGCGGCGTCTCGGCTGCCGCGGGCTCCTCGATCGGCAAGATGGGCTCATCCGGAATCTGCTCGCCGGCAAGCGGGGCCTTTTCCAGCTCGGCGATGGCAGCCTGGAAGCTTTGATCGCCGCTCTGGTCCATCGGCTTTTCGCTTTCGACGGGGCACCACGCCTGCAGCTCCTCGCGCACGGCCTTGGCCGTCGGCAAGCGACGATCGGGATTCTTGGACATCATCTTTTCGATCAGATACGAAAACTTCTCCGGCACATCGGGATTTCGATGGTGCACCGGAAACGCCTCGAGATGGCGCTGAGCGTGCACCTTGTCGCGCTTGCTCTGGCCGCCATCGGCGAACGGGGGCGTGCCGGTCAGCGTGAAATAAAGCGAGCAGCCGAGTGCATAGAGATCCGCCCGGCCATCGATGGCGAGCGAGTTTTCCGTCTGCTCGGGAGCCATGTAATCGAGCGAGCCGACCACGTAGCCCTCGCCGCCGATTACCTCGACGGGCTCGCTGTTTTCGCCTTCGAGCATGGCCAGGCCGAGATCGAGAACCTTGGCGTGATCGTTCGGCGTGATCATGATGTTGGACGGCTTCAAATCGCGATGGATGATGTTGATGCTGTGGGCATGTTCGAGAGCCGTGGCCACTTCCATGAAAAGGCGGGCGGTTCGCGGCACCGTCAGCGGACCGACCTTCTTGACCAGGCGATGCAGGCTCGCTCCGGGGATGTACTCCATCACAATGTAATGAACGCCCTTGTGCTGGCCCACTTCAAAAGTCATGGCAATATTCGGATGGACGACCTTGATCGACAGCTCCTTCTCGCGTTCAAAACGTGCCAGGTAATGCGACTTCGCCGAGGCCAGCCGGGGCGGCAGCACCTTGACGGCGACATGCTGATGGTTGCGCGTATCCAGGGCGAGATAGACGGTGCCCATGCCGCCGCGGCCGATGGGCGTGAGAATTTGGAACGGGCCGAGAGTGAGCCCGAGCGTGGCTCCTTGCAACAGCTTCTGGGCCTGGAAGCTCGACAGTTTGCCGCCACGAACGAGATGCTCGGCCAAGGCCTTGGGATCGGTGCGCTGGGGGCCGGGCACGCCGCGCAAGGAATCTTGCAGCTGGGTGCGGTCCAACAGGCCGCTCTTGAGAACACTCTTCAAGAAGTCATCCGCGGTTCCGGGCATAATCCGTCTTCGAAGTGAAGGCCATGGCGTCGCAATACAACTTCCTGATTTCGCTTGCGGCGTAGCGTCCGGCGAACGCTACGCCGCAAGCGGCATCAGAGGGGTTATTCTAAGGCCGGGCACGCCTCCTGTCCTACGTTCGTCCATAGAATGCCCCCATGGAATCCAATTTGCCGCAGGTTCGTTTGAAAATCGCGCGCCGTTCGGGACATCCGTGGATCTTCCAGAAGATGGTGGAAAAACCGGCCGAGCGTTTGCCACCGGGAAGCGTCGTGGACATCATCGATCGCGATGGGCCCTGGGTCGGGCGTGGGTTCTATAACGGCCATTCGCGCATTGCTCTGCGCGTGCTCACCGCGCAGCAGGACGAGATGATCGACGAGGCCTTCTTCGCTCGCCGCATCGCCCGGGCCGTGGAGCTGCGCCGCAACTGGCTGAACCTGGACGCGGTGTCCGATGCGTATCGCGTCGTCCATGCCGAGGGGGATGGGCTGAGCGGCCTGGTGGTCGATCGTTTCGGCTCGACCGTGGTGCTGGAGATCTTCTCGGCCGGGATGTATCGCTTTCGCGA
>Ga0182024_10025390_pt1 | contig 10465 bp, 9 predicted proteins | sample P32metaG_FD_120480 | JGI IMG/M metagenome (GOLD analysis project Ga0182024, IMG submission 120480) | Permafrost microbial communities from Stordalen Mire, Sweden - P3-2 metaG (Illumina Assembly) | ecosystem: Environmental > Terrestrial > Soil > Wetlands > Permafrost | place: Sweden: Stordalen...
CTCCCGAGAGGTCACCGATCCGGGTATCAGCGTGACGTGCGAGGCCCACCTCGTCGAGCACCCTGTTCACGGCCACCGCGCGGTCTTCGGCTCTTGAGTCCAGCGGCAGGCGTAGCTCCGCGGCGTACGACAGTGCTTCGCGGACGGTGAGCAGACGATGCACGATCTCGTCTTGCGGGACGTAGCCGAGGTCGTCGAGACGAGATTGGACCGGCTCGCCGTCGACAGTGACGCGCCCTGCGGTGAGCTGATGGACGCCGCAGAGTACCTTCATCAGCGTGCTCTTTCCAGCTCCGCTTTCGCCGATGATCGCGATCAGCTCCCCAGGGAGCAGGCTGAGCGAAGTGGGTTGGAGGATGGTCTTGTTCCCGACGGCGAAACTCACGGCTTCGGCGTCGAGCCGCATGCCTTGATCGGTCGCGCGCTGCTGTAACAGGGCCCCGTCGAACACGAACCGGTAGGGGCCGATGCCGATCTCATCGCCTGTCTTGAGGAACGCGCGCGTGACCAGTTGGCCGTTGATTCGGAGTCCGGTGCCGCCTTGCGACAAGTCCTTGACGCGCGCCCCACTTCGCCCGGTCACGATCTCGGCGTGCTTAGGGGACACGGTTGGGTGGTCGAGGATAATGTCGCAGCCTGAATCGCTACCGAGGGTGAGCCGTGGCCGGTCCATCCGCAGGGCCGATTGGGCCATCGGTACCTCGACCGGCGGCAACGCCGCGTCGGTGGTTGTGACGAAATAGAGGATCTCGTCCGCAATCGCAAAGCTGTCGCCGCTTCGCAGCCAGCGGGAACCGCCCGAGAAATGCTCGCCGTTTAGATAGATGCCGGTGCGGGAGCCTAGATCGGTGATCTTGTAGCCGTCGTCGACGGGCGCAATTCGCGCGTGGCGGCGAGACACCAGGCCGCTCAGGAGCGTCAGGTCGCAGTCGGAATCGCGGCCGATAACCAGCCCGGTGCTTGGAATCGGGATGCGCCGCCCGCCCCAGAGCACGGCCGGGGCTCGCAGCAGGATGTCCGTGCCGTCTCCACCGTCGCCGCGGAGGCGCACTCCTTCGGCTCCGGGCTTTCTGAGGGTGATGTCTAGCTCTTCGTCCAAAGTTCGACTCTACGGCGCTGACGTTGCGTTCTGGGATTTTTACTCGAAGTTCCCGGCCTCCGCTACGATCCTGTTGAAAAGGGATGCGGTTGAGGAACGAGACGAAGGTCGGGGTCGCTTGAGCGCGCCTCGGTTACGGCGGTTAGCGGCTGACTTCGAGGCGGTGCGCGGGGAATTCTCCGGGCACCCTTACGTGCACGTGTCGGCTCTGGGACCAAATCGGCCGCCGGAGGCCTACCGAGTCACGTTTCGGGTTCGCGGTCTGCGCCTGGAAGGCAATCAGCCTGTGCCGGCGGATCATCACGAGGTTGAGATTCAACTTCCGTTGGGATATCCCCGCGAGAAGCCACTCTGCACGCCGCTGACCCCTCTCTTCCATCCAAACGTGAAGGATTACTACTGCATCCAGGACTACTGGGCCGCCGGACAGTCGCTAGTCGACACCATCGCCAAGATTGCCGACATGATCCAGTTCAAGGTCTACAACCCAGCCAGCCCGCTGGATGCGCTGGCGGCCCGTTGGGCTCAACAGAACCCTCAGCTGTTTCCTCTAGGCAATGTTTCGTTGGGGGCACCCGAGGTTGAGATCGTGCTGGGTAGCCGTACGCCGCTTCCGCCCTCCGACTCGGTGGTAACCGACGGGCCGCTGCCTAGCCTGACGGAGCCGCCAGGCGAGCTTGTCGGCGTAATAGGCGTGTTCGAGTCGAGCACCACGGGTGCAAGCGAAGATCTCGCGGTCGTGTTGCGTCGATCGGAGGGACAATGAGCGACGAAAAGCGTCGGCTCGTCATCACCGAAGACGATCTCGCTAGCCAGGCGTCGGCTCCCGTTTCGCCTGCCACGCCAACCGCACCCACTCTCGCTACGCGGTCCGCGACGGGTTCGCAAGCCGAACCAGCCGGCTCGTTGCCCGCCTCACTTCCCACGGTCGAAGGCATTGGGTCTCCACGTACTCAGGTCTCGTTCTCAAACTCGGCACCTCAGACCGTCTTTCTGCAGACCACGCAGGGCCGCAACCTCGTAGCAGCAACCGTCGGGATCGTCGTCGGCTGGGCGTTTTGCGAGATCACCGGATTCGGCCTCTGGACTGCTACCACCGCCACGGGGGCGGACGTCGCGGCGGGTGCCTACGTGGGTGCACTCGGCCTGTTTTTCGCCGTGATCTACGCGTCTTGGGAGCACATCCTCGCGCGTAATTTCGACGGGATCAAGCTGACTGCGCAGCGGGCGGCGCCGGGCGGAGCGGCGTTGGGCTTTGGATCAGGTGTCGTCGCGCAGATCGTGTTCCGCCACTTCGTCGTGCAGATCTTCAGAGCCGCCACTCTCTCGGACTTGACCAATATCTACAGCAATTACAAGCTCTATCTGGCACGCGCGCTCGCCTGGGGCATGTTTGGGGCCGCCATGGGAGTCGCTGGCGCTGTAGGCACGAAGGCTCGGAACAAGACACTCAACGGACTGATCGGCGGCGCGATCGGCGGCGCCCTCGGGGGCCTGGTTTTTCACTGGGCGAGCTTCAACATCAGCTCGCCAACATGGGCTCGCCTCATCGGGCTGCTCGTGGTCGGAGCCGGCATCGGCCTGGCTATTGGAGCGGTGGAGAAGCTCCGGCGCGACGCGTGGCTCCAAGTGATTAGCGGCGGCATGACCGGCAAGGAGTTCATCCTTTACACCGCCCTCACGCGCGTGGGCAGCGCCCCCACGTGCGAGATCACGATAATCAAGGACCCCGCGGTTCAGCCGGAGCATTTCACGATTCGCACCTTCGACGTGGGCGGCAGCCAGCGCCGGGCGCTATCTCGTCATCCTGGCGCGGCGGTACTGGTTAACGGACAGCTAAGCCAAGAGCACCAGCTGAGATCGGGAGACACCATCACGGCTGGTGGTACGGCGCTGGCGTACTCCGAACGGGCTACCGCGGCACCGACCGGGTAAACAAACTGAAGGGAGCAGCGTGGACATCGTTGTAGTTGACGCTACAGGTAATAAGACAGAGGAGGCCACTGTGCCACCGTCCGTCGCCAGCGGCCGCATTGTGGCGCGTCTAGTGGAGTTGATGGAGCTCCCAGTGTCGGGACCCGATGGGCAGCCGCTGTCATACAAGTTTCACCACAAGCAGAGCGGGCGACAGATCGCCGACGAAGAGACTCTGGAGGAGGCGGGCGTTCGCCAGGGCGACGTGCTGCGACTGGTGGCTGAGATCACCGCGGGCTGACCCATGAGCGGCGAGCAGTCCATCCCGATCGACGTTGACGTCGACGCCACAGACGGTCGTTACCACCGCCAGGAGCTGATCTCCTGGTGGGATCAAGAGCGGCTTTCCGCGGCCAAGGTGCTTGTCGTCGGCGCAGGCGCGCTGGGAAACGAGCTGGTCAAGAACCTTGCATTGCTGGGGGTAGGCACGACTGTGGTGATCGACATGGACCGCGTGGAGAACTCCAACCTCTCCCGCTGTGTACTGTTTCGCGCCGGCGATGAGGGGCGCCCTAAGGCCGATGTGGTGGCCGAAGCGGGCGGAGAACTCAATCCGGACGTGGAGATAATCCCGGTGGTAGGCGACGTTCGGGTCGACCTCGGACTCCAAGTGTTCGCGGAGATGGACGTGGTGTTAGGCGGCCTGGACAATCGCGAAGCCCGGCTACACATCAACCAGAGCTGCTGGAAGACGACGACGCCCTGGATCGACGGAGCAATCGAGGGTCTGATGGGCACCTTTCGCGTGTTCATTCCGCCAGATCGCCCTTGCTACGAGTGCACGATGAACGAGCGTGACCACCAGCTGTTGGCCGCACGCAAGGCGTGCTCTCTACTCACCCGCGAGCAGATGCTGGACGGGAAGGTTCCGACAACCGCGACCTCGGCCAGCATTATCGCAGCCATGCAGGTCCAGGAGGCGATCAAGCTGCTGCATCGCGACCGGATTCCCAATGACTTTGGCGGTCACGGCTTCGCCTTTAACGGCCTCACACACGACTCGTACGTGGTGTCCTACCGCTTCCGGGAAGACTGCCTGAGCCACGAGACCTATGACCTCGCGTCCGCCAGCCCGGTGCCGACACAGGCGACGTTCGGCCAGTTGCTTGATGAGGCTCAGCAGCGCTTGGGCGACGCCGTGCTCGACCTAGAGCAGGAGATCGTCACCGGCTTGCACTGCGCGCAATGCGACTTCACCGAGCGGGTGCGCCAGCCCTTGGAGCGCCTGACGACCGGTGTGGCCATCTGTCCGGCTTGCGGAAACGAGCGGCAAGTCGAGCTGCTGCATTCGCTGGATCGCGAGCAGGTCGAGCTTCTCGCGTTGACCCCTGCGGAGCTCGGACTTCCCCGGTTTGACGTCGTCACGGGTCGATCCGGTTTCCAGCGGCACCACTTCTTGCTCGACGGCGGGCGTGTGGAACTGCGTGAGCTCGTGACCACGTGAGCTCGAGCGCGCTTATCCCGGGACTCAACCGGCGTGTTCGCAACGCGATCTACGACCACGTCTTTGACAACGATGACCACGAAGTCGGCGGGATTCTGGTTGGACACCTTGGAGCTGGCGACCTCCCGGTGATCACAGCCGTGATCCCTGCATTGGAGGCCGACGGCCAGCGCGCCAGCGTCACCTTCACCCACGAAGCATGGTCGGAAATCCACGAAACGCTGGACCGCGACTATCCCGATCGGCAGATCGTCGGCTGGTATCACAGCCATCCCGGTTTTGGAATCTTCCTGTCCAAACACGATCGGTTCATCCACGACAACTTCTTCTCTGACCCGCGCCAGGTGGCCTACGTCGTCGACCCCCATGCCGGAACCGAAGGCGTGTTCGCTTGGCACGACAAGGAGCTGCGGCTCCTTGAGGAGCGCCCCACCGATCGCCCCGGAACAGGCGTGGGCGGAAGACAAGGCATCGCGCAGACTCGAAAAGGCGGGCGGCGCATCAATCTTCCGTTCCCTTGGCAATACGGCGCGCTGGCCCTGCTACTACTTGCCGTCGCAGCCGTGATCCTCGTGATCGGAACGGGAAGCTCCTCGCCGCCGGCGGTCCAACCGGGCTCCAAAACGACGACCTCGACGACGACCGCGACCACGTCCAGCACGACGCCCCACTCGCACGCCGCAGCAGCAACGGCTCACCGCGCCGGTCCAGCCCAAGTCGTTCACACGCCACCAACCGCTGCCTCGAAGGGACGCGCTTCTACTGCGGCGGCAACGGCTTCGGCGACCGCCACTCGGATCACTGGCTCAACCGAGCCAGCTGCCTCGGGCTAGGCAAACAACGTGCTAGCGCTCCCTTTCCCACGGCGGGCGATATTCGCAGCCGCGATCGTCGCGCTGGTGATTGTGTTCGGGCTGGGGCAGCTGGTCCTCCCCGGCATAGCCGCGAGCCGACTGCGCACCTCGCTGCTACGCACGTCGGACGGTGTTCAGGTCTCGGTGTCAGCCACGCCGGCCGTCGAGTTGCTCTTTGGCCAAGCCGGATCGGTGGTGGTACATATCTCCACGATGCGATCCCAGCGCGGTCCCGTTGGAAGCCTGATCCAGCGAGCCAGCCAGACGACCGATCTAGACGCTACCGTCGGACGACTCGTCGTGGACGGTCTGACTTTGCAGCGCATCACGCTGCTCAAGCACGGCGCCCAAATGAGCGTTCGGGCGTTCGTGAGCCGCGCGAGCATCGCAGCGGTGTTGCCGGTAAACATCAATTTGAAGCCGGAGGCCGACCGCGTCGGGATCCAGATGCAGGTCAGCATCGACGTCTTCGGGGCCAAGCGAACAGTCAGCGCGCGCGTCCAGGCTGCCAGCGGACGCATCGCGATTGGGCCCGACCTACCGCTGATCGGGAACGAGCTGCTCGTCACGATCTTTCGCGCGCCGGGCTTCTCGGTGGATCAGGTGAACGCTCGTCCGGGCGGAGGCGGGTACGAACTCGATGCTCGCGGCCACTACCTATGACTTGGAGGCGCCTCCTGGCTGTGCTGTTGTGGATGCTGCTTGCGGCAGCCTGGAATGTCGCCCCCGTTGGCGCACGCGAGCCCCGTCTTGCCCAGGCAAAGAGCGTCGTTTCCATTCTGGCGCCCGGGCATGGATCGGCCTTCGCCTACGGGCGGGCGGGGCAGCTGCTCACCACGCGCTCAGCCGTGGGGTCAGAACGGTCCGTCGAAGTCGTGACCCTTAGCGGCGAGCACGCCACCACACCCGTACTCAGCACTAGCATTCCCCAGATAGTCGCGTTGCAAACCGCGCTCAAGATCGGGGTCCTCGCCTCGGCCTCTCCTAGCAGCGCGGAGGCTGTCGTTGCGCAGGACGGTCCCCTTCGCGGCTCCGGTCATCGCCATGGGCGACTGCTCAGCCTGACGACGGGAATGACCAGCATTGCAGCCTTTCCCGCCTATGACGGCGGGCCGATTCTCAACTCACAGGGCGCCGTGGTGGGCATCGCCGAGATCAGCGCATCGAGGATCCAGCTCGTCTCGCTGAGCGGCCTGTCACTCGCAACCGGTGGCGGAACCTCGCTGCTGTTGGTGGTCCTGTTGATTCTCATTACTCTCGGCTTAGCCGCCGGCGGACTGGTCTTCCTCTCCTCGCGGAGGTCGTCGTCCGCTACACCGCGTCCGCAGAGATCAACCGAGCGGCAGCGAGAGCGAGCTGTCGAACAGGACGTGGACGTGAGGCTGCATTCGCGTGACTACACCCCGGATCCGTCTGTCGAACTGCGTCGGCCGAGCGACGGTGATGGTCGGGAAGAACCGGACACGTCCGACTCCTGACGCGGCGTGGAGTCGGCGGTTCATGTTTGTGTAGCAAATATTTGTCGTACTAACACGAGGCCACTCATCCACCGGCAGCTCTTGCGGAACTCACTTCCCAAACATCTACGGGTGGTCGATGGATTTCACTTCTCACGCGCGAACCGTACGGGGACACCGTCGCAATCGGTCCTCGGCGCGGACAGGTAACCTACCCCTTGCAGGGGAAGGCAACTGATCGCGAAGTTCCAACTCCGACTCGCTTCGTTGCCACGTGATCGCCAAAGCTCGAAGAGTCACCTCGGCCGCGTGGAGCTGGCTTGTCCGCAGCTACTCTGGATGCGAGTAATGCTCCAGCCTCCGGATCGGTCGACGAAGTCAAAGCGGACACGCCCGGTCTCACCGCGGGAAGTGCGGAAATGTAGAAGAACCGTGGCGTCGTGGCCGTGTACGGCGATCGAGCTCGGATTGAGATCGATCAGTTGGTAATTGCGGCCGCTCCCGTGCGATTGCGCCTCCAGGCTGGCGATAGCAGCCGCGAGGCCGCGGGAGGCGCTACAACTTCCCGGTGGGCCCTGGCGCACTACGGCGCTATCCAGCGTGCGCGCCAGGCTGCGGTAGTCGCCGCTTTTCAGATCAGTTTGGTACTGCGTCAGCACCCGCGCAATCGCGGTCTGAGGGGAGGTTCCGCCGCCGACGAAGGCCAAGACCGCTGCGGCGCCGATCAAGGCAGCGATCGCTACGGCGAGGAACAGCCGGACCTTCGGCGGCAGGCGTCTTGCTGCTGCCCGTGTAGCAGCCACGGCTCGGCCGGGTGCGTCGAGAACGCGCGCACCTTGCGCCTGTGGCCCAGGCACATGGGGCGCGGCCTCGGTTCTGGTCACTGCGTTCGCGGGAGCATCGGGAGTGGACGTCGGCGGCGCTTGGTCTGACTGCTGCGCGGCATCGGGTCGCGAGGCATCCAGACTGGGGTGGTCGACTGCCGATACCGTAGTCGTCCCCTTGAGCGTGACCCGCACGCCGCCGCCGCGCTTGGCGTCCATGAAGGCCTCAGCGAACGCCTCGCCATTCTCAAAGCGCTCAGCGGGATCGACCGAGAGCGCCTGGGCCAGAAACTCATCAAAGTTAGGGCCTAGAGCGGGAAGCACCTGCGACGCAACCGGGCGAGCGTGATGGACGTGCGCCCATCGCAACCCCATCTCGTTCTCGGCCTGAAATGGCGGTCTCCCGGTAAGTAACTCGAAAGTTAGACAGCCCAGCGCGTAGAGGTCGCTGCGAGTGTCGGGCGCCTGTCCCATGATCTGCTCCGGTGAGATGTAGCCGGTGGTACCCACCACCGCTCCGGATCCGGTGAGTTGCTCTGGCGAATCCGGAGCCACCGCGACTCCAAAGTCAGTCAGGTAGGCGTGGTCCTGCGAGCCGACTTGGCGCAGCAAGACATTGGAGGGCTTGATGTCCCGGTGCAGCAGGCCGGCACTGTGAACTGCGTCCAACGCACTGGCGATCTGCCGCACCAGGATCGAAACTCGGTAGGAGTCCATGGCACCCTCACGTCCCAGAACAGTCCTGAGATCGCTGCCGGGCACCCACTGCATGACCAAGAACAGCTGTCCGTTGTCCTCTCCCATGTCGTACACCGTCACGACGTTCGGGTGGTCGACTGAGGCGGCGAGACGGGCCTCGCGCAGAAACCGCGCGCGGAAGTCGCCCGCGTTCGTAAGCTCCGCCTTCAATACCTTGAGCGCCACCGTGCGGCTGAGCGAGATCTGCTCGGCCTTGTACACGACGCCCATACCTCCCCGTCCTGCTATGCCCTGGATCTGGTAGTCGCCGAGGGTAACCGGTCCGGTTCCGGTGCTCTGAGCGGAGCGGGTGCGCGACGGATACGCCGCAGCCGGCTCCGGGGTTACAGCCACATCAGCGGCGGTAATGACGAGCTTGCGCCGATCGGAGTCTTGCGACTCGCCAGCCTTCTCATTATCGCGCTCAGTTCCCACAGGATAGAGTGGGACGGGTGACGAGGTTCAAATGGCTGTGCAACCATCGTGCTATCGACGTCAGCACCTGAGTGCCGATGTTGAAATCCGGGGCATCGGCGATCATGCTCACGGCTGCACCGGATGCTTCTGAGCCGTTGATGGAGACGACGATTCCAGACTGGCGTACGAGATAGCCGAACGGCTCGGGTCCCCACCCTCCCTTGAAGGCGGTATGTAGGGGCGGCTCAAAACCCCCGCTGCCAAGCCCCCAGCTCTCGTTGGGAACGATTTGTTCCATCAGACCGATGACGTAGTTGGTTTGGGCTTTTGAAAGCAGGCATCCGAGAGTCAGTGAGCGATAGAACGTGGACGACTCGCTCGGCGACCAGAGCGTGTGGCCGAAGGTTGAGAAGCCGCCTCGCGGATTAATGGTATTTACGTGAGTCGTGTCGTCGCCGGCCCGCCTAAGAAGATCTTGGATGGCCAGGCTAGCGGGAATCAGGCCGCCGGTCCGGGCTTCCAGGTCGGCGAACAGGGCATTGATCGCTGCGTTATCAGACTGGGTAATCGCCTCAGTCGCGAGCGTCGTCTGGCTCGCGGTCAGAGACCCCTGCGAGAGAAGCAGCGCCGAGAGCACGCCGACTTTCATCGTGCTCCAAGCGTGCTGCGGCGTGTCGTCTCCGAGTACGATGGTGCTCCCGACCCCGAGCGGACTCACAGCTAACCCGATGGGCTTTGGGAGTGTCCGCGCGAGCGCGGCGAACGACGCGGCGTAGCCGGGCATGAGAATGGCGGGAGCTGCCGATACGGACGGAGCTACGGCGGCCGCCGTTCTGGTGGGAACAGCCTTGGTCGTCGCGGTTTGCGTCGAGGCCGTATGGAGAGGAATAGTCTGAGCCGTCCGAGTGCTTGTCGAACCCGACCGGCTCACCAACGCTCCAACCGACGATGCTCCCCCCACGCCGATCGCAAAGGCCACGATTAGGATGAGGAGCCCGCGGACCTCGGAACGCTTGATCTGTAGCCCGGCGAACGAGTAGCGTCCCGCGGCAGTGCCCCGAATGCGGCGCCCCGACCTCACGCCGTTAGCATACCGCCACGTCGACGGGTTACCTTGGCCCGCCGTCGGACTCGCTTCTCGGCTCAGATGAACACCTTCGGTCAACCAATCGAGCGCGGTGCGACCGTCCAGGATAGTGGACGTTCCTGTCCGTACTGTCGTTTCGCGTTCAAACCCGGCGTTCGGTTGGTCGATTGTCCTGCATGTCAAGCACCGCATCACGCGGACTGTTGGGCCGACAATATGGGCTGTGCCGTGCTCGGATGTTCCGCCGCCCCGTTGGACACAGCTGCTCCGGGAGGCGGCACGCGCCCGCTGCCGCCGGCCACGCCACGACCCCCGATCCTCGTTCAGCCTGAGCAGGACTACGTCACCCCGCGCGTACCCTACGCTCCGCCTGCGCCTCCGTACACGCCGCCACCGGCGGGCGCCGCGCCGCCGTCGGGGAGTCGCTCCCAGACGGGATTGGTCGCCGCCGTGCTGGCCGTCGCCGCAGCCGTGGTGGCACTGACGGTGATCCTGCTGGTTCACAACGGCTCCGGTGCCAATGGCGGCACCCCCGTCGCAGGATCGACGGGCCCGAGCTCTTCGACGGGCC
>Ga0182024_10025391_pt1 | contig 10465 bp, 9 predicted proteins | sample P32metaG_FD_120480 | JGI IMG/M metagenome (GOLD analysis project Ga0182024, IMG submission 120480) | Permafrost microbial communities from Stordalen Mire, Sweden - P3-2 metaG (Illumina Assembly) | ecosystem: Environmental > Terrestrial > Soil > Wetlands > Permafrost | place: Sweden: Stordalen...
CCGCCATGGCTTTAGAGGAAGAAAAAATAGCCTCGCCCAGCTCGGCCAGCGGGAAAATCATCGCCGCCGGAATCGTGATCGCCTTCTGTTACTGGGCATCCTCGATTCTGGTCACGCTTTTGGTCGCGGTGCTGCTCGCATATTTCCTCGATCCGGTCGTCAACTTTATGGAAGATTGGCACGTGCCGCGCGCTCTCGGCTCGCTCATCGTGGTTCTGTTCACCATCGCCGCAGTGCTGGTTGTCGCATGGAGCATGATCGAGCGCGTGGACCAATTCGGCCGCGACTGGCCGCTCTACCGCAAGCCCTTGCACCAAGTCGCCTCCGTCATCGAACAAAAGCTCGCGAACTTCGAAGAACACGTTTCCGAAATTGAACCCGGCAGCACTCCCGGCGAACACGTCGTCTCCGTCGCCGATTCGCATCCCGTGCGCGCCGCGCTGCTCTCCAGATTAAGTTCCCTGTACGAAGTAGTCGTCGCCGCGACCTTCGTGCCTTTTCTGCTTTTCTTCATGCTCGCCGCCAAACGCCAGGTCTGGCACGCCACCATGCAGTTATTTCCCGCCACGCGCCGCACTGAAGTGAAGGAAACTCTCGCGGACGTTACCATGGTGCTGCGCAGTTATGTCGTCGGCACCGCGCTGGTCGGCCTGATTCTCGTTGTCTTCAGTTGGCTTTTCTTTTGGGGCATGGGTCTGGATTTTCCATTCTTGCTCGGCTTGCTTTCCGGCCTGCTCAATCTGATTCCGTATCTCGGCGTGGTTCTCTCCTGGGTGCCGCCGATTCTCATCGGCATCAAACAGTTTCACACTCCCGGCCCGTTCATCGGCATCTTCACGATACTCACGCTCTTTCACTTCATCGCCAACAATTTGCTCGTTCCCGCGCTGGTGGGCTGGCGCGTCCGCCTCAACGCACTGGCATTAACTGTATCCTTACTCTTCTTCGGCTTCCTCTGGGGCGCGATGGGCCTGCTGCTCGCGATTCCGGTCACCGCCGTTATCAAAGTCATCTGCGACCACATCGAAGAACTGCAACCGATCGGCCGCTGGCTCAGCGGCTAGTGCCCAGCGAGTGTAATCGTTCGATCAGACCCTTCATTGCCGCGCCATCCCGCGCCTCCTGAAACATTCGAATCGCTGCAATCCCCGCCGCTCCCGCGCGAATACAATCTCCAGCGTTCTGCTCGCTCACTCCGCCAATCGCCACCACCGGAATCGCGACGCTGCCGCGAATCTCCGCCAGCCGCGCGACGCCCTGCGGCTCACCCATCCCCCGCTTCGACGGCGTCTCGAACACCGGCCCAAAAAATATGTAGTTCGCCCCCGCACTCTCCGCCTCGCGCGCTTCCTGCAAGCTGTGGCACGAAACTCCCACCACAAATTCCGCCGCGGCATTTCCGCCTCGACACCAACGCACCACATCCCGGGCGCCCAACGATTCCCGCCCCAAATGCACGCCTGCAGCTCCCGCGGCCAACGCCACATCCAACCGGTCGTTCACAATCACTTGCGCCGCGCCTTCGCCAGCGACAGCCTCCCGCGCCAGCGCCAGCAAATCCCGCCCGCACAAATCCTTCTCGCGTATCTGCACCCAATCCACGCCAGCCGCAGCAGCCGCGCGAATTTTGCCGAGCACGCCTTCGCCGCCATCGCCCTCTGCAAGCGATTTCCGGTCCGTCACATAGCAAACAATCGGCGTTTTAAGTGCGGGTGACAACAGTAGAAGTCCGGTGGCGAAACGCTTCCAGCGCAAACAGTACGTTCATCACTCCCAGCCCTGAAATCATTCCCCGCAAATAGGGATTCTTCAAAAAAATCGCCAGGGCAGGGTACTGATACAGAAAAAAATTCACGTCCCAAACCTCGGACCACGGCATCAGGATCAACAGCAGCCCCAGTTCCAGCCACAGCAGCAGCAACACCACGCGCAGAATCCGTGTCAGCATGATTTAGTCTCCGATTATGGGAGATTATCGCCAGAGTCGCAACCGCCCCGGACGTTTTTCCTGCTGCGATCGGCGACGAATCGAACTGCCGCACAGCGCTCTGTTGTCATTTTAGTGCTGCGCTCCGCACAAACGCTCAACCGCGCCCCACCAACCGCGCCGAAAACCGATAAAATTATCGCGCCATGAAAAATTGCTCGCACGAAAGAAAATCCACCGACCCGGCGTTCCACGAACGCACTCACCGGCCATCGCGCGCACACATCACGCTTCTGGGAACCATGCTCTACGCGATGCTCGCCGCATCGGCCAGCGCTCAGCAATGCACCGTAAAACCGGCAGCGATCTCGCTAGGCCAAACCGTCCGCCTCGCCTGCCGGATCCCCGCGACCAGCGCGAAGCTCAACGCGCGCACCGTCCGGCTATTCCCGCAATCAAACGGCGGCTCGCAAGGCCTCATGCCCATCGCCGTCGCCGACACACCCGGTGCCTACGAAATAGATTTTCTCGCCGACGATGGCGCGAAGCTCGCCTTCGCCAAGCTCACAATTCGCGCAACCAGGTTCCCGACGCAAAATGTTGTACTAGCTCCGCAAATCGAAGCCCTGCACTCAACGCCCGAAGACATCGCCACCCTCACCGAATTCCGCAACACCGTCTCCGACGTAAAATATTGGGAAGATCCTCTCACCGCTCCAGTCCCCGGCTGCGTCCTCTCCCCCTTCGGAGTGAAACGCCTCCACAACGGCCAGCCCACCGGCGAATTTCACGCCGGCATTGACCAACGCTCTCCCGCCGGACGTCCCATCCACGCAGTAGCAGCCGGCACAGTGAAAATCGCACAACCGTTCGCAGTCCTCGGCGGCACAGTAGCCATCGACCACGGCCAGGGCCTCGAAACCATGTATCTGCACATGTCCAAATTGCTGGTCGCCCCTGGCGCGCGCGTAAAGAAAGGCGAAGTGATCGGCTACGTAGGCGCGACAGGCCGCGCCAATGGCCCACACCTCCACTGGGTAGTAGACGTCAACGGCGTCCCAGTAAACCCGCAGCAATGGGTAACCCTGAATTCCTGCAGCTCCGAGAAAACTAAGCCAGCCACGAAGTAGTCAGGAGTTTTCACCAGCCAGACATCGAACAAGCGTCCGTCGTCGAATTCCCGTTACGCGACATCCTCTCCTAGTGTATCTTGTGACAGGAAACGAGCTGCGAGGCCGTTTCCATCGGCATTCTAGTTGTTGGCGGTTTGGATGAGTCGTAAACGATGATTGCAAGTGCTCGCCGAGGTTTCGGCTCAGTTGCTACCAGGCGCATCGTGACACCCGTCGGTATCACCAAGGTGTCACCTTTTCGCATTTTGAAGGCCCGCTCGGGTGTCTCCAAACACTGTTCTCCATCTGCCGTATAGAACGCCTCCACGCCAGAGTGAAGATGGACACGCGAGGTCATGCCGGAAGGGATGTACGCCGATATCACGAGCATTGAATATTTGGCGGCCTCTGGTAACGGCGATAATTTGACCATTGCAGCATGTTCGCCTCCATGGTGGTCGTTGCTTTCCGATTCGACCGACATGAGCCACCAAGCACCGTGGGCCTCGAACGCAATACTTGCAGGGCCAATGGCTGCTCGCGCACGTTCCCCAGTCTCAAAGCGGTCAATGTGCCAGAACACTGGCTCCTTGAGATTCGCAGGCAGCGGCTTGTTTGCAACGATACTGCACCCGCTCTCGCCGCGTCTCTCCGGCGAGTTTTCCACACACAAGGGCTCTGCTCGCGGCGAAGGTTCTTGAGTTGATGGTCTCAGGGCATTGGGACGTGTCAAGAAAAGTGCAAGCAGAAACAGCGACAACGAATTCATGCGACCTCCTTGTTTCCGGGAGTATAGCGGCAAGGCGTTTAAGCAAGTGCCTCATACTGGACGAACAGTGCCGGACCACCGAGGTAACCGGAAGCTGACTCATCGCCCATATTCTTACAACATAGATTGAAGTTGTTGCCGTTGAGGGTTAGTGCTTTTGCAGCGTAGCAATCCGATCCGCCACATCCCGATAATCAATATTAGCCGCGTAAACCTGACGGAAACTATCCAGCGCCGCGTCCGCTTCACCCGCCGACTCCAGCGCCAAACCCAAATCATAACGCAGCGCCAACGCCGATTCCTCTTCCAACCCCGGCACCTGCAAAGCGCGCTGATACCACAGCGAAGCCACCTTCGGCTCGCCCTTATCCATAAACGAAAGCCCCAGCATCACTGAGCAATTCATTTCATAGCGGAATGGCTTGCCCTTCTGCACAGCCTTCGCCACTTTCTGGAATTCTCCAATGGCTTCATCCAGCAATCCCATTTCCCGATAGGCGATGCCCAGATTGTAGTGCGTCTCCAGGTCCTCATCCTCTTCGCCCATCTCACCGAGCTCGCTGCGGAATTCCTGAAACACTTCCGCCAGCTGGTTCAGATTTTCCAGCGTCCCCGGAGTCGCAGCAGGCGCGGCCGCAACATTCTTGTTGGTAGCGCCATTCGTCGGTGGCGGCGTGATTGCGGCCATCGGCGTCGCATTCGCTTCAGCAAACACCTGCTCCAAACTTGCGTGCGTGTCTTTTGGCGAAGACGCAGACGCCGACGATAACGCCGGTTCCTGCACCGGCTCGGCCGACGGCGCCTCCAGATCGTCCAGCTCCGCTACCAATTCGCTGATGAAATCCTCGGTTGTTGCCGCACCCGCGTGCTCGCGCGTCGGAGCAGCTGTCTCAGGCGTCAGCTCCAGCTCAAAATCCGCAGCGCCGGCGCCGCCCGAGGCGGACGTCGCAGCCACCTCTGCTGCAGCAGGCTCGTCCACCAGCTCAAACACAGCCTCCGGAATCGCTTCCGCAGGCGCCTCTTCCTCCGACGCTACCTCGAGAAGTTCGATTTCAGGCTCCGCCGCCGCAGCTTCCAGCGGCACTTCAGCCTCAACCTCTGGCACATGCGCCGTCATTTCAGATTGCGGAGTGTTCGCTTCAATCTGGAACGGCTCAGGCTTCGCGTCATGGTCGGGCTCTTCATCCGGCAGCGCGCTCACTTCGAACACCGCCTCGAGCGCCGCAGTCGTATCGGTTGCCTCCGACGCCTCGGCCGCCACCGGTTCTGGCTCCACCACGGGATCCAGTTCCACGCTCGCCGCTTCGATTTCATTTGCAACCGGCGCATCGGCGGTCTCTATGGTTTCCGCCGCAATCGCCTCCCATTCATCCGAAAGATCCAGCTCCTCCCCAATCCCGGCGATCTGCGGAGCCGCTGCCTCCTGAGTCGCAGGCGCGGCCGCCACTTCCTCCGGCGCAAGCGAAATCGGCGCGGGCGGCGGCACTATCTCTGGTTCCACTCCGCCCAGCGGAATTTCAAACTCGATCGGCGCAGCAGCCGCCGCCGGAACAGTTTCCGGCGCAATCTCAAACGCCGGAGGTTCCGCCGGCGCAGCAGCAGATGCCTGCGCGGAAACGATCCCAGCAGCTCCCGACGACGAAGTCACCGGCTCTGGCGCTGCCACCGTCGGTGCCACCGGCAAATCCTTCTCCGTCAGTCCTGCCACCTTCGAATATCTCTGTCGCAACTCGGCGAAGCGGTCCGCATTCACAGTGTCGTTCCGCTCGCGATGTATCTGTTCCAGCTGCGCCGCCAGTTCCGCCGTGCGGCGATCGTTTCCGGCGCCCAAATGCAAATCCAGCAAACGCTCGAGCGTTGGCGTATGGCGCGGCGCGCGTTGCAGCACGTTTTCCAGCAGATGCGTGGCCTTCTGCGTCAGCCCATAACTCGAAAACAGGTCCACATCCGTCAGCGCCTGCGCAATATACTTGTGCGTCTCCTCGTCCAGCGCTTCCTCGGCAATCGCCGGCGGCGCGGGAGACACCAGCTTGTTCTGCTCTTCAGCCGCCGCTTCCCGCAAACCCGCGTTGCTTGTGTTCGCTGCGTTTGCTGCCGCGCCTTCCGGACTCGTGCCCCCAGCCATCGGCGCACTGCCCGTTCGCGCGCGCAATTCATTGAGCCGGTCCACCAGCCGTTCATCGTTCTTGTTGCGGTCCACCAACTCCGCCAGCAATTCTTCCGCGCGCGGCAGATTCCCCTCCGCCGCATGCGCGTCGGAAAGCTGGCCCAGCGCCGCATTCAGCCGGAAAGGATCGCTGGTGGTTCTGCAGAAGTCCGTAAGCGTTTCCAGCGGTTCGGTGCGCCCCGGAAGCCTTTCGCACGTGGTCGAAAGCAATTTCAAAAACTGATCCTGCGCGCCTGCTTCAATCATCGGCGCGCGCAATTCAGCCAGTATCGGCAGCGCGTGATCCGGCTGCACCCCTTCGATCATTCCCTCGGCGACCTTGTAAAGCAGTCCGTAATGGGCGTGCCCGCGCGCCAATTGCCGCCGCGCCCGCGCTGCAGCCTTGTCCGCATGCCCCGCACGCAGCTCATACTCCACCAGCAGCCTGGTTACGTCGCTGTCCGTTTCCGCTTCCGGATGCTTGCCCAGAACCGCGATCGCTTGATCGGTCTTTTCGGCGGCGTTCAACGTTTTCGCTTTCAGCAGAATTGCCGCCGCATTCCCAGGGTCCACTTCCAGCGCGCGCTCCACCAGCTTTTCCGCCTCTTCCGTTTCTCCGCGGTCAAACAGCCGGTGCGCGTAGGCCTGATACGTCAGCGCCGCTTCCTTCTTCTGCCCCATCATCCCGTAGAGTTCCGCCAGGCGCATTTGCACGCGCTGATTTTCCGGCTCTACTTCCAGCAAACGGTGCAGCACCTCCACGGCTTTCTGCGAATGATTCGATTTCAGATGGGCTTCGGCAATCTGCAGGAATAGCGGACGTGCTTCGCTCAGCACCCCCTGCTGCACGTACAAATCCGCGAGGCGCTCCAGCGGCGCCAGTTCATTCGGCGCCAGCTTGGCGATCTTCTTGTATATCGCGATGGCTTTGCTGTTGAACCCATCGTTCAGATAGACCTGCGCGAGCCGCTCGAAATACTCGATGGCCTGCGTCATGTCTCCCTGGCGGGCGAACAGATCACCCACCGTCATTAATGTTGCTTGATCCTTCGGGTCTGCGCGCAGAATTAGCTGGTATTCGCCGATCGCCTGGGCGACCTTGCCCTGGTTGAGGAATTTCAGCGCATTTTCCAGCGCTTTGCTTTTGTTGAAGGCCATGGATGATTTTTGCCTGCCGGACCCCGCACACTCCGGCACCGCTTCTCAGCCGTACGGACGGCTTAGACATGAAGGTTAGCACGCGCCAAAAACAAGGAGCAACGCGCCACAATGGGGCAGGTGCCATAGGCGACAACAGTGCCTCTTGGGCGCCGGGAAAGGGCCCAAGCGGGGCCGGGCCTCCCGTTCACCCCCGGCTGAGCCCTCCAACAGAAGCGGATCCGTAGGTGCTACGCCGAAGGCTGCGTCAAGTCGTCCCCGCCGTCCCTGGGAACGCCATTCTCCGGAATGGCGTTTTTCGCGGCGTCCCCCCCAACTCGCCACGATGTCGGCGCTGCCGACTGATTGCACTTGATTATGTAGCAGCCGCCTGCATTCCAGGCGGGCGTCTTTGCCTTCCGTAGCGCCGGTGTCTCGCCGGCTCTTTCGTCGTTGCTGTCGCCTTTGAATTATGTAGCGGCCAGCTTTAGCTGGGCGCAATTGACGTTGCCTTTGAACTTGCCGTGTCCGATCCACCCTGCATTCTCTCTGCCGGCACACGGTCCAGCGCCGTAGGTGCGACACAGCAGTTGCAGCTGCTGCCGCAATCGCTTGTAGCGATTTCGCAGCCGCCACGACCCGTACTCCGTTAACAGAGCGGGATAAATTCTAGTGAGCGGGAACGTCGCTGGCGGGGCTCAACGGCAAAGGATCCTGCGTCGCACCCGAAGCCCAACACGCCGACTGACGCACCGGCGCATACGAAAACCGGTGCAGTGGAGTAGGCCCGTGCCGCCGCAACGCTTCCAAATGCTCCGGTGTGCCATATCCTTTGTGCTGCGCCAGCCCATACTGCGGATACAACCGATCGAACTCCTCCATGCGCCGGTCGCGTTCCGTCTTCGCCAAAATAGACGCCGCCGCGATCGAAACCGATCGCGCGTCTCCATGAATCAGCGCCTTCTGCTCGATCGGCAGATCAATCTCCATCGCATCCAGCAGCATGTAATCCGGCAGGGGATTCAGCTGCGACACCGCGGCCATCATCGCCTGCCGGCTCGCCTGATAAATGTTCCAGGCGTCAATCCGGCTCGAATCAATTTCCGCCACGGCCCATGCCAGCGCGTGTTCGCGTATGCGCGGCGCCAGCTCCGCCCGCCGCTCCGCCGTAAGTTTCTTGGAATCGTCCAGGCCAACAATCCGCCGTCGCGGATTCAATATGACGGCCGCTGCCACCACCGGACCAAACAGCGAACCGCGCCCCGCTTCATCTATCCCCGCGACGCGCAGCCACCCACACTGCCGCGCCTCCCTCTCATATCGCGAACAACAAAGTCTCCCCATCGGCCCGCGATTTTAGCACACACCGTAACAACGCAACTCGTCCGCTATGTATCCTTTCAACATGCTGTGAATAACCGCGCGAAGCTTTGACGTAGTCCGATAGGCGAAGTTTCGCGAGGCACGGCGTCGAAGCACAGAAATAAAAAAGCCCGCCCCGATTTCTCGGAGCGGGCCACTTCAAATCCGTAAACGCTTTTACTTCGCGGCTGCCGCCGCAGCTTCCGTCGGCGCTTCAATCCGCGTGGCGCGCTTGATCCTCGCCGCCTTGCCCTTGCGCTTCCGCAAATAATTCAGCTTCGCGCGCCGCACTCGCCCGGCCTGCACGATCTCAATCGAACTGATCATCGGCGAATGCACCGGAAAAATCCGCTCCACCCCAATTCCAAAACTCACGCGCCGCACCGTGAACGATTCGCCCAGCAACTCGCCGCGCCGGCTCATCACCACGCCCTCAAACGGCTGGATACGCTCTTTATCGCCCTCGCCTTCCTTCAGCCGCACGTTAATCTTCACCGTATCGCCCGGACGGAAATTCGGATGATCCTTGCGAATTTGAGACTGCTGCGCCTTATGCACAATCGGATTCATGACATTATTTCCAGGCAGACCCGCTCAGGTGGGGCCAGCACACAACGCACAATCTGCGATTCTAGCCTATTTACCCCGGTTTTCGCCACACCAAAGTACGATGCGAACGGCTCGGCCTTACAACCAAAGTAACCGCCGCATTACTTCGCCAGGTTCACGTTGCTGCGGGTCGCGCGCCGCGCACAATCTCATCCAAGACCCTCCGATCCTCCGCGCCCAGCTCAACCCCATCCAACAACTCAGGCCGGTTGCGCCAAGTCTTCTCCAACGCGCCACGCCGCCGCCACTTCCGTATCTCCTCATGGTTTCCGCCCAACAATACTTCCGGCACATCCCACCCCCGAAACGAAGGCGGCCGCGTGTAATGCGGATAATCCAGAATGCCGCGACTGGTCGCCTGAATTTCCTTCGCACAAAATGAGTCGTTCTGGTTTCGTAGGGGCACGGCATGCCGTGCCCGCTCGCTCTGCGCTGAATTTTCGCTAAACGATTCATTCACGATCGAATCCTCATTCCCCAGCGCCCCCGGAATCAACCGCGTCACCGCATCCAAAATCATCGCCGCCGGCAACTCGCCGCCCGACAACACAAAATCCCCAATCGAAATCTCATCCGTCGCCAAATGCTCCGCCACCCGCTCGTCCACGCCCTCATAACGCCCGCAGATCAACACAGCGTGCTGCAGCCCCGCAAATCGTCGCGCCGTCTCCTGGCGAAACATTTTCCCCGCAGCCGATAGCAGTACAATCGCGGGTTTCGCAGCACCGCCGTCTCCACCAACCAGCGACTCCACCGCCTCAAACAGCGGCTCCGGCTTCATCACCATCCCCTCACCGCCGCCAAACGGCCGGTCATCCACAGTCTTATGCCGATCGTGCGTAAATGCCCGCAAATCATGCACGCAAGCTTCAATCAACCGCGCCTCGCGCGCACGCCGCACAATCCCATACTCCAGCGGCCCCGCGAAAAACTCCGGAAAGATCGTAATAATGTCAAAACGCATCGCGCCTAATCCTACCGCAAACCGCAACAGAGCGCCCCACGCCTTGGCCGGAACAGCACCTTACTCGAGGCTTAATTCGCGGAGTCCCTCAGGAAGCACCACCAAAATCCGTCGCGCCGCCAAATCCACACTCACACAGATCTCCTGCGCCAAAGGAATCAAAAGCTCCCCCCGCGCAGTATCCACCACCAGATTCGGCGTCCCGGAAATCTCATCACCATGAATTTCCACGTCGCGCACCAGCCCCAAATCCGAACCATCCTTCTCCCGCACCGCGCACCCCACCAAATCACTGATGTAATAACTCCCAACCGGCAATTTCACGCGGTCGGCCAGAGGCACCTGCACCTCCAACCCCACCAATTTCCGCGCGTCGTCCACAGAATCGCTCGAAGCAAAATGAAAAATCGCCTGCCCTCCGCGGCTATGTGACAACCAG